>JAAUXU010051081.1_pt1 | contig 10203 bp, 10 predicted proteins | sample 7278151 | NCBI WGS metagenome assembly JAAUXU01 (sample SAMN14350113, study PRJNA611818) | marine sediment metagenome | isolation source: surface marine sediment (1.8m) | place: French Polynesia: Moorea | collected 2018-08 | reverse complement strand
CCCTATTGGTATCGGCGCCACTTACCCACTCGATTCAACCAACTACTGGGCTGCATTGGTGGACTATGATACCACAGATCAATCCGTCTAGGACAGGATCTTAGACAAGTCTTTGCTCACTACTACTGAGGCGTCCGACAGGTCCAATCACCAGCCTACCCTTGAAGCTTAGTGCAAGAATCATTAAGTCGCAAGGTCCAACCACTTTTGCTTTTACTGAGTCAGGGTATTTTCTCTTTTACCTCTAGATATTAACACTCATTCCAGAACAATGTCTAAAGCATTTTCCCAGTATACAATACCTTATGTTACACACAGATATCATAGATGAGGGGTGATGGCACAAGTAGGGAACTTAGAAGAACATCTTCTAAGTTACCTTTCCAAGAAATGAGATTTCCAGATGAACGATAGCGACTAAGTGACAGCAAACAACACAATGCCCCCATTGATCATCATCTTGTCATTTTTATAGTATTTCACTGCTGCTGACTCAGCGCTCCCAGAATTTCTTCTTTGGCCTTGAAATACTAATGGATCCCTATCAGGTGCTGATGGGTCCTCTGAAGATGCTGATGCAGTTGCAGATGTGACATCTTTTCTGGGAATTCACATCTAATGCATCCTTATTAGCATTTGATAAGAATTCTGATGTGTCGCCAGAAGATGCTGATGCGGCAGCAGGTGCATTTGGGCATAGATGTTTCAGTGCCTTTCTTCTCTTCTCTGTTGCTTACTCATCACTCAGCTTTTTCTTTCACTTTGTTTCATATCATCAACGCTAGAGGGCCTTGTCACTGCATATCGTTACAGAGTCATCTATCATCTCTTATATGAAACTTAACAACTCTTACATTCTGTTCACTTTACAATTTTACACACTGTACAAACATGTGTGATTCATCCGTGGTTGACAACCCCTGGGATGAATCTCAGATACACTACGTTCGTAATTGGGATTGCATAAGATTCAATTGCAGTGTTAGCGTGTGGTGCTAAAAGGTCCTGTCTAATCGAATCTTATGGTTGGGAACGAGACGAATTTACAGAGGTTCTTTAACCGTTCCCAACAAGGGTGATGCATATACCCACCACAATATTTTTGATGGACCTAGCCTTAACACAAGACAAGATCATTCCACTTTTCTATTTTCCCTTAGCACGACACACACACTGTCATGCTGATACTGTAAAGTCAAGTGTGTGTGCATTCTGCTGAAGGAGCCCTTCAGCAGTGCTATTCAGCCTTAAGAAGTACGGGATGTGTGGGAAGTCTTCTTACTCATATTGTGAAGAGGAATGCCCCCCCCCCCCGAGCTCGTAGACACGAGAACGATGCAGTGGCCAACCATTGGCACCAGGTCGTGAAGGCTATATAAATGAAGTGACGGCGAAGAGACCACGAAGGCACCCAAGAGTCCGTGGTTAGACTGGAAATTTGTACCAAGATAGGGTATTGTCCACTTAGCCGAAGTTATCCTAAGCATCTATTCATCTTCTCTGGCCTTTTCATAGATCTCGTGCATGCACGTAATTTCCTCCGGGAGAATTTCACTGCATAGCCTGTAATGGAATGTGTTGAGTTGGAATTTTGACGCGAAATGTCGATTCAGACACTTTGACACAAAATTGCGTGCAGAAGTTCAATGCTTTGACTTCCCATTTTGGTACTACAGTGCTCAAAAGGTAGCAAGGTTGAGAGAGGGACACTGAAGGGGATAATAATTTTGCTTTTTGAGGAGTGAAACTTGATGAAATCGGCTGAAATGCTTCAAATCTACCAAACAACATTCATGTTTAGGGAGAGGTTCCAAGGTTCCGTGACTCGAGAAAGGGAACAAGAATGAATTTCACGCATGCACGCCATGAAGGTTCAGTTTTAGTGGGGTCAAATGGAGGGGGCCGGGGGGTAGAAGTCCCCCCAGAAAATTTTCAGTCAATTTCATCAACTGTGACCCCCTCAAAAAGCAAAACTTCATGCCCATTTGGCAACATTTGGCTCTTGAAATCCTTCTAATTTCGTCTCTTTCGTCAACAGAGGATCACCAAGACCGTCACTCTGGTGATCAAGGAGATTAGTCATAATCTGGTCCATCCCGCTCTTTCCCAAGCTGTAGTCATCAAAGGGGTCATGGAGTCCGACAGCGATTGTCTTATATTCGTATCAGTCGTTCGAGTTGAGTCAAGAGCTATTACACAAAAATACCTTCTGCTAACTCCATCTTGGGTCGCTCAACTGTCGCTGCTCATCCACCGAGATTTTCAAGGGCCACTCCGATGAAAGCGAAGTCCCGAGTGCTGACAAAGGTCGATGTCCTCACCATGGCCCTGCCGTGGGGACGCCTGTCGGGAGCGCGAGAGGGGACCTCAAGAGAGAACAGACGTGGCCGGCGTTACTTTCCAAGGTACAAAAGTTAGAAATCTAGCATAGTTTGAGGTTCCTCTGCTCTCCATCAGAAGTGTCGCGTAGAAACTCGGAATGGCACTACGGGATTCTCATTTCTGTTAAAAACATGTTTATTATTTTGTACAAGTCGTGAAAAGTAATGTCTGCAGACTAAGTTTGGTGGCGATCAGTGCAGCAGTTGCACCGCCCATCAGAAACATAACAGGGAGGCGGAGAGACGTGCATACGGCCCTCGTGCTTGACCCTTTATGGACATAAATCTGTTCAAAATCCAAGTCTATGCAGCGAGGAGTCAAAAAAATAAAATAATATTCTCGGGAAGCAATAACAATGTCAGCAGAGTAAGCCAAGGCTGTCGGTGTCGTAATGTGATACAGTGGTCGCTGCTTCATGCAGTCTTGGTCGGCAAAAAAAGACACTTCATGGAGCAGAAACTCCTGCTCCCGATTTTTATTCGATCAAGTAATCGGACAATGTAACACGTTACCACTTATCGTTTCAAACTGCTACCAGCCTCTAGTTTGAAAGTTTTTGCCATTTGACTGAATTGCACTCTTTTGGAACCACTTTCTCAAAAGCTTAAGATTTAGATAGTGTCAGGATCTACTGTGCTGGGAAGGGTCTGTCACCGGGCTGATGAAACAATGAACCCTCAGGCATCCCTTGCTTCTGCTGTCCATCATCTAATACCTCTCACACCTATCCTGTTCGTTACCCCTCTGGCAATCAGTCACTCACAATTCATTGCCTGGACTTAGTGGTTGCCTTGGTAATTATCGAAAACCCTTATTAGAATACCCCATTTTCCGCAAAATTTGCTTGGCCCAAGGCTCCAACATACCGCTTTTCAGTGGTGAGTACTAGGCTAGATCAATTTTTTAATCTCTTGTGACGTCCTAGATTTGTGGCAAGAATCTACTTGAAGACCTTCCAGTCAAATGGAATGAAAAAATAATAATATTTTGGGTCCCCTCTCTGCCTCCAAAGTCACCATCACAAATTTGATGTGGACCTGCTTAGTTACTTTCCAGATGCCAAACTGAAGCACTGTAGCCAAGTGCAACTAAAAACAAAGTGTTTACAGCTTTGTCACAGGGCTTTCAATATCTGAGCACCTTGTCATGTACTGAACTTATGTAGTACAACCTCATTGCCAAGGAGGGGGGTCCAAAAATTATTTTGGAAAACCATTTCACTACATCTTCACCATTTAACATTAGGTAACAAACCTATGATGCCCTTAGTCAAATTCCAAAATTTTCATTTTTTGACCTAGCCTAGTGAGTACTGTATCAACCTCTTGACAATCAAGAGCTGACTCTGATGAATAATTCAATTTTCCCCGCTAGCTTTCCCCCTCTCTCTCCTTGTACCCCTTTAGTAGTGATGGGTCGGGTCTTGACTCGAGGCATGTTAGCTCAGTTCGAGTCGGGTTTTTTGCTGACTCGGAGGTGAGTCAGATTCAAAGGGCCCAAACCTAACCCAGAATTGGATTCGAAGGGCCCAACCGGGCTCAAAATGAATCGAGGAGTTTGACAGTGCCGGAAAAATTCCGACTGAAATGAAAGACCAAGAACAGTGGTCTTGTCAAAAGTGAAATCTCTTTGCTTGCTGGTGTGGGACCTCCTCATGGAGTTCTCTTTGCTCCACGGACTATCTTGGCAGCCCGGCACAGCACCACTAAAACAAGCAGGGAGATGCTCTAGCTCAAGAACAATACCTCTAGCTCTCCCTGAAAACAAATTGCTGACTGTTTTACAGACTTTTGCGTTATGTAGTGCAGCAGTCCCAAAGATGTTAAGTTTTGACTCGATCCGGATTCGATCTGGATTTGACTGAGATTTTTGGGTGTTTGACCCAACCCGACCTGGATGCAAAAGCTCCAAACCCGAGAGTGAGCCAGATTCGAAACTCCTCGACCTGACCCATCACTACTCCTTAATGAATCCACGTGTGTCTCTTCAACTGACGTTCACCTGACATTCATACATGTGACCCTGTTCGATAAAGAGGAACCTCATGTCGTTATGATGGAATTGCTTGCTGAAACAGCCTGTCGGGCACCTGTCCCTACGAGCACTCTTGATCTACTCGACACGTCGTTGCTGTCGTATGGGACGAGCACAGGACAAGCTTTTGCGTACACGCAGTCACTGGGTGACGACAATTGTTACATAGGGAGAGACAATGGGTAGGAAGAAAACATATTTCTCGGAAGTGATTCTTATTCTCCCAGTGCAACTCAGCGTGTGTCTTTTAGGCAACAGTGCTTTAATCGTGGGTTTGTTCGTGTTGGTGCTGGTGACCTTGTTGACCTTCTTCAGTCCGGACATCCACACCATCTGTCACTGCCGTAAGGATGATGCGTGCCCACCCTGTGAAGGAGAAAGGGAAACATTGGGATCAGGTAGACTGACATCCCTTATTTTTAACCCCAATCCAAGCTGTGATCCTTCCGATGCACACCAGGTCGTCCGGAGAGGCCAGCACCCATGCCTGCACCGATATCTGGGGTAAAAATTTGTGTACTTGTCAAGAATTGAGGAAGTTACCCTCGAAGGACAAAATTTACGACCACTTTCATGACATCTATTTTCCTCATTTCAAACGGATCCACCATCATAACTTTATATTCAATCTTTGTTAAGAGGACTTCATTACCTTATTTATTGGTACCGCGCGCAACAAAAAATCATAACTTGGGCTCAGATGCTTCAAATTTCATGAAATATCATTTGTGCCCGAGCGATGATTACATTTCGTCTTGGACCAGCTCGGATTCATGTACTATAGGCTTGCTACAAGAACACTCTATCAGCTGCCAAAAAAAGGTCAGATGCACATCAGAAGCATGAAATTTTGAGACTAAACTTTGGAAACCAGGGCATGATTCCCCCAAAAATGCGGTTCTGCAACGTGTTGAAGTACATACAGATGTGACACTTGGACCCAGTGTTAAGGACAGAGGTTCACTGTCGTGGCTGCCCATTTTGGTGCTCTAGTGTTCAAAACGAAGCCATCTGGAGAGGAAGGGACACCAAAAAGGCTTGAAATTTGGCTTCTGCCCCATGACCCCATTTCTAGGGGGGGTCCCCCTTCGGCGCTTACGCAAGCGGCCAAAAGGGGGGGGGGGAAGTCGCAAGGTTCCATGGAAAATAAAACGGGGCAAAAGTGCGACACTGCAATATAAAGGGACAACAAGCATGGGAGGACGCCCGCTGCTGAGGATGATGATCTGAACAGCAACGCCTATCTCAAGAGTAACATTTGCTGCTGAGGACGACTCAGTGCCATTTATGCTCACCGCCTTGATTCGCTCCACCAGAATGAGAAAGTTCCAGATGCCTCTCGGTCCGCGTCGTGGTGAACTTCGAGAGCCTTGTGTTGCTGTGGCAGCTGGAGTGTCGCACTTTTGGTTGAATTACGGCCTTTTTGCATGTCGTGTCAAGAAAAATGACTTTCAACTTTGGACCAACTTTTCACTTTTTTTTAAAGAGAAGTTCAAATCTTCGACTTTCCAAAAGACTCAATCATGCCTTTCTCAGTCTTTCATAGATTGAACAAGAAGAATTTAATTTGTCGACGTCACTTTTGGTCTACCCTTAATTAAAGGAGGATCTGACCTCAAGGAGAAAATTGGCCTGCTGTAGTCAACAGCGGAGGAGGTTGGATGTAGACAGCACAGATTTTGAAATTTTTGTTTCGTTCTTGCACCAAAAACACGCTGCTCACTGTGAAAGATTTTCTTCTCCACAGGCAGCTTCACTAGAAAACTCAGTGGCAAAGCAATATGCAGTCTCAGAAGACCTTGGTTCTCAGGATGACAACACTTTGGCGAAGCTTAACCTACAAAGCGGCACAAAAAAACTGTGTGATGATGACCGAAAACGGATCCAAAGGGTGCATGAGTCAAGCGAGTGGAGCACTTCCGAAGCCTTTATGGTGGTCATGTCTCCAGTGCAGATGGGCTGCTCCTCCCTGAAGGCCATAGGTGACATTTTAGCAGTAGTTCTATTCATTTTACTGGCATCGCATCCTGCTGTCCAAATCGGAGTTATTTAAGTCATTGGGGCGATCATTGTGCATTACAGCTTCTGGAAGAATCACCAAAATTTGATAAGCAAAATATGAAATGACGTGATGCAATCGAAAGAGATTGGAGAATCATCTCTATAAGTTGACATCTTTCTGTTCTTCTCATCCTACTCCATCCCTCCCTTCGTGGACTCCGCCACGTCACCCCACATGACGTGGTGGAGTCCACTTACGAAATTGATGAAGCTCAGGGACGTGCAGATACAGCTGTTACAGGATGAAAACAAGGGCCTCAATTTATCATGACAGTTCGCTGCTCGTCACTCAACTAATTTCTGCTGGAAAAGTAGGGATTTTAGTACACTCAGATTACAACAAAAGAAACGAGCTACAGCCCATGCCCATTTACACCTGCAAGGCCATTGTTTTTGGAGGCACTGGAAGGCAACCTAAACCGCAAAGCATTCGTACCATGCATTGCTGTTGTCCAGTCAGAATGATCTGAACTACTTGATAAAGTTTGATACCCCAATTTCTTGAGCAGATTCCCACTTGTGCTGGAACAGTTTCTTGGATCCTGATCAAAGCAAAGCTGTAAGGTTACAATGTCTGCTCTGATCTGAGCACGAATTTTCTCAACCTTTACTTTCACAAGCTGGCTGTCCATCATCATAACTACATGAGCACAGCACATCACGAGCTTCACATATGGACCGAACATGGCCTTGATCTATTCCGGATAGCACCTGAGGCATCAGAAATGAGACATGCAGTTGCTCAATTTCTTCCTTTGAGTCTTCTTCAATCCCCAGTATTTCTTCTCTCGCCAAGAGTTCATCGTGTTCATTGGCCGAGAACAGAATCACCTGTTGGTCCTCAGCCTGGTAGAGGAGGAGTCCCTTAGCTGGGCATTTCTACTTGACCCTACCATTCCAGGGCGAGTTGTATTCGCGAGTTTGCAGTTTATAGAAGCATTCTCAGTGACGAAAAGCTTTTCACTGATGTAGATGGTTTTTCAGTGCCCAAAAAGCATTTTCATGACACCAAAGAATACCAGCCTTAAAATAAGACACCGCTGTCTGTCATTTTTTGTTCTTCCCAAAATAGATGTGTATCATAGTTGATTCTCTTCATACCTGAGTGACCTTCATGTTGATCACGTAGAAAGTCACAGCTCAATGAAACGTTAGATGCCCGGAAATCGCTAATCTACGTACTGGCATATCAAAATGAGACGCTCTGCATTGTTTACAAAGAAATTTTGCCTTCTCTCTCCCAATGAGGTGGCCAATGGGTTGACAAATGCTGGGATGGCGCCAAGTATGTATGTTTCGATGACATCGGCCCCGGGCAGGCACCCTGTCTGATCTATTCATTTGGCATATCCACTGACACCACCTTTGAGGAAATCATGATGGAATATGGTAAAAGGCTCAAGGTTTCTTAATTTTTTTTTACTTCCAATGTGTCCATTAAACTGAAGGATGCACTATCCATGCATACGACCACACAATCACTGATAGGACTGCCTCGAGGGCGAAGCCACAGAGGAACTTCTTCATCCACAAAATGGGAATTGATGTCCAGTCTAGCGAAACCTTCACCACTCTTGAAGAGGAGTTTTCAAAATATGGGCACACTAACTCAATTATTACGTACCTCAAGGTATTTTTTCATCAATACTCTTCTGAGAATGCGTTACCATACAGGGTGAATCAAGAGTAACTGACCAATGGGCGGTTTCGATTTTTTTAAGTACTTTCGTGTTCAGTCGTGATCAGAGACATTTCAGATTGGAGCTATTCTAGAGCCATGCTGTATGTGATGATGTTTTAGATTGACATTGAAGGATCTGAGAGGACGACCCTGTTGAAATGGGCAAAGAATGGTCTGCTTCGGAACGTGTTGCAGATCGGCGTGGAGTTCCATCAGTTCCAAGCATACAAAAAAGTATACAAAGAGATCTTTGAAGCCCTCTACGAGGCAGGGTTCAAGCTCATCTCCTTCGACCCCAACCTCACCGTAAGCCCTGGGATGCTTTTGCAATACTTTGAGCTCGTGTTTAGGAAGACTGACCTAACGGGCTGCCGGGACCTATGAAGAAGAGGTCTCTAAGAGACAATCTGATTTATCTCTTCATGTCTTCGTAGTGATTGTCTAGGTGTGCTAGGGCGTGTGAAGTCACTACAAATACAACACTGTGTAACACCTTAACGAATTGAAAAAATGACTAAATTTTGGGCTTTTGTGTTGAAGTGAGGGTTTCGTAAGCATTCACGTTTGACCGATCAAGACTGTAACAAGTGAAGGTAACATTGAAGGCTTTTTAGTGAGATAAAGGCTGACGCTTTTAGATAGAGTTGGACATGTGACAAAACCAAACTTAACCTTACTTCAGTAGAAAACTCAGAAGCCATTGAAAAATGGCAGTTCACTTTCTTTGCGTGCTACAACTGAATGTTGTGCAGCTCATTAATTTGGCCGTATTCCTCCCCTAAGCCATTTTGCTTTGCTTTGCTACATATTGTTTCTTTTTGGCGAGAAAGTATTGAAAATTTATTGATTTTTTTTTCTAACTATACAGTCCTCGCCCTAAGTATAATGCATCAAGCATGACGAGACCTGAAACACTGTCCTGAAGCATGTTGAAGTGAAAATTTGATGTGGAACGTGTAGGTGTGACACTGGGACACAATGTTGAGTACACTGGGTCAATGTCAAGGTTGCCCATTTTGGTGCTAGAATGCTCAAAAGGAGGCCACCAGGAGGAATGCCATGCCAAACAGGACTGAAAAGTGGCTTTTTGAGGGGGAAAAAGTGGATGAAATAGCCTGAAATTTTCATGTGACAATCCCAGCCTACAGGCCAATCATTTCCACATTGTTGCATCTCCCAGGTCCTTCAGCACCATGTACAGGCATGCAAAAACCCCATGTCTGGGTTGAGAGGTTGCTAGGTTCAGTGAAGCAGCCAAAAGAGAGTGATGGGGTGACAATTTGACAGGTAAACAAAACATGTCGACGGTTGGGACATCTCGCTTCGTGTTGGTGAGTGCAATCTTCACTCCATTTGCTGGTGCGGAGTGCTGATCATCAGTGCAGTCATCCACAGCTTGTCAGTCCAGATCGCTGGTCTCAGAGAATGCAGCTGTCCCTAGCCTTCATGTCCCGATTGCTGTTGATGAGTTTTGTTTACCTGTCAAAGTGTTACCCCATCAACAACACACATATTGTAGTACTATATGAACCCCAGTTGGCCTTGACTGCACAAGGGATTAAATATCCTGAGGGCATATCCTGAGGGCATATCCTGAGGGCATGTCCTGAGGGCATGTCCTGAGGGCACATGTCCTGAGGGCATATATCCTGAGGGCATATCCTGAGGGACATAAAATGACCCAAGTGCTGTCAAGTCCAAAGAGGGTCAGTATAGAACACATTATGCATCATTAATTTGTAATTTAATGCGCAATTTCTGGAATATTTTCCTGCTTTCTTGATGCTTCCAAAATAGTTTAAAGAGATGAAATACCGACTTGGGTCAGCTGAACATGAGTCAAATGAATGCAAGTAAGCAGAATCGGATTCAGGATGGAGCACCCCCACACCGTGGGCGAGTCTGAGAGTGGTGATTCACAATATGTCCCTCGGGGGGGGGGGGGGTATATAGTAGGGTGGGAAATATAGTGCAAGATTATTTCCCATTAGACAGGAAATAAGCCGGGAAATAATCCGGAAATTGTGCATTAAATGCAATACAAT
>JAAUXU010134856.1_pt1 | contig 10206 bp, 8 predicted proteins | sample 7278151 | NCBI WGS metagenome assembly JAAUXU01 (sample SAMN14350113, study PRJNA611818) | marine sediment metagenome | isolation source: surface marine sediment (1.8m) | place: French Polynesia: Moorea | collected 2018-08 | reverse complement strand
GGGAAGGAGTGACAAGGTTGTCTGCAACTTTCTCAATGATCCTGAGCAGTGTGACTTTTGAGGTGTGGCTATCATTATGGCCAGGCAAAAAATCACCCAAATCAGTTTTTTTAACATAGCAGTATAAGCACACAGTATAACCCTAGGACTTTCAGTGCTCATTATCACTCATTGGAGGTGTGCCACAATCTCAGCATCAGGCAGCTCACACAGTCTTGAGTGTACTCACAGGACTGCCCATTTTTCTGCTGCGGCTGTCATTATGGCCAGCACTGTATACTGCTTCTCTCCCACATTTCATTTATTTGTGCCAACCACACATGCTGTTAGGTTCAGCTGGGCATACAAAGAGAGTAGAGGAACAACCACAGTCAGCATCATTGAAAGGATGCAGAAAGAATGGCGATCCTCCATGAATGGTTATGCTTAATGCTCCTGCTTAAGAATGATGCAGACACAATCTTTGCTGCCACAAAAATCACCTGGTTCGTTTCTCGCAAAGGGCTGGGCACACGTCTTATTTGATGGGCAAACAAATCAGAGGGAATATTCTCAGCTTGAATTTCTCATGGTAATTTCAACAGATGACAGACAACAGACACACCTATCGACCCACCCATCCATATACTCCCCCCCCACACACACACACGCACACCCACACACCCACTTCAGATATGCGAGTGATTGGGCTGAAATTTTTGGTGCTAATAGTGGACAGTGTCTAGAACTAGGTCTGAAACAGTTGGGGACAAAGAATTCCATGCTTGGAATAACTGTTTTTCTCATACATTTTGTTTATTTTCCCCTATGGCATATTCAGTGAGGGTCAGTTTGACATACAAAAATCGATCGGTAATGGCATGGACGATCATTAAAAGGATGTATATGTGGGGACCGTGTTTTGGGGACATACTCAAGACAATCTTCTCCATTCCTACCATCATCTGGTTGACCTCTTGCAAAGCGAAGGGCAAAGTCTGTCTTGTCAGAGTGGTAAACAAATCTGAGGAAATATTCTCAGCTAGAATTTCTCATTCTACTGTCCTTATTCAAAGTTACCTACTTGCCCTCATTCTCTTGGTCATGTGCACCAACCCAAATGCTATAAAAGACGATATGAATTACAAAGGCAATGAAGAAGAGCAGCAAGAAGGACATATTGAAGCAATGTAGTCACATAATTTGACCTCTAAAGAGTTTATGCATATTGTCACATCATTACCCTTACAGCTTTCTAAGTCGTCCCATTAAGTCAATTGCCACAAACTTCAATTATTCGTGCCTCCTACAAATTCATTTGGGTTCAGCTTGACATACAAAGAACTCTCGTTCTGAACAACAGTTAGCATCATTAAAGGGATAGTGAAATGAGATTCTTGTTTTTGGGATGAACTGGACGCAATCTTCTTTGCCCTGAGAATGTATGGACATCAACGAATGCTCTTCTCTAATGATGCATCTAGAGCAGGATGCAGACACAGTGCAATCCCGGTTACCGGCCATGCCTTGGGAGAGGCCCAATGAAGGCCTCATGGAGTGTTAGTGGTTGTTCTGCCCCTGTCACACTCTCAGTATACATAGGCACCCCTACTCGAAGGTGGAACTCCAGAAATGGTGTGTCTACAAGTGCCAGAGATATTACTTACATTTGCACTGCAAATAGTAGACTATAGTCACTCTTAGCACCGAAACTGTTTTGCATCCCCAAAGGCGTTATTGAAAATTGAAAAAAAAACCAATTTCCTTTTAATAGGAGATGGCAGGGGGTTAAACTATGTATTGAATGAGCAGGAGAGCTCATATGAGGCCATGCATGGGGAATTCCCAATAGGTCTGTCCCAATCCACAGTAGACCAAACAGAGAGATGAGTTCCTGAAGAAGAAAAGAAATGAACATTGCCTTCACCCCAAACTAAGCTCACATTGAGGGATGAATGATCTGTATACCTGAATCAGTTGTGGACGAAAACTTCCGCATTAGATACCGCATTCACTGATTCTCTCCGGCAGCCTGTGATAGCCCGCCGCTCTCCAATATAGTCCGCCAGGCAACCGCACATAGCTTTACGTCTCCATGAAATATATACGGTACAGTAGATGACAAAATTCTCATCATCCGACAGACCATCCTCCTTCCCATACTCATCGTGCACTGCAGCTCGAGCATCACGTAGGGTAGCCAGTGCCTTGATCCCCTGAAGCCTCCACACTTGAAGCAGGCAAATTGATCATCCCTCCATCCCATCAATTGAAGTTGGGAGGCCACATGCACCAATTGTTTTGAAGCATTGACCCATGAAAAATCCGCCACCTTTTGATAATCCGCCCACTCTTCTACAATCCCCCACCCTCTCATGGAGTTGAAAAATAATCCGCCATGGAGAATGGAAGCAGTCAATAAGGTATTACTGTTTTTGCCACAAACTTCATTTATTCGTGCCTCCTACAAATTCATTTGGGTTCAGCTTGACATACAAAGAACTCTCGTTCTGAACAACAGTTAGCATCATTAAAGGGATAGTGAAATGGGATTCTTGTTTTTGGGATGAACTGGACGCAATCTTCTTTGCCCTGATAATTATCAGGTTGATTTCTCCCAAAAGGCAGGGCAAAGTCTGTCTTGTCAGAGTGGTAAACAAATCTGAGGAAATAGTCTCAGCTTCAATTTCTCATTCTACTGTCCTTATTCAAAGTTACCTACCTGCCCTCATTCTCTTGGTCATGTGCACCAACCCAAATTCTATAAAAGACAATAATACAATTTATGAGGACAATGAAGAAAGACTAATTGAATCAATGTTGTCAAATAATTTGGCCTCTATGGAGCCTATGCATAATCTCATATCATTATCCTTACACTTTTGAATGTCCCCACTTTGATTCCAGCAGTTGAAGGTCAGCTTGGCTCCTGGGTTCGATCAGGTGTCCTCCCTCCACAACACAGGTTTGCTGTGCATCATAGTAGTTCTTTGCAACAGAGGACAGTCTGTAGCACTGACCATTCAGCAACTCATAGCCATCCTGGCACTCAAGTTTTTGTTGGTGTGCTTCTGGATCAGCTTGACAAACAAAGATGGCCCAGTCATCTGCATGGCACACAACATCATTAAAAGGGTAGAGATGTGGGTGGCTTGTTCCATGCTGAGGGGTGAAGTGGACACAATGTTCTGTGCTCAAGAAATTGTCTGGTTGATTTCTTGCAAAGGGCAGGGTGAAGGCGGACCCATCAGACTGGTAAACAAATCTAGGAAATATTCTCAGCTTCGATGTCTCATTCAGCTTTCTTTATTCAAAGTCACCTACCTGCCCTCATTCTCTCGGTGATGTGCACCAACCCAAATTCTGCAAAAGACAATAAATAATACAAGTTATGAAGACAATGAAGAAAGACAATTGAAAGCAATTGAAGTGACAAATTGAAGCAGTGTCGTCATAACTGTATATTGCATAAGTGTAAAGTAGCACTTTATTTTCTGAGTTTTCAATGATCAAAATCGTGTGAATTTGGCATGTCTGGGGTGTTTTACAGCCCGAGGGCGTAGCCCAAGGGCTCTGTAATAGTCCGAGGACAGGTCAAATTCAGAGGATTTGATCATTACACGAGGAAAATTAAGGCACTTACCCGCATGCAATTTGTAATTTAACACACTTCATTTCTTTGTACAGTAGAATTTCCACGGATTCACAGATAATATTTTGGGGATTAAAAATAGCGCACAATAAAGTGAATTTGCGGGCGAAAAAGTACTTTATTGCCACAAAATCCACTTTAGTTCCTTCTAATTGCGGACAAAAAAGTAAGTTAAGTATTCTTTAATGGTAGTGAGGGCAGTCAATAAAGAGGTACTTTTTCTCCAACTTTTTTTAATAATAGCAAGAAGAAAAGAGAAATGAGGTGCGTTAAATAGCTTGACCCCTGAGGAGCTTATACATAATCTCATATCGTTATCCTTACCTTTTCTTTAGTAATCCCCACTTTGATTCCATCAGTTGAAGGTCAGCTTGGCTTCTGGGTTCTATCAGGTGTCCTCCATCCCCAATACAGATTTCTAGGGCATCATTGTAGCTCTTTGCGTCAGAATGCAACTTGTAGCATTGATCACTCAGCAACTCATAACCATCCTGACACTTCAGTTTTGAATCGGACGGCTGCATGGTATTCGGATTCAAACCTAAAACACCAATAAGCACCGATCATAAATACGTATGCACTGCACACGCCCATCACTGAGCCATGTTGCCAAGGGAGTCAACTGAGTCCTCATGCAAACATACGGTCAGAACGTAAAAAAAGTGGACTCCAATGCAAATATCGCAAATGACATAGGTGACATATCAACATAGTCCAGCATGACTTCGCGGCCCTTCATGGGCGCCAAGTCAGCTGGAGGTCTGATGGAGGAGTGGTGACCTATGAGGTCATCGGCCGCTTCTACAATGTGACATTCCCAGTAGGTCCCAAACTGAACTCCACTAATGATCGACAGAAGTCTCAAGCTGCTGTGTCTTGTTTTACAGGCCCCGGTCTCAACATCAGGCCAGAATTAAAATCAAGAGGGATTGCAGCAGGTGAGCATTTCGGCCAGAACTGCAACGTCCTTCACTGTTCTCAAAACTTCTGTTCTCTCTGGGCTGCACGCGTCTCGTTCTCTTCCTCGGTGATCTTGTGCGGACCTACACTTCCAGGGCTTTTCTCAAGCCCTTGGCCACCATCCCGGTCCTTCTTCAGGTTGTCCCTCTGGTGAGGCACGCAAGTTTGGCAGAGGTCTGCATGGTGGAGAATTGAGATCTCCAGCCTTTTTCCTGGTTCCAAGGACATCGTGGACCAATTCTGCTTGCTTTGGAGAGGCTGGTAAACTGGCCACTCGAGTTCAGAGGGTAAAAGTTTGAAATTGTCCTCCAATCGCCCTCCGTGAATCTTCTTCACACTAAAATAGAATAGGAGTTCGTTCGTGTGTTCCGGATTGGCGGCTGCTGCATCGTGGGCATGGGACCATCCCTTAGCACGGGTCAGGTAACTGGGTGTGTGGAGATAGATTTGGAGGTCGTTCTGAGGCCGTTTGAGGTCAAAACGTTCATTTACAATACGCGCAGCAGAAGAAAATGAGTGAGTCGGGCTGGACTCAGATCCGACCACTGACGGCGAGCCAAAATGTGGTCCCGCATTCTCTTCCTTTACGTGATCGACATTTTTTTACTACAGATCAGTTAAAAGTACACTTTTTTATTATTTATTATTTTTTTACGTCTGTGCCTTTAAACGTAATGAGCAAGAAATAAGTATTCTGTACTGAAGATGAATTGATCTGAAGTCAACTAATTAAAGAAAATTACCTGTTTGGCGAAGAATCAGCACTCTCGAATTTACTTAACTCGTGAACCTTGGACAATTCTTTCACTTCGATCTTGAACATGTGTGGACTGAAACCACCAGAGATCACAGATGTGATTCTGGACGGTGTCGGACTCAGTCTCGTAATTCTTACCTCCTCCTGCCGGTGTCTGCGGTGCTAAAGGCTTTGACTGGGGCCTCCTCCTCGGAGTCAGGTCTTCGTCATCGATGTCGAATGCGAACATGAGGTTGTGACTCCTTTCCAGGAACGCTGGATATCCATCGCTCAGAGCCCTATGAGCTTAACAATACAGTATGCACAGCATATGTACAATTTTTTTCCTTGTCAATCAGTGCCTACGGAATAAGTCAGATTGCCCAGCTGCAGGGCTCAAACTTTGCTGTTGGTCTTGAACCCATTGATGCTGATCACTTGACCAGCTGTAATTCTTAGCTGCTTTGGACTTGACTTTCAGAGGAATGAGTCTCGAAATGCCTGAGTTGTGATTGAAAATGACTGGTGCAATTTTGGCTGACCCAGTGCGTCCTACATAGAGTATTGGGTGTGACAACTGATACTGAACTTCAGATATGCGTAGTATGAGGTGGACGGGATCACCTCATGTAGGCAATCATGTGTGCCAACACACTTGGCCAGTGACAAGTACATGTGTATGCCACGGGGCAAACCAAGCATGAGCTCTGGATTGTCGTCTGAATGCGTCAGACACGATCCTGTCGTCATTGACCGAGTATGAATAGAAGAGAAAAGGGGTGAGTAGGGAATACAAACATGAGCGACAGTACTGATGGTGGCGGTCCTCAAGCTGGTACTTGGTTTGTCTGGTGATAACTGTGCCGTCCATCGGTGACATGAACGAGTTCTGCTTCCTCCGCCAAGTCAGCTTTCTGTCTGTGCTCTTCTCTGAGCCTTGACAGGGACACAGAACCTGTGTCACAGATTCCACAGGCCCTGGTGGGATTGTGTGCTTTGATCTCAGCCCCGCTGATGCCCGCAGAGGACAGACAGGAAGCTCTCCAGGAGAAAGGCTCCTGTCCATGAGCGATGAGTAGCAGTCAGTGCAGAGCATGGAAATACTCACATGATTTTTTTCAAAAATTCCAAACCATGAGCTGCCGTTGCAATCGCTGTGTTGCCAACTTCTCCAAACGTCATCCTTATCAAGAGCTTTTCAAGTGGGATCTCCACTTTTTGCCCTGCGCTGTTCCCCAACCCGGGCACGATGCCCACGCCGTTCTTGTTGACGACGGAGGCCCAGAAGGATTCCCCTTCGGTCACCGAGTCGATGAACTCAGAGGTGTTAAAAGTCAGTTTGGGGCCGTCCTGGTTGTAGCCGACTTTTAGTTTCAGAGAGGCGGAAATGTTGGAATTGTGCCAAAAACTCGGATCTTTGGCAAATAATGAAATTCGCCAAGAATTTTCACCAATGAACTGTGTCCTAAAACTTTGCAACTCGAAATCTCTGCTGCCCTGACTGAACCAGTTGTGGTGAATGCCATTATTGACTATGGCAGGAGGACATTCACCTGTGGACGAAGGTCCTGGTCACAACTAAGACATCTGTGGTGGACAACTGACTTCACCTGTCACTCTCAGCTGGGCACCGAACAAGGTTCTGGACACAGTTGGAAGCAAAATCTCCAGGAATTTGGTGGATGCGATGACCACAGTTGCAGCCGCATTGCCTGGCATGATCTCGTCCAGGGTGAAGCCGAGTCTGGGGAAGGAAATTTGCATAGCAGCGGTGATTGGAAGCAGGATTTTCGGGACTTTCCCCGCATATCCTGGATGCAACGAACGTTGGATTGGGGCATCAGTCGTGTCCACGCAACCCAAAGCAGTTCACTCTTCCACAGTGGTTTTGCACCAATATTGTTGTACCACCTTTTGCTCTCACCTACAAGAAGCGGAGTGCACTGTACAACGAACATGTGAGATCAGAAATGCTGTCTGTCTACCTGTGTTGTGCACTGGGAACAGTGGTTGTGTCTCCAGCATCTGAGGTTGCCAGAGCCAAGAGCACCGACTGTCCTGGTTGCGGTGAGTGAATCATCATAAAGCGCACATCTCCGGGCAGAAGAGGAGACACGAGGTTGGTCTCTCCAGACAACGTTGGGATTCGACCAATGATGAAGGTTCTGCGTCCAATTTCCTCAGAGATTCTCCATGCAGTTTCGTTCGTAACCCTTGGGTCGCCTTCGAATAACGCGATTGGTACAACCTGGTTCTCCAACAGCTCCAAATAGATCCTGTAGCCAGTGTTGTCACGTGACCCAGAAAGGCGGATTCCGGCGAGGCTGACATTGGCATGCACCTGCTCGATGGATGCACTGGGATACGGTTGTCCATTGTTCAGCACTTGAAACGATCGGAGATTGATGCGCAATTGTGCTTTGAGCCTGTAACAAAATATACCCGCGGACGGTGCTATTAAATCACTCACATGAAGATTGATCAGTCCGACTTTGCTCGCACTTACTTTTCTCCTGGCAGAGCAGCGATGGTGCAACCACTGACACTCATGCTGATGGTCATACCGGGGTAGGATTGGGACTGGTGCCAGATGTGGATCTCTCCCTTCTCCTTAAATGCAGCATCCATAGCTTTGTTCAGCTTGTCTTCCTTGACAGACATGACCCAGTCCCAGTCTCTGAGGCAAGTGCTGGCCTCCATCAGGGGCACCATGAACACCGTGAACAGCACCAAAAGTGCCGCCATTGTCGTTTCTTGCATTTCTCCAGACGATGACAAATTCCTCTTTCACCCATTGCTCTCTGTGGCTTTTATACCGACTCTTTTTTTTCTCAGAGAGAACCTCTCGACTCGGAACCTGCTCTGTGTTCAGCTTCTAGATTGAATGGGGTTTCCCGAAAAAAGTGTCCTTCAATACCGGTTTAGACATCGCAATTTTGAGCTCGGCAACGGGAAGTTGCGATGCTGCAAATTGTACTAAATATACTAAAATTTTTGTACAGTTTAGGGTAGGGCTGCATTTTGTACATCAAAGTTCTTCACCATCACGAAGCTCAAGGGTGGAAAGGACTGACTCAGTCCATGAGACATCTTACTACGGACAGCACGTCCCACTGAGTGCTGTCGTGTCGGGCCATGTCGATCCTAGACCCGGACCCCTGCGCGGTCGTCGTGACCCTCTCGCTTCAAAATACAACCTCGGGCACATCTCGTCGCCGGCCAGGATGAAGGTATGTACAAAAAACCATGGCATTCTGTGTGACCGTCAGCAAAGGCGACGTCGCCGTCGAAGTCGTCACCGCTGTGTCTGTCTTGGCCCCTTCTCGACAATCCAAGAGATCCAGTTCTGCAGCGTGGGGTGAAGGTGCAAGCGTCATTTCGGCGGAGACGCACAACATGTGGACGACGTAGGAGCTCTCGGACACGACCATCCGTCATCACCGAGTGAACCGCATTGGTCATGGAGCCGGGCAAAACTCACGAAACTTTTCGATATTGAATTACTCATCCAAGGAGGATTTATCAGACTTGGTCCACCTCAAGTTAGGCTGGGTCTCACATGGGCAGCTTGGTTTCCCCCATTGACACCTCTGTAAGCGCTTCGATGATGAGTCCAACATGTGTGCTCCAATAATGCGGGACAACTGGGGAAACTTTCAACTAAAAATCTATATTTCGTATCGAATCCTCTCCAGACAGTTAGCTACTTTTGCAATATTATGTTCGACGTTAGTGTGGGTCCTGTCCTCCTCTATCTCCCCATACTTTGGTCGTCTAACTTGAGCCAACCCAATGGTGGGATAGCTGTGGTCGTCCGCAAGTCAATGTCCCCCCACCATAAGGGAGCTTCAGTAGATTGTGGCCTTGTCGTGTACTTGTGTCCCCCTACACTTGTTCTCCGCAATGCTGCTTGTTCCAACAGTTGAGAATGTTCCAGTTGTTCATGACGATTTTCGTCATCTGATGCTGGTAGCCATAGGAAGCCATAGCCATTCTCAACTTAGCCTACCTATGGCTAAGAAGCATACTTATCTCCAATATGTTTTGCCCAAGATTGAGATGCCCATTCATTCATCAGGTATTCCCAACAATCGATTGTCCACTTGCTGACTGGGATCCATCGCCTTATGGTTATCGGTTGTCCGCTCGTCCTAGATTGTCGTTCAATTCCTCCACTGTGCAATACTATCAAGTATCGTTCGAAAGTTGTTCACGTTCTATATTTGTGTCCTGCCCAATGCCCTGCTCAAAGTGGATTGCGATGAGTTGTAACCCAGGGTTTCTTCTAACAAAACCCCAAGGCCCGACCCGGAAAACTAACCAGATGGCCCCCAATGAAAGTGCAGCGAAACCTGGATATAGTGACTCAGTTTGTCCGGAGTGAAACTGTCTCTACGAGCGGGCTGTCACTAGATCTGGGTGGAAATCCTACTTGCAAAGATGCTGATTTTTAGCTATAGACGAGAGCGAAGAGAGTGGACTCTACCAGACAGCGATTCATGTTCTGCACTGGATCAATCGCAATCGGAAGACCTCCGACTCTAACTGAGCAGGGCTCTAAATCTGATTGGATTCAACCTGATCTTCCAGGACAATGTTCCGTCACCTATAAAAGCCAGGACCCCATGCCACAGCCGGGCCCCCCTCTTTTCTATCCCAATTTTGACCCCTGAGCATGTACTCCTCTACCCACTTGAAAATGTTGGTGTGTCGCCCGCCCTGGACCCTGCTTGTATCCCTATAACTACTGACTTCTGAGTTTGTGGTAATACAGTGCTGTGCAAAAGTCATCGGACACTCGTCTGAGGGACGAAAAATGGGCTGATTTGGTGGCCTTTTTGAAGCGAAATTTAAAATTTTTCCTACCGTGAAGAGGGGG
>JAAUXU010010021.1_pt1 | contig 10207 bp, 7 predicted proteins | sample 7278151 | NCBI WGS metagenome assembly JAAUXU01 (sample SAMN14350113, study PRJNA611818) | marine sediment metagenome | isolation source: surface marine sediment (1.8m) | place: French Polynesia: Moorea | collected 2018-08 | reverse complement strand
TTCCGCGTCTTGCTGACTTCATCGAGGATGGTCTTCAGCTGACTCTGGACATCGCCTGGAAGACCCTCCCACCAGTCGGTCGAAGTGACGACAAGGTAGTCGATGATGCCGTGGTTTGACTCGGTGATGCCGTCCTGAACCTCGAAGAACTTCTTGCCGTAGATGTTCGACCAGGTGTTCTCCTGCCCGTCCACGACGCCGGTCTGCAGGGCGCCGTAGACCTCGGAGAAGGCCATCTTCTGAGGATTGGCCTTTAGCGCCTCCATCTGGGCCACCAGCACGTCGGAAGGCTGGACCCGGAACTTCAGCCCTGCGGCGTCGGCGGGTTCGAGGAGCGGCTTGTTGGCCGAGATCTGCTTCATGCCGTTGTGCCAGAAGGCAAGGCCCTGGAGCCCGCGGCGGCGCATGGCATCTTTCAGTTTCTGTCCGTCGGCGGAGTTCTGGAAGCGGTCGACGGCATCGATGTCATCGAACAGGAACGGCAGGTCGAAGAGGCGGAACTTCTTGGTGAACTTCTCGAACTTCGACAAGGAAGGCGCGGCCATCTGAACGTCGCCTGCCAGCATTGCCTCGAGGACCTGGTCGTCGTTGTAGAGCTGCGAGTTCGGGAAGACCTCTATGCAGGCCTTGCCGTTCATCTCCTCGTTGACCCGCTTCTCCAGAAGCGAGGCCGCGAGGCCTTTGGGGTGCTTGTCGGCGTTGGTGACGTGGCTGAACTTGATGACGATTTCGCCGGAATCACACTTGGCCTGCGCGGATCCGGTGCCCAGGGCCAAGGTTGCGCCCAGGGCGAGAACCGAGGCGCAGGTCAGGACCCTGGTGGTACGGACTAGTTTCTTCATTCGCTCTGCCTCCCTAAAAAATGCTGGTGAATTCCTAGCACGATCCCCGGCCTCTTGCCGGTGCAAAAGCTCTATTTTTTCCTACTTCCTAGCATCTTGAGCAAGAGCCGTGGCAGGCGCCCGGGATATTGCTCGCGCCGGATGCCGAATCTGGCAGGCGGTCCCGCGTACCGGGTAGGCGAAATCGTAGCCACGCTTGCCGGAGGCTGTGCCCAAGGCGACGTGGCAGCCGACCCCGCCCTGGACCGCATCCCGGAAACAAGGGCGATAGTTGTCGTTGTGGCCGGCGAAGGCTGTCGGCCCATCCAGTTTCTGGCGGCCTGGTCGGCCACCTGGCGCAGGGCCGCGCCCTCGGTCCAGACCACGATCAGCCATGGCAGCAGGGGCAGGAGAACCACCGCCCCGATCGCCAGCACCGCGGTCGGCTTTTTTGAGCTTCAACCGGGGGCCTCCAGCGTCCCGTCGGGCTAGTTTCACCTGCGCTTCTCAACCTGAGTTTGGCCTCCGGCCCCGAGACTAGCACGGGCGACCCGGCGGAGGCGATTCGCCTCGGCTGGGCCGCGGGTCAGGCCGTGTCGATCCGGATTCGGGACAGGCCGAGGAAGGCGGGCTCCGGATGCAAGACGATCCAGGTCGGGATCGCCGCGAGGTAGGGCTGAAAGCGGCCTTTGGCCTCGAAGCGCTGCCGGAAGGCGGAAGCGGCGAGGTGGGCAGCGATCTGCGGCGCGATGCCCCCGGCGATGTAGACGCCGCCCTGGGCGCCCCAGGTCAGGGCCAGGTTGCCGGCGAAGCCGCCCAACATGGCGCAGAACATGTCCAGGGCGGCCCGGCTGGCGGCGCAGCGGCCCGAGGTCGCGGCGGCGGTGATCTCCGGAGCGCCCCGGGGTGGCGGGCTCAGCCCGTCCATCTCGGCCAGGGTCTCGTAGAGCCTGACCAAGCCGTCGCCGGACAACAAGCGTTCCGCCGATACATGGTCCAGATGGCCGCGCAGGCGCCGCAGGACTTCGGCTTCGCGATCGTCGCCGGCCGGCAATGTGACGTGGCCGCCCTCGCCGGTGATCACTTTTGGGCCCAATGGGGCCGGCAGGAAGGCAGCCACTCCAAGGCCGGTCCCGGCTCCGAGCACGACCTTGGGCCGGCCCGGCTTGCTGTCGCCCACCCCAATTTGCTTCAGCTGCTCGGCCTGCAGATGCGGCAAGGCCCAGGCGACGGCGGCGAAATCGTTCACCAGGAGAACCCGGTCAAAGCGGAATTGCGCCTCCAGTTCGCGTTCTTCGAGCCGCCACGTGCTGTTGGTCAGGGCAATCGCGCCGGCCTCCACCGGCCCGGCACAGGCCAAGACCGCCCGGCGCGGCGGCGCACCATCAATCGCCTTCAGCACGCCGGCCAGCGCCGCTCGCACCGTCGCATGCTCGGCAACCCGCAAGCTCGCGACCATCTCGATCTCACCGTCCCTGGCCATGGCGAAACGGGCGTTGGTGCCGCCAATATCGCCCAGGAGGACGGGGTCTTGCGTCATCGCGTCAGGCAGCGGCGGCCGCGCAGGGGGCTGCCTCCAGGTTGGTCATGAAGGAGTCGCGCCAGGCTGCGAGGTCGTAGCGACTGAGGCGCTTGAACATCGCCTCCCAGCGCTCGCGCCGCTCGGCCAGGGGCATCGAGAGGGCGCGCGCCAGGGAATCGCCGACCCCTTCGATGTCGTAAGGGTTGACGATGATCGCTCCGTCGAGCTCACGTGCCGCCCCGGCGAAGCGAGACAGGACCAGGACGCCGGGGTTCTCGCCGTCCTGCGCCGCGACGAACTCTTTGGCGACCAGGTTCATGCCGTCGCGCAGCGGGGTCACCAAGCCGACGTCGCTGACCCGCAGAAAGCCCATCAACGTCTGGCGCTTGAAGCCTCGGTTCAGGTAGCGCACGGGCGACCAGTCGAACTCGGCAAAGCTGCCGTTGATGTGGCCGGCAATCGATTCCACCTCCCGGCGCATCTGCTGGTAGTCGGCGAGATCCCCGCGCGACGGCGGCGCGATTTGCAGCAGGGTCACCTGGCCGCGGTCGGCCGGGTAGCTGGCCAGTAAGTGCTGATAGGCTTCCAGCCGCTCGGGCAGACCCTTGGTGTAGTCTAGTCGATCGACCCCGATGATCAGCTGCCGGCCGGAGAGGCTTTCCTTGAGCCGTCGGGTCTGCTGGCTGTGCTCGGCCCTACGAGCTAGCTTGGCGACTTCCGCCGTGTCGATGCTGATGGGGAAGGCTTTGGCCATGGTGCTGCGACCGAAGGCCCTGATCCGGCCACCGGAGAGGACCTCCCCGCCGGCCTCCTCGCGGATGTACTGCTCGAATGCGTAGAGATCGGTCTGGGTCTGGAAGCCGATCAAGTCGTAGGCGCAGAGATCCCGGACCAGAGCCTCGTGGTTCGGCAGGGTCAGCAACAGCTCCATCGGCGGCCAGGGAATATGCTGGAAGAAGCCCAGCTTCTGCCGGCTGCCCGCCTGCCGCAAGTAGGCGCCAAGGGGAATGAAGTGATAGTCGTGCGCCCAGATCACGTCGCCTTCCTGCAACAGCGGAAGCAGGCGGCTCGCGAACATGGCGTTGACCCGGTGGTAGCCTGCCATGTCGCGGCGGCTGAAGTCGGTCAGGTCGAGCCGGTAGTGGAACAGCGGCCAGAGCACCGAGTTGGCAAAGCCAGTGTAGTACTCGTCGTAGTCACGCTGAGTCAGGTCGAGCGTGGCGTAGGCGATCCGACCGGTCTCGATCACTTGGGCCTCATTCGCATCGTGCGGCACGGTGTTGCCGCTCCAGCCGAACCAGACGCCGCCACGATCTTTCATCGCGCCCTGCATGGCGACCGCCAAGCCACCTTCCGCCCCGGTACCGCCGCGGCGCACCGGGGCGACACGATTGGAAACAACGACCAGTCGGCTCAAAACGCTTCCTCCCAGGGCTTGGACAGTCTCATGGCGCAGTGTATCAGACCTACCATCGAATAGGTCTGTGGGAAGTTACCCCAGAGTTCGTTCGTATTCGGATCGATGTCCTCGGACAACAAGCCAACCGGATTGCGGGCCTCCAGCATTTTTTCGAACAGGGCGCGCGCCTCGTCCTGACGGCCGAGCGAAGCCAGCGCCTCGATGAACCAAAAGCTGCACACGTTGAACGCAGTGGTCGGGACGCCGAAGTCGTCGGAGTCGGCGTAGCGGAAAATATGGTCGCCTCGGCGCAGGACCTTCTCGATCTGCTCCACGGTCTTGACGTAGCGCTTGTCGTCGACCGCGAGAAATCCGAGTTGTGGCAAAAGCAGCAGAACCGCGTCCACCGCGTCGCCGTCGAAGGTCGACACGAAGCTCTGTAGCTTTGGATTCCAGGCGCGCTTCAGCACCTCCTTGCGGATTCCGTCCGCGGTATCGGACCAATAGGCGGCGCGGTCATAGACTCCCAGGTGCTTGGCAATCTTGCTTAGTCGATCGCAGGCTGCCCAGCACATCACGCTCGAATAGGTATGCACCGCCTCTCGTCCACGGTACTCCCAGAGCCCCGCATCGGGCTGGTTCCAACGCTTGGCCGCCTGTTCGCCTAGCCGCTCCAGACGGCGGAAGAGGGTGATGTCGCCCGGATGCTCCAGCCTGCGGTCGAAAAAGGCCTGGGCGGAGGACAGCACGACGGCGCCGTAACCGTCGTTCTGCACCTGCTTGTAGGCATCGTTTCCGAGGCGCACCGGCCCCATCCCGCGGTATCCGGCCAGGCTGTTGACTTCGATCTCATCCAGCCGCTTCTCCAAGGTGATACCGAAGACCGGCTGCAGATAGCCGTCTTCCGAAGTCGCGACGATATTGGTGATATAGCTGAGGTACTCCTCCATGGTTCGCGTGGCGCCGAGCGCATTCAGGGCGTGCACCACGAAATAGGAGTCGCGCAGCCAGCAGAAACGGTAGTCCCAGTTTCGTTCGCTGCCGTCGGCCTCGGGGATCGATGTCGTAGGGGCCGCGACGATGGCCCCGGTCTCCTCGAAGCTACAGAGCTTCAGCGTGATGGCTGCGCGGATCACCGCATCCTGCCACTCGAAGGGCAGAGACAGGCTGCGCGACCAGTTTCGCCAGTACTCGTCGGTCTTCTCGAGGAACTCGCGGCAGGTCTCGGCCACCGGCGCGGTAAAGCTCTCGTCGGATCCCAGCAGCAGAGAGATCGGCCGCTCGAGCACGAAGGCGATTTCGTCCCAGACATAGGTCACCGGCCCATCCGTCGTCAGCCTCAAGGTCAAGTCTGGCATGACGTAGCGGACATGGTTCGAACCTCGGGTTTGCTCAGGCTTGCCTTCGCCATAGCCGAAGGCCGGCCGGACCCGGATCCGGATCCTTGGGGTGCCGGCCAGGGGAGTCACCTGTCGGATCAGCATGCCCGGCCGGAACATTCGACCGAATTGATGGAAGCGCGGGGCAAAGTCGGTGATCTGGACCATGCCTCCTTGTCGGTCCTTGAGACGGGTTTCGACCACGGCCGAGTTGGCTCGGTAGCTCTGCTCGGTTTCGGCGAGGTCGAGCAGTTCTATCTCGTAGAATCCCCTGTCGCCGTCCCGGTGATCGTTGAGGAGGGCGCAGAAACGCGGATCGCTGTCGAAGCGCGGCAGGCAGCTCCAGACAATCTTGCCGCGCGCGTCGATGAGGGCACTGAGGTTGCCATTGCCGATGATCGAGAGATCAAGAGAGCTCAAGGCGTCGGTCCTTTGTTCAACATGGCCGCTGGTTCGACGCGTCCAGCGGGTGGCCGCCGCTTGCAGCCCGAAAGCTCATAGCGCGCCGCGGTCCTTACCGCCAGCCTGACGTGGGACGGCAGCCCTCGCGCGAGGCAATCGTCACCAAGGCGAGAAGGGTTTCCTATCGGAAAGTCAGGTGGCAAAGCTCGGTTTTTCAGGGGGCATATCCCGTCCACGATCGACCCCGCGCCAGCATCGCTTCTTCCCATCGATGACGTCTGGTCGCTGCGTCGTGCTCTCCTTCGGCGCAGAAAGCTCCGCGAGGCAGCGAAGAGCCATGCCGAGACACAACCATCCGGCGTGCTATGGTTCGCCCCGGGGCGGAGGGGAGGAGTCATGGAGATGAAGAGCTTCAAGCAGCTCGAGTACGAGGGCTGGACGGCCCGGGCTTCGACCTTCGACGATCATTTTGCGGAGATGACCGGTGCCGCGATCGACCCGATTCTCGATAGCCTCGAGCCCCTCGACGGGCAGCGCCTGCTGGACGTCGGCTGCGGCACCGGCCATCTGGCGGCGGCGGCCGTGCGTCGCGGCGCCGAGGTGCTGGGAGTCGATTTCGTTGAAAGCATGGTCGCACGGGCCCAGACGAACTATCCGGGCATTGCCTTTCGCCTGGGCGACGCCGAGGCCCTGGATTGCGACGACGCCAGTTTCGAGGCGGTGACCTGCTCCTTCGCCCTACTACATCTGAGCGACCAGGAGGCGGCGGTCGCGGAGGCCTTCCGGGTGCTGCACTCGGGCGGCCGCTATGCCTTCACGGCCTGGCGTGGCCCGGAGGACGGTCGCGAGTTCTTTGCGCTGACCCGTCGCGCGATCGAAGCCCATGGCTCTGGCGACGTCGGCTTGCCGGCGGCGGCCCCGCCAGGCGATCGCCTGGCCACCCCGGAGGTTGCATCGGAGACTCTGGCCGCGGCCGGCTTCGTCGAGCCCGAGCTGCGGGACCTCTCGCTGGTCTGGCGCAACCGCTCCGCACAGGCGATCATGGACGCGATCTACGAGGGCGGCGTGCGCACGGCGATGGTCATGCGAGCCCAGAGCGCCGAAGCGCGGGCGCGGATCGAGGCGGCGATCCTCGAGGCCGCGGAGGGCTACCGCAAGGGCGATGTGATCGAGCTCGCCATGCCCGCGGTCCTGGTGACCGCGCGCAAGCCGTGACCGCCCGTGAGCCGGATGGAGGCCCATGGCCGCGAAGACAGCCTTCGTTACCGGTGCGACCGGGTTCCTGGGACTGAACCTGGTCGAGCAGTTGACGGCCGCCGGCTGGTCGGTGATCGGCCTGCACCGTCCGACCTCGAATCTGGCGCCCCTGCGGGCCTTGCCGGTTGAGCCGGTCGAAGGCGACCTGCTCGATCTTGGATCCCTGAAACGGGCGCTGCCGCAAGCCGTCGACGCCGTCTTTCACGTCGCTGCGGACACCTCGGTCTGGTCGCGCAACGACGCGCGCCAGACCCGGGTCAACGTCGAGGGGACGCGGAACATTTTGGATGCCGCCCTCGCGGCCAAGGCGCGGCGCTTCATCCACACCTCGACCTGGAACACCTACGGGCTGGAGCAGGGCGACCTCCACGAGGGCCTGCCGCAGCGCGGCGGCGGCTCCTGGATCAACTACAACCGGACGAAATTCCTCGCCGAGGAGGCGGTCCGTGGAGCCCTGGCGGGCGGACTGGATGCGGTGATTCTGAACCCCTGCCACATCATGGGCCGCTACGACCGGCACGGCTGGGCGCGGGTCATCATCGACCTGTGCAACCGCTGGATCCCGGCCGCGCCGCCCGGCGCCGGCTGCTTCTGCCACGGCGCGGCCATCGCCGGGGCCCAGATTGCCGCCGTCGAGCGGGGCCGCAGCGGGGAGAACTACTTGCTGGGCGGCGAGCATGCGACCTTGCTCGAGGTTTTCCGGGTCATCGGCGATGTCGCCGGCTGCCGGGTCCCGGAACGGACCGTCCCGGCCTTCGCCTTCAAGGCGGTCGCCCGGATCAATGTCGCCCTGGCCGCGGTACTGGGCTTCGAGCCCGAAATCACGCCCGAAGGCGTCGAGATGGTCAGCCTGGATGCCCGGGTAATCTCGACCCGGGCGGAGCAGGAACTGGGCTACGAGAACGTTCCCCTGCGGGCCCTGGTCGAAGACAGCCACGGCTGGTTGAAAGGGCAGGGACTTGTGCCCTGAGGCGGGAGCCAGCCGCGCGCACTCGGCAAGAACTGGCTTTCGTCACCGAGTATCAAAGATCGTCGTTAGTCGCTGTGGGGTTCTCGCTGTAGACCGCCTTGGCACGCTCGAGTTCATTTGCCGTCATTCCAGAGACGACGATGTTGCCTATCGAGTAGATCTCGCACTTGCCCTTCTTCATTCTCTCTCTGCAGCTTTGCATGGCCCGATCTATAGCTATTTCCACAGTTCTGGTTCGGTAATAGTAGCTATATCCGTGAGCCGCAGTCGGGCCCTCGGGGCTGGTCGCGAAAGCTCGGAAGTGAGCTTTGGTCTCATACTCTCCAAATGCCCTCGAGAAATCGAATCCTTCCTCGTAAATGGACGCGGTGCTGCGGCTGTATTCATCGATTGTGGCCGCAAGCTTACTTTCATCCATGCCACCGACATAGATGTCTCCGATGTAAAGAAGCTTGCAGACATAGCCATATGGCCTGGCCTTGCAACGCGACATTGCATCATCAATTGCCTCCTGGACGCTCTGTTTTGATTGCGACCAATTGGCAGCTGCTGACGAGCTGCCAGCGCCACCGGACATAACGAAAGCGCGAAAATGAGGTAGTTTCTTGTAGTCCTCTACAGAGCCGCCAAAGTAAGGCGGCAACGTAGATCCGTTCTCGCAACCGCCTAGAAAAGTAACGCCAAGAATGGCCGCCGTTGCTTTAGATAGTCTGACCACGCTCATGCGAGAAGACCCCCCGGTCCACTGATCCAAATCCACCTATTGATGAGGTACGGGAACACAACCCTGGAATCAATTGAAGTCCATGCCATCAGCTTGGGGCTGTGGTGGCGCGCCCGAATTCGAGAAATGGTTATGATCGGCGACAATACGCCCATCGCCGCGTCAATAGTGTCGAGCTTCGGCAGCTTCTTGGATGGTGGGCGCACCTGGGATTGAACCAGGGACCTCCTCGGTGTGAACGAGGCGCTCTCCCGCTGAGCTATGCGCCCGTGTCCAGGGTTGACTCGGATCCTCGATTTAGGCGAGCGCCCTGAGACTGTCAAGCGAGGGGTCGCCCGCCGGCGCCGGCCAAAAAAATCTCGGCATGACAGCCATCTAATGCGAGACGTGGGCCGCGAAGCCTGCTAATTTTCAAGCATGACTCAGATGGGGTTGTCTCTGGCGGGCTTTTCTGCCGGCGTAGTTGCGTTGTTGCTGGCGAATTCAGCGGCGGTGGCGGAACAGAAGGCGGTCGAGCTGGATTACCAGATCTGGACGGGCGGTCTCCAGGCCATGAACCTGGAGACGAAGATGTTTCGTGGTCAGGAACGTTACCAGGTCGACGTCACGGTCGAATCTGTTGGCATGCTCGGACGGTTCTTTCCCTTTAAGCTGAGCGCGCGCAGCCAGGGCATGAGCCAGTTCGGGAATTTGAATGAGCTGCAGCCCGACCAATACGATGTCCGGTCGACATGGCGCGATCAGGACCGACTGGTGGCCATCAGCTACGAGGACGCGACCAAACCGAAGATCGAGGTGCTGCCGCCGGCCGAGGATGACGATCGCGATCCGGTGCCGATGGAGCAGATCGTCGGCACCGTGGATCCGGTGAGCGCGGCCCTGGCTCTGATCGAGCAGACCGCGGCCCAGGGCCGTTGCCAAGGCGAGGTCCCGGTGTTCGACGGCCGCCGCCGCTACAACATGGTGGTTCGCCACATCGGGCCGGCCGTCGTCTCGCCTTCTGATTATTCGCCCTACGCCGGCGATGCGGTCGAATGCCGCGCCGGCGTCAAGCGGATCGGCGGCTTTTGGAACAGTTCGAAGGCCGACGAGCACAAATACAACGAGGTCCGGATTTTCCTGGCGCCGATCCTTGAGGACGTCCCGCCGGTGCCGATCCGACTTGAAGCCAAGAACGACTTCTTCTCGATCATCGTTCACATGGTCGACGCCCGGCTCAGCGACGGTACCCAGCCCGCCAGCCTGGATTTCTGAGCACCGAGTTCATCCCTAGGCGTCCCGCCTCGATTGCGGCGGCTTCTCCGAACACCCCGGATCAAATAGCGTTTTCGATGAGTCCCCCGAGTGCAGCGGGCAAATCGTCGAAGCGGTGGATCAGGGCGTCGGCGCCCAGGGCCTCGGCCGGGACCTTGCGGTAGCCGTAGGAGACCGCCACCACCGCCATGCCGGCGTTGCGCGCCGCGCCGACGTCGGTCGGGCTATCGCCGACCATGACCGTTTCCCGGTGCGGCCGCCCCAGGACCTCGGCCAGGCCGAGCAGTGGGTCAGCCGCCGGCTTGGCTGCGGCGTAGGTGTCGCCGCCGGCGAGGCCGTCGAAAAAGCGGGCCAGGCCGAGGTCGTCCAGGATCTCCCGCGCCGGGTTCTCGGCCTTGTTGGTGCAGACCGCCATCGACCAGCCGCCGTCCCTGAGCCGTCTCAGGGTATCGATCACGCCCGGATAGGGCCGGGTCTCG
>JAAUXU010074246.1_pt1 | contig 10211 bp, 8 predicted proteins | sample 7278151 | NCBI WGS metagenome assembly JAAUXU01 (sample SAMN14350113, study PRJNA611818) | marine sediment metagenome | isolation source: surface marine sediment (1.8m) | place: French Polynesia: Moorea | collected 2018-08 | reverse complement strand
GCCCCGCACTCATCATCTCTGCCCGATAACCCTCCCCCCCCCCCCCACCCCCGCCCCCCCCCGCCGGGGGCGCCCCACCCATAAGTGCTAGAAAGGACCTGCATATGTATTAAGGGTGGATCCAAGAGATCACCAAAGGTCAGTGCCGTGGAATCCTCATCTAGCATTCAAAGCGCGCACGCATGTCTTACCAAGGCGACTACGTACGTACGTGCAGCACGATACTGTACTTTTGTTATAAGCATGACTGCGCTGAAAAGTGACTGCGACTGTGCGTCTTATCGGTAAATGGAGACTCGGAACAAAGGCTTTTGCTCTAGCGCAAGAAGAGGCGGCAATCCAGAGCTATGGGGCCATGTTCTTCTTGTCGTGCTGAATGTCACCTAAAAGTTAAGCTCATGTACGTGCACTGTAGCAAGGACACAATGACGACTGGGTGTCAGGGGTCATTTCCGGAAGAACCGACGCAGTAGATGGATTGAGTATGGAACATGTAAGGAGGAGATGCTCATAAGGATCAATTTCACTTATCCCAAAGCGAGCGTTAGAACCACTTGATGGTGTTTACGTACGTACATTGGCGTTCAGAAATATTCGCCCCCCTCCAGCTGAAGCAGCCAAAAATGGTGCCTTTCACTCGATTTTGAGTAGCAAAATAGCTTAATTTTCCTGCCTGGGAACCTCACCCGGATGGTCTTCACCCACCATCACGGCCATCTGATTCAGCAGGTGTTCAAGAGTATCATCAGCCCCTCTGTTTCTAACATCATACATTCCTTAACACTGCAGTTACACCAAATCTGTTGACATCATTGCAAATCTTGAAGCCTTGGCATTTTCTTTATTTTGTTCCATTTTGTTCATACATTTTGCTTGTTTACTGTTCAGCTGTTTGTACCTTCTCAATACTGCAGCTACACAAACTCTACTCACATTGCTGGAAGGCCAGAGCGGTTCGGCATTTGCTTCACTTTTAGACACTATTGCATATTGAAGGCAGCAATAGCGATTTGAACAGACAAATTTACCATACGTGCTTTATTCTTCGCTACATACCTAGGGCAGAAGCACTTCAGCATCATAAGTGACTTCGATTAAAATCGCAGCTACACATAACCTATTTGCATCATGGGAAAGCTTGAGGTCTTAGCAATTTGGCATCAGCTTCACTTGTGGAGAAGATTGCACATCAAAGGCAACGCTGGCAAATAACTTGTGCAAATCTGACACATCAGCAGAGTACAGAAGACAAAATGGCCACCACCGCCTTAAATATTCATCTTCATTTAAAGAAAAGAAAATAAGTTTACCTGCTTCGGTCTCAAGCTTTCAAGTGACGTCAAAAGATTTAACGTATACTCTCCATTTGCCATTCCTTTCGTTAGGAGGTCCAGAAAAGAACTACTTTTCCACACTCCTGATTTACCGTGGTAAAGTAGAGGTCAGGACTCCTAAGGCACCACAAAAGGAAGGAAACTACCGGTATATGACCACCAAAATATGAGACTTGCAGCAAGACTTGAGCAAGATCAGAGCGACCAAAGCTATCGAAGCGACAGTTTCAGCGACCAGAGCAAGATCAAGAAGAGCAAGTAAGGTGCTATTGTGGAGCCCCAGCATTCAGGAAGCTATGATGTTGGCACCGGGAATGGGGGGCAAATGCTTATGATCACCAATGCGCATAACGTTATTACATTACTTAGGCCTAATCTACAGTATCATGACCGTCATCAAAAAGTCTTTAAGCATGCCGGTGCGACCCCGTTGGGTACTCGTATCTGACTCAAGTACAATGTCTGAGACATCATTGGGAAGCTTACTTTGGTACGTATGTACTCGACAGGCACATTGCAGGTAATGATCGGAATATTACCTAAAATAAATTCGCTTCCATTATCGGTATCGATAATACAAAACTCCTGTTATCAATGGCGGTTATCGATAACCCAGGCCAAATTCAATATAGAGAAACAGGAGGTAAAAAATGTTTCTGCCTTCAAATAACTTGACTAAGAGAATTCTCTTGTATTTTTCAATGGGGACTACACGTGACGTGTGTGACAGTTTACTTACTTTTTAGTTTTTCTTGATGTAGTCAGCACACAAAACAATAAGAGAATCGAGCAATTCGTTCCCGATTCGGTGTCTCAGCGTTGTCACTGAGTTTCCCGCAGTGCTGAAACACCTCTTTGTTGGGAGAAATCCCCAGCAAAGCTAGCTGCAGGAGGCGGAGCCTCAGTGGCAGTTCTTCAGTTGCTTCAAACAGATTCGTCTCCTGCTTGAGAGCTTTCGTGCAGTCTCCGGTCTGCTTCACCCCACATGAGCCCCCAACGGCTCTCCCTATTGATCTCTGCAGTTCACAGGTGAGGTCATCTTGCCTAGATGCGACCACCTCAGTCTCATCCACCACCTCAACATCGTAGTCCTCCATCTTGCTGTCTTCATGAATTTGAAAGGAAAAAATCCGGGATACGACTTTTTCCAGCTAGGCTTTTCCTAGGCACGTCTCGGGACATGCCTTCATCTTGCAGAGACTTAAGCATGTTCAGGTACTTCAAAAGGCCCACCATGCGTCCCTGCCACAGCTGCGACAGCCGACTGTAGCTTCCTGCCAATTTCCTGCCTGGACTTCTTTAAGGCTTGCAAGATAAATACAAATACTCTTTCCGCCGACAGCAGAGAGGCATTACGATGGCACAGTGCTTCTACACTCCGCGCCTTAGAGGCTGGAGCACCAAAATGAGATCTTGCATGTCTTCCCATTCCCCTGCATAACTCAGGGCTCAACTCAGGAGAATCAATGGACGCTTTTCGGATGCTTTGTTTCAGAAAATAGAAGGGCTTCAGCATGGCAACAAAGTTACTCCAGCCGGTTCTTGAGTCAGGGATGGATGAGAACTCCTCGATGTATTCTCTTTTGACGCATTTCTGTAGCTTATTGTTCTTCAGAGGACTTTTTTGGACAAGTCTCACGAACCTTCTTACCTTAATCTGAGTCCATTCCCTTGACTCGAGGGTCATGAGGAACTTTTCATGTCCTCCTTGATGTTAGACAGCATTCATTGGTGCTTGAGTCGCATCAGTAATAGTCCTTTCAACATTTTGACTGAAATGTGGAATTTCTTCCCCTTTAAATCCTTCCCTTCTGGTAAAACTCATCTGCAATGTACTTCATTATCAATGGAGACCTAGAGACGCATCAACTTTCTCACCCTTGCGGGCGTACCAAGATCTGAAGATTAAAATAACTCAGTGTGGTGGTTTTCACAAAGAAAGTCCAAAACTTGACTAATCGATCAAAAAACTTATGTACCGCAAAGTTCTTAAGCACAGTGAGGTGACATGATAAAATATTGGTTCTAAGCTTCCTGGATGGCCGGCGAAAGAGATGATGGCTTTTTCCATGCCAACTGCCAACTTTAAGCTGGTGTAGCTGATTTGAACAGACGAGTTCATGCAAACACTTTCGATTCTGAAGTTTTCATAGTGATGCACTCATGCAAAAAATGCTCCATGATATTTGACCATCCTGCTAATCGGTCCAATAAAATGTTTGTCTACTTCGGCTTTGCATCTGGAGGCTGGATTCTTCTATCTCTTCCGGTGTCTTCTTCAGGCTCAACTTGTGAACCACTTCGAAATGATGGCCAGACGTCTTGGTCTGCTCCAGCGTCACCTTGCAGAGCTGACACCACGCCTAAATGGCCGAGACCTCCTCAAAGTGTTGTTACACAACAAAGCACTTAGATTGGACAGCCCCATAACTGAAGCAAAAACAGCAATTAGTATTTGGCACGAAGAGGAATCGATGTTTTGGCACATTTCATAACTTAAAAAATGCGAAGTACTCCCAATCATCCTCATTGGGTGCACGACTGACAGGAATGATAAAGCCTGATGAGGTGAGATGGGTGCTCGCTGTGAGGTGTGCAGCTATCAGCCGCTAGACGTTGCTGCGTAGCTGCGCATTGCATTTTTGATTGTCTGTGGGGTCGAACTTCGGCGTGCACCAAAATGGGTGATTGTGCAACAAGGTATGTGCGACTACCCTACCCAAACCAAATCTAACCTAATCCTAGACCATTCTAAGCCTATTCTGACCTTCCCTGATGTCCAGAGTTTTTGGTGCAAACTGACGATTTATATTGCGCTCACCAGTTTCGTGCACACATCCTTCAGATTTGGTGCAGAAACATATTGTCCCTAAATGTCATCGTCTGTTGTTGCTTTTGCAGTTGCTCCACGCAGCGCTGTCATTCATTAAAAAAATGCCGATAATCGAAAAACTATTATTCGATCATCAATACCGAAATTAAGTCTTAACTTTTTGTTTCGAGAACCGACATTATCGATGAGTATTATTATGGATTGCAAGAATTAATTATGAGGAAATCTCCTCTGCAGCAGTCTGTGGTCGAACACCCGTGTACAGCGTATACCGAGTGAGGCGAAATCCCTCTTACACATCTATTTACCCTTATTTTTTCAAAAAGCGCCTATGGGATTCCACCTCACTCTGTACAAGCGCGTGCGTACGATTGTACATGATGTCCAGCGCGCGTATTTAAAATGAGAACAGTGCAGTTCCCTCACAAGACATGGGTGAGCTGCAGGGGTTTAGTGTAGGAAATGGCTACATTCGAGAGATCCATTGCTTTAGTCTAGCTCTGCACAGGCTGATGTACACCGTGCCCAACTTGTTGTTCTCGATGCGCTTCTGCAGAGGTTCCACTGTTGACCTTTCAAGTTCAAGGTACACACGCGCCGCATGTGAGGATGTGAAGCTTGCAGACTCCTTTGAAAAATGATCTTCCCTCCACTGATACGGTCACTTTAAAAGGACGATGCTTACCTCGTAATATCAATAGCTCTCTGCCTTCGTCCTGTGCCTGGAATGAGGAACATGCACGAATGGTGTACGTACATAACGAAGAGCAGGTGCACATTTGTACTCGATGAGTGTGATAAGCTCGTGTAAACATTATCCTGTTCTTCTATTTAGCTATCCAAGTAGCTTTCTTCCTCTCTTATGCTACGACAATCTATAGTACTAAGTAACTGCCAGTACTACATATGTACACGCAGAGCACCATAGAATCTTAACCAACTTCGCATGCCGCAGTTTTCCCCTGCCTTGGACATGCATGGCTCTGTAGCAAAAAGACCTTAGTGCGTAATACGCTCGTGCTCTGTACGTACATGCACAGATGTTACGAGAACAAAAGAAGAAAGTACAGACCCTGGCACACTACCCACAGGGTGTCCCCCAAAGAATTGGTCTTTCGAAACAGTTATGATACCTTCAAAGAAAAGTGCTACAGAGCTGTCTTTACAGGGTGCCTCTAAAGTTTGGAAGCGATCAGTTCAGTCAGTTGATCATCAAATGGATTGACGATGATTGTTGAAACTGACCTTCGTCTTCCTTGCAAGTGCTGCCCTTGTTCTCAGGTGGTCGCATGCCCATCAAACCGAGTTCTCGTCTCAGCACGAGATTCTGGTCAAAAGTACTGGGTGGTCATAAGTGCAACCAACACCTGCCACTTTCACGAGCAGAGTTCAAGTAACGCATTTATTCATAGTACACATTTTTTCAGAATAAAAATCGAGTTTATGGAGATAGCAAATCTGCTGATTGTGAAAGAATGACGCGCTACTCCCCAGCAAGAGGACATCTCGGACTCTGTGTGTGAAAAACACTGGACATTTATTTATGATGCTCAAACCTTTGTTGCATGCAAACTCTAAGTATGCTTGGTGTCTGGCCTTTTTTAAAGGAAAAAGCCCTTTACAGCACCCTGTTTCGCACAAGGTGCGTCTGAATTAGCTGGACTTTGCCCTCGTCACTTTAAGCGACCGCAGCAACAACAAAATGTTTACCTACGCCTCAAGAACAGCATTACAGGAACTAAAAACCTGCATCTCAGTGCGTAGTACAGTGCGTACACCAAACGTACTAGGGCCTTTAAGCAGGAAAGATGTATCGGAGAAAGTCACCCAACCTCTATACTAGATGTCCGAGGTCAGAGCCAGTAAGACTGCAAGCAGGGCTTTGGTAGGTACCCATGGGTAGGCTCCTTAGTACGGTTGCGATGCTGCAGAAAGGTACCCTTGAAAGTTCTTGTCAGATAATGGAGTATCATTTTCATTCACGCAAGAAGTCCGATGTACGTACGTATGAGTCTGCCACTTGTTGTGTATGGTAGTTCTCCTATGTGCCTCGCATGAAATCCCTGCTCACGTTCGCTGTTTTCGCACACAACAACTGAACAAAATTACAATAACTTATATCCAATGGAGTTAAGTTTGTTTGTCTGTTGGTTGGTTGGTTTTAGGAGCATCTCCCTCGAGACACATGGACCGAATTTTCGTGGAACGAGGCATGGCCTTTCTTCAAATATGAGCGGCCAGGAAAACGAAGCTAATGCGTTATAGCAGAAGAACATGGGCAGCACATTCATTCACATATGGTGATCGATCGGGCTTCATGTTCGGCGAAATGCCAGTTTGGCCGATCACTATTGATGGCAATAACAGTTTGTGTTTTCATGTAAGACCTTACGACATGGGGTGTTGGCGGACATGAGGGAATTACACCCTCCCTCCTGTCAAGAATGGGCAGGGTCCAGACAGCGTCTTAAGTAAGTAAAGCTCACATAACACACAGGATTGTCGTGGCAGAGGTCTGTTTTGTCCAACGGATGACAGATTTTGAATATCGCAAACTCATATTGGGGGTCCATCATGTGGATGTTCGGCGTCCTTGTGTACCCAGTGGACGTCCAGCCCGGAGTGGGTGGGAATCTGACATCAGAAATAAGACTGTAAAACATAGGCACTCGGAATATAAGAGTAATTTCCCCCGGCGATATTAACGAGTGCATACGCCGAGCACTGTACTGCAAAATGCACTTCGACCTGTAGGCAGCAGCTCCCAGATGGTTATGTGATGTGCGCAAGGGTCCAGATGCCTGACCCTGTTGTACGAGACCATTTTCTGGGTAGTCAGTCGAAAAAGCAGATGTTGAGAGATTTCTTTCTTCAAGTGGTCTAATGATGAGACGTCCTATCTCTTTTCTTTTTTTTCTTTTTCAAAGGAAGTCTATGCAGATCATGTCTTCTGTACACTCTGATGGCCAAGAGTTCATGGAGGTACCATCAACCGTAGAAGAGAGCGAGCAGCCTCCACAACAAAAATCGCTGGAGGCTTCAACGAGGTCGTCTCACTGGAGAGCAGCCTCAGAGGAAAGCATCGATGAAGAAGAAGAGGAGGTTATGACTAGCGTTCGCCTACCCGTAAAGACGAGTCTAACGGAGAATGTGGCGCAAAGCGCCGTTGAGCGACAAGCCTCGGAAACAGCAGCAGTGAAAGAGAAGGCCTCGGTACGGCGGATTCCTCGGAGCGGCAGCGCCGTCTGCCGACCTCCGCCGCACCAACATCACCAACACACCTGTCGCTCATCAACCTTAGTTGGAAAGCAACAGGAGTCGGCGGAGGCTCAGCCGCAACCGCAGCAGCAGTTCAGCAAGGAGTCCGACTTCACGCGTGCAGGCAGCAGTGTTTCAGCAGGGGGCAACGACGCCGACGACGAGTGCGAGGACGACGACGAGGACGACAGTGTCTTCGCTCACGTATTCATCGGGCCACAGCACGGAGCTTCTGCTGTCGCTGTTGTCGATCAGCCGCCTCCTCCGCCACGGCCGCGCTCAGCGGCTGGGGGTCGTCGAACCGCCCTCACGGCTTCTTTAGACACTCGTCAGCATCGTCAGTCCAATTCTTTTGAGTTGGGCGTGACCGGGGCCCAGAGGCAAAGGCACTTACGGTTTCTGCGCGCCGTCCACTCTGCGCACTCCAGGCTGAATAGCAGCAGTAGCGGGGCCTCTGTCACCCGGTCGCTGGAGAAGAAAAGCAGTAACTTCTTGACAGTCACCGGAAGCAGGGACGGCGGCGATGATGATGAAGGCGACGAAGATTCTATTGGCGGTCTTGGCAAAAGGATAAGAAAGCTCTCCAGCCGGACCATAGAGTTTTGCGATAGCATAGACGAGTTGCACGCGCTTAAGGACATGGGGAACGAACTGAAGCGACCTCCTCAACCCGCTAGTGGCACCTCGTCCGCGGGTCTGACAGCAACTGCAGGACCGAGAGCTACTGCACCATCTCAATCTTTACCGCCAGTATCTATGCACCAGCAGCAGCTTACTTCAGATGCTATACAAGAAAAGGCATCAAGTGTGGATATTCCTCCGTCATTCTCCAGTAACAACGGGAGGGATAGGATGAATGTGCCAGAACAAGGACAGGACATGCTATCTAGCCGCGACATGCGCGTTCCAGCGTTTTCGCTCAGCGTAGAGTCAGACACCAGTCACTTGAGCCACGAGTCTGCGGTCACTGTGATTACGAATACTACGCTGACCAACAGCAGCAACTCTACCAGGAACACTAGGCGACAGCAACAGGCTCAGCAGTCTGAATCGTCTTCAATAACCGGCGCTTTGTCAAGTTTGGCATCCTCTCTCATGTCCGTGCGCCACCGATCATCAAGCGAAGGTCGCCAGAAGCAGGGTAATGACAGCTCTTCAGGCTATAAGAGACAGCTTCAAGGTTCAGGTGTTGAGGCCATAGCTACCTCGTATGCCCAGAGGAGCAATTCTTCTGATCGGCCTCTCAGAGCGTCCTTTGAAGAATCGTCTCCGCCCAGCTGGACAATGCAGCAAAGTGAAGGTGGTGCTGGAGGAGGCCGTCAGCAGAAGGGCCGCAATGCTCTTCGCCGTCAAGATACACCTCACTGTTCCACGATTGAGGCAGGAGCCGCTGCAGCCGCTCCAGCCACTGGAACACAGGAGCAGCTCTTCTACTCACAGGGCTCCACTTGCACTGCGGGCACGCCGGCGGGGTTGCAGCAGCGTCGCGGCGCGTTGCATGCGCGGTTGGCGTCGCGAATAGCGGCTTATTCCACGGACGGGTCGTCGTCGTCACAATCGTTTGGGTCGTCGCTCGATTATCTCACACCGCCGTCCATAGTGTGCACGGACTTAGGGTCAGCCTCAACTCCTATAGGCGGAGCTGGTGGATCCTCATTGGACGACGGTGGAGGGGGCACAGACACACCAGTAATGGATGAATTTGCTCAATTCGTGAATGCATCAATCCACCCTCCCAATGAGTTAAGTGTGCCTCGATGTTACTCTATGGAACCTGGCGTCGGACAAGCACCCACCTCTCCCACCTTGCTCCTCCCCATGTCCATGCCCGGCTCGAGGCGCAGTTCCGCCACTCGTGGAACCGCACTAGCCGCCAATTCCTATCGTAGTGCTCGCTCCCTTTCTCTCGGCTATCAGCAACACCAACAGAGACTCTCCCCGTCTCCAGTACGAGCTGCTGCCAAGTCGGCGGCCAAGGCTGGAGCTTGCCGCAGCAACAGTACAGTGGCCGCGTACGGTCGCAACAATGCAGTCTCCCTGTCTCCTGGAAGTGGCGGCGGCTCGCGGCCGGTGCTTCGACGGGAGTCCGCTCAAGACTTTGGTGATGATATCGAAGTGGAGAATCTGCGAACGCGTCCTAACCTACCCAAGCATCCGCAGCAGCCCCCACAGCCGCCAGATCTCAAGATAGAGTTACTTACAGAGTCCTCCACAGCCACCACTCCTTCCTCTTGCTCTCCCTATCACTATGGACGCAATGCCTCGCTTTCCCCGTACAACGACATGGATCTAACCGCTGGAGCGGCTGCCGGCCGACGTCACTCCCATTGCCAGCGACCCCCACCCATCGCGCGCAATAAGTCTGCCCCGGTGACACCGCTTTCGCGCTCCACCACCAGCATCGTCCGGATGCCTCAATCACCGAGTAGGGATGGCTTCCTCATGGTTCCCGACCGTCAGCGCGGCAGCTCACTGCCAGAAGGCAGGGACGGCAGAGGTGGCGGGGGAAGTCACGAAGGTGCAGATCTCTACCGACTGAGGCAATTCACCGTCAGCAACAAGCGCATCGTCAGAAGGACGGACTCATTGCAGCCCAGGAGAAGTGTCGGCAGCAGCATACACTCCAGTGCCTCGAGGTAAGGTGCACTTTTCAATTCCATCAAGCTTCGTTGTGTAAAGCGATTCAAACTTCTGAGAAGCCTTTGTAAATGACGCGGAGGCACTTTCTTCTCCCTCTGGGGCTTTGGAAAAAAAACTGACATGCCAAAAATATTCTTTTACTTCTC
>JAAUXU010043343.1_pt1 | contig 10212 bp, 11 predicted proteins | sample 7278151 | NCBI WGS metagenome assembly JAAUXU01 (sample SAMN14350113, study PRJNA611818) | marine sediment metagenome | isolation source: surface marine sediment (1.8m) | place: French Polynesia: Moorea | collected 2018-08 | reverse complement strand
TGAAAACTCAGATGCCCAACATCACTACTCAAGCTGTCATTCTGCCTCCAAGCTGCCTATCAGGGATCCAATAGATGGCTCTGCCACGCTGGACATCTGGGTGTAACTACTAAGTCTGTGTCTGTAGTGATCATCTGCAGGAGCCACAGACAGGGGTAACACTTTCCTCATAAGTATTGACGCAAATATGAAATAGTAGAAAAAGCAAATAAATTTATAAACCAAGAAACAAGAAACAAAAGTTACACAGGATACACTTCTGCAATGCTGCACAGAAATGCACTGAATAACACTTCAGTTGTACGCTTGTTCCTTCACTGGTGCTTGTGCAAGTAACTGGAAAACATGAACCATGTTGTCCCACACTGGCGCCTTTGTTTCCTCTTGATGCTACCCTATTTGTTTTCTATGTTTTGTGTGTGTATGCTGTCATCTTCTGGATCCACGAAGTGCCACTCATGGACAACCACATCATGGTCATGTATGCCACCATGAGTATGCGTCATGTTGTAGTAACTTGCCCATCCATCAGATATAATTCTAGAGCCAGGTTGAATTCATTCCGTGATTATGGACTCCAATGTTGCATGGCTTCTGTCTGGAACTTCCACCAGGAAGCTCCACCCCGCACTATGCTCAACACCACCTGGAGAAAAGAAAAATATGTATATGAAAGAAGTGGTCCATACGTCTGTCTGCTGCTGCCTTTTGCGGCTGCTTGTTGCAGCTGATTTCTGGCTCTTGCATTATGTCTCGTGTGTACGTGTATCAATGTATGCACAACAGAAATAGTGTCAAAAAACTTACCAAAAAGCCAAAAAGTGGGGGTGACACGATGAAGGTAATTTCTCCTGCTCTCAGTGAAGCAGGACTCATCTATCTCCACAACCTTTGGCACAATGTTGTGATTGCTATCCAAAGTGATGCCACCAATTTGAGTGGAGTGGGCAATCAATCAGTCTTCACACACACCTCTGCACATGAGACCCCAATGTGTTTGTGTGTGCTCCGCCATCCCACCAGATTCCTTGTTGCAACTTCGGCACAGACGATTTGGGCAGTCCCAGATAATGTTGTCAATCTTGGTGTCGTCCTGATGGATTGTCCTGAGCCCATTGCATGCGCTACACATACTGCAGTTGGCCAGAAGCTTTCGCTTCAACAGGAACTTGATGGTGTCTTCTGTGGTGGTTGTCAACCAAGTCTGTGTGGTAAGGTCAACTCCCTCAGAGATGAGATGCAGAGTGATAAACACCAGCCATGTCGTAGCAGAGCTGGGAAGAAATACGAGGTGGCGGTGATGCAAGAAGTGCAAGGTGGTGGAGGTGATGTTGTCAGTGTGACGGTCGAGCCGAAACTAATTGAAGCTTCCCTTGACACACAGGAGATTCATGGGAAATGAAAACCCGCAGCAAAAAGGGGTTGTCAGACGAAATGTTTGCTTGACTATGTTCAAGAGAAGCGATATCCCTGTTACCTTCTTGGCACTGTACTATACGACCCCTTCAGTAATAATCTATGGTGGCCACAGCCGCCGCCGCCGCCGGTGTCGCCGTCGTGCGCCCCTAGGATGAAAGATAGTCCCTCAGCTAACCGCGCAGGGCAGCTCCCCAAGCAGGGTCTCCTTATGTCTCTGAATAGGCCACATCAAAGGACAATGATGGCAAAAATTTTCCGTCCAGGGAGGGGGGAGCTCGTGATATGTGCGCTGCCTTTAATTACAAAGGCAGTACAACATATCTAAGCAGGGAGAAAATCATGCTCATTATGCTAATTGCTGCTCGCCAGTGCTCTCTCTGGAGAAGCAGTTACAGTGGAACATGCTTAATTGAATCAAGTTGGGACTGAGAATTTTGATTCATGTAGGCATTTATCGCAAAAAAACCAGTAATGGCAATAAGAAAAAGGGTTTTTTTACTGGTTTTATAGATAACTAGACAAAATTATTCGATGCTGCGAGGGACATTAGAATGTGCAAAACTTATTTGACTATGCACAGATTGTTCTGAGTCACAAGATTATCGATGTCTAAAGCATTTTCAAGAAAGAAACTTATCGACAGCAAGCTTGCAGAGATGATAGCAAGGGATCTCCAGCCAGTGTCCATCATGGAGGATGAGGGCTTCCTGGAATATTATCGCACATTGGATCAAAAGTACAAGCCACCATGCAGACAGACACCAGTTAAGTCAGGTTCTTCTGCTGACACTGTACCAGAGAGTTCAAAGGGAGCTGCAAGGCAGCTTGAGGGACACAAAACATGTGTCCCTGACAACTGACATATGGACCTCCTTGAACACCTCGAGTTTCATGGCCATCACAGCTCACTTCTGGAATGAAGACAAGAAAATACTGGACTCCTGCATTTTGGAGTGCATGCGCTTACAAGGCAGTCACTCTATTGAGGCATTGGGAGAGGAGCTGCAGCAGATTGCCACACAATTCTCCCTGTCAGAAAAGTTGCTTGCAATAGTCACTGATGTTGGCTCGAATGTGGTAGAGGCAGTTTGGAAACTGGAGTGGAAACACCTCTACTGTTATGCACACTTCCTTAACCTTGTGGTATCTGACTCCATCAAGGCATCCCCAAACCTTCTTGAGATTAAGGAGCAAGTTCGTGCTATCATCACTCTAACCAGACAGAGCACAAAAGCCCGTGACAAACTGCAGGACTTTGAGCAGAAATTGGGCAGCAAGCAGCCAAAGAAGCTCAAGCAGGACATCAAGACAAGGTGGAATTCAACATTCAAAATGTTTGAGAGGCTTCTCATATTGAGGCAATCAGTGGCTCTACTACTGGATCAACCTGAGGCAGAAAATATTGGTCTTTAAATTAAACTTTGGTCCAGAGAAGTGGAGTGCCATGGAGGCTGCTGTGGCAGTGCTTTGCACCTGCTGCCAGGCAACAGTTGAGCTATCAGGGGAAAAATTTACCACAGCATCAAAGATCATCCTCCTGACAAAAGGGCTGATGGCCCTCTACTCCAAAGCTACAACTGACACATCTGGCCATCCACTGAAACAAGACCTTGCTGGCCAGCTGTTGCACCAACTAGTACAAAGGTTTGAATGGGTGGAAGAGCTGACGATCTTGGCCATTGCTACTCTGCTAGACCCTCGCTTCAAAAATCAAGGATTCAGGCAGCAGGAAAAGAAGAGAAAGGTTGTGGCTGCATTGAAGGTTGAGTTGCAAGAGCTGGACAGTGCCTCTCCAATGCTTCTGCCACAGGACCCAACTCCATCAAAACAACCAAAAGTGTTATCAGGACTCTGGGATGCTTTTGATGCTGAAGTCAAACAGATGAGATCTGCAGGACAACAGACCACTTCGAGATTGATGGGCACAACTCCCTGGAAATGGACTTGCTGGAGAGAAGCATCAATCCACTGACACGATGGGTGAAGGAAGGTTCTGGCAGATTTCCAAAGCTCTACCAGTGCACCACCTAGTACCTCTCATTTCCTGCCACATTGGTGCCCAGTGAGAGGGTTTTCTCCACTGCAGGAGATGTTCCATCAAAGAAGAGAAACCAGCTGGGGGATGACAATGTGAATATGATTGTTAGCCTTCACACTAATCTGCGCAGATAAGCATCCTACATTATCTCATGTAATCCAACATTTGCTACATTATGCTAAAAGTGTAAAATACACTGTTCAATAACTTGCTTCTTTGTCTGGCTCTTCATTGGCGGCTAGTTTGTCACTACTACTACTTTCAAATTTTATCTTCATCTGTGTGCTTGTCATAAGAACTTACATATTTTAGAAGCCAACAAGCCAACAAACTGGAAATTTCAAGCCTGTTAAAAAAACGGGTGAAGTCCAAGCTCAGCCCGACTTGATATATGTAGGCCTGACCTGACCCGAGCCCGAAAAAGTAGGCTCGATTACATCACTAAAACTGGCTGATCCGGACACTCCTCCCTCCTTCCCCAGCTTAGTGACGGCAGCAAGCTATGAGTCTCCGGGTCAAACCCCAGTTTGGCTTGCATGGTTTTCCTGGCTCAATGTCCACCCTCACTGACTTTCTTCTCTCCCCTCCTCTTACCATAGATACCTGCTGACAAAATTGGTACTGCACAGCTATTCCCAAGAGGCTGACCTATACCTATTGCATGTCCATCTATAGCCTAGGTAGGAAACGGAACTTTGGACACCAGTGACTTTCGGCCTCAAAATTCTTGGCCTGCTCGGCTTTTGTCTTTATGCAAGTCTCAACTTGATTTTGATCACTCCCTCCGGCATTGGCAGGATCCTTCATTGCGGAATTCATTGTGCCCATCATCAAAATGCCCAGGGATCGCATTATTAAAGCAACCTGGAACAGCGAACTGTCGAATCGCGTTTGGGCGGCGGGGACCTGGAGGCCGAAGGTGCGGGGACCTGGAGGCGCCACGACGACAAGAACAGTTGGTCCAGAACCTGTTCCAAAATTTTTTCAGAAGCGACGCTGTGTTCATGCTCCAGATATGCGGGGGGTACTCGAATTTGGTTGGGATGTGCACATACTCTACATGTTCCAGGTGTCGTGCAAAGCAATCCAAAACGTCACGGAGAGAATAGTCAATGGCGAAAGCTTCTCCAGGCACGGGCACAAGCGTCGGCAACCGGGACCGGGGTCAAGGATCCCAAAGTGGGAATGTTTTAGGAACAGTTTGGGGAGCCTCATGGAGACGCGACTGGAATGCGAGGAGATTGCGGTTCTGCTCACAGTAGATCAACGGGTACTGCGAAGACTTTTAGAAAATCTCTGCGACGCCAATTATCTGCCCCGTTCTACATGGCCGCAATAGTTCTGTGTGTCATGTTCTGTACATGAAAAATGTATGTATCTGTGTATGTACCTAAATTTTATGTGTCTGTGTAAAAGTTAAAGGAGATGTAAAAATTAAACAGTGTTAAGCTATAGTCAAGTCTTATCATAACGCCAGAGCAATGCCGGGCACCTCTGCTAGTAGATACATACACCACACACGTGTAGTGCTTGAACCAGGGACTTTGCTTTATATATATAGATTCGGCACAGCAACATCATGGTCCCTACAGTGGTTTCAGATGCACCTTTTGATGGGACAGCAAATCATCCCAAGCTCTTGATATGTGGTACACACCCATCTGACACATACCAGGTCAAGATATCAGTTTAGCAAGACAATAATTTAAGGAGAAATTCAAGAAATTGCTTCCCAACCCAAAATTATATTTTCCTCCAAGCCTTAAATTTTTGCCTGATTCACTTCACAGAGCAGCTCTTTCTGCCTGACCCACTACAGGGAGTAACAAATTGATCTATAAACATAAATTTTTGTTGCTTACATCTAACTTTTTGCACAGCCTGAACAATGGCTGGCAGTTTCTGACATGGAAAAATACAAAATCAAATTAGAGCAAAAGACCAGGTATTTGATAGTAATAAAACCAAAGAATTTGTTTAGGCACGCAGAGGCACTGGGTAACCACCTGCATAGGAGGGAGCCTATGGCACCCGGTGATCATGCAATACTAGGTGTCCATTGTAAATCAATTTTTTTTCTCCAAAAAATGAGACTTGTGCCAAGTTTACCAGAGTCTAGTGCCAATTTTCCAAGAACTCCCAGTGTGTGGCTTAAGTGGCCATACCAGCAGAGGGTGCAAGACAGGTACATTGATGTGTTCAGGCCAAGAGGAATCAATATTCAAATCCTTGTACTGCCTCATCTACGTAAAACATTCAAATGCAGTCATACAGTGCAACACACTTATAAGAGTCACCACCTGGGTCATACATAGTGATATAGGCTACTTTATCCCTTTGTAAAAAGCCAAAACCAATGATAGGTGCATCCCAATACATTCACAACGACTGTGGTCTTAATGTTTGCTCTATCCTTCAGGATTCGAGCAAGAGTAGGTTGCAAAATCGTCAGCTTGACAGCAGCATCTCTCTGACACACTTTAGGAGCTCATCATAGGCCACCAAAAGGCTCTTCTTTGCTGAGAATGAGAGACTCTGTGGTTTGGGCACCATGATCATGAGTTTCTTGAGAAACATCACAAACGAAGCATAAACAAATCTGAATTTGACCTCCTGCTTTACATGTTTTTGGCCTGATAGGAGCAGATATTGATTCAAATAAGCATAAGAGCTGGAAAGTTGATTCAAATATGAGTAGGAATTTTACTACAAAAAATTGTTGTTTGATTTGTGGATTCTAATTTTGATTCATATAGGCGTGTTCCACTGTACTTTACGATAGCATCAAGAACGGTGGAGGTGAAGACCTCACTAAAGATGCTGAGGATTGCCATAAAAAATGAGCAGCAAGAATTTTTGTGCAATTTGGAAGCAACTTTCAGCAGTCGCAACAAACGATGTTCATTAATGAATCTCGGCTGCTGTGACTCACTATCACTCACGACAATGTCGACTTGCTTCTAAAAGCAAAAGAAAGTACAAATCTTCTAATAGAATTGCAAGAAAAAGTTATAACACGATTCAGCACCCGCTGATATAAGTACACTTCCGTCTCTCTACTCTCATCAAAAGCTGAAGAACAACTAACCTCAATTGAAAAACAGTCTCAGGTTGCTCGTGCTCTACTGAAGTTCATAGAATGCCACAACGAAAAATGAAAACTTAATGATTTGTACTGTTGACTCTGATAGCGTGACGGTTACCCCACAAGAGAGCGCCTTTCTCCGTGACGTAGTCCACCCAGTCGCACCCACCGGAGTGCAACGTTATGTCAGCAAATGCTTTAGCAACGTCGAGGAGTTCGCTTCTCCCAGGGATCTGGCAGAGCATCACAAGCTCTTGGATGCAAACAATGTTAAGTACTTCGGGTGGAAACGAACGTTCTACATCATTAGAAATCACAGATGGGCACTGAACTGGTGTTGATTCGACTCGCTATAAAATGACTCTATCTCGAATGAGGACTCTCCAATCACGACTCTAACTCATCCCGGATTGGGGGCAGGAAGTCTGACTCGAATTGACTCACACGGATGTGGCAATTAACTCGATTCGAATTGGACTAAATAAAAACACAAATTTACCACTTTTTTAAAGCCTTTGTGTATCACAGTACAAATACAACGTGAAAAAAGTCAATATCAAAATTACTTAAGGCTACTGAATCAGCTAAGCTTGCAAGTGCGGAGACAGCTTTTAGCCTATCACTTTGATTCATTTCTACGGCCGTACTTCGCCATACTGAGATCCGAATCATCCAAAACCCTGAGTAGCGTGAGTCATTTCTGATCCGACTCAGGATGCAGTCAAACACAACACTACTAAATTCACTCGATTTCAGAATCTCTGAAATCTCTGGGCCTCTTCAATTTGCGCCAGAAGCTGCACGAGGGTTATGGAGATGTGGACCAACGACTGATGACAGGAGGAGACGCGGACTCGAGCGTAAACGCCTGCAAAGAACAAGAAGTTCTGCCCTGGTGGTTGGAGTCTTCGATGCGTATGACTTTACCCAACAGGTACTTGGGTCTGACAAATTCGAAGGAATTTGCATGCCCAGGGAAAGGTCAATAGAGCGACTGCCTCTGACCTAAATTACAGTCCTGCGTCTATCAGAAGAAAAGAATACTTCTGCACGATTTTCCGCCCTTGAAGGGGGTCCCTATGACGACGCCTGAGCCACTCACGTGGAACAAAACTAACTGCTTAACTGTCCAGGTTAGTGAGTTCTTTCAAGAGAAAGCTTCTTGCCTAGGAGCCAACCAACATCATGCACGGAAGACGCACGGCGCTTTCTCAACTACCTGTAGGCCTCAGCTCGCACGACTTCTTGTCCTTGGCATTCCTTCTTCCGTGATCATCATGGCAGCTGCCAAAAAGTCTGCCCCTGGAAATAACAGTGACGACGAGGACTGCTGGGTGCTCGACTCCCTCGTCAACTTCCTGCGCGGGCCCGTCTGGAACGTGCCTATCTTGACTTTCATCGAACACAAGTCGCTGAGTAAGTCTTGAGCGCCGTCGTCGCATTTTGTCCCCGAATAGAAAAGAAATCAATACGATCAAGAGTTATTGATATGTCTCCTCCACAAACCGTACCTTCTTACAAAACCTTTGCAGTGAGGTGAATTCTTATTGGCGAGTCATTCTTTTTCAGTCTTCGAACCGGACTCTGACGAGAATGAGGGCGAGTACAAAAGGACCCACGACGAGTACAAGAACCTCGTAAGAAGAGCTGAGTACACGAGGATCACATGGTAGAAGCTACTTAGAGAAATGGTTCCTTTTGCAGGTGGACTTTATGCTGGGGTCTTACATGGAGGACATTGGCATCACTTCCGCCCAGTTTGAGGACGCCTGTCAAGAAGCTTCCTCCAAGATCTCTTCCAAGTTCCATCGGACGCTCTTTGAACAGGCGAGTTCGTCATTCCCACTGTTACTGTACAGGACAACTGTACCGCACATCATGTATTGAGTGACAACCTTGCTGCTGCAGGTCTGGGCAGCCGACGACTATGAAATATTTAAGCGAATGATGATCCAGAAGAACATTGAGCTTCAGCTGCAAGCTTTGGAGCTGCTCCAGCGTCGGTATGACGTATTTTGCTAAAGCATCTTTTCATTTTGTTGGAGTCATCTTCTCTGACTTCTCTGTAGCTATGGCGTCCTTCCAGCATCCCTGCAGGCGGACAAGAAGAGCAAGGAAAAGAAGCAAGAAGCCAAGAGCAACGACGGCGAAGAAAAAGTCATGGAGGCTGTTGTGAAGTAAGCACTGCTGACGTGTGCGATTGACAATTTTGTGCAGTGAAGGTGCCTCTCTTCTGATAGGAAATCGATCGCTGAGCACAAGGCGACTGTCAAGTCGATGGACAAGGACAAGAGGGAGCTTGAGGAGGTCATGGCCAAGTCGTCGACCGAGAAGATGAGATTAAAGGCGCAACAGAATGACCAGCTGGCGCTGCTGTCAGAGCATTTCAAGAAGAACGTCTCCATCTCGGATCCCTTGGTCGGTAAGGAACTATGACTTCAGCGCACGAACGTTCGCATGCAACACAGAGTGACTTCACCGTGTGGTTTTTCTGCACGAACAACAAGCAGCAGACACGCGCAGGTTGATGCCTGGGCATCTCAGCACCGTTCAGAAGAAGACAGAGGACTTATCGACCTTCACGACTGCAGACAACCCAAACGGGCGACCAGAGTCTGGAGTTGCCCAGCCTTGGCCTCCAGAGGTGTGTCGCGTGCCTGCAAGTAAGAATGTGGTCAAAGCTGCCCAGTGACGTTGCGCAATCACCTCTCCCACTTGAAAATGCCGAACTTTCGACGCAATTGACATACAAAGACGATACTTTTGACACAGACCGCAACTTCAAAGGTTGCCATTTCATATTGTACATTAATGTTGTGCAATTATTCCTGCCATATGATTTTGGTTTCTGGTTCAATTGGGATCCTTTCACTTTCTCATAGGTTGTGTCTGGAATGAAGGCTTACATCAACACGCGTGGGAAAGAGTGGTGTTTGTCGAGTGTTTCTTTATTTACTGCATTTCAAATTTTTGTCACCTAGCCTCGTTTCAGCAGCCGGTGTCAGTGCCGATTCATCACGCAGCCGGGATGTCCCCGGGTCGTGTCACGACAGTTCGACACAATCCTTCCCGGCACAGTACATTGTGACACAGGGTGTTCACCGACACAACCCTTACTGACACAGCTCTTACCAACACAACCCTTTCACTGGATATGAAACTGCTTGCCATCGCATCAAATCTTCCACACTTTATTTGCCAGCATGTAGTTTGTAACAGCACGTAGCATGTAGTTTTCAGGGTTGCAAAGGCTAGTAGCGAGAGAAGGCAGAGCAGATCTCTGCATTCCAGGATCGTCCTCAGTCCCTTGGCCCGGGAAATCATGGGCCAAGGGGCTGGGATTGTCCCATGAAAATTTCAGTCAATTTCATCCACTTTTCCCCCCTGAAAAAGCCAACTTTCCAGTCTCTTTGGCGTGCTGGCGTGTCAAGGACTGTATACTTGGAGAAGATAGGTTGTGTCGATAAAGGTTGTGTCAGCAACGGCTGTGTCGGTAAAGATTCTGTGTTGCCATGTACTGTGTCAGTAAAGGCTATGCCAGTAACGATTGTGTCAATGACGGTTTTATCCGTAAAGGCTGTGTCGGTAATGGCTGTGTCGGTAAATGCTTTGTCGGTCAAGGCTGAGTCGTGAATGAGTGTTTCGTAAAGAGAGGTGTCGGTAAAGGGTG
>JAAUXU010007782.1_pt1 | contig 10213 bp, 14 predicted proteins | sample 7278151 | NCBI WGS metagenome assembly JAAUXU01 (sample SAMN14350113, study PRJNA611818) | marine sediment metagenome | isolation source: surface marine sediment (1.8m) | place: French Polynesia: Moorea | collected 2018-08 | reverse complement strand
GGAAAATCCGGGCCTTTATTATGGGGCCCTTCCATAATAAGGGAAATTCCCCTCAACTTTGACAAATTCCTGCTCGAAAACGGAGCGACCGAGGGGGGTCTGGACCGGATGAACCTTCAAACTGGGGAAGTCTCGCCTTCTTGGCAGGGAGATCCCCGTTCGACCCTCTTTGTGATGTGGTCCACCAAACCTTACTTGTGCTGTAAATTGCGCTAGCATTGTTTGGTGGACCCTGGTGGACTTTAGCTTTTTTTCTACTTTTACAATATTGCCATAGTGTTACTGTTAAGAGTTGATCAAAAGAATAAATTTCATGCCATTTTCTGGTCTGTCAATTTTTTGAAGTTCTTTAGACGAAGTAAGATGTCTTTTAATAAGGTCCTGTTGGAAGAGTTCCTTCCTAGTTTTCAACATACTAGTTCAGATCAAAAAGTTTAAAAAATATAAGTACAACAGATTTTGATATTTTTCACAAAATACTGTGGAGTTTGATTGTTCTAAAGCAATTTAGGCTGGAGTTCAATGTGTTATGTATTTTTTCCGCTAGGCGGATATTTGACTGGGATCAAAAATAATTTATGCACTGGCAAAAGTTGACATCAATTTCAGCTGTCGATTTTGATTTTATTAGCTGAGGAATTTTGAGGAAAAAGGCTTGAAATAGGAATTGAAAAGGTGGGAAAAGGCAGAAAATATAACTGTACAATAATAGCACTAGCATGTAGGAGGCCTGCTACTTGTACAATGAACATTTGACCACGGTAAGACACATATTCAACAGATGAAAAGCATTATTCAAATAAATAAAAAAACAAGAAGCTATATAAGCAACCAAAAATACCTTTTTTGAAAAAAAACACGACAAAAGGAAGGAAAAATGTGCAAAAAAATTAAAAAAGAGACACATTGTATGCTTAGGAAAAATGAAACTGACACAATAAGTTTTCACAATATGGTTCAAAAAAATTTTTGCTTTTGAGGCAGACAAAAGTTAAAAGAATTTTTGGCTGTGACAAAAACAGTGATCACGACATTCCATAAAAATTGTGGAAGTTTTAAAAGCGTGTGCAAGAAAGAAACGGACCTTTTATAACAACCAAAGGCCATTCCATTTTTTCCATGGCTTCCTTTTTCTGCTCATTAAAACCTAAACTTAGTTCAAATTAATATGATATCTGTTTCTATGTATTTTTTTTTCCTAATATAACATTTGTGCAAAAAATAAAAAAGAATCACACACAGAAATACCACATTGGCGCATGGCTCAAGAGTGTGGTGCCTGATGTGCTGTATATTTGATGCAGTATTTATATTTCATTATCAAAGCTTCAACAGTGTATTCTTTTGGCTGCGCAGTAATTCGACAGAGTTTTTGCGCGTCGAGGAAGCACTTGAACATTTTCCTCATCTCATCAAACATTTTGCTTTTTCCGCATACTTTTTCCCTCAAATGTACAAAGAAACCTTGCGGAATTATTCAGTCTTGTTTTTTTTGCAAATCTAGAGATCACTTGTCCCTCGTCCGCTTCCTCGTCTTGGAGGCTGGGGCTGAAGTGGACGCGGTGGACGGCGGCGGCCGCTCAGCGCTGTGGGCGGCGGCGGCGGCAGACAGGGACACGGTGGCGTCTTTCCTGATTGAACAAGGTGACAATTTTGGACGTTTTTTGCCTGCTGCGAAGCGCAGACCAAGTATCTGTATTCTGCAAGTATTCTGGCCTTTGTTCTTGTTCTTCTTGTTGCTCTTGGGGACGGACCACTTTTAGAGTTCTCAATTCAGAGAGCATTGCAGATAGAGAAGTCTTTTTAAAACAAAATATGAACATAGCAACTGGTTTCACTCGTCGATAAAAAAGGTCTTTTACTTTTAGTCTCCCAAACCAGAATGCACCGTATGTCTCAATGAAAGCCCTTAAAAATATCTTGGAAAAGCCACAAATCTTTGAACAAATTCTGCTCTTGTTTACATAGTAGTATATTGGAAACAATGCCATGCCCTCTTTTTTCAGGCGCCGACCCCGACTTGGCGGACGACAGCGGCAACACCCCTGTGCACGCTGCCGCCTTCTCCGGGTCAGCCCGGGCGCTCCGGGTGCTCTTGGAAGAGGGCCGGGCCGACGGAGGGAGGCACAACTTGGAATCGAGGTTCGCAAGCATAAATTGTATTTTGGGATACAATTAATTGCGCTTGGAATCGAGGGGCTGAAGTTTCCAGTTCAATCTCAAGTAAATCACGTTGCAATCTGTATGTATAAGTTCAAAAAAACTATTTTTTTCCACGCCCCCTTCAATCTTCGGTCAAAAATGATCTTTAATCATTCGTCTGAACGAGAATTGAACGCTGATTACAACCGATTCAGATAAATTGGGCGTCAAATACTTTTGAACGGAATTTGCTGAACGGGATGCACAATATACTGAACGTGAACAAGCCTGGGACTCAAAACCTTAAAAGATTGGGAAACAATATTGTTATTTTTTAATCATAGCATGTCAGATTCTGGCTTCACCCCCCTGCACTTCGCGGCTAGGGAGGGATTCGCCGACGCTGCCAGGTATGGAAATCACCAATATGTTTTTCAAAGTTTCAATTTTCTAACTTTTAAAAAAATATAATCAGGGGGTCCTACTCTCAAAACACCTCAACTACGTTTCAAAGCATGATTTTGAGACATCCTAAATATATTTCTTAAGTTTAAGTTAAAGGTGACTAAACATGTGGTTACTTTGTGTTTCAAAAGTGTTTCATTTCATGTGAATCCCCCTGCTTATGTCCAAAACCAGGCTGTTGTTAGAGGAGGGAGGCGTCGATGTGGACATCCTGACGTTATCCGACGTCCGCTCCCCCGTATTCGTGGCGGCGGAGGCGGGGAGGACGGAGATGGTGGAACTCCTCAGAGGCGAATTCGGGGCTGACTTGGACCTGAGGGACGGGGAGGGGAGGACGCCGTTGTGGATAGCGGCAAAGATGGACCACGGAGAGACTGTTGGGAAACTCATAGAAATGGGTAAGGGTTTTTTTTTGTCTGCCATGAACCTCAATGTTGTTGTTGGTGTTGTTGTTGTTGTTGTAGTTGTTGTTGCTACTGCTACTGCTGCTGTTCTTCTTCTTGTTGCTTTTGTTGTTCCTGCTGCTCGTATTTTTTTTGTCTTTGTCTTTGTTGCTGCTGCTGCTGCTGCTGTTGACGTCGCTACTTTTATTTTCAGAAAAGTTTATTATGTGCAAAACTTTTCTACCTTTTGGTGAATTTGTTTTTTAGGTGCTGACATTGAGCGCGGCCTGCCGGACAACACCCGTCCCCTCCACGCCGCCGCCTACGCGGGGAGCGAATCGGTTGCTATAAAGAAACTAAAGAATATTTAGGGATTTTTTTTAAAAAAAATCTAACAATTTCAGGCTCTAACAGAGTTATTAAGCGCCGGAGCTGACACCAACGCAAGGAAGGACGGAACGAGATTCGCGCCGCTACACTTTGCAGCTCAACAGGAAAATTAAATCATCTCACACACTTATTTTTGCCACACACAAGCAAAAATTTATTATTTTCCAGGGCCACGAGGGCTCCATCACCCTCCTCGTGAACGGCGGCTCCCTGATCAACGCCAGGGCTTCCAGCCGCCGCACCGCGGCGTACGTGGCGGCCCACGACGGCCGCGCCGCGGCAGTGCGGCGGCTGGCGGCGCTGGGCGCCAACCTGGGGATACAGGACGTCGGGGGGAGGACTCCGCTGTGGATCGCCGCCTTCAACGCTCACACCGAAGTGGTAGCGGCGCTCATTGAGCTGGGTAAGTAAAAACAAAAAAAAAATCGAAAGAATATTCCGGGTTTATTTTGCAGCACACTCAACTTTTGTTTAAATTCGCCAAACTGTCAAAGGCTCAAAATGCTACTCAAAAGAATCCTCTCGGGCAAGAGCACGCCTTCAGCCAGGAAGGCAACAAACCATCAATGTATTTTCACCAAAGAAATTGACGAAATTATTGCCTTTTTTACGGGGAAACATGAGTAGTGTCAAAAACAAAAAAAATATTCCGCTCCTGCACAATTAAATATGGGGAAACATGTACCACGAAACAAAACTAACCAAAATATTCCCGCAAATGTCGTTTGCCCTTGTAGGGGCCAGGATCGACCGCGGCTTCCCGGACGGGACCTTCCCCCCTCACGCAGCCGCCTTCTCAGGGGCGGACGGAGCGCTGAGGTAGTAGGGATGGGCGCGAACTGAACTCGCGTTCGCCAACTCACAGACTTGCATGGCCTGATTGAGAGAAATTTTAAGCATTTCCCAGCATGTTTGTTACAAAAAAGAAACATTTTTTATAAAACAATCGGGGGGGAAATTTTGGAAAGCAGACAAATCTTCCACAAAAGCTACGACTCGCAAACTGATTTCGCAACTCGCAAATGGATTCGCAATTCGCAGTCTTCGGATTCGTCGCGCTTTCGCAGAATCTCGATTCGAGCCCATCCCTACTATCCCTACCCTCAGGCTGATCCTGGAGGCGGAGGAGGAGGCCCTGGACGGGGCAAATGACGACGGGCTCACCCCGCTGCACTTCGCCGCCATGGAGGGACACGTTTCCACTGTCAGGTGAGTGACACATATTTTGTCAAATTTTTAAAATATGTTTTAGCAAAACATTAATTGTGAAAAGGCTAATGCTTGACATCAACACAAGGGCACGGCAAAAATCAACCCACCCATTCCAACAGAAAATAAAAATAAAATCAGGGCTCCCCCTTCCTGTTCCATTCAAAAGCGTAAGACAAATGGCATATGCTGAATCTGCATTTCTTTGGAAGCATTTTTATTAAAAAGCTTGCTTGTCTCGGGGTATTTTTTTTGTCTTTCTCCTCCTACTATTTCAAATGCAGTCCCCCTTTCCCGGGATATTTTTTTCGCCCCCCCCCCTTCTGAAATATTAGTCTGTGCGCCAAGTTTTGACAACAATTTAATAGGCGAAATAATTTTAAATGTACATGACTTGTTTTTACAGGCTCCTGTTTGTGGAATTCGGCGCTGATGCCACCCTGTTCACCGTTGATGGAGAGACCGCGGCGGAGTTGGCAGAAGAAAGAGGACATCAAGAAGTTGTAGACATTCTGACGAATGATTAAATAGGAACAATTAAATTCTGGGAAGCCTCAGTTGCACAAGATGGAATTCTGCCGGGGAAATGTCTTAAATTTTTTATGATGTCTCGCCAAATGTCCTCTCCGCCGTCTGGTATTTTCGTTTGATTTGGGCCGTGAAAGGGAAAAAAAGTCTGAGAATTCGCGACAGTCAACACCTTTCCGCTCTTAACATTGGACCTAAATTCCCTACCTACAAACAAAATGAAATCGTCTTCGCTACTTCTTGCCCTGGTAATCGTATCATCGGCGCCCCTCTGCTCAGCAGAATGTGAGTACACAACTGTCTTGTTTTTCACAAAAAATCTTTTCATACAATAGAAGCCTGAAAACAGAATAGGAGGGAAATTAGTGGTTTGAGCGAAGCGAGGCCCATTGCTAGCATAATATACAGTACGAAATAAAATGTTCCAGGGTGCACCTGCATCGACCACATTCTGACCAGGTGCGGTGAGCCCTGCAGGGAATACTGCGACTACAAGGTCCCAATGTGAGAAAAAAAATAAAAAAAGTATTTGAGAATCCGGAAAATACGGGGGAGTCCAATAGGATTGACATTGACTGTCTCGCATAACTCATCATATGTTTTGAAATATTTAAAATGTTTTTGTAAAAAATGCCTAAAGAGATGGTTAACTCTTATCCTTATAATTTGTGAGGTCTTCTTTTTTTACAAATGTGCCAAAAAATCGTTCTCTTCCACACTTTCATACCAAATTGTAGTCCCCTTACCCCCCCAAGTACCCATGCATGGTTAGGGGTCCTCGGTCCTCGACCAAATATGAGCTACCTCAGTTACCATTGAATATAATCTTACAATAGCTATGAATTTTGTGGTAGTTTGTTATGCAAGAACTAAATGACTGACAAGAAGTTGTGCAAAGAAAGTAGGACTGACAGGTCATTTTTTATTTTTATGTAAACTTACTGGCAAAATATCCTTTTCATTTCAACATATAGAGAGACAATGGGGAAGAGAGATTGGCTTTTGCAGGTGTGGTTTTTCATGGTTTTATCTTTTTTTGTCGAAAGCAAAGGTGTGCATATTCTTTTAAATTGCTTGAAATTACTACAAAATTTGACTTTGTAGGTCTACCCTTTGCTGGAACATGCTGTACTGATTTAGAAATAACCTCAACTATATTTTTGAGAGATGAAAACAGGTGGAAGGGTCACCCATTTTATGATAGTGACATAGAATTGTCAGGAACATATACATATTCTGTCGTTCATGGATACAATGGTAAACAGACAGCTTTCAGAGAACATTCACAGGCTCTTGTATACAAGGGGGAAAAAAGACAAGATATGAAAAAAGTGTATCAAGTTTATAAATAGGCAAGCAAAAGCTGAGGGGGGAGGTTACAGTACATAAAGTTTGAATTTTTTACACCACTAAGTGATTAATATATCATATGGCCTGGGGCTTTTGTGTAATGCTTGATAGAAATTATGTTATCCATGTACTACTAATTTTTGTTTCTTGCATTTGTCAAAGGCTGGGTACTTTTTGCTTAACTTTTCTTTAGATTCAGCTTTTCCTGTTTACATGAAGCAAAACAGTGAAATATTTTTGGCTCATCAAAATAACCAGTTAAATCAGTGAGTAAATTGTACCGTTCCCTTCAAACAAAAAAAATAGGTTCATGCCTTTGTGCAAAAAAGTCACAAATGTATCTATCAAAGAACACAAAGTGCCCCAGTGTAAGTAACAAACAAAAAAGTTTCTTAAATTATCAGTATAATAGAGGAAATGACACATACAATTATTCAGTGTACGTTGCACTTCCATTTATTTTTTGGCACATTAGGAACTTGTTTAATACATCCAGTCAAGCTTACAATTCTTGAAATGCCCTTCTTAGGCCATGTTGTCTGCCTCCTGAGAATTCCTTGACTTTGTGTGTTTTTAGCTGTTGCACATTTTAAAAAGATCACGGAACCCTAAAAAGGCATCATGTTTGTTCTATTTCTGTTTTATGACATTTGATTGCATGCAATTGTGGGCACTATTCAAGCTCGGTGGGCTCTGGTGGACCAGGTCCACCATACTTTTTGAAGGTCTTTAGAGCAAGTTAAAAAAATATCAAAATAATCAAATTGTGCACATATTGTAGAGATACAAAATTGTGACACCTTTTATAGGGAAATGTTGTGTCAATTACCATTGAAGCAACTATTTTTGGCATCAATTATGTTTAACTATATATGTTTAATTGTAATTATGTTAAATACTGTCAAATTTGAAAATACTTTAGATTTTGAATTCTTTCTTGAATGGTGCAGATCAAACAGCTATTTTGAAGAATTTTATCCACAATGGCATTTTGGTAATATTTCTGAGCACACACCAGGAATTCTAATCCAAAATGTAATCTTTAAGCATAATAAATACTAAAAATCATTTTCATTTCATCAAAAGATTGGGGTGATAATAGGAACATCTGTATTTGCATGCCCAGGAATTTCACTAGACAAGTACAATGGTTTGACAGTAGGATATTTTGTTACCACAGGTATGTTTTTTATCATGTTTGTACCCATTCAACTCTTTTACCACATGGAAATTTGACCCAACTGTCTTGGTTTCACTTAAACATCATTAGAGTACTTGTTTGGAAAAATTAGACATACCTAATTTGTTTTGGCCTTGCTAGAAAAGAGTATTGTTTTTAATGAGGACAAGATACAATGCACCATATACAACCAGACATGCACAGTGCAGTTCTTTTTACAAAGCCGACAGGTCATAGCATGGTGACAGTTGTTGTTGTGGGGGGACTTCTTTGAGATCATGACCTCAAAGGTCAAGGTCAGTTCATTTTTGCTCAAGGCCAAGGTAATTTTTTCTATCCCAAAATGACCTTGTAGCTCAAAGTCATGGAAATAAATTAGGTAGATCATCATTAGGGGGCAAACAAAAAATCCCCCTCCAACAACAACTAGGAGTATTACTTGACCTGTCGGCTATAGCCGCAGGTTAAAAACACTAACAAATTTTATTTAACAATTCTTTAACTTGTCCTTATAGATAATGGATACATTGTGCAAGGACTTTCAAAAAATCTTACAATTTCGTGCTCCCATAGTGAGTCAGTATATTTTTTGTGTGCAAACCTGAATATATTTATTTTGCTTTTGCAAAGAATGCATAACCAAAGTTCCAGGCATAATACCCAAAAACCAAGCTGTAACCAACGATGGGCTGGTGGGAATGCAGAAAATAGTTCCCTGTCCATTCATGAGCACAAATGGAGTATCTGTGTAAGACAAAAACAAGAAATGTCTGAATTTTAGTTTTGATAGGGCTTGTCAGTTTTTCAAATTATCTTTGTGTTGTGCTACTGGGATAAGCTGTACTTTCTCTCCAGATGTCTTTCCAATGGCAAATGGTCTAAGACAGTTGGATGTCATGACGATATGAGGGGTGTTGGAGGTATACCACATACAGCTTAACCTAAGGGTTGGTTTGTGCACCATATTTATTCTACTGTATTCACATTTAAAAAAAGTCACCTTCGATCATGTTAGGTCCCATGGAGTTTTTTTAAACAATAAGAAAGACAGTAGATTCTTTGGGACCATGGAATTTCTCGCTAGAAAGCAATTAACGAACATTCTGTAACATCTTTTTTATATTAATATTTAGTACATTTTCAGGATGCTGCAAGATAATATCTTTATTAGTAGCAAAGGAATTTGACTATTGTGATTCCAGTTTGGACCTGTACTTTGGATACAGTTCCTTTTTTGGTGCATGGTTTCCGGTTAGAGACATAATTGACATAATCCTTTGTGACACATGCATTCCATGCAAATCTTACTCTAATCAGAGCTAAAGTTTCCCCTGTTGAAAAGCAATAGGATGGTGAACTACATGGCAAACCATTGTACAGGAAGCTAGGGAATAAAAATTTGCTTATTACACATACAAATGTGCCTAATTATCCATTCCCTTGGACAATGTGGGGAGGCAAGAAGTTTAGGCCTGGAGACCACATTGGCAACGTGAAAATTGGTCCTGCTGGCACACGTTGTCCAGAGGATGCAAAGGTTAGTGTTCCTGTCGTCTGTAACAGAAATTGTGTTTATCTTTTAGCTGCAATCATTTATTTTTAGATTTTATACTTTGTGGAGATATAGGGGTATAAAGATATGACTATGCTCAGGAAAATAAGGACAAAAGGTCCAACTCGATTTTCTTGTGGACCATCAAATGTTACAAATGACTACAGAACATTTTTCCAAAATATCACCAGATCTACTAGATGCAAAAGGATTGAAAACCTAACAGACATTTGGGATTATCACTTTCCTGGTTTAACACACTCTCAAAACTTATCAAAAAGTTCAGGCTCAGTGACAATTGAAGAAAGAAACCCATTGCTTTTTGCAACCATCCATCCTGTTTCAATCAGTGTATAACTTGAAAATTACTTGTACTTAAGAGCAGGCAAAACTCAAAAAGTGAAAAAAAACAAAAAATGCATTCCATTTTATTTGCATACAAATTTCTTTTTACAACAATCTTTCCTGGCCAACTGCTGCATTTTTCCCAGTGCTTTAAATTGTTACATTTTTGCATTATTTTGCTACTTTCGCTATGTTGCCAAAACTATTGCAGCGCTACCCATACATTGACGTCTTTCCTATAGTGATATCGCTTTATACGTGTACATGGGAATGGGTACAGTACAAAATTTGTTTCTCCTCCAAAACTAAGGGTTTATTTGAGACCCCTTATTGGTCCAAGTTTAGTCCAAGGGCTGGTCTGAAATTTGAACAATATGAGGTCCCTAATAACTCCCTAAAAAGTGGGCTTCCAACATAACCATCTATTTAAAACTAAAAAATCGAAAAATCAGAAAAGTAAAATGTTTCAAACTACACTTGAGATATTTGGGATGGTTTGACAGTGTGTCAATGCTATTGAAAGGGCCGCGCGGGGGGTGGTGGGGGGTGGGTGGTGGGGGGGGTGGGTGGGGTGGGGGGGGGGGGGGGGGGGGGGTGGTTTTTTTTTTTTTTTGTGTGGTTGGTTGGGCCTGGTTTGTGGGTGGCGTGGGGCGTGGGGGCCCCCCCCCT
>JAAUXU010038874.1_pt1 | contig 10214 bp, 6 predicted proteins | sample 7278151 | NCBI WGS metagenome assembly JAAUXU01 (sample SAMN14350113, study PRJNA611818) | marine sediment metagenome | isolation source: surface marine sediment (1.8m) | place: French Polynesia: Moorea | collected 2018-08 | reverse complement strand
CTTGAGGTTGAGCAATGTGGCGAAAAGAATTCCCCCCCAAATCATTTTCCTCTGCAACACGTACCCAAGCGACATGAGAGCCACACCGGAGAGGAACCCATTATACTGGAAGTGGACGTGATCCACTAGGAGCAGGCCGGCGTTGGCAAAGATTAGAACCATCATGTTGGTGAGCTCTTCGTTCGAACCTCGACCCCTAAGAGTCACAATACCTTTGTGACACTCACTCACACCCACCGCCAAGATCAAGTCTGACAAGATCACTGATAGTCTCTGGAACAACACCGTCGCGTGAGAGGCGTATTCTAGATTCTTCACGATCAGCATCTCGCTGTCGAAGTGCCTGGCAACCTGGGACAGACCAAACTCGAACCAGGCGAAAAGTGGCGGGTAGTCGAGGGTCCATTGGGAGGTCTCATCCACGTACCACCGGTCCAGCGGGAGGCTGTGGGTAATGGCCAGCCAGTTACGGTGAACCTAAGCGAAAAGAGAACGTGGACGGCAACTTTTTTCCTAACGCTTCTTCCTTACCTCGAAATCTGTCGACCTGTAGAAAGGGACGAGGAGCAACTTAAGAAAGGTGACGGCCACGACTACCTGGACGACGGACGAGGAGCACCAAGAAGCTAACATCCTTGGGTCCGTCTAAGTGAAGAATTTCGTTCAAGTCTTTCCGATTGGTTTGTTTTTGTCTTTCGTAGTGCAAGCAGGGTTCCCAAGGTGTATTTAAAAAGCCTGTACAGGAGGAGTGGCGTGCGCATACATCAATGCAGTCGTGGTCAACATATTTTAAAGAAATGAGAGCATATAAAGTGAATTTTCCCATACATATGTGTATACATACATACAGCACATCACGTCCATACGCATGTGGTAGGCACAAAGTTTATTATTCATCATGCATAGACGTCGGGTAGGCATTTCTCTTGTATAAACTCATTATCATGAACTGTGACAGCACACACAGCAGGATGAAAATCACGTGCATCTGAGTAAAACTAGATTTCTTCTAGGGCCACCGAAAGTACCAGACTATCCAGGTACTTTCTGTGTCCCTAGTTCTTGAATTTGAATCTCCGGATTCTCGGCTTCGTTGTGCTGTCAACTTTCGCGCCGCGCAACAGCTGCAAATCACTGCGCCCTCTGTTGGGGAGAAAGGCAAGATGTTACCCTCTGCAGCAGTGGGTGTATTTGCAGTAGACATCAGTTAGATCCCCTTTAGTTGAGACATCCCAAGTCAAGACGTTTTCTTCAATGGAAAATCCCATCTAGGACATGAATCAGCTCGTAGTTCACATGTCAGTGGTACTTCGAGAAATGAAAAACACAGGAATCTTGAAAATCTTGAGGACAACTGTGGAAGTGTTACTGTTAAAGGAGAAAAGTGCAATTCATAACAGGTAAAGGTTCTAAAGGCAACAAAGCAAAATGCGAGTCTTTCATTCACTTTTGTTACATCTGTACAGCTAAGAAGCTGTTTGAGCAGCCTTGTTTGGATTTCCCTTGCCGCAGGAGGGCGCTGCAAGTCTTGCCGTGCTAAAGTCAACTCTCTAACTGGCCGATGTGGCAAGGTGGCAACTCTTCCTGTCTCACAGAAGCGCAGACCCAGTTTTATGACTTTTTGCACCAAACGCTACCTTAAGCATTTTAGCTGCTTCACTAATCATTTTCCAAAATGCAAATTTAAGATTTCAATCCGCAGGGATGTTGGTTGTTCTTAGTAAGTGTACCTAAAATTCGCACATAAGGCACATTGCTACCAGTCAGGTGAGCTTCAGAATTGTAGATGGCGCTGAAAACAATGTGGTACGCCAAGTTGGCCTGAACTACACCTTCTAGTCTAAGTAGGTCCTCCGTTCTGTAACCTCCACATTCAGCCTCAGGGTGTCTAGCAGATGAGAGAAATCGGCTAGAGTTGACACCAACATCACAAAGCGTGTGTGGAATGTGTTACACCATAGCTCATAATAAATATAGCATGCTTTGGGAGGAGCGTGCAGAAGACGTTGACAAACAATGTTATGCAGTGAGCTCTAGTGAGATGTTCATCCTAACCTAGCCAGACCTCACCTCAGTCAATCTAACCTAATCAGACCTAACCTGACCCTTGGGTCAGGATGAGAGAGGATACTTTTTGGTTAAGACGAAATCAATGCTGTTAAATTAGAGTAGGCCTGGTTAAGTTACGCTAAAATGAATTTAAAAAAGTCCTTGAAGTAAACCTGCACAGTCTTTGTCGTAATTATTTCCAATGAGGAGAAATTGGTTGCACTTGCTGACCTGAACGTTTTGGAGCCGAATTTTGAAATGTTTTCGGCCAATGAAATGTTGAGACAGAAGACTGAGTAAAACTTATTTGCTTAGTCTTGTGTCTCAGCGTCTCCAGGACTGATTTAGGTGCAGATTCCACATCAAAAACTGCCTGTCTATAGTGCATGTTAAAGTGAATCTGCACACCTAATGAAAGTGCCCTAGCCTAACCTAAGAACTTCACAATGACAAGTTAGATTTTAGCTCCGCTCTACTGCATTCGCACGTAGAGTAAGTGTGTCCTCAACGCTGGTCGCGTTTGTATTTGTGGAAGTCTGTGCTAGCATTTTGCGTTAAAGCAACGCTCGTAGCTTTGTCTTAATAATGGCGAGTTATCTGGCAACTCTAGTTCTGGTTACAGCTGTCAAGGCAGCTGCAGCAAGTATAGCTACGGCTCTCCTGAGCCGATTTCTTTGGACCGGATCAGACCGCGGGGGGACCTGTCCGAGCTCTAGAAGAGCGTTTTCACCCCTCCCCCCTCCGTCCTGAGGGACGCTACCATCCGCGGAGATGTCATCCTTGCGCTCTCAGGTGGTCCTGGACCGACTGAGGTCGAAAAGCGCCAATTTCAAGTCCTTCCCTGAGCTCTCAAAGTCCGTGAGGTCGGCCCTGCTCGACAGAAGGTTCACCCTCGACCACGAGGAAAAAGCCATTCTGCAGAAATGTCTAGACACTTTACAGGTACTTTAACATACTTCAGACAATTGTGATTTAAATTTTGTGATTTTGTAACATTTCATTTCAGGAGAAGATCCCTGTAAGGTCTGCACACGGCATGGCCGAGCGTCTTGAGGCGGTAGGTCGCAAGATCGGCCTCAAGTTTATGGCTGCGCCGGTGCACGGTTGTTACTACCTCAGCACGGAGATGTTCTATGTCGAGATCAATATTGACGCCTCTGGCGCGGGCAGTCCAACTGTAAACGAGGCCAAGATACACCACATCGATGCCACCCAGGCCACACAGCAGGCCAACCAGGGACCCAATGTGAGTGTCGAGTCTATTTTACTCTGGTCATTTGAAAGTGACGTTGATCCTGTCGTCCCATCCAGACCTGTCCCGCGAGGAGTAAATGAGCTAAAGCACTGTCTTTACAGAACTGCCCCGAGATCATTGCGTGCCTATCCCAGGGCGACTTTTCGACGTTCGTGCGTCATCTGGAGGGCTTGATGTCCGCCTACGGCCTCCATGGGGCCTCTGCACCCGAGAAGTCCAGGGCCTGGAACGCCCTCACTTGCGTAGAGAAGGACTTGTTGGAAACCCTGTATGAAGGCTACAGGTCCTGGCCCAACGTCCATTCAATCATCCACGAGTCGCCCCTGGGGCTGGTAACTGCCAGGGCCGGAGGACTCCCAATGAAGCTCCGGTACTTTGTAGCTCCGCATGACCTCGTCGATCAGGAGAATAACAAACTCAGGAATCTCAGGTATGACAAGAAGGAAGGAAAATAAGAACATGTGTGAAAAATTCGACTAACTTTGGCAGCCACGAAGTCGTGGAGGAACACGACTTGGGCCACTGGGTGACAGTAGTGCTAGAAAAGAGTGAGACCCCGAGGCTACTACCCCAGAGGAGCCTCTTCAGCCTCAACAAGATGGGCGAGATCGTGGTGGAAGATCTCAACCAGACGAACAGGTACGTTTAAACGAAAACAGTCCAATATTAGCTAATATTTTGAACTTCACTTCTTCAGCGTGAGCCTACCTGCTCGCTTCGCCCTCCGTCTGAGCTGCCCTCTGCCTCTGTCCCTGTCTTTCTGCCGCCAGATCTCTGACATTACCAAGATCGATGACTATTTCGACGAGAAATCGGCCGAGCCAATCATGAGTCTGGTGGCAAAGACCAAGGCCAAGGGAGCCATCGACGTCTCTAACGGAAGAGGACTTTTCGTGGTAAGAGATAAAAGACTCCTAATATTTCTTCATTCTACAGATCATAGATCGAGGATATAGTTATCGTCCACGCTTTGTTTCAGAGCCTCCCCAACCAACTGCACTGCTACTTCTTATCGGATCCCCCCGGATCCTTGGCGGTAATGGTCTCATCCATCCCCTTCTGCCACCCGTCCAACGTTCAGGAGATCTTGGCCTTAATCAGAAAGCAGACGCTCTTCAATACCCTTGTCGAATCATGCGTCCGAATCAACGGCTTACAAGGTTACTAACAGTACAACGCGTAAATTAGGGGTATCTGTTGCACCGGTGGGTCAAAAATGTATTCTACCCTATCAAGATCTCCCCTTCAACCCTCTTCCATTGATATCTATACCGCCTCATAGGGCTAAACATATTTCCCGATCGAAAATTTTTAATAACTTACCCTGTAATACTTTGCAGACGTGGACAAGTGCGTGATGTTTGAGCTGAGCTACTCGGACCTGAACAACCTGAGCTTGACGTTCGAGCATCCCGAGTTTCACAACTTGACAACGTTGGCATTAGATCTGTCGGGTGGCGCAGCTGGCGTAAAATGCGCCACATACGGACAACAAACGGCGCAGAAAAGAAATGACGAACTCGCAAGCAGGATAATTGCAAAGTAAGGACAAATTCCGGGGGAAAATTCAAAATTTCCTTTTACAGCCGCAGTGGAGCGATGACTTATAAATGGATCGGGCATTAAGCCCAGTTGTTTATGACCGGTGCATTAATAGAACATAGCTCACATTAAGACTGGGCTGCACTTAAAGACTCATCTTTTTGGTTAGGTCTCTTTCGATTCCCGTCACTTTGAGGACGATTTTGAGGCGAGCCCAGACAAAGGTGAACACCAGAATAAAACGGCAGCTGGAACAGCAGCAGCTGGACATCTCGGGCACAAATCAGAACAGCAACTCCGCTGTAGCTGACAACCCCGACCTCATCATTCAATCCGAGCCCACCGACTTGGAGACCAATGGAAACGTGCAACAGGTGAGTGGGATTTTCCTCACGATCATCGTTTCTTCGCCAAGCTTGACTCATCCAACCGCAGTCATTTTACGTGTCTCATGCTTTGCCCAATCGTAGAAACTGCGTTTTCTGTACGTGTGAGTTTGACTCTTTTTGGGGGAAGATCTCGTGCATGAGCAAGAGAGAGTTTACGTCACGTTTACTCATTCGCTCGTAGAGAAAGAGAGAGAGAGAGAGAGAGAGCAAAGTACGTGAACGTACGCAAGTAACAGAAGTACGTAGTAGATGAACGTGCTTTCTCAGAGAAGGACGAAGGGTCCCTTAAGAAAGCTGGATTCTTATTCATTATGGCTGAAGTGGTATCTTTCGTCGTTTCCCTCGTGCCCCAGGTAATCCAGAGTTATCAGTGTTAAGAAAGCCTTTACAAATTTTCGTTTCAGGGTCCTTTAAACGCATATGGGCCTCAGGATGCGACGTTCAATCCTGAGGCCACTGCCAACAACGACAGGTGAGGAACTTTGAAAACAGTAGTTTTCACTTTGTTTTCTCTTCAGGATAAGGTCCTAGTTTAAATAGCATGCTTTAGTTGCGCGTTCTTGTTTGACAAACTGGACACGTTCGGATTCCTTCGGTTGCAGCAACCAGTATGAAGACTGTCCTGATCTTTTTTAAAAAATAATGTTTATAATTTGCTTCTTTTGCAGAGCTGCTTCGACGTCCACACATTCTTTGTCCAAAAAGTTAACTCCTTTCAAGGCTTCTCCAAAACTTAAGGAGGAGTCAGCCTTTCACAAAATTGAGAGCATCAAGCCAGGTAAGTTAGATCAATACACTTGGTAGAGATAGATGAAAAGAAAAAGCTCTTTCATGTGTGTGTACAATCAAAAGACCTCATTTACGACTTTCAAAGCTTATCGCAAGAATGAATTCATCAAGTCTAAATGGTTGGTCCTACACCTATTCAATGATGACATCACTATTGTTTCTACTGTTCTCGTGGGGAAAGGGTCTCAAATGTCAAGCAAGACCTTGGTATGTGACGTCACCTTTGACCTTTTTCCAGAGTTCCTCTTAACAAAGAGCAGCGAGTCCAAGGCGACGTTGGTGCCCCCCACGATCGTCACGGACATCACGCCTTCTGTCTCAATCACGCCAATTACCAGCAGCGTCGTCACAGCATCGTCGTCGTCGACGTCAAAGAAGTCGGGAGGGATCGAAATCATACCCTTGGGGGGGTCGGGAGACCTCGTCAAGCGGGAAAACATCCGGAGGAGCCTCTCAGAGGATGACAAGAGAAGGATTAAGAGTTCCAGCAGCTCTTCTAGCAGCAAGAAGCGCAAGCACGACTCGAGGGATTCCTCCAGTAGCGGCAGTAGCAGCAGCAGCAAGAAGAGGGAACACTTGAAGCCCACGTCCTCCTCGATGTCCAAGAAGTTGGTGTCCGTGATCGATCGCTTATCGCACAATACCTCTGAAACGGGGATCGAGATCTTGCCCGCGTCCTCTCCCAATGTCAGGCCCAAGGACAAGCCCAAAAGTAGTAGCAGCTCACTCAAGCTGACCATCAAAAACCCATCCAAGTACCCAGAAGGCAGCGCCAAGTCTTCAAGCAAGAGCACCAGCTCCAGCTCCAGCTCCAGCTCCAGCTCGAGCAGCAAAGGAAGTTTGTACAAGCACTCCTTCAACAAGAGCAGCTCCTCGTCCTTGCACAGGCATCAGCATTCCAGCAGCAAGGACAAATCAAAGTTCTCCTCGTCGAAGAGGCCATCGTCATCGTCATCTTCCTCCTTCTCCAAGGACAGACACAAGGATAGCAGCACCAGAGAGCGTGAGGAAGAGGTCAAGAAGCTCCTGGGAGGCAATAAACTCAACAAGACATTCCAGATTCCGAAGATCACGAAAGCTTCCAGCCCAAACAAGACGCCGACGACCTCGCCCAAGTACTCATCAGTGTCTCCCAAGTCGTCCTCGACACTGACGTCGTTGGCCTCTCCCCTCTACATCGGAGGAGGGACTGTGACGCCACCAGACATCTCACCAAAGGCATCTTCTGCGCCCTCGTCGGTTGCGCCGGTGCCTCTGGGGCATCCCAGATCATCACCAATGCATCGGACGCCACCCGGCGCCTCACCAACGCATGCAGCAGCGCCGCCTCCACCGCCAAAACACCCCGGGGACGAAGGAGAGAAGAGTAGCGCAGCAACGATGGTCGCAGAAGAAAATTAGATCAAGAAATATGGCTTGTTATACGTACATATGCAACACGTGTAAACCAGCCCAGGCAATGACGATAAATTGCATCTGATGCAGTATTGCTCCTTAGGGTGCATCCACACTATCACATGTTTGCAACGCATTCGTTATATCTAATACATATGTCGCTATCAAACAGTTAGCAAAAGTCACTGTGATATTGAATATTTTACAGAATGTGTCGCAGTACACATGCAAATGTACTTATTTCCCCCACGGCCTCTCTATGCGTTATCTGAGTAAGTTAAATCACGAGCATGATTTAACCATAATTCAGTCAAGTTAAGAGAAAGAAACCCTCTGAGCGAAAAGCACATTCAACGGCCCCTCTAGTTGAAGCATTGGTTGACCCCGACTACCGGCACACGTTCATCCTGAGCGTGGAGCTGTTTCGGCACTGCTGGACTGTGCATAAAGCTGCATTACCATTGTATCTACAGTATGGTGTGGTGTATCAAAATATTGAGTTTCGGTCGGTCCATTGAGACGTGCGAGATGCTGTCATGTGTGCCCAGGATCTGCATGTCGCAAATACATAACGGTGTGGATGCACCTTAGCGGTGCTGCGACGTTAGCAGTAAACGCTGGGCAAAATGCTCGTTATTGTAGGCGTTCTTACGTTTATTGAAGCAGTGGCTGTTACGTGAAGACACGTGGGATTCGCCTAAAAATGTGGTCTCCAGAAGCTCTGCAGTTTGGCGCAAAAGGTGATGAGATTGCGCACTTCCACAACTTTCCTGGTCTTGGACAGTTCGAAGTTGTCAACGGAGCATTTGGCCTTGTCACCAATGTGTGTCACAGTCGACGGCTCGGGAGAGGAGGTCCGACTCTGGCGCGAGTCATTTCTCGACCTGTTGCGTTACCACGAACTGCTGGTCGATGATCCTGACGTTGGGCGTCCCCTCCGGCGACGCTTTCTTCTTTAACCCTAGGTGGACTTGTCCTTCGGCAAGTAGATCATCTTCAGGCTGGACATCTTTTGAAGCTCTGCCCCTCTTCCCACGTGGAGGTGCTCTGGTCCAAGCACCTCTAGGGTGAGATGATATTGCAGCACTGCACGTGTGCAGTCTAGACAAATGTGCATGTATGATCTTCCAGTGTGTGTCCGACTTATGGACTCCCTCCTGCGCTCATGTTTGAGCAGCCAAGGACGTCCCACGACGTGGCTTGCGTTGTTCGTTGCGCCACCTGTATTTTTTTATCTGTCTCAGCTGATACTGTTCGCTGGGTTGATCACGCCCACGGAGGCCAGGGACCGCTGGTCAAGGACTGACGACGGGATTTTTTCCACCTACTTCTGCCAGTCTGTTTCACGTGAATACGTACAGGTACGTCAGAACACCCGATTCGCAACTGGCCTCTATTGAATCTGAATTGCAAATCTCATTGGTCCACCCTGTACCGCAGGACTGTCCATGAATACCTTGAGCTTACCTAGCGCTGGACAATGGTGCCTTATCTTTGTTTTCAAAATAATGTTTAAACAATTGCATGTTATATTATACATCATAAATTATAAAGATTAACAACGTTCCGTCGCTACAGCGTTCCAATAATGATTTTGTAGGATGTCACTGAAAAGTCCATGACTGCAACGCGCTGTCAATCAAATGTAACACTCGTGACTGATATGATAGCCATCAACATACTGTAACTTCAAAAAAGGAAGAAGAAAAATGATTTTTAAACAAGGCTGATGAGATCCCGAGATATTAGGTAAAGATCTAAAAAAAATGATTAAAAACCTAACGTGAGACAAAGAATTTGGTGGCCAAAGTGGAATAAAAACCGACCCAGAGATGCGACGGACGCTATTTTTTTCCCCCGAAAGTGTTTGGCACCAATATGAAAACCGTCATTTCGTCATCCAAATTGCAACCAGTGTTGACCTAAAATTCCGACGTCTGCTGATGAGTTACCTTCGACCTGGAGTAGAAAAAAAGCCAAAGTTATGCCAGCAAAATTGGCAGGTGTCTGAAGGCTCACAACTCCTACTTGCGCGACCCCTCTTGACCCGAAACTCCATGCGTACTTATACGTACGTAGCAGTTGAGACATCGATGTAGAATTATTCCACAGAGCAGTCATTACAAAAAAAAATCAGGTAATTTGAAGACGAGGCCTCAATACCAGAGGATTTGTTTTTTATGCACGTACTTATATGTATTTGTAAGATTAGCCCGAGACAGTGTAAGATTTCGCCACAGCTGCCCAGGATTATGAGCATATTTTAAGGAGGGTGTGGAAAAAGCCCTTGAAAATGCTCTCAAAAACATCCCCCCCCTTCTGTCTGAATACAAGGTAAACTCGACCTGAGCCTGGAGGAGTCACTCAAGCATAGCAACAGAGCAAAAAGAATGGAAGAAAAAAGTCTTTGCATCCAAATTGAGCGCAAAAATCCATAAATTTTGCGCAATTTATCGACCTTGAATCTCTCTGGCTTTTTTTGCATCCATCTCTTCACACTTGATGGTAGCAGATTCATCAAATACTTCCAGGGATTAGAGAAAAGTCGGTCAAATAAACATCTGTGGCTATTGAAGGTCACACAATCGACAGCGAGTCTTCCTCTGCCCATATCTTTCTCCCCTCCCCAGAGGGTGGTGATTATCGACAAGGCCTATAGCAAAAAAAGGCCCCTGATATTAGGACAGCTCTTGCTCCCTCCAGAAAATTTCTGTTTCACTGGAGCGAAAAAAAAATGACTGAGTCACGAAATTTTCCCCTGAAAATTGACTGGGGGGGGGGGGGGGGGGGGGGGG
>JAAUXU010119568.1_pt1 | contig 10216 bp, 7 predicted proteins | sample 7278151 | NCBI WGS metagenome assembly JAAUXU01 (sample SAMN14350113, study PRJNA611818) | marine sediment metagenome | isolation source: surface marine sediment (1.8m) | place: French Polynesia: Moorea | collected 2018-08 | reverse complement strand
GCCATAATGGTACCGAACGGTTCCCGGCAACCCTGGGCAATGTTGAGCCCCCAGAAAATCAGCATCAGGAATAACAGAACCACCACAACCGAGCCGACAAAGCCCCACTCTTCAGCCAAAACCGAAAAAATGAAATCGGTATGTTCTTCGGGCAAAAACGACAGGGCATTCTGAGTCCCCTTAAGAAACCCTTTGCCGGAGATCATGCCCGATCCGATGGCAATTTTGGATTGAATGATATGATACCCGGCGCCCAGCGGGTCTCGATCCGGGTCGAGAAAGGTCAGTATCCGTCGCTGCTGATATTCCTTCAGAAAGAACCAGACCACGGGGACAACGGCAGCGCAGGTCACCAGCAGGTAGATCAGTGAGCGCCGCTCAATTTTGACAAACAGCGTAATGGAGCCCGCAATTAACAACAGCAAACCGGCCGGTCCCAGGTCCGGCTGCTTGACGATTAGCACAAACGGAATCAGTGTCAGGATAAAGGGCCGGAAAAGTTCCCGCAGTGTAAAACCCCTCGTATTTGCATCCTTCGAATAGTACCGGGCCAGCACGATCATGATTGCGATCTTGGCCAGTTCCGAAGGTTGGATGGAGATGGGCCCTAAAACCAGCCAGCGCCGTGACCCGCCGGCCGATTTGCCGAAAAACAAAACCCAGATCAACAGCAGGACACAGGCGATGTAGATTATCTGTCCCCATCGATCGAACAACTTGTAATTGATGGAAAAAGAGGTCACCATGGCTACCAGCGCACCTGAAAACCAGATCAGCTGCTTGTAGAAGATAATTTTTTGAGGATGCGGTGTTTCGGCGGTCACCGCGCTGTATAACGTCAGAAGGCCGCAGCCGCCGATCACGACCGCCAGACCCAATAACCCCCAGTCAAAATATTGTAACAGTCTTCTGTCGAACATGTTTTATCTCTCCCCTAACCGCTTTGACCCGGCTTGTCCCCTGACCGCTCTTCATCTCTGGCCACCTGATTGACCGGCCAATCTTTTCTCAAATAGGTTTTTATCATTTCCCTGGCAATGGGAGCAGCCGCGCCGGAACCGTGTTCGCCGTGTTCAACCAATACGGCGATGGCGATCTGCGGATCATCGGAGGGTGCATAAGCAACGAACCACGCATGCGGCCGGTGATGGGCCGGACGTTCCTCTTCGGAGCGAGTTTCATCCTTTTTGCGACTGATAACCTGTGAGGTGCCTGTCTTACCGCTGATTTCAATATCGACCAGGCGGCTGCCGCGGGCCGTTCCCCAATCGCTGTTGACAACTTCCCACAAGCCTTTTTTAACCAGAGTCAGGGCATAGTCATTGAGGGGGATTTTCCCGATCACCTCCTTCTCATTCTGGTAAATCAACCGTCCGTCAGCCATTTTGATCGATTCCAGAATCATGGGCTTGTAGCGGGTCCCACCGTTGGCGATGGCCGCCGTCATGCTGGCCATCTGAAGAGGAGTCGCCAGGTTGAATCCCTGACCGATAGCGACCGACAGGGTTTCGCCTTTCTGCCAGACAACACCCGTACGCTTTTTCTTCCAGGCAGCGGTCGGAATCAAGCCCCTGGCTTCCTTGTCCAGTCTGATGCCGGTGGGAGAGCCCAATCCGGCGGATTTGGCATACCAGGCCAGCCGGTCCACTCCCAGCATGTCACCCGCCTGATAGAAATAGACATCACAGGATTCGGCTATCGCTTTGGTGATTTCCACACGGCCATGGCCACCCTTTTTCCAGCACCGGTAGATGCGGTTGCCAAACCGGTAATGGCCGGGGCAAAAAACCTCCGTTTTTTCGTCGATAACCCCCTCGACCAATCCCGCGATGGCGGTGATGATCTTATAGGTTGAACCCGGCGGATATTCCCCCTGGATGGCCTTATTCTCCATTGGGCGGAAGGGATTGGATATCAACGAATCCCATTGTTCATGGGACATCCCGTCGACGAAATAATTTTGATCAAAGGAGGGGCTGCTGGCCAGGGCCAGAATTCGACCCGAATTCGGATCCATGGCAACTGCCGCACCGGCAACCCCCCTCAACAGAGATTCAGCTTTTTTTTGTAGTTTGAAATCGATGGTTAACTGAACATTCTGACCGGGCGCAGCGGGCACCGTCTTTAAAACTCGCACCACCCTGCCGTTGGCATTGACTTCAACCTGTTGCCCGCCCCGATCTCCCTGCAGAAAACTTTCAAATGCCTTCTCCGCGCCGAACTTCCCGATCAGATCGCCCCTGCGCAAGCCCGGAAATTTCCCGCCGGCAAGCTCCTTGGGACTGATCTCGCTCAGATAGCCGATCAGATGAACACCATCCTGAATACTGAGGTAGTGTCTGCGCAGTTTGACATTGACTGCAATTCCGGGCAGATCGTACTTGTGGGCCTCAACCGCCGCAAGGGCATTGCGGCCGATGTCATGCTTGAGAACGATTGGCTTATAGGAAGAGATGCCCTTGCTGGAAGACAGTTTGAGGAGCAGTTCCTCGGCCGGTACGTCAAGATGAGAAGCGAGTTTGTTGATGGTATCCTCAACGGGCCGGGCATCTTTCAGGGTAATGGTCACGTCAAAGGACGGCCGATTTTCCACCAGCACGTCACCGTTGCGGTCGTAAATCAAACCGCGGGGTGGATCGATACTTTGAAGTCTGATTCGGTTATTGAGTGACAGGAGATGATATTCGTCGCCCCGAATGACCTGCAGGAAGACCAGCCTTAGAAATAGTACGGAAAAGGCTGCTACGACAATTATCATGGCGCCGGTGAGGCGTTGACGATACCAATCGGCATCAGCGGTTTTCAAATATTTTTCAGACATTGGGGGTGTTTAATAAATTTCTTAATATTTTGACAAATGACGATTCAAATCAGTTATATACCGCTCGAAAAAATGCCTAAAATTTAAAATTGCCTAAAATGTCTAAAATTAATGTATTTTGTCGATTTTATGTCACCAGCTGTTTAGAGTCTCAGTAAATAAGGTTTGTTGACTGTCGAAGATCTTTACTTAAATACGAAAGAAGGAGCGCAGCGACACCGCAACTTTAGGCACTTTAGGCATTTTAGCTCAATTTAGGCATTTTCCAATTTTAAGAGACTACAGAAAAATCGCAAACAATTTTTCATTCTTCAATTTTCATTTTTCATTTACGAATCGCCTTTGCGGGCGTAGATTGCCCTGAATCCCGCATCCAGGCGACCCTGCAGTTTTTTAAAGATCATGAGAAAAACGGGTCCGGTCCAGACTGCCCACAAGACTTGAATTGTGACGATCCGGACGGTATTGCTCCCCAGCTGACGTTCCGGCCCCAGCACCGTCAGCGTCCCCAGAAAAATAAGATTTTCCACCAGCACACCGCTGGCGACTATCAGCATGATAACAAAGAGGCGGTTGCCCACCTGTACCAATCTGGTTATACCTTTAACTCCGATAAAAACCCATATATAAGCTGTCAGATACAAACCGAACGGGCTGCCGGAGAGATTATCCATAATGAATCCCGGAAAAAAAACAAACGGCAGACTTTCGCGAATCGGACGGGATAGACCTAAAAATACGATGAATGGAATCAGGGGATCATAGAAACTGTCCATCAAAGGCAAATACGGCATTACCGTGGTTTGAAGGATAATCAGAAAAAGGCTGGCGCTGATATTGAAAAAGTAGCTCATTTGCGGCTCACGAAATTCTGCTTTTGAACATCAAGAACAACCAGGACTTCTTCGAGTTTTTCAAAATCCACAAAAGGCGCAATAACCACTTCATGAAAAATATCGGCCTCATGTTCGATCACTTGTGCCACCACGCCGATTCGCAGGCCCTTGGGATATATGCCATCAAGGCCTGATGACACCACCACGTCGCCGACCTGCACATCTTTTTTGCGCAGAACATAGGCCAGCCGCAACTGCTCCGCGGATTCGCCTTTAACCACACCACGAGCCCGGGTCCGCTGTACCAAGGCATCCACGGCACTGTTACGATCCGTAATCAACATCACTTTGGAATAGTGGTTGGAAACCTCAATCACCTGACCGGCGATCCCCTGGGGCATGACAACCGGCAACCCTCTGGTCAGACCGTCGGCTTGGCCTTTATCGATGATGACGGTTTTGAACCAGGCTGATGGATCTTTGCCGATGACCTCGGCCGCCACGACCAACTCGGTGATGCTTTTTTGGAAATCCAGCAACGTCCGCAGGCGGGAATTGGCCAGATCGGTTTCCTTCCACAGATTGTTCTTTTCAGATGCCACGTTGAGCTGGCGTTTTAGAACCGCATTTTCCCGGGCGATGGAAACCAGAGCAAAATAATGATACCAGATGTCTTTGGTAAACCGGATGGATCGGGTAACGAGTTCCTGAAAGGGGGAAATGAATGATATTGCGATTCGCTCGAGACCAAATGTCGTATAGCGTCGACTATTAACGGAAAGGACAATTACGTTGACGGCAATCAACACGATAATGCCGACAATTAGCACCATTTTTTTGGAGAACATAAATATGACTATTTAGGTAATAACGACTTCTCTCAAGATATCGAGATTATCGAGCGCTTTACCCGAGCCCAGGGCTACTGTCGATAGGGGATCTTCGGTGACCGTGATCGGAAGGCTGGTCTCCTCTCGAATCAGTCGGTCCAGATTTTTTAGCAGTGCCCCGCCGCCGGTCAGGATGATTCCGCGGTCCACAATATCGGCGGACAACTCGGGAGGGGTCTGTTCCAGAGCGATTTTAACAGTTTCAACAATCGCATCGATCTGTTCGGATATGGCGATTCGAATTTCCTCCGAATCGATGGACAGTATTTTGGGAATACCGGATGCCAGATCACGGCCCTTAACTTCAATGGTCTCGAGATTCTGCGGATCCGGATAAGCATTGCCGATAGTGGTTTTAATCACCTCGGCCGTGCGCTCACCGATCAGCAAATTGTACTTGCGTTTGATGTATTGAATAATCGCGGAATCCATTTTGTCCCCGGCGACCCGCACGGACCGGCTATAGACAATGCCTTTCAATGAGATGACGGCTACCTCGGTCGTGCCGCCGCCGATATCCACAACCATGTTGCAGGTTGGCTCGGTAATCGGCAAACCGGCGCCGATGGCGGCTGCCATTGGTTCTTCAATTAGGAAGACTTCCCGGGCGCCGGCCGATTCAGCCGACTCGCGAACAGCCCGCTTTTCAACCTGTGTAATGCCCGAAGGGACAGCGACAATAATTCTGGGTCTGACAAATGTGCGGCGATTATGAACCTTGTGGATAAAATGCCTGAGCATGGCTTCGGTCACTTCAAAATCGGCGATAACGCCATCGCGCATGGGACGAATCGCCAGAATATTTCCGGGAGTTTTGCCCAGCATGTTCTTTGCTTCCAGACCAACCGCCAGCACCCGGTTTTTCGATCGGTTGCCGGTGCTAACCGCAACAACAGACGGTTCACCCAGAACGATGCCCTTGCCCTTTACATACACCAGCGTGTTGGCCGTGCCCAAATCGATGGCCAGATCATTGGAAAATACACCCAAAATTCCGTCTAAAAAAAGATTCATAATCCCTCGTGTTCGCGCACATTCCTGTGCAATTTTGTATAGTGATTTATCATATCTCCAGCATTGGCGATAGTGCTGATCGTTACGCTTACTCGGCTGATTTTGTTGCTGGGATCCGTGTTAACACAGTGGTGACGTATGCTTGGTTCGCCGGAAGTTAATCTTTCAACAGTTAGGAAAAGAATTAAAGGCCGTTTAAGAGCAGAACCAATTTAAAATATAATAGATAAAAATCAATAAATTACTATCAAAGATATCATACCATTACAAGAAAAAATAATCATCAAAAAAATGATACGTGTATGAAAAAAGATGACAGATGACAGACGACAGATAACAGATAACAGAAGACAGATGTCAGATGTCCACAGTTGCCGCGTGATGATAAGAGAGCACATGATTGGCGGCATCCAGCGTCGCCTCAATGCCAAATGGAAGCGTCAGGTTAATCTCAGCGTGGCCGACCTCGAGCCCGGCAAATATCGGAAAAGATTCATCACGGAAGCATTCCGCTGCAATATTGCAAACGTCGTCCAGCGGGCCGCATTCTTCAAATGAACCCAGTACAATTCCGGCCAGATTTTCAAAACACCCGGCAAGTTTCATATGCGTCAGCATCCGGTCGATCCGGTATGGTGCTTCAGCCCGATCTTCGAGGAATAACACTTTTCCGGCAAATTTCGGTTCGCAGGGGGTACCGACCAGATGGCAGAGCGTTGTCAGGTTGCCGCCGCAGACAACGCCTGAGCTCCGACCGGGATGGATGGTCAACCCGCCGTTGGCCTTTACCTCAATTCTGTCGCCGGAGGTAATGGCCCGGATCAGGGATCCGCGGGTCTGATCCGGTGCGTTAGCAAGGGACGTCACCACGGGGCCATGAAAGGTAACCAAACCGCATCGATCGGTTAAAACAGATAAAAGGACCGTAATGTCGCTGAATCCGATGAAAATCTTTGGATTTTCAACAATCAGCTGATAATCGAGCAGCGGCAAAAGCCTCATAGAACCGTAGCCGCCGCGGGCGCATATAATGCCATCAACTCGATCATCAGCGAACAACTGATTGACATAATGGGCGCGATGCGGATCCGTGCCGGCAAGATACCCGTTTTCATCGAGCAAACCCGGCGGAATAACAACCTCAAAGCCCATATCTTTGAGGGATTTTATGCCCTGATCGAAGGTGTCTCGGTCGTATGGGCCGGCAGGTGCTGCGACACCGATCGTACTTCCCGGCCCGAGGCGGGTTGGAATTTTAATTGAATCCTTAGCGGCCAATGACAAAATGATGTATCCTTCCTTGACATGCCGCCCCCGGCATGTTAGATGATTATATTTTGCGTCGGGGCGTAGCGCAGTCTGGTAGCGCACTTGAATGGGGTTCAAGGGGTCGGAGGTTCAAATCCTCTCGCCCCGACCAATATCCCGCCCTTCAACCTTCCCTACCATCAACCGTCGGTTGCCCGGTAAAAACAAACCCGTTGTTAATTTCAGTTAATAATAAGTATGACTTAGATAGGGTAAGTTGTCAAATTCTCGGAACTGGGAGCTCGGTGCGGCAGGCGTTCATGGGGGTTGGTCACGCTTGACAGGCTTCAATCAGCCGGCAATGGCATGATAACCGTCTATTTCCTCCAGTTGACCGGTTTCCATGTAGTGCAGGATGTACCCCTGATTATAGACCTCGTCGAATGCCGCCACAACGGCCGGGTCGAACTGGCTGCCGGACCCCTCATGAATCACTTTGAGGATTACTTTCTCTTCCATCCGTTTGCGGTAGGCGCGATCCGATGCCATGGCATCATAGACATCGGCTACGGATAAAACCCGGGCCAGCATAGGTATTTGATCTCCTTTTAGACCATCGGGATATCCTTTACCGTCAAATCGTTCATGGTGACATCGAATAATTTGTCTTTCTTTGTCCCACATTCCCATTTGTGCCAGAATGTTGGCGCCAATCGCCGGGTGTTGTTTAATTTTTTCGAATTCATCATCTGTCAGGCGGCCCGGCTTAAGCAAAATATCGTCTCGAATTCCGATTTTGCCGATATCATGCAGATGACCGGCAAAATTGAGGATATCCAGTTCTTCGCAGGAGCATCCCAACTGCTTTCCGATTAGGAGCGATATCCCGGTGACCCGGTTGGAATGCTGGCGGGTGTACAAATCCCTGGCTTCCACGGCATTGACAAATGCATATAACGTGGCGAACAGATTTTCATAGATATTTTCATAAAGCGCCAGGTTTTCTATGGATTGGGCCGCACTTTGAGCAACAAAAGACAGATAGTAAAGGTCTTTTTCGGTAAACCGCTTGTCTCCTTCACGAATCCCCGCGGTCAGAACGCCGAACACTTTTCCTCGTATTTTCAACGGCACAAGCATCACCGACAGCAGATCTGCCGGCAAACCGCGGGCACCGTTATTCTGGGAAATGATTAGCGGCAGTTCGTCGGTTACCACTTCCATGATCAAACTTTCCGTGGGTGCCGGATCCGGACCGGGTTCTCGATCAATGAAATTCTCATCGGCTGCGGTGTGAGACTGCGAATCTTCTGCCCGCACCAAATTTCCCCTCATTGTTGCCGAGGCAACGTTGAAGGGACGCTGCACCGACTCGTTGATAATGTAAAACAGGGTATGGTCCGCATGGGTAATGTCGAGGGCCACATCCACGGCCCGATTGAAGACATCCGCACTGGAGGCAATACTGGTGAAACTACCCAGAATTTTATTGAGGATGTTCAACTCCTCAACTTTGTAAAGAAGCTCCTGATTCAGTTCCTCCAGACGTACTTTGCCCCTGACTTCCTCCTTCAACAGAATGTTTTCAATGAAAAGTCCCCTCTGCCGCAGCACGCGCTGCATGCACAGTTCCATCTGTTTTAGGTTGACCGGTTTGATCAGAAAATCAACAACACCGTTTTTGATGGTCTGGATGGTATTTTCCAGGGAAGGATAGCCGGTCATGACGATGACCGGCATGGTATTGTCGTGCAGCCGAATATTTTCAGCCAGGTCGAGACCGTTCATGACCGGCATATTGATATCGGTGAAGCAGCAGTCTATTTTATTGTTTTCGATGATCTCTATGGCCTCAGCACCGTTGTTAGCGGTCAGAATCTGATATCCCTGACGTTCAAAATACTGTGCGGCGACCTTTAAGATACTCTCTTCATCATCGACGAAAAGAATGGTTTTTTTGTTTTCTACTTTCATGGTTTAAGTCTGACCAGTATCGCTTCCAGGTAATGAGTGCCCGCATATTTGTATATGGTTGGTATCGTCATATCGGTGGAAAACTTTAGCTGTCGGGGCCGGATTTAATTTTCCCAATCTTCGACGCGCGTTGCCGCTTTTAACCGCCAGATAAATAAGTAAATAAATATTAAGTGGTTATAAAGTTCGCCGGGAGTATTCGGTGGATTTTACCGGGAAACGTTTTATTCAAGAGTTTTTCGATACGATGAGAACAGGCTGCCACGCGGCCGATATCGATGCCGGTGGCGACTCCCATGGCATGCATTAGGTGAACCGTGTCTTCTGTTGCAATATTGCCGGCGGCACCTGGCACGAAGGGGCAACCTCCCATTCCGGCCAGTGCCGTATCAAAGCAGGTAACGCCGCATTGCATTGCCGCCAGAACATTGGTCAGCCCCAATCCCCGGGTATCGTGAAAATGCAGAATCACCGGAATTGAGCCGATATCGGGCAACAGCAGTTCGAGCAGCCTTGTAACCGAGACCGGATTTGCCATACCGGTGGTGTCGGACAGCCCAAGGGCATCGACACCATGCGCCAGGAAACGCCGCACGATATCGCAGATTCGTTCCGGCGGTATGTCCCCTTCATATGCACAGCCAAACGCGCATTGGACGCTGGCACGAATGTGCATATGTCCCGACCGGGCCAGCTGAATCATTTCCGCGGCCTGACTGACAGCCTCCTTAACCGGCATCCCGGTGTTGTTCCGGCTGTGGGTATCGCTGGCCGATACCGATATCTCGATATGGCGCAATCCGGCCGCCTGAGCCCGCCGGACCCCTGTCGAATTTAAAGCCAGTGCGTTAAATTCAACGTCGTCATGCGACGGCAGACGACCGACCAATTCGTCAGCATCTGCCATCTGGGGCACTTTGCGGGGATGCACGAAAGACGCAACCTGTAATTGTCGCAGGCCGGCGCCGACCAGAGCTTCGATGATTTCAACTTTAATTTCGGTGGGGATGATTTGCGTCTCAAACTGAAAGCCGTCCCGGGGGCCGACTTCGATTATCGTAGCATGTTCCGGTAAGGTCATTTCCATTTGGGCCTTCCTTCCTCAATCAGATTCGAAAACCCCCGTCATCGGGGGCAGAGCTAAGTGCTCCTATTCGTAAATACGGTTACGTATTAGCCGAAATATTTTTTTCCATAGATTACCCGTTACTGTATTTGCAAGACAACGTACCAAGCGTCCCGGGTCGGGTCGCCAGCCTGGGGCAATTCTAATACGAATATCAATAATATTCAAATCCCATCGGTTGCGGCGATGCCGCAACGAGGAAATGAAGTCAGAAAGCCCTTGACGAAAGCGGGTGTTTTCTTTATGTGATGCGCAAATTCTGAATTAATCCGTCCTGAAAAACGGCAATCAGAGAGATGAATGCGTC
>JAAUXU010037997.1_pt1 | contig 10226 bp, 9 predicted proteins | sample 7278151 | NCBI WGS metagenome assembly JAAUXU01 (sample SAMN14350113, study PRJNA611818) | marine sediment metagenome | isolation source: surface marine sediment (1.8m) | place: French Polynesia: Moorea | collected 2018-08 | reverse complement strand
CAAGCGGACGATCCGCGACCTCTATTCCCGCGAGATGGAGGAGATCCTGATCGAGGGCGAGGACGGCTACAAGGCGGCCAAGACCTTCATGAAGACGCTGATGCCGAGCCACGCGCGCCACGTGAAGCTCTACAAGGACCCGGCGATCCCGCTTCTGCAGCGCCACCAGGTCGAAGCCCAGGTCGAGGCCATCCACAATCCCGTGGTCGAGCTCGCCTCCGGCGGCTACATCGTGATCTCGCCGACCGAAGCGCTGGTCTCGATCGACATCAATTCGGGCCGTGCCACCAAGGAGCGGCACATCGAGACCACTGCCCTGAAGACCAACCTGGAAGCGGCGGAAGAGATCGCCCGCCAGCTCCGGCTCCGGGACCTGGCCGGCCTGATCGTCATCGACTTCATCGACATGGAAGAGCCGCGTCACAACCGCGACGTGGAACGCCGCCTGAAAGAGGCAATGCGCCACGACCGGGCCCGGATCCAGCTCGGCCGGATCAGCCACTTCGGGCTGCTCGAGATGTCGCGTCAGAGGCTGCGGCCGAGCCTTATCGAAGCCTCGACCGTGGTCTGCCAGACCTGTCAGGGTACCGGCCACATCCGGACCAGCGACTCCTCGGCTCTTCAGGTCCTGCGGGTGATCGAGGAACAGGGCATCAAGCGCGGCGCCGCCACGCTGACCGTCACCGTCCATCCGGACGTCGCGCTCTACCTATTCAACCAGATGCGCGACCGGCTGATCGCGATCGAGCAGCGCTACGGCCTGCGGGTCAGCATCAAGACCGATGCGACCCTGGTCCCGCCCGACCATCGCCTGGAGACCGTTACCGCTACCGGCGAAACCGTCGCGATTCGCGACGAAGCCGAGGCGTCCGAGGGCGATCGCCGGCGCCGCAGGCGCCGGTCACGGCGCGGCAAGGACAGCGCCGCCGAAGAGACGACGGAAGAAGCCGCCGCCGAGGCCGAGCCGCAGGAAGAGCGGCCGGAGGCCGAAGCCGAGGCCTCGGAGGATGGCGAGAGGCCGCGCCGCCGCCGGCGCGGTAAGCGCGGCGGCCGCCGACGCTCGCGACGGCGTCAGGAGGGCGAGACCGAGACCGGCGTCGAGGCCGCCGAGCGGTCCGAAGACGCTGTGACTGAAACCCCGGAACCGGCGCTCGAGCCGGCCCAGGAGCCGAGCCCCGAGACCGCGGCAACGGCCGATGCGGTCGCGGACAGCGCTGACCCCGAGACCACCCAGTCCGAGGCGCAATCGGTGCAGGAGCCCGATAAGCCCAAACGCCGCCGGCGCAGCCGCAAGAAAGCCGAGGCGCCCGAAGCGGAAGCGACGGACGCCGAGGCGACGGTGACCGGGGCTGCGGAGGCCGACGCGCCGGAGGCTGAATCGCCCGAAGCCGAGGCAAAGCCGGCGCAGGAGGCCGAGAAGCCGAAGCGACGCCGGCGTAGCCGCAAGAAGACCGAGGACGGTGCCGAAGCCGCGGCCAAATCGAAGCCGAGAAAGAAGGGCGGGGCGGCGGCAGCTGCGACCAAGGAAACCGAGGCGGAAGCTGCGCCCGAGCCTCAAGCGACACCCGACCCCGTTGCCGAAGCGGCGCCCGACCCCCGTCCCGAAGCGGTTCCCGAGCCCGCCCCGGACCCGAAGCTGACCGCGAACGGCGAGGCCGAGCCCAACGGCAGCAGCGATCCGAAATCCAGGACCGCCGCCGAGGACGCGCCGCCTCCGCCACAGGAGGCGGAGGACGACAAACCGAAGCGCAAGGGCTGGTGGAACCGCCTCGGCGGCTGAAACGCCACGACTATAGGCGCAGCGTCCCCAGTTCGGGATCCTGGATCTCCGGGTCGGCGGCAAGGCCGAAGGCGGGGTGACCGGCCCGGGCCGAGCCTATCCCCTCTTGAGCCAGGCCTGAAGCCGGGCCGCGGCTTCCTGCATCACCGCCTCCTGGCCGGCGAATGAAAACCGGACGAAGCGGTGTCCGCGGTGCGGGTCGAAGTCCAGGCCTGGCGTCGTCGCCACCCCGGTTTCGGCCAGCATGCGCCGGCAAAACGCCTCGCTATCGTTGGTGAGGTCACCGACGTCGGCGTAGAGGTAAAATGCGCCGTCCGCCGGTGCCAACCGGTCGAAGCCCGCCGCTGGCAAGGCCTCCAGCAAGTACGCGCGGTTCCGGGCGTAGTTGGCGACGTAGCCCTCCAGGACCTCTCGGGCATCGAAAGCCGCGAGGCCGCCGAGCTGCGACAGCGTCGGCGGTGATATGAAGAGGTTCTGAGCCAGGCATTCCACCGGCCTCAGCAAGTCCTCTGGCAGGATCATCCAACCCAGGCGCCACCCGGTCATTGAGAAGTACTTGGAGAAGCTGTTGATGACGATGGCATCCTGGGTCAGCGCCAGGGCCGTGACCGCGGGTTCCTCGTAGGTGATGCCGTGATAGATCTCGTCCGAGATCAGGCGGAGGCCCCGCGCGGCGCAATAGTCGACCAGGGCACCGAGCTGCACCCGGTCGAGCATGGTGCCGGTCGGATTCGACGGGCTGGCGACGATCAGGCCGTCGAGCGACTCACCTATCTGGTCGAGCAGCGCCGGGGTCGGCTGGAAGCGATGCTCGGCCTCGGTCGGAAGCAGGACTGGCTCCACTCCCAGGGCGGTCAGGATGTTGCGGTAGGCCGGATAGCCCGGCGCCGCCAGGGCGACGCGGTCGCCGGCCTCAAAGGCCGAGAGGAAGGACAGGAGGAACCCGCCGGAGGATCCGGTGGTCACCATCACCCGCTCGGGATCGACCTCGACCCCGTAGCTTTCCTGGTAGTGGCGCGCAATCCGAAGCCGCAGCGGCTCGATCCCCTGCGCCAGGGTGTAGCCGACGCGGTCGCTGTCTAGGGCCTGGCGGACGGCCTCCAGGACCGCCGTCGGCGCGGCCGTCCCCGGCTGACCGACCTCCATGTGCAAGACTTCGCCGCCGGCCGCTTCCCGTTCGGCCGCCGCCCGCATGACGTCCATGACGATGAAGGGCGGAACCTTGCCTCGCTGTGCAGCCTTGAGCGCCATGACGCTATTGCACCCGCCGGGACAGGCCCCAGCCGCGCGGATCGGTGGCCACCTCGCACTTGTCCGGATTGCGGCGCAGACCTATGGGGCAATGCAGAGCGTTGACCCGGCCCAGTCGTTGGACAGGGACCGCTTGCAGGCCCTGCACGGTCAAGGCGGCGCGCTCGTCTGCGGAAAGGCTGCTCTCGACCAGGACCGAGCCGCTCGGAAAGGACGCCTGGAGCCGGCCCCGCGCGATCGCGTCCTCCAGAGGCCGCCCGGCGGCCACGGCTTCCAGCATCACGGTGGACAAGGCCGAGACCCCGCTCGCGCCGCTTCCGGCCGCAGCCGCGAAGTAAAGCTCGCCTGTGTTCTCGTTGGCCAGGATGACCGGCGAACCCGGTCCCGAGTTGCTTCGATCCGGCGCCGCCAGGACGAGGCCGGTTCCGGGCGCCATGCGGCCCGACCCGAAGAGCCCGTTCATGGTGAAACTGCAGGCGACGGCGGTACCCCATTGATCGGCGACGACGAAACCCGCGCCTTCGCCCGCCGCCGGCGCCGCCGCGCCGAGGCCGTTCGGTTCGGGCAGATAGGAGGCCTGCAGGCGTTGCAGGTCGCCCTGGTCGAAGACGCCTTGGGTCTCTGCAAGGCCGCTGGCGGGTGCGGGGCTGCCCAGGGCGGCGATTGAGGCGGCGGCCAGAAGGGTCGCCTGTTCCTCGGCGCTGGCCGCAGCATAGTCCCGAGATTCGGTCAGGAGGCTCCAGATCAGGGCATTCGCGCTGCCTCCGAAGGCTGGCGGGGGCGCAAAAAACGCGATATGCGGCCCGACCGGAACCTTGATCGCCTCGGCCACCTGCGGCGTATAGCCACGAACATCGTCGGTCGTCATGGCGCCGCCGGCCAGGCTCGAACCCTCGGCAAGCCGCTGTGCGAAGGGACCGGCGTAGAAATAGCCGGCACCCTCCCTGCGGATGCCCGAGATCACCGTCACGAGCTCGATCTGGTCCAGATTGTCGCCCACGCGCGGCGGCTCGGCGCCGGCATCCAGGAAAGCCCGGGCGGCCTCGGCATCGCCGCGGATCTTGGCCTGGGCCGCCTCGATGTCGCGCACCAGGGCCCGGCTGTAGGTGGCGCCAAAACGACCGAGGTTCTCCACCCGGCTCAAGAGGTATTGCCACCTCTGGCTGCCGCGCCGGGCATGCAGCACCGCCATGCCGCGAGTATTCCCGGGCACGACGCCGCCGCCAGGCGTTGTTCTGGGCGGGAAATCGATAATCTCGCCGGATTCTTCCTCGCGGTCGAAGACGACGCAGACGCCGCCGCCACCCAGGCCGGCCCGGGACGGCAGCGTGATCGCCATGGTGAAGTACATCGCCACCGCGGCGTCCGCCGCCGAGCCGCCCTTGGCCAGGATGTCCCGGCCCACCGTGGCAGCGAAGGGCTCGTCCGCCGCCACCAAGCCAGCAAATCCCTCGACCTCGATCACCTTTCCGGTCGGCCCGCCGGTGTCGCAGGCAGCCAGCAATACCGTCAGCCCAATGGCCGTCGCCGCCCGACGAAACCCGGAGTATTCGCGTTGAATTGCGGGCTTGTTCCGCCTAACCTGATATTGAACAAATGGGAACCAGTCTTTGATCGTCCGCCCCATAGCAAAACTCTGCGTCCTTATTGTCATTGCCGCCGTCTTGGCGCCTGCGACTGTCGGGGCTAAGGGTCTTCGCTTCATCCGGGATACGGAGATCGAAAACACCGTCCGCGCCTATTCCACCCCGCTTTTTCTAGCCGCCGGGCTCAATCCGCAGGCCGTCGACGTTTACCTGATAGACGACCCCAGGCTCAATGCTTTCGTCGCCGGTGGCCAGAATATGTTCCTGCATACCGGCCTGCTCCTGCGCGCCGAGACGCCCCTCCAGGTCATGGGGGTGATCGCCCACGAAACCGGCCACATCACCGGCGGGCACATCGTGACGCGGGGCGACGAGATACAGAAGACCACGGCCGCGCTGATCGCGTCCTACGTGCTGGGTCTCGGCACGGCGCTTGCGACGGGCCGCGGTGACGCAGCCGCAGCGGTCATCAGCGGCGGCCAGGGCGCCGCGGTCGCCAACCTGCTAGCCTACACCCGGGGCCAGGAAGCCTCCGCCGACCAGGCTGCCATCAAGCTGCTCGAATCCTCCGGATACTCGCCGCGGGGCCTTCTGGAGTTCTTCGAGATCCTGGGCGACCAGGAAGCCCTCTTGACGAGCCGTCAGGACCCCTACCTGCGTACCCATCCCCTGACTGCAGACCGGATTTCATCGCTGCGCGCAGCCGTGGCGAAGTCGCGCTTCGCCGACGAGCCCGCCCCGCCGAAGCTGGTGGCGATGCACGAACGCATGCGGGCGAAGCTGCTCGGCTACCTGACCCCAATGAAGGCCTTGCGGACGTACAGCGACAACGATGACTCGCTGCCGGCCCGCTACGCTCGCTCGATCGCCCATTTGGAGCGGGGCGAGATGCCGTCGGCTTTGGACGAGGCCGACAGCCTGATCCTCGACTTCCCGGGCGACCCATACTTCCACGAGCTCAAGGGCGATATCTTGTTCCACGGCGGGCGAATCGCCGAAGCCCGGCCGGAGTACCAGAAGGCGGTCGACATACTTCCGAACGCGCCCTTGATCCGCCGTGCCTTGGCGCACGTCCAGATGAGTCTGAATCAGCCGAACCTGGACAAGGAAGCGCTGAAGCACCTGCAGTTCGTGACCCAGCGCGAGCCCCGCAACGTGACCGCATGGCGACTCCTGGCCGGGGTCCAGGGCCGGATGGGCGACAAGGGAATGTCGACCCTGGCACAGGCGGAAGCCGCCCTGGCAATGAACAGACCCAGGGAAGCCAAGGGATTTGCCCAGCGCGCCCTGCAACTCCTGCCGGAATACTCGCCAGGATGGCTGAGGGCGCAGGACATCGACGGACTGGCCGACCGTATGCGAAAACGCGGCTGAAAACGACGACATTTGCGGCCTCGGCTGCAGACCTGTAGGAAGACCGGGACAACCGAGCAAGGGGCCGTTTCATGAGGGTTTTCATTTGCCTGGGGGCCGCGGCCCTGTTCGCGGCCGCGGTCGCGGCCTCCGCCGAGGAGCCGGCTGCGCCGAATTCCAGTTTCGGCGAGACCGAGACCCAGGCGATCGAGGACATCGTCCGCAATTACCTGCTCGAGCATCCGGAAATCCTGCTGGAGGCCATGCAGCGTCTGGAGGAGAAGGAGCGTCTCGCAAAGATCGAAGGCCAACGAGCGGCCATCTCCGCAAACCTGGAGGCCCTGGGGCGCGACCCGAGCAGCCCGGTTCTCGGCAATCCCGATGGCGACGTGACCCTGGTCGAGTTCTTCGACTACCGCTGCCCCTATTGCCGCAAGGTGACCGCCGACCTCCTGGATGCGGTCGAGAAGGACGGCAAAATCCGTCTGGTCTTCAAAGAGTTTCCCATCCTCGGCCCGGAGTCCGTGGTCGCGGCACGTGCGGCCCTGGCGGCCGCCGAGCAGGATCGCTACCGCGATTTCCATCTCGCGCTGATGACCACGCCCGGTCAGCTCGATGAAAACACCGTCCTGGCGCTGGCCAGCGATCTGGGTCTCGATGTCGACCGGCTGCGGAAGGACATGGAGTCCGAGGGCGTCGAGCAGCAGATTCGAGACAATCACAGACTGGGCCGGGCGCTGCAGATCAACGGCACCCCGGCCTTCGTCGTCGGCGAGGAAATCGTCCCTGGCGCCGTGCCCATGGAGCAATTGCTCGAGCTGGTCCGGCGCGAACGTGCCAAGACCGGCTGAGATCCAGATGCCCAACAGCGGATTGCACCGGCGCGGGCGCCTATGATAACGCTGTGGCCGTAGTTACACGCCTGCGGAGGAACGGGTGGCGAAAGCCCCGGCAGTTCTGGTCCTTAACGGTCCCAACCTCAACCTGCTCGGAACCCGTGAACCGGAGGTCTACGGCCGGACCACCTTGGCCGAGATCGAGGCCGCCTGCGCGGCCCGGGGCAAGAAGCGCGGGCTCACCGTGGATTGCCGGCAGTCGAATTTGGAAGGCGAGCTGGTGACCTGGGTCCAGGAGGCACGCGCCAGCCACCAGGGGATCGTCCTCAACGCCGGCGCCTTGACCCACACCTCGATCGCGCTGCTGGATGCCCTGCAGGCCGTGGCCCTGCCCCTGATCGAGGTCCATCTTTCGAACATCTATCGGCGCGAGTCGTTCCGCCATCACTCCTATATTTCGCAGGCGGCGACCGGGACGATTTGTGGCTTTGGCCCCCAGAGCTATCTGCTGGCCCTGGACGCCATGGCCAGCCTCTTGAAAACCGAGGAAGAGGTTTGATGGCTGACAAGCTATCCATCGACGAGAAGCTGGTGCGCAAGCTGGCCGATCTCCTTAACGAGACCGGATTGACCGAGATCGAGTACGAGTCCGAGGGCCGGCGGATCCGCATCGCAAAAGGCGGCGCGGCGGCCGTGTTCGCCCCCGGCGCGGCTGCGGCCCCGGCGGCCGCGCCCGCGGCAGCGGCAGCCGCAGCGGCGGCCGAGGGCAGTGGCGAGGCCGTGCCTGCCGGCGCGATCACCTCGCCCATGGTCGGTACGGCCTACGTCGCCGAGGAACCGGGCAAGCCCGCCTTCGTCAAAGTCGGCGATCAGGTCAGCGAGGGCCAGACCCTGCTGATCATCGAGGCGATGAAGGTGATGAACCAGATCCCCAGTCCCCGCGCGGGCACGGTCAAGGCGATCCTGGTTCAGGATGGTCAGCCGGTCGAGTTCGGCGAGCCCTTGATGGTCGTCGAGTAGCACCCGAGGGGCCGCCCGAGCGATGTTTGAAAAGGTCCTGATCGCCAACCGCGGCGAGATCGCGCTGAGAATCCATCGCGCTTGCCGCGAGATGGGGATCCAGACCGTCGCCGTCCACTCGACCGCGGACGCCGACGCCATGCACGTCCGTCTGGCAGACGAAAGCGTCTGCATCGGACCGCCCCCGGGCCGAGACAGCTACCTGAACATCCCGGCGATCCTCTCGGCCGCAACCATTACCGGTGTCGATGCGATCCATCCAGGGGTCGGATTCCTCTCCGAGAACGCCGATTTCGCGGCCATGGTCGAGGAGCACGGCTTCGTCTTCATCGGCCCCTCGCCCGAGCACATCCAGTTGATGGGCGACAAGGTCGCGGCCAAGGAGGCGGCGGTCTCCCTCGGGATCCCGGTCGTCCCCGGCTCCGACGGGGCGATCACCGAAGACGAGGAGGCGCTCCGGGTGGCCGACGACGTCGGCTTCCCGATCCTGGTCAAGGCGGCGGCCGGCGGCGGCGGGCGCGGCATGAAAGTGGCCCAGGACCGCGACGGGCTGATCCAGGCGCTGGGCATGGCACGCAGCGAGGCCAAGGCGGCCTTCGGCAACGACGCCGTCTACCTGGAGCGCTACCTGGGCGGGCCGCGGCATATCGAGATCCAGATCCTGGCCGACGGCCAGGGCAACGCCATTCACCTGGGCGAGCGCGACTGCTCGCTGCAGCGGCGCCACCAGAAGCTGCTGGAGGAGGCGCCCTCCCCGGCGCTCAACGAAAGCGCGCGCGAGGGCATCGGCAAGATCGCCACCGATGCCATGCGCAAGTTCGGCTACCGCAGCGCCGGCACCCTGGAGTTCCTCTACGAGAACGGCGAGTTCTTCTTCATCGAGATGAACACGCGCTTGCAGGTCGAGCACCCGATCTCGGAGGCAATCACCGGTATCGACATCGTCCGCGAGCAGATCCGCATCGCCGCCGGATCGCCCCTGGCCCTGACCCAGGAGGACGTCGTCTTTTCAGGCCACGCCATCGAATGCCGGATCAACGCCGAGGACCCCCAGACCTTCATGCCCAGCCCTGGGACCATCACCAGCCATCATGTTCCGGGCGGCCTAGGGGTGCGCGTCGATTCTGCAATCTACGGTGGCTACCGGATTCCACCGCATTACGATAGTCTAATCGCCAAGCTGATCGTTCACGGGCGCAATCGAAACGAATGCCTGATGCGCCTGCGGCGGGCGCTGGAAGAGTACGTGGTTGACGGGGTCAAGACGACAATTCCGCTACACCACGATTTGATTGGGGCTAACGATTTCATCAACGGTGACTATGATATTCATTGGCTCGAGAGGTTCGTGGACCAGACGTCCGAGGCCTGAATGAAGATGGTAACCGGCGGATGAAGCTCAATCCTGAGCTCCTGCTGAGGGCTTACGCCATCGGGATCTTCCCAATGGCCGAGAGCCGGGACGACCCCGTCGTCCACTGGATCGATCCCGACAACCGAGGTGTCCTGCCCCTCGAAAAGTTTCACATCCCGCGGCGCCTGAAACGCCGGGTGCGGCGACATGACTTCGACGTCCGCTGCAACCACGCCTTCGACGAGGTGATCTCGGGTTGCGCCGAGCCGGGGCTGAACCGGCCCGACACCTGGATCAACCGGACCATAGAGGGGCTCTACACCGAGCTGCACCACATGGGCTTTGCCCATTCGATCGAATGCTGGCGGGATGACCAGCTGGTCGGCGGGCTCTACGGGGTGTCTCTAGGCGCGGCTTTCTTCGGCGAGAGCATGTTCAGCCGGGAATCCGAGGCCAGCAAGGTTGCGCTCGTTCACCTGGTCCTGCGCCTGATCAAGGGCGGTTACAGCTTGCTGGACACCCAATTTACGACGCCGCACCTCCGTCAGTTCGGTGCCGTGGAACTCCCGCGTGAAGCCTACAAGATGCGCCTGGCGCAAGCGCTCTCGGTGACCGCTCAGTTCCCGGTGGCGCTCGAGGCCGCCGAGCTGGACGTGCTCTTGCAGTCGATCACCCACACGTCATAGACCGGGTGCTCGACGGCGGAGAGCGCCGGCGAGGAGGCGAACATCCAGCCGGTGAAGATCGGCGCCGAGGGCGAGTCCGGCCTGACCTCGGTGATCTCCAGGAAGGCGGCCCGCTCAGGCGGCTCCTCCGGCGGGGTCTTGTGGCAGGTCCGGGCGATGATTTCGAAGGTCCCGAAGCGGACGATCTGGTCGACCGGCGCCTCGAAGGTCGAGATCCGGGCGGTGATCTTGTCCAGGCCTTGAAGCACGGCCACCTCGGCCGCAGCCGCCGGAAGGGCGAGCCAGGCGAGCAGGGCCGGCGCTGCCAGCAGTCCCAGCCGCATTTCAGGCACCGTTCTCGGTCTTGTCGCGATAGGGGTT
>JAAUXU010024209.1_pt1 | contig 10229 bp, 15 predicted proteins | sample 7278151 | NCBI WGS metagenome assembly JAAUXU01 (sample SAMN14350113, study PRJNA611818) | marine sediment metagenome | isolation source: surface marine sediment (1.8m) | place: French Polynesia: Moorea | collected 2018-08 | reverse complement strand
CCGTACTTCTACGCCCGCCCACGCCACCAAAGCCACCGCTGCTATACGTACCAATGTTAAGGGGGAGGGAGGCTAACTTTTTTGTCCCTCCCCTTTCCTTTTCTGTTCCCTTCTCATTGCGCCAAAAACTGCAGTGGGTGTGTGGAGGGAAGCATTCAGCCAAGGCCAAGGCCCAATGCAACGCACTCACGCAACGCTCAAAGTAAAAAAAATACACCGCAACCGGAGAAAATGTGTAGGGCGGAAGATATTGAGGCAGGTTTTATAGTACTTCCTCGTCGGCCCCCTGAGAATATTTTGGATGCTGAGTCAATACTACAACCTTACGCTCACAGCTTTTGGAAATAAAAGGACAGAGTGAGGAGGAGCCGTTGAAGCAAAAATTCCTTTGCGTCCGCCTTTCTTCCCCGGCCTCCCCTCTCCTTTCCTCCCTCCGGTAATAAAACCAGCTTTCGGCCCAGGACCACCATGGCAGGGGGAGCTGGCAGAGGGGAGGAGACACAGCCTTTGCCCAACGGACCTGGAGGAGGAGAGGGAAGGCAGCTTGGCAAAAATTACGAGAGGGAAAGGGAGAGGGGAGGGGGGAGCAGTGGTCTCCAAGCCAGCAGTCGCGGCGGCGGCGGCGGCGGCAGAGGCCGTACGTACGTCGCGCGGGCGGGCAAGAAAGGACAGTATACGGGATGGAAGTGGGAGGGGATGGCACCCTTCACACTTTTAAGGCAGCAACTCTTCAACGATGCCTCGGTCGGTCTACTTTGAATAGACGTTTACTGTACTTGGCCTTTCTAAGTAAGACATTAGGAACGGATTTTTGTACGCATAGGAAATGTAATGTACTTTACATACTCTCTTTGAGCAAAAAAGCCCTCTAGTAAAATTTTTGAAAGCAGAAAAGCCTTCTCCAGGTTTGGCGATAGATGTAGCAAACAAAAAACTGCCTGTCTCAGGGCACTAAACGCAAAAAAAAAAAATAGTTGTGAACAATCGACCAATAATGAGGCGACTAATTGCCCCATTTTGTCCCCCTCTCGAGATTGGTCGCCGCTGCAGGCTCAGAAACTTTTTTCCCCCAGTGAACATCTCGGTCGACTTTTAATGAGCCTATCTGTGCAAAAAGTGCCTGTTTTTGCTGCACCGATCACTGACAAGGAAGGCGATGACAAAGCAAGTCTAGACTGCGACGCCACCAAAAAAAAATGCATTTATGGAGATTGCGGGGGAGGGAGGGAGGGAAGTAGGTTCCTCTCCTCCTTATTTAGACTTTCATAATGTTTCTGGCAGTAACTTTTTACGGGATGAGTGATGATGATACCCCGGCCTCAGCAATCGCGGAGCCACCCGAATGGATGCAAAACATGGCTCCTTGCCGACAATGCAGCAAGCAGCACAGGCAATGGCGGTGTTGTTGTACTGTATGAGAGTGCGCGGGGACAAAGGGGGAATAAAATGGGAGGGGGAATAAAATGGGAGGAGGCGCCTTGAGATGGGCACTTTCGACAACTTCTATGCTGAAAATGTCAGTGAAAGAGGAGAAAATATGCCTTGAGCATGCATTCGAATTAGGGCCATGACGGCGTCGTTCTAAAATGGACGGGAAAATCCGCGAGGTTTTTTCGTCGAAATTTTGATCCTGCTGATAAATCTTCCTTGGAGGAGGAAAAGAGGGAAAGGAAAGTTTGCCGCCTCATAAAGAAGGTCCCCCCTCTATTCCTCCTCTATTTTTCTTCTTTCTCCCTGGGCACATGCCGCCGCCGACGTTGGGTATTAAGCTTCACAAAGAGACCTCCTCCTCCTCCTCCTCGTCCCCTCCCCTTTGTCGCGGCCGCACTCGCTAAGTACATTCTCAAACTCGGACTGGCAGCTCCTCCCCAAAACAGGACAAAGTGAGGAGGAAAGGAGCCTGAAAACTTTGTCACGGAGGAGGAGTGACCTTGACTTCGTGCACTCAAACAGCTGGGACTGAATGTGGTTGAATGCGACCCGAAAAAAACACTGCTTTTACAACGGAGAAAAATCATCCATATAGGACAAAAATAGAAAGGACCGAATCTCGGGATCTGCAAGAGCAAGAACCTGCAACGAGGGAGAAGAAGGAGTAAAAAAAGAAGAGAAGAGAATGAGGAGGGAGGCAGGGAGGGACCGAAAGAAACTTTTGATTACTCCCTCCAGAGCAAGGCGAAGAAAAAGGGAACTCATTCCCCCCTCTCTCTTAGGGCGTTCGTTCTCTCGTTGGGCTGCGGAGGTGGTGGCGGAGTAGTAGGTGCGAGGAAGAACCACCAGAGTTGGTTGGGCAGGGAGGGGCGGAGGGAGACTTCTTCTCTTCTTCTTCTCTCACCCCCGGCTTCCCCTCTTACATTTCCTTCCTTCCTGTGGCACTGGGAGGAGGAGTCGACATCTACTGTACGTACGTAGCAGAGCGGCCTTCTCTCCTACTCCTCTCCAGTGGGAGTCTCAAGGGAGGGCCGCCCCGCCCCGCCCCACCGACCGGTGAGAGATATTCAACCATTCCGGATCCAAACAAAAAGGGAAAACCTAATCAATTACCAAGAGGGAACACAAGTTCCTTCTTCGCCGCCAAACCGATAAATACTCGTTTGGGTTGCCTCTCTTCTGGTAAATTTGAACTTGGTTTTCTTTCTCCCTGCCGCCGGCCTACCGTAGGTGGGAGGATGGAGGGTCCCTTGAGAGTTGGAGGGAGGGAGGGAGGAAGTAGGGAGAGCGACTTCCCGACGACAAAGAAACCGGCAGGAGAGGGAAGAGGGAGAGGAGGAGCGATAAATTTGGGAGTTTTCGAACTAATTTAACAAAGGCGCAGAGGTGGGACCCTTCGACGTCGTCGGTCGGTCGTCCAACGTACAGGGCGACCGACGGACGGGAGTGAGACTTTGGCGGATCCCGTGGCTCTATCCAAGCGCAGGAGCTAACTTTCCACGATGGCGGAGAGATACGCTCCGCCTAAATAAAGGGAGATAAAAAAGAAGTCACCACTCACCACTGGTAGGATATTACTAAATTGCTGAACTGCCATTATTTCTCTAAGAGAATACGCGATGATAACAACTTTGTTCCCTCCCTCCTTTATGCCCTCAGCCTTTTCCAAAAAGATGAGGTTGTGAGGAGCGAGGGAGAAAGGGAGGGAGGGAGGGAGAGTGCCATCCGTGCCACCTGTTTTCCCTCTGAAGATGTCTTCTACTCCTCTCAACGGCTGTCCCAAATCTCCCATATCCTAGCTGGGCTCGAGGAGGAGATTGTTGAGACGAGAGAGAAAAAGAGCCCCCTTCCCCTCCCGTTATAAATGACTATCATGTGTCGCCCCCTTTTCCTTTCCCCTCCAAGCCGGAATGTTTTTTTTCTCTCTCTCCTCTCCCTATTCTAAGGTGAGTAGGCTCTATCTAGCTCTCTCTGCGATATTCCGACTGGCATCGTCGTCGTCGCCCGCTCCAGGGTTGGCTCCACTCTCTCCGTCCTGAAAGTTTAATGGGGGGAGGAAGACCTTTTTTGGAACTATCGTCTCTTCCTCCCGCCATGCTGTCGCCTTTCTCTTCCAGAGTCGCCTTCTCTTCCTCCCCCGGAGGAGGAAGAAGAAAGGGATGGACGATGGAAACAACAACAAAAGAGGAGAGGAAGAATGGAGGGGGAGTGGGCAAAAACAACGACCAGCTACTTCTTTGCCTCTCCCCGACAAAACCTGGGCTGGCTTTAGCTCGCTTTGATTTTCGTTTCTTTCGCTGGACGGGTGCAGCCACTAATAATGCGATACTTCTGTGTTCTGTTCATTCGGTTTGCTTTGAAGGAAACGAATTTAACGATCGGCAAAGGGGAAGCGAGAACTTTCGGGATTTTCCATTCAACCTTCACGATTGTCGTTTCTCCTCGGCCCTCCTTCTTCGCCGAAGGCTCCAGCAGCAGCCAAACTATCTCTCGCGCTCTTTCGAATAGGATGTCAGATTGCATGGATCGGAGGGAGGGGAGGGGAGGGGGGAGCAACTTCCTGATTGGGTCCAGTTGGAGGGAAGAAAGAGGGGGGAAAAGGGAAGGAACTTTTTTGGAGAGATCAGAATTTATTGTCAGGGAGAAAGGAGGGAGGGAGGAGGGATTCGAAAGGGAGGATGCTTTCTCGGAAGAGGGACACGAAAGCCGGTGTCATCCATCTCCATGGAAAAAAAGAAGGGGGAAGGACGAGGATTCAACGGGTAAAAGTTTTTGCCTTCTTCCTCGCTTTCTGTCCGTCTTCCACCTTCCTGCTCGGCTTGGATATGTTGTTCCGACTTCCGACCCTTAACAACTCTGCAGACGACTTGGACTCACCAATAACTTCCAATAAGTCGAGGCCCTCGATCGTCTCGTAGAAAGAGGTGAGTGATAGGAAAGTGCGGCCTCCGCCTAGTTTCGCTGAACTAAGAGGAGTCTGGAGGAGTCTGCTGGTGGAAGTGACATCACATGTCCGTACGAACGTAAGCCCCTGAGGAAGATTTCTGTCTCCATGGCAGTCCCCTCTCATGAGCGGGTATGGGAATTCAGGTGGAACGCTTTGGTTGAGCATACCTCGTCGAAGAAGGAAAAAAGGGATGAGAAGGATCCTTTTCCTTTTCTTCTCCCCCTTGATCTGAAGGATTGCTTGTTTTTTCTCGGCTGCCTCTAGTTCGATCTCCCCCTTCCCCTGCTCCTCTTTCTTTCCCCCTTTCTTCTATCTGAGCCTCCTGATTTTATTTTCCGGGTCGGGGACCTTTCGTCCCAGCCAAAACAGAAGAAAGAGGGGAGAGATGGGGAGAAACTGTAGGCTGACTGGCTGGCTGTCGAAATTTTCCCTTGTCAGGCGTATATTCTCCCTCTATGCGTGAGTGCTGGCCTGGAAGCGAGGAAGAGAGGCCTTTGTGCCAGAGCAGTGTGAATATTTCAGGACCCAATATTTCCGTTCGAAGCCGTTGTTTTTCTAGACAGCAAATACACATAGGCTGGATACAGTATTTACCTTTGTAATATGAACAAACAAGTGCATACATTGTCCCAAGACCTATGGTATATATATGATAGAAAAAAACACTAGCAGATAAATTGTTTGAGGAACAAGTTCCCAAGTCGAGGTTTTTGAATAAATCTCTCCACCAACTTAGTTTCAATTCTGCACAAGATTGCTCAAATAGTTTTAAACTGCCATCAACGCCTGCCGCGCGTGTACTCTGCCCTCTCCTAGAGAAAGAGAAGGGGGCAGGCAAACAATCTCCCAACAGGAGCTGCTGGCCTCTCTCTTCCTTTCAGTTTCACCCCCCTCTACTTCGCCCTCCTGTTCCAAAGTTCAATTTGTCAAGGGCGGCGTCGGCGGAGAAGGGAACGGAAACCGCTTACGCTTAGCCACCATCATGCAAGACCGACCTTTGTTTCACCCAGCACAGGCCAACTCATGCAGTTCCACTTTTGTGCCGTTCGACATAAATATTTTTTGTAGGGCCCATGGACGTAGTGCCTTCTATTTTCTTTCATAACTATAAAATAGATACTGCCTATGGGTAATTCCATATTCGGATATAAAATGATTATGCAAGAGAACCTCGGAGGAAAAATAGAGGGAACGGATGAATGCCCTACCGCCCGCCCGTAAAGGCCTGAGGCGGCGAAAATCCGAAATTAAGAGACGTCTGGGCTAAGAGCGAGAGCGGAAAAAAGGCTCGATCCCTATTCCCTCCCTTCTCCGTCTCCTGCCTCCAAATTCCAGCAGGCTATACCTACCGTTCTATACGGGGGTGATTATTAGCCGGGACGGCGAGAGGGAGGGAGGGAAGGAGGGGAGGAACAAGTCATCATGAGGGAGGAGGGGCCAGGGGGTCCCTTCCTCCCTAGTCTGGGTGGGTGGGTGGGTGGTTAGGGGAGAATGTCATGCCTCCGCCCTCTCCAGACATTCCCTCCCACTCCCCTCCGCTACGGTACTCCATTCTCCTAAACGGCGGAGCTGCACACAGGGGGAGGGAGCACACCAACACGCAGGTATTTCGAGCAAGATTCAAGATGCCATTTCAACGCTGATACCAGGACATCTCGGAGGGCGAGGCGATAAGGTGAAGAAGATGTGCAATTGAACATACCACCTCGTTTGGCGAATCTCTTCTCCCCGCTCAGACCGCCGCCGCCACTGGAGGACAGAAGGAAGGGGCAGCAAATCGAGGGAGGCACGCGACGCCAGGGATTAGTATGCTTGCTCCGTCTCCCCCCCCCCCTGGCCCTCCGGCGACGAGTTTGCCATGTTACTCCCCTGAGATTGAGGAGGCCGGCGCAGTCGAGCGGCGTACGAACGGGGCGTGGAGAAAATACGTGGGTGCAAGGTAGCGTCGAGGACCACCTACTTATTGACGGTACAAAAAAATAGACGCTCAGTGTGGTACAGTATGGTAAAAAATGATGTGTTTTCTTAGGCTTAACGCTTTTTGTCTCGGAGAGGATTTACGCTTTCATGGTTGCTTTTCCGCCCACTCCGCTCTTCTAGTCGACCTTTCTAGCTTTCGGTTTTCCCCTACTTGAATTGTGTATAGAAGGTACACGAAGCTTTTTCTCTCAAGGAGGAAAATAAAGGCGGAGAGTGGAGGGAGATTACAGCCTGTACCTTTTCTTCGCATAATAACGTATCCCGCCGCGGCCGCCGTTTCCCTAACGAACGAGAGCGGAGGAGGAGGAGGAGGTTGTTGCAGTGTTGCACACCTCATCCTCTCCCACCCTATCCTACTTTCCCCTGCGCTGCCAATAAAGTGAGGTCGAGTCGCTTCATCTTTCTTAGCGAGGGAAGGAGGAGGAGGCGCCCTCCCTCTAGCTCACACAGTACCGTACTATAAGTTTCTAAGGCGAGAGGTGGGTGTGAGATTCGACAAAGAGTAAGAAATTTCCTTCAAAAAATGCCGAATGGGTATAAATCGAGGCGTCTTTGTTGACGAAACCATTGTCGTCCTTGTTGCCGCTGGCATCGGCGGAGCAAACCCTTGCCCTGCTTCCGCTGTGAGGAAGAGGATCGAGGCGGAGGTGGAGGTGGGAAGAGGAAGATGCGAGATGCGAACAAAAGGGCTTCTCCGCCGAGGAAGAAGGGAAGAATAAGAATGGCAAGAAGGAGGAGGAAGGGGGTTTCTGTACGTCAGGGGGAAGGAGGATGGGCAAGGCAGAGAGACTTCGCTCCCCAAGATGCCAAGGGAGGGCTACTACGGTACGTAGGAGCTGTACGCTTGTACGGACCGAACTATGGTAAAAAGTGTGAAAAAGGACGAGAGAGAAAAAGGAAAGAATGTATTGTGACGTTCTTACGTTTGGTATGATAGGACCAAACAGACCAAAAAATATATTTGTTTTCAAAAAAAACCAAGGAACCTCTGGTATAGCGGTTTCAGCTTTTCCTTTCCCCTTCGTTCTTCCTTCGTGACTCCTAAGGGAGGCATCTGGGTTGAAATCCTTTCGTCTTTTTCCTTACCTTGAGTCGGCGGAGAAGGACGAGGACGTCGGAGGACAGTGGTGACTCGCGAAGGTGTTAAAAACTCTCCTTTTTCTTCCCTCTCACTTTCACTCATGCAAGCACCACTGTCGCCAGATCGACGGGCCTTCTACTGCAGAGGGGCACACTGGGAAAGGCCTCCACTACCTTCCGACGCACACATCTCCTCTTCCTGCCCTCCGGCTTTGGCAGCTGCCGACAGACGGACAGACCTTTTTTCGACAACAGGAAGAAAGCGGGGAAAAGAGGAGAGGGGGAGAAAGTGACCGACCGGCTGACATGTGCGTACACCTACTTCAAGACATGCACAACAACGCCCCTCCTTTCCTCAACCGAGCCTTGAGGCCAAGAGGAAGGAGGAAGGACGAGGGGGTGTCAACAAAAAGGAGTTTTGGATGGGGAGGCTGAGAACACCAGCTAGCACTGCCCTCTCGCGTGGGTCCGCTTTTTTTGCGAGGTTTTTTGTGGCAATCCACCGTCGTTCCCTTGGGCGTACTGACTGGGGAGCCTTAGATACGGCTCCACCTCCGCCACCGGCTCCGGCTGTTATTTCAGCGGCTTCAGCCTCCTTTTTTACGTGTTTTGCTTGTCCCACTCTTTCTTTCAGCTCACTCCGTCTGTGTCAGCCGAGGACGACCAGAGGCTCCTCCTCCTCCTCCTCTTCGCCCTGTCCTCTTCTTCCTCCGCAGGACAGAGGGGGACACCCATCCCCCTTCCCTCTTCCTTCCTCAACTTCCTTCCTTCCTTCTCCCCCCTCTTTTTTCGTCACCCCCTTCTTCTTCTCCCCTTCCTTCCTCGTCGGCTGAGTCGAGGGAACTCCTCCTCTTCCTCCACTTCCCCCCTCCTTTTCCTCCTCCTCCTCCTCTTCTCTCTCTCCTTCTTCCCCTCCGTCGCCTTTTCCTCCGCCACCATGCAAGACCAAGTTCTCCCTCTCCCCCACAGCCAAGGCCCCCCCTCCCTCCACCCGCCGTTCCTGCTGGCAGCGAGCGGCCTCTTGCGCGCCCGTTTCCCCCTCCCTCCCCCCAGAAAAGGAGCCTCTCTGCTTTTATGCCCCTTCGCGAGTTCCCTTCGACTCTCCTCCTCCTCCCCTCCCTTCTACGGTATACTTAGAAGGAGCGGCTCCGTTGGTTCTCTATGCGTAGTATAGTAGTAGTACCCTCTTCCCCTTCCCCTCTGTGCGAACCGGCTAAGGCTCTGACGAAGAGGGGAGAAAGGCAAGGGGGACGACTAGGACAGTGGGGAAGGAGACTCCCCCGTCCTCCTCCTCCCCTTCCGCCAAACGCCAACGCCAAGCCAGACCCTCCTCCCTCCCTTCCCCCCCTTCGTTTGGCTCTCGTCCCTTTCTCCCCTCCCCTTCCCCAAAAGCAGTCTAGAAGGACGGGGAGGAGGAGGACAGAGACAAACCCCAGAGAGGAAGAAAAAGGAGGGGGAGGGAAATGAGGCGACTCAGTTCTGAGTTCTCCTCCCCTTCCCCTTCAGACTGACCCCACTTCCTCTTTTTTCCGCCTCCGCTGCTTCTCCTCCTCATTCCCGTTCGCGCCAATGAAAGGGAAGAATAAGGGTCGGTCGGTCGGTCGCTTGGTCGCCGGTCCACGTTGGACTTGATAAGGATCTTATTTTCCAACCCTCTTTCTCTTTTCTTCCTCCTCCTTTTCTTCCCCTCCGTTTAATTTGGGAAAGTCGAGCCCCTTCTTTTTTCTGATATGGTGTACCGTGCGTACTGTTCTGCCCATGCTTTCGTCGTACTTTCGACGGAAATTGTATTGTAGATAGCATATACTTTATACGGAACTTTCTATTGAATGGTATATAGTATACGGTATACTTCTCCATTGCGCACCTTCACGTCATCATTTTTCATTTCCTTCCAGGAACTCTTTTGTCATTTGCCTGTGAGTACGGTCTGAGCGTTTGTAGCTTTTTGCCCCCTTTTTCGTCTCTTTTACGGCAAACGCTATTTTTGCGGTTTTGTTCTTCTTTCAGCCCGCCACATCCCAGCCGTGCGGTCACCGGCTTGGGTCCTTTTCCTTCTGACCCTAGTGCTCAACGACGAAAAAAGGACGGCAATAAAAAGATTTCGCTCCTTGGGTGATGGCAGCAGCGACGACGACCGCCATCTGTGGGCCCTTGCTCCCCCTCTTCCGCCCCTCACGCCCCTTTTTGTCTGGCCTTTTTCGCTTCTGGTGGCAAACCGGCATGTTTGTCCACACCATCATTATGGTGGCGGCTGGAGCGCAAAATCGTCCCTTTCCCCAACTGTTCCTAATATTCCTCAATCCCGACCTCCGCAGGACCTCCTCCATCCTTTTATACTTTTTCGACACCCGACCGTGGAGTATAGGGAGAGGACTCCCCGCAAGTTCGACCGTTGCCCATCCTCATCCTCCTTTTGCCGGCCACGTCTTTCCTCCCCCCTTCCATGTGGTATTTCCACTGGGGCCATTATCATGGCCCTCCTCTCCCTCTCCTTTTCCTCCTAGCTCTCAACGCCCAAGTTTGGGCAGCAGCAGCAGTAAAGAAGGCTTCCTCTTCCTCTCCCTCTCTTCTTTCTCACAAGAAGCCAATGTAAAGGCTTCTACTGAATAGGATGGGCTGGGAAAACTCCTTTTACTTTTTCAAGAGACTACAAAGACCTTCAACAACGAATATTTTTAATTTGTTTGCTTTTATGACAGGTGTTCTTTGGCGAATTCTGCACCGTACTCAAGGAGGGGGGGGGGGGCGAACGGGGGTAGGGGGTCTATAAGGGACATCCTCCACCGGT
>JAAUXU010172107.1_pt1 | contig 10232 bp, 17 predicted proteins | sample 7278151 | NCBI WGS metagenome assembly JAAUXU01 (sample SAMN14350113, study PRJNA611818) | marine sediment metagenome | isolation source: surface marine sediment (1.8m) | place: French Polynesia: Moorea | collected 2018-08 | reverse complement strand
TTCGTGAATGATTGTGTGATATATCTCTTGACATTGGCCCGTTATTAAACAAAACAAACAAAACAAATTCACAAGAATTAAATGAAACAAAAAATAAATTCAAACATACGTACCTCTGGCCGGCTCCACGAGATTCTCCATGAACTCTAGGTATTCCCCGTACTGCGGTGTGCGTCTTAGCATCTGGCCGATGAAACCGAGGGCCCTCCTGGCCGGGCGCCAAGGGGCGAAGTGGCGCTCGGTCGACAGGGAACTATGACATATATTTTTTTAAAAAAATTAAACTTATTTCTGCAAAACTCACGTGGTCATTCCCAGCGCGAATTCGTAGTCCAGCGCCCCCACTTTGGCCAGGCTGAGTGCGTCGTCCAGCAGTTGGGCACGCACGTTCCGATGCTTGGGAAAAGTTCGCCCGGAGCCGAAAAACATGTTTCTCAGCCGGCGCCAGGTGGGCATATCGTAGTGGACGCGGTAAAAGCCTGAAAAATACAAATGTAAGGCTGTTTTCCCACAAAATAAGAAATTTTACCTGTTTGCTTCGGGTTGAAGACAAAGACCTCGTCCTCCCCTAAGGTAGGCAGCTCGACCAGGTTCATCGTCTCCACGTCCGGAGGAAGCCAAGCAGAACGACGGGTGTCATTCCCGCTTTCGTCAGCCTCCCTCTTCTCAAGACTCTTTGGCATCTTACCATCATCAGTCTCTTCTTCCCCTTCATCGTCTTCTTCCTCCATCTTGAACCTCCCCACTGCGACTGGCACCCAGAAGCGGGACTCGACGCCGTCAGAAGACTTGTCCTGGAAGGTGCCGCTCACGAAGCGCCTCTGTGAAAACACAAATAAAAAAATAATGCATTACAATTTCTATTTTAGCTATACCTGGGAAATCTCCGCCGTCCCCTTCTCGTAGTCCACCTCCACCTGAAGGACCGGGAACCCTGGCTGGTCCGTCCAGGTCCTCATGACGTCGGCCAGGGAGGCCCCCTCCGACGGGAGAGGATTCCTTGCCGCGGTTTCGTTCCCGTAAAATAATTTTCTGAAACAGTAATTTCTAAACGTGGGAAATTAAGATGTTTTTATTTCCTCACGTGGACTCTGCCTCTTCGTCCACCTGGGCCTGGAGGTTGTCGAAGAGGTGGTCCTGCGTCGCCGAATTAAATTTCCTGATAAGAAACAGAACATGAATCATATTTAGATATGCAGTTCTGATTTCTAGCTTTATACGTTACTTTTGTGTGGGCTAAAGTGGCCATAACTTCAAGAACAACACGAATTGTCAGTTCTACTTATTACACCGCCTTCAAGTTCGTGTTCCACACTCCAAACTTTGCATTGTGTTTTTTACCTGTCTTTGAGATATCTGACTATGCCCCTCCTGAAGGTGTCCTCCCCCAGGAAGTCTGCCATCATCCTGATGATCGAAGCGCCCTTCTGGTAGGAGATCACGTCGAACTGACCGTCGATCTCCTCGGGGCTGGACACGGGCGTCGTCATCTGGGAGAAGAATAAAACAGTATAAGTTTAACTTATGGGAGACTGATTGGCAGCAAATTCTGAATTTGAAATGGACGGGCAACAGAAGGAATTTTAGAGGGGAATCCATCATTCCACACCGGCCTCGTACTGAAACTTTGCTCGACAGTACATGCTGAATTTGTGTGGCAATAGTTGAATTATACAACAAGCTGGAGTTCTCGCATCATTTAACCAAAAAACAAACTTTTAAGGAAAATTTATGCGGGAAACAATCATATTATTCGTACCGGCCTGGTTGGGTCCACGGCGTCGGCGTGCATTGCCGCGTGCATGTCCCCCACCACGAACCTCGTCTCCATCATCCGCCACTCTGGCTCAACGGCGTCCGCCCCGAGGTACTCAAAGTAGGAGGCGAATCCCTCGTTCAGCCACAGGGAGGACCACCACGAGGTAGTCACCAGGTTGCCGAACCACTGTTGGGGGTGGGAAACGATTGCAATGTTAAAACAAAAATAAATGAAATCATAGTAGCGTCCGTAGTGTCAAAATTATGAAGTCACAAAATATTTCTTGGAAATTTGAGCAATCTGATTCTTGACTATTCATCGTGTCTATATGGAATAGTTTGTTCCTTGCCTGGTGCGCCAGCTCGTGCGAAATGATCGTGCATACGAGGCTCTTCCATCCCTCCGAGGCCTCCTCCTCGTCGTAGAGGAGCACGGTCTCCCTGTAGGTCACCAGGCCCCAGTTCTCCATGGCGCCCGCACCGAAATCAGGAATGGCGATCATGTCCTAGAAAAAAAAATCGATTACAAGGAAGACTTGATCTTATTTCCCTCGTGGAAGAGTTACAATAAAGATACGAAAGAGTACCTACGCGGGTAAAGGGAATTGGATAGACTCACCTGCTTTGGAAAAGCGTAAGGGGTCTCAAGGTACTCCTCGAAGAACCGATTAATCTGTGGCCCCACCCTGGCGGCGTACTCGGCCCTGCCCGACTCGATCTGCTTCTCCCTCGCCCAGATCCTGAACAAAAATTAATTAATTAATTAATTAATTAATTTGCTAAATATTTGAGGGAATACTGCCGTTACCTGAAGGGCGTTGTTCCGTTGTCGTGTTGGCTCTCGATGTGGGAGAAGTCCGATACGACGAAGGCGTTCAGGTAGGTGGACATGGGTTCGGGTGTGGGGAGGTAGTGGTCCCAGACGAAGTCGGAACAGCCGGACCTAGTTGGGAAATCAATGCGGGAAACTTGAGTGAGGAAAGAATTCGGGAATTGGTGTTCAGGTTTCAGCAAATGCTTTTCAAATATCGAATTAATTCTATTTTCACCTACGTAGATCCATCAAAAGAAATTTTATTTGAGATACTCACATCTCCGCGCCCTCCCCTCCCTCCTTCTTTGGCATGTTTGAGAGCGACCCCATGTCCTCCTTCCTCCTCCCCAGGCTGACCTCGAAGGTGGCCTTCAAGGCCGGTTCGTCGAAGCAGGGGAAGGCCTTGCGGGCGTCGGTGGACTCGAACTGAGTAGTAGCCAGCCACCTGGTAGAAAATTCAAAATTTGAATTTAGTAAAAAAAACCCATTTTTACTGGAAGTATGGGAAAGTTGATTAGCCGGATACAAGCTCGCCTATTTGAAAATTCGCGTTTGATATAAACATATTATTTTTATGTTGGAAAAAGTATGTTCCACCTCCGGTTTCCTTCCTCGTCCCTGTACGAGCTCCTGTACAGTCCTGCGAGGTCGTCCCTCAGCTCAGAGACAAAGTCCATGGAAAGGATGAAATCCTGACCCGGCCTTATCTTCTCCTCCAGCTTGAGCACCAGAAAGTCCTTCCCGCCGCCCACGCGGGAGAAGCTCTTGACACCCACGGCATCTTGATCAACCTAATTTGAATATACAATAACTTTACATAAAATAATTGTGCACAGATTTTCTTAAAAATACCTTGCCCGGGAGGAGCCTGATGCTGCTCCCGTCCACCTTGACTCCTGGGTCTGCGTGCAGGGTGATGGACCAGGTGGATTGGACGCAACTGAACAAGACATTTTCCCCGAAATTAGCGAACACTTTTTTCATAAACAAAATTTACAAATGAAAATTCTCTCACGTGACGTTTATCTCGACCCTCCCGTCCACTGTGAAGTTGTTGAAGAAGGGCGTGAGCCAGAGGCGGTAGTGGGAGGGGAGGACACGGCCGGGGAGGCGGTAAGACGACTGAAAACGGATTCCCACACTTTTTTCTTAAATTATTTAGTTGCATTTGAACTTACATCTGCGTCGGCGTTGGTTAGGCAAAGGAGGAGGAGTGCGGTGGCGGCGGCCAGCAGCATTTTGGAGTAGGAGGAGGCCGATGCAGCCATCTTCCCGCTCTGTTCAACCTTAATGTTTTTTTAAATGTCCGTCCACCCCCGTTTATATTTATGTTTTGTTGCGATTATGCGATAGCGAATCATTCGGGAGAAGGAGGCTCGGGGATCAAAATACTCCTCCACGTAGTCGCGAGCGACGGTGATGATGACCCGTAGAATATGTCGCAGAAGGAGTTCCTGGGGGGAAAAATATGAAATCATTGTTCTAGTTTATAGAAGTTTCTTTAGCTAATTGCGATAGCGGAGAAACTTTACAATTCTTCAGGGCATGTATGTATGTAGGAAAATTTCTTTTCTCGTCGTTGTCTATGTATGACGTAGGCTATAACCGGCTGCTCCTCTCCGCTGCCTGTGAAGATTCCTCTCCAGCTAGCCTGGTAGCCGGGCTGATCAGTCGCTCGCCGAATAAGAGAACTGCCAACGCAATTGCAGAGTCTATACCATCGTGCGATACATTTGGACAGCGATTCCATTACGTAAAAGTCGAACTCTTTCGTACAGTATTATTTTTCCCAATTTGACAGGAACATTTTTGCCGCTTTTTTCTATTTTTCGTTTTCATTTTGCTCTTGGGGACTCTTTCCGCATTAAAACTCGCATTATTGCCCCGCACCACGCGACGACGGAGGACGGCTTTCCTACTGTTCTGTGCAATGAACCAACGAAACGTGCAAACACCATTCTCCTCCGCCTCCAAGAGCCGTTGTCTTTCGTCCTCTCTTTTCTTTCCTCTTTTGGCCCTCCTACAGTGTTTTTAGCATTTCTACTGTGTAGCGTGTACTGGAGGCATACATGGGCACCATCTAAATATTTCTCCCGAAAAAACAGAATTTTGTTTTAGTCTCTGGAAGTGGAGTGTTTTGGAAATTGTTTTTTTCTTCCGCTCGAGCCTATGGTAGCTACAAGGGCATAATTGTGTTTTCCTAGGGCCCATCATCCTATGGGAATATACTGTACCTCGCCCACGTATGTCTGGAGTTTTTCCCGTCATGCAAACCCCTCTTCCTGCTTTCCTTCTTGCTTTCGACAGTCCCCCCTCCCCCTCGGCCCTTGAACCGAGCAACCAGGCAGGCAACCCTCGCTATCCCATTATTTAATCTCTATCCTCCACAGCAGTTGGATAAGGGGCTTTGACGGAAAAGGTTCCTGCTTCAGTTTCCCCCGTTGGAAGAAAGGCGGAAGAAGTGTTCTAATTCCCCTTTCCCCCCCTTTTTTTGACCTGACGCAGTAATACTTTTTCTTTCTTGCATACGCTATTGCGCTTGTGTGGCTTCCTCTTCCTTCTCGTCCATACATTTCGAAGGGGAAAGTGTTGTACTGTGGTACTTTCCTTTTTTTTTCATGTCGCAAGCGAGTGTTGTTTATGCGAAGTTGATTTCCAGTTTTGCTCGGCTTACAAGCAAGCAGTCCGTGTGTTCTTTCTCATCATCAGTATATTTTTACTTGAAATTGGCAAAAATAAAGTGGCCGGAGATGGGGGAATTCGCCGCGGTGCTCCTCGTGCTACTAGGGGTGGCGGCGGCCGACGTCTCGCAACTCATGCCGGGACTGAAGGCGGGCCAGGTAAGAGAGACATCCTTAAATTCACTTTGCCACACGGAACTTTCATATTCCCACATTTGGAGGACAGACTGAATTTGAAAAAAACCCACAAAAATGAATCTTGTTTCAGGGCGAGTTAGAAGAGATAATGGACATTCTGTCCCCTAAGGTGCGGGAAAAACTATTTCTTCTCTAATTATGGGGACAATATTTAGCCGGGGTTCAGCACCTGGGAAAGCACTTATAATTCTTATCCTATTTCGCACAATAGCGCACACTCCTTTACATTTGATAGTACATTTAAAGGTATTTTCTTCAAAAAACAGTTCATTTCCCATATGTTTTTTTTAATTTCGAATGTTACTTCCAGTTCGGATCCCTGCTTCGTTCGACCCCCGAGTGCTCCCCCTATCTGGATGGGGAGCTGACTGTCTTCGCGCCAATGGACGCTGCCTACAACAAGGCCGAAGACGTGGAGAAGGACAGCAGGTTTCGCATAAAAAGACTATTTTTAAAGATGCACCGTTTAAAAAAACAAGGTGCATTCTTGTGTGCTTTTGGTTCCATAAGTTTGCCTATAGAGTGTCCTAATCCGACACTATAAAAAGTAGCGAAAGACAACAACAGCAGCAGCAGAAACAACAACAACAACAACAACAACAGCACCTCTTTCACAGTATGAGCTTCGCTTCTATCCTGATTTTTTCCTCTTTTCAAAGGTTCGTGTCCAACCACATGGTGAACCTGGCCCTGGTGATCCGCGAGCTTGAGGAGTCCACCCGCGGGAGGAGGTCTGTCCGCCTGGGCTCTATGGCTCCGGGGGCGCCGCCGCTGTTCGTGTCGAGGAAGAGCAACGTCTATTACGTGAACGGGGCGAAGGTATGATTTAGAAAAATGAAATTCGGGAAATTGAGTGGCCCCTTTTGACACAAATGACTATAGAATTTTTTTTGCCGTCGTAAAGTATGTGTTGCTGCTGTTGCTGTTGATGCATTTGACATTGTTCCTGTTGCTGTAGTTGCTGCCCCTATACTACCACAAATGAATTTTCTTTCTAACTCCAACAGTAGCGTTTTTTTTAAAAAAAAATCTTTCTCCAGATCTACATCCGCGACCAGGACACCGTCTCCTCCACCAACCGCCCCCAGCGGCTGCACATCATAGACAGGGTGCTGAGGCCCCTCCAGCTCAAGGAGGCCAGGGAGGACTCCCCCCCGCCCGCCACCCCTTCTCCGCTCTCTCCCTCCAGGGCCTTTGTCGGTCTGACGGCGGGGAAACTGCTGAGGGAGCAAGGGCTGTTTGACCTGGGGCAGGTGGGGGGAGAATAGTTCTGCGATAAAGTATAAAGTGATCTTTCTATGGGAATGTCTTCTGTGAAAACCTACAAAAAGTTATATTCCTCAAAAGAGCAAGAAATATAAACGAACATTTAAAAAAAAATCAAGGAGGAAAATTCATGTTACTACATAGAATCAAATTTAAAGCTTGCGCTAGCCAGTGTAGATCAGTTTAGATTTTACTGTAATCAATTGTGTCAAATCTTTTTTCCAGGACTCCATCTCCCATTTCTCCCGCCGCGTCCGCTCCCTGCCCGGATCGATGTCCCCGTTCGACCGCCCTGGGAGGAACACCTTCTTCGTCCCGGTGGACTCAGCCTTCGAAGACCTGTCCGTGGAGCTGCTCACCCAGGACGTGGTCAGGGCACACGTAGTGCCGGGGGAGGTAATATTTCACTTTAAAATAGTTTTTAATACTTTTTTTGCTGTTGATGATGATAGATGACGACGTGGAGAAATAAAGTTCCACCACGAAGCGACGATTGTTTTTTTAGGAAAAAAAATATCAGTCCGCTTGATTTCCCGTTTATATTTCAAATTGTGTAATGTGGTTTTTTTTCCTTTGCTAGGTCGTGTTCTCCCGACCTGTCAACGACTCGAGGAAGGGACCGGGGAGGGAGGAGCCGTACCACTTCAGGTTTGGCGTAAAATAAAGAAATAAATATTAAGGAATAAATATTTTGTTCGTTTCCAGGACTGAGACGTTTTCTCAGAGCGACGGCGGCATCGAGGTGGACCTGATCATGAAGGTCAACGGAGGAGGGGAGACTGCAAGTGAGTTTTGAACTGTAAAACATTCGAATCGCGTTCTATTTATATCATTTATATGTCAGCCCACGTCAAGTCCTTCCTCGTGCGTGGCTCCTCCCAGTCCCCCCGGGGCCCTGGATCTGTGGCAAGGATACTCCGATCGGACATCGTCGTGGACAACGGCGTAGTGCATCTAATAGACAGGCCGCTAGCCGTCACAGCGAACAAGTAATTTATTTAATTTAATAGAAGCATTCAAACATTGAGTGGGAAATCCTTTGATGTTGTTTTTATTTTTTTCGAATGCTTATAAACATGTAGCATTTTTGAAAATAATACTGAACTTTTGAAATGTTTTTCATTTTGCTCCCCCATGAAACTCCATGAGCTCAAGTAGTTTTTTATTTCTCAAAACTAAAAAAACATTTTTCCAGGCTCCACGAGTACATCGACGCCCCTTCGAACGCCGACCTCCTCGGTCGCTTCTCCACCTGGCTGCGGCGGAGGGGAGGCTCGCTAAGGGAGCTCATTAGGCGCACGAAGAGGGGAACGGTGTTCGCGCCGTCAAACAGGGCCTTCACGCCGGAGGTGAGGGAAAAAACCATCCCCCCCACAAATAGACCTTTTTATCATTGTGATTAATCGAATACTCGATCATGACAAACTGTAAACCATAATTTTGCTCGAATTAATGTCACAATGGATTTTTTTTACTTAAAACACATATTTTCCCATTGCCCAACGAAATAAAGAATTTTATTAAAATCTAGGTGGAAAGGGCGCTTGAGACGGACCCTGAGCGGGCTGAGCGTGCGCTTGGGCTGCACTTTGTGGAGGAGAGGGTGGCCACGGACGATGTCAGGAATCACCAGGAAGAGGAGGTGAAAATAATTATATTTTTTTTGCACCAACTTTTTCGAAAATCCGTGTGGTCATATTGCTGTTGTAGTTTTTAAAAAAGGCCAAAAATAGGGAAAACAGTAGTTTATTTATCATAGTGGCAAAAAAATTTGTGGACGACAAAAGAATTTTTTTTTTGGCACAGATTTGTTGCAATTAATTTCCATGCTTTCCTCCTTTAGGTGTTCTCCGTTGGCGTCTCCTACCCCGCCCCCTCCCCCTCCTCCCCCGCCCCCCGCCGCCGATGGCTCTACGTCGGCTCCGGCCCCGACGACCACGACACCCTCGTCGTTGACGGCCTTGGCACAGCGGCGCAGGTGGAGGAGCCGGACGTGGGCGCCACCAACGGGGTCCTCCACGTCATAGACAGGGTGCTGGGGTTCCCAGCGCAGACGGTCGGAGAGAAGGTGGGGATGGACCCAATGATGCGGGCGGCGCACTCCTTGGGGGAGCAGGTATTGTGAACAAAAATAATCTAAATAATATTGCCACTTTGTGTGACTTCCCATCTCCCGGAAGTACATATAGCATGTACCTTGCATTCTTCGCGTAAGAACTTTAAACCAATCTCCAACGAAGACAATTAGCAAACCATCCAAATTCGACTGATAGCTTATTTTTTTTGGAAGATATTAAAATGCTTTTGCTTTGTGTTTCCAGGAGCACTTCAACCGCCAGCTCATGGAGGCTGACCGCCAGTTCACTTACCTTGTCCCCTCCGCCTCCGCCTGGGAGAAGATCAAGGACAGGTTCGCCACCGCGCACAAGCAGCTCTTCATGGGATCGTTCGCGTACCACAGCCAGGTGAGGACAGGCAAAATTCGAATTTATTTTTATTTATTTGTGTCAAATCAAATAATACTGTTATTAATTATTTAAAAAAATCGTCCCAAATCCCAACATTGTCAAGCTTTGAAAATTTCAGGACTTAAACTTACCTTATGCAATTGGCAAAATTCAAATTCCCGCACTTCATTTTCTTATTGCTTTTGTGTCAAACCTACAGATGATCCTTGAGCGGCACCTGCTGAAGGGAGAGTCCCTCTCCGCCTCTGAGCTTGCCCTTCGCACGGAGGAGGAGGGAGGGGTGCAAATGCTGAGGGGGTTCGCGCCGCTCAGGTTCACCTTGGAGGAGGAGGACTACTACGTGCACTGGGAACTCATGAAGGCAAAGTGAGGATAATTCAAAATTGATGCTGAAAAAGTAGGGGAAATCATGTTTTTTCGATGTCTGGTTTCAAAGGTATTCACAAAATGTTGGGCCACTTCAGACGGCCTTTGAAGAGATCAATACTTTCCTCTTAGCTATGATTTACAACAAAAGTTTTAAAAAATATTTTTTTCCAGACTCGTTCGCCCGGACCTGAACTGCACCAATGGCTACGTCCACGTCATCGACGAGGTTCTCATGCGGCGGAGGGACGTGGTGGTCAACGCCGCGGCAGCCGCGGCGGCTGTTGACGGCACTTTGGCGGCACTTCTGACGGCAGCAGCTACGACGGCAGTGGCGGCGAGGTTGACAAATTAGTATCTAGGTTCACTCTTGGCATTTTTATTAAAATATCATTGTCATTCTGGACGAATGGACGAACGTTATTAAAAACCGCGGTCGGCGGCCACACACACTCGTTTCCTTTTTAACTCGGCTCTTTCTTCCTCTCTCTTCTTTCTTCCTTCTTTAGTATCGTTTCTACGGTATAAACCTCTCCTTCCCTCCCTAGCCAATGAATTTCTTTCAAGTTCCAAGGGATTGAAGTTTGCTGCAGCTCAATAAATAAATATTAAATCGCGTCCCACCATACTTTTTGGAGATTTCGAAAAACTAGACATATTATAGCAAATTCAACAACGTTT
>JAAUXU010031056.1_pt1 | contig 10234 bp, 9 predicted proteins | sample 7278151 | NCBI WGS metagenome assembly JAAUXU01 (sample SAMN14350113, study PRJNA611818) | marine sediment metagenome | isolation source: surface marine sediment (1.8m) | place: French Polynesia: Moorea | collected 2018-08 | reverse complement strand
CTTCCTGCAGCTTGCCTGTGCCCACCATATGCTGGCCGAGCCGGGCCTCAGCTCGGAGTGGAAGGTCTTCAACACTAGCTACGCGCTCTACCTCGCGGTGCTGGGCAGCATGATCCACGGGATGAGCCTGCCCGGCGCGATCGAGGCGGCGCAGCGCAGGCGCGGCTTCAACAAGGGCGTCTTCGGCTGGCTCCGTCAGGCGCCCTGGGGAAACCCAGCGTTCTCAGGCCTGTTCATTTCACTCGTCTTGTTCGGCTTCCTGGGTGGCATCTCGGGCGTCGTGCTCGGCACCGAGCAGATCAACCTGCTGATGCACAACACGCTCTACGTGCCTGGGCACTTCCATGCCACCGTGGTCGCGGGTACGACCCTTGCGTTCATGGCGATCACGTATCTGGTAGTGCCCCTGATTTTCCGGCGCGAACTGATCATGCCCGCAGTTGCAAGGTGGCAGCCCTACGTCTTTGGGCTCGGCGTGGCCGGCATCTCGCTCTTCATGATGGGCGCCGGCACACTGGGCGTATCGCGTCGGCACTGGGACATCACCTTCGGTGATTCGATCTTTACCTTCGACTACCCGGGCACGGCCTTCCTGATGATGGGGCTGAACGGGATTTTCGCCATTCTGGCCACCGTTGGCGGCGCCATGTACGTGATCGTCGTGGTCGGCTCCATCCTCTTTGGCAAGGTCCGCGACGAGGCCGCGATCAAGGCCAATCCCATCGTGGCCCCCGGCGGCGCGGTATCGACCTACGGCAGCGAGGGCACCCTGAAGCTGCCCGGCACCATCGTCCTGGTCTCGGTCTTCTTTCTGGCCTTCGTCCTCTACTACTTCATCAACTGGAAGTTCCTGTCAGAGGTCTGGCCGCTGAGCTGACCGGGGGAGTCGGAGACGGGGAATGGCAGGTACCATCGGGCAGCTCTGGTCGGTCTTCAAGCTCCGCATCGGCCTAGCGATCATGCTCTGCGCGCTTGGCGGGCTTGCGGTCACGCCGGGGCCCGCAGTCGAGGGTTGGAAGGTCGCCATCTTGGCCTTGGCCGTTCTGCTTTCTGCCGCTAGCGCCGGCGCCTTCAACCAGTATGTCGAGCGCGACCTCGACGCCCGCATGGCACGGACCCGTCGTCGTCCCTTCGTGACCGGCGCTTTCAATCCGGGGCCGCTTTGGCTGGGCGCGATCCTGGGCATCCTGGCCCTCGCGGTGGCCATGGCGGCCTGGGCCTTCAATGCGGCGGTCGCGATCCACGTTTTCCTCGGCGCCTTCACCTATGGCGTGGTCTATACCATCTGGCTCAAGAACCGGACCTGGACGAACATCGTCTTCGGCGGCCTGGCTGGCAGCTTTGCGGTCCTGGCCGGGGCCTCTGCGGTGGATCCGGGTCTTTCGGCCGCGCCGATCGTGCTGGCCGTGGTTCTCTTCCTCTGGACCCCGCCACACTTCTGGAGCCTGGCCACGGCGCTCCACAAGGACTATGCCGCGGCCGGCGTGCCCATGCTGCCGGTGGTGTTCGGCGATGCCTTTGCCGCCTGGGTCATTCTTGGGCACACCGTAGCCCTTGTGGTCTTATCGCTGCTGCCGGCGGCGCTCGGGATGGGCTGGATCTACCTCCTGGGCGCGGCCGTTGGTGGCGCCTACTTCGTCCAGAAGTCGGTCCGGCTGGTCCGGAACCCCGGCCCCAAGGCCGCGATGGCCAATTTCTTCGCCTCGCTGGTCCAGCTCGGCCTCCTGCTCTTCGCCGCGATCGCCGATCGCCTGTTCCTGGGATAGGGCCGGCCATGCACGCTTGGGCCATGCATGCTCTGGCCAGGCGCGTCGCTTTGCTCGCCGTGGGCTTGCTCTGGCCCGTCACCGGACCTGCCGTTGCGGCACAAGGGCCGCCGGAGCCCGGCATCGCCTTCGATCCGAAGGCGGCGATCGCCTATAGCCAAGCAGCCGTCGGCCGGGAGCTGGGTGACTATAGCTTCCTAGACACGGGGCGCCGGCCGGTCCAACTGGCCGCTTACCGGGGCAAGCCCTTGGTGGTGAACATGGTCTTCACGGCCTGCGCCGACTCCTGTCCGATCGTCGTACAGACGCTACAAGACGCGGTGGCGGTGGCGCGGGACAGCCTCGGCGCGGATAGCTTTTCGGTGGTGACCATCGGCTTCGATACCCGCGGCGACACGCCCGAACGGATGCGGGCCTTCGCCCACGGCCAAGGCGTCGACCTCGCGAACTGGGCCTTTCTGAGCAGTGATACCGGGACAATGGAGCGTCTGGTCGAGAACCTCGGCTTCATCTATTTTCCCTCGCCACGCGGCTTCGACCATCTGGCGCAAACCACGGTGATCGATGCGGAAGGCCGCATCTACAGGCAGGTCTATGGCGCGACTTTCAACGCACCCGCGTTGGTGGAGCCACTGATGGAGCTGGTGTTCGGACGGCGGTCCGAAGCGGGCGCGGTCACCAACCTGGTGAACCGGATCCGTCTGTTCTGCACCTACTACGATCCGAACAGCCAGCGCTACCGTTTCGACTACTCGATCTTCATCGCCTTCGCCATCGGGGCTGCCAGCCTGCTCGGTATGGCGAGTCTGCTGCTGCGCGCCTGGTGGCGCAGCCGGTCCGCGGCGCCGTCCGGTTTCCCGGGGTCCCGGCCTTGAGCTTTCTCCAGGGCTGGATGAGGGCGGGGTTCCAGACCGTGGAAGGCTGGCTGGACGGCCTTTTCGGTCCGCAGTGGAACCCGCTCTACCAGCTGGGTGCACTTGGCTTCTTCTATTTCTGGGTGGTCGCGGTCAGCGGCATCTACCTCTACATCTTCTTCGACACCGGCACCACCGAGGCCTACGAATCGATCGCCTACCTGACCCGCGAGCAGTGGTACCTTGGCGGCGTGATGCGCAGCCTGCACCGCTACGCCTCGGACGGCATGGTGCTGATGATGGTGGTTCACATGCTGCGGGAGTTCGCGCTCGGCCGCTATCGCGGTCCCCGCTGGTTCACCTGGGTCACCGGGGTGCCGGTCCTCGGGCTGGTCTTCATCGCCGGGATCTCCGGCTACTGGCTGGTCTGGGACCAGCTCGCCCAGTACATCGCCATCGCCAGTACCGAATGGCTGGACTGGCTTGGGATCTTCGGCGAGCCGATCGCGCGCAACTTTCTCACGCCGGCGTCGCTGGACGATCGCTTCTTCACCCTGATGACCTTCATCCACATCGTGGTCCCGCTGCTCCTGCTCCTGGTCCTGTGGATTCACCTGCAGCGGGTCACCAAGCCGCAGATCAATCCCAAGCGCGGTCTTGCAGCCGGCACCTTCGTCATGCTGCTGGCGCTCTCCTTCGTGAAGCCGGCGGTCAGTCACGGCCCCGCGGACCTGTCGACGGTACCCTCGGTGCTCCATCTCGACTGGTACTACCTGGTCGCCTATCCCCTGATGGATATCTTCTCCGAAGGCGCGGTCTGGGTCTTCCTCGGGGTCCTGGGTCTGATGCTGGTGATGCTGCCCTGGCTGCCGCCGCTGCGCCGCACGGCCGAAGCCGCGGCCGTGGTCGACCTGGCGAACTGCAACGGCTGCGAACGCTGCGCCAACGACTGCCCCTACAATGCGATCCAGATGAGGCCGAGAAGCGACGGCCTGCCTTTCGAGCAGGAAGCCGTCGTCGATGCCGATCTCTGCGTTGCCTGCGGCATCTGCGCCGGCGCCTGCCCGACCAGCACGCCCTTTCGCCGGGCCAGCGCGCTGGTCCCCGGGATCGACCTGCCGCAGCGCAACCTCCGAGCCCTGCGCGAACGGATCGAAGCCGTCGCCGCGCCGCTTTCGGGACGAAGCCGCGTCCTGGTCTTCGGTTGTGACCATGCCGTCGCGGTCGAGCAGCTCCGGCGGGCCGAGGTGGCGGCAGTCTCGCTGCCCTGCACGGCGGCTCTGCCGCCCTCCTTCATCGACTACGTGCTGAGCCGGGACCTGGCCGACGGGGTCGTCATCACGGGCTGCCGCGACGGCGAGTGCCACAATCGATTCGGTATCGAGTGGATGGCGGCGCGCCTGGCCGGCAGCCGCGATCCCTATTTGCGACGGCGGGTCCCGCGCGAGCGCCTGTCGGTCTGCTGGGCCGGCAGCGGCGACCGTGGCCGGCTGGAGCGCGCGATCGAAGACTTCCAGGCCGTAGTGGCGAACTTGCCGGCGCCGACGAAACCGGTTTCCGGACCGCCGCCGGAGCCGCCGCTCGGACCGGAGGCCGGACGCCAGGACGAGAAAATCGATGCCTAGGGCGCTCAGATACCTCGGCCAGGTCCTGGTCTACGGCCTGATCGCGGTCCTGCTCGGGTTTTTCGCAGACAGCCCGGTCTACCAGCGCTTTCCAGAAGACCAGGGCCAGCTCACCTTGAACATTGCCCACAGCGGTGAGCGCCTGGGCGAGTGCCGCCGCCTGACCGCGGAAGAGATCGCCGCGCTGCCGCCGCTGGAGCGCAAGCCAATGATCTGCGAGGACCGCGGCCGCCAGTCGGTCGTGGTCGAGGTCGAGCTCAACGGCGAACTGCTGGTCGGCGAAGCGGTGCAGCCGAGCGGCCTCTTCGGTGACGGACCCTCTCAACTCTACGCGAACTTCGTTGTACCCAGCGGCCGGCACAGGCTGGTCGCCCGCCTGCGCGACAGCGACCGCACCGAGGGCTTCGACTACACCCGCGAAGAGACCGTCGAGATCGCGCCCCGCCAGCGCCTGGTCATCGAATTCCAGGCGGAGTTCGGCGGCTTCATCTTCACCGAGGCGCCCGGACCCGACGGGCCGCGCCGCCTGGCCGGCGTCGGCGGTCCAACACTGGGAGGCCGGCCATGACCCTGGTCGTTTGGCGCGATGAGTTTCGCACCGGGATTGCTTCGGTCGATCACGAGCACGAGGCCCTAATTGCCCTGCTGAACGAGTTGCACGGTCAAATCCAAGGCGGCGCGGACGACGACGCGGTGGCCGACTTCCTGGGCGAGGTCTATGCCCAGATCTCCGCGCACTTCGCGCTGGAGGAGAAGATCATGCGCGAGTGCGGCTACGACCAGTATGCCGACCACAAGGCGGACCACGAGGCGCTGCTCGATGGCATCCGCGACATCATGGACGAGCAAGCGCGCGGCGCGTACACCGATTACGACGAGGTCCTGTCAGCGCACCTGCAAAGCTGGTTCACCCAGCACTTCAAAACCAAGGACGCGCGCCTGCATCGGATGCTGGGATAGGAAAGCAGGCGCAGTTTACTGCCCGTAAACCCCTCGAACAGATGGTGCTGTGGATCACCTCGGGCTTGCTTCGGTCCGGCGGCTTCCTGGGCTTCGTCCTGTCCCGCGCGCCGATGCGGTAGCGCCGGTGCTTGTTCTGATCGCCGAGACTAGCACGACTGTCGCGAAGATTGATTTTGGTCAAGGTTAGAAGATCGGGATAAGATCAGTTTCTCTGCACCGAAACCGCGAACCGAGGTCGCAAGGGGCCGCGATGAAAGAACTCATGACGAAATCGCGCGCGCGAAACATCTTCTATGGTGGATCGCTCGCCTTCCTCGTTATTTTTGTTGGCCTGACCATTCACAGTCACTTCTACATCGTCAACACCTCGACGGACAGCGCGGGCCTGAACGAAGCGGTCGCCCGCGGCAAGCACGTCTGGGAGAAGCACTCCTGCATCAACTGCCACACCATTCTGGGCGAGGGCGCCTACTTCGCGCCCGAGCTGGGAAATGTCTGGATACGATATGGCGGCGCTGACGATCCGGAGGGTGCACGTGAAGCCTTGAAAATCTGGATCGAAAGCCAGCCGACCGGCATCGAGGGGCGCCGTCAGATGCCGAACTTCAACCTCAGCGACCAGGAACTGGAAGATCTGATCGACTTCTTCGAGTGGGTCAGCCGGATCGATACGCAGGGTTGGCCGCCGAACGAGGCGGGCTGAGAGCGGTACAGGAGACACCAGCATGAAATACGAATCCCAGAAGATCGCTCTCTACTATTTCCTCGCCGCCTTGGTCCTCTTCGCCTTGCAGGTGACCATGGGACTGGCGGCCGGGTGGGTCTACGTCGCTCCTAACTTTCTGGCGGAGACCCTGCCCTTCAACATCCTGCGCATGATCCACACCAGCGCGCTGATCGTCTGGCTCCTCCTCGGGTTCTTCGGTGCGGCCTACTTCGTGATCCCCGAGGAGGCGGAGCGGGACATCCACTCGCCGATGCTGGCTTACCTGCAGCTGGCGATCCTGCTGGTCGGGGCGCTGGCCGCGGTGATCGGCTACGTCTTCGGGATCCACGAGGGGCGCGAGTTCCTGGAGCAGCCGCTCTGGGTCAAGCTCGGCATCATCGTTGCCGCGCTGATCTTTCTCTTCAACGTCACGATGACTTTCCTCAAGGGGCGCAAGACGGCGATCACCAACATCCTGCTGCTCGGTCTCTGGGGCTTGGCGATCTTCTTCCTGTTCTCGCTCTACAACCCTTCGAACCTCAGCTTGGACAAGATGTACTGGTGGTACGTGGTCCACATCTGGGTCGAAGGTGTCTGGGAGCTGATCATGGCTTCGATCCTCGCCTACCTGATGCTAAAGCTGACCGGCGTCGACCGCGAGGTCATCGAGAAGTGGCTCTACGTTATCGTGGCGACCGCGCTGTTCAGCGGCCTGCTCGGCACCGGCCATCACTACTTCTGGATCGGCGCGCCAGCCTACTGGCAGTGGGTCGGCTCGATCTTCTCGACCTTCGAGGTGGTGCCCTTCTTCGCCATGGTGCTCTTCACCTTCACCATGGTCTGGAAGGGCCGCCGGGAGCATCCGAACAAGGCGGCCTTGCTGTGGGCGCTGGGCTGCGCGGTGGTGGCTTTCTTCGGCGGCGGGGTCTGGGGCTTCATGCACACCCTCCACGGCATCAACTTCTACACCCATGGCACCCAGATCACGGCGGCGCACGGTCACCTCGCATTCTTCGGGGCTTACGTCTCGTTGAACCTGGCGATCATGACCTATGCCTTTCCGATGCTGCGCAATCGCGATCCCTACAACCAGGTCCTGAACATGGTCAGCTTCTGGCTTATGACCGGCGGCATGGCCTTCATGACCTTCACCTTGACCTTCGCCGGGGTGGTGCAGACCCACCTCCAGCGGGTGATGGGCGAATACTTCATGGACGTCCAGGATCAGCTTCATATCTTCTTCGTGATGCGCTTCGGTTCGGGGGTCGTCGTGGTCGTGGGAGCGCTGCTTTTCCTCTACGCGATCCTGGTGCCGCGCGAGCGTGAGATGATCGCACCGGCGGCCGCCCCGGCGGAGTAGAGGCCCGTGGACGCGGCAAGTCCGACTGAGCTCGCAGGGGAAGGGGGCCACGAAGCCCCCTTCTACTTGCCGCTCGGTGGCGAATGCGCCGTCTTCGAAGCGGCTTTCCGCAATCGTCTGCCCTTGCTGTTGAAAGGACCCACCGGCTGCGGCAAGACTCGTTTCGTCTCCCACATGGCCTCGCGCCTCGGCCGGCCGATCCATACGGTGGCCTGCCACGACGACCTCAGCGCGGCTGACCTGATCGGCCGCTATCTTCTGAAGGGCGAAGAGACCCTGTGGATCGACGGACCGCTGACCCGGGCCGTACGCGACGGCGCGATTTGCTATCTCGACGAGGTGGTCGAGGCCCGCAAGGACGTCAGCGTGGTCTTGCATCCCCTGACCGACGACCGGCGAATCCTGCCGATCGATCGCACCGGTGAGGTTCTCGAGGCGCCGCCCGGCTTCATGCTGGTGGTTTCCTACAACCCGGGCTACCAGAACATCCTGAAGACTCTGAAGCCGTCCACGCGGCAGCGCTTCCTCGCGCTGGAATTCGACTTTCCGCCGGCGGCAGCGGAAACCGAGATCGTTGCCGCCGAAAGCGGACTGAGCCCGGATCGCGTCGCGCCACTGGTTCGCCTGGGCGGCAAGCTCAGGGCCCTCAAGGGCCAGGACTTGGAGGAAGGGGTTTCCACCCGGCTTCTGGTCTATGCCGCCACGCTGATCCGCGACGGCATGGCCGTGGAACAGGCGGTCGATGTCGCTCTGATTCAGCCTTTGAGCGACGATGCCGAGGTGAAACGCGGCCTCTGGGATCTCGTCGCGGCGGTCTACGGCTGACCGGCGTCGGGCCGTGGCCGGGCTATCCTTCAAACCCTGGGAACCGGAAGAGGCCGTCGGCTCGCTGTGGCACGCCGTTCTCGAACGGAACAAGGGAGAGGCACCCGACGACGGAGCCGGCGTCGCCTTGGACGAGATGTCAGGCCGGCTCGCCATCCTCTTTCGCGGTCTCGGCGGCGCCGGGGAAGTGGAGATCAAGCCGGCCTTCGCGGAGAGCCGGCAAGCCGGTTCCTCTCGCCGCCCGCGCGGCTCCGGTCCGGAAACCCCGGTCGGCCAGGTTTCCTTCGACGGCGAGACGCTCCGCCTGCCGCTGCGGGTTGCGCTCTCGCCGCGGCGCGAGATGAACGAAGGCTTCTATATCTGGCTGGTGGCTTGTTGTGCGGGGCTGCCTTCGCCGGAGGCCCCCTCCCACGATCCACTGCGGGCCGATGTCCAAAGCCTGCGCCGGGCCTGCCGCTTGACCGCGGCCGCCCTGGAGGCCTGCCCGGGCCTCACTGGCCTCTACGGCGAGTTGACCGCCGCCTGCCTGGCGATGCGCCCCCCGGCCGCCCGCCTTTCTGATGAGGAATCCGCGATGGAGGCGGTGATCCGGTGCCTTCTGGATCCGAAGGAGCCCCCGGAGGGGGCATTGGCGGGTCGCTACGCAGCGCTGGTCCAGGATCCCTCGGCGTCACTAGACGATCTGGTCGCGCCCCGCCGCTATCGCCGCTTCGCGCCGCCGCCGCTGTGGCCCGAAGGCGGCGTGGCGCCGGCGCTTCAGCCGTCGTCGAAAGACGACGCGCCACAAGAGCAAGAGGAGGCTGCGAAGGAGGCCGAGAAGCAAGGCCTGTTTCGCGGCAAGCGGCGTCCCAGCGACCAGGCGGCGCGCAAGGACAGCTTGATCCTGCACCGCTTCGAATCGATTCTGTCCTGGGCCGAGCATCTGAATATCAACCGCAGGGTCGAAGACGACGACATCGAGGCTGCGAAGAAGGCGGCCGACGATCACGACCATCTGTCCGTAAGCCGGAACCTCGGGGCGGCGAAGACGAGGCTGAAGCTGCACCTGGACCTGGCGCCGGAGGATGTCGACCGCGAAAGGCTTTCGGGCGTGCTGCTCTATCCGGAATGGGACTACCGGCGCGGCAGCTACTGGCCCGAGCACTGCCGGGTTCTAACCAGCCGCCTGGAAGCGACCGAAGCGATTCCGGACAGCCTAACCGAGGCCGCTGCGCGGCGGCGGATTCAGGCGGTCAAGCGCCAGTTCGAGGCGCTGAGACCGAAGCGCGTGATCCTGCCCCGCCAGCCCGAGGGCGATGATCTCGACATCGATGCCGCGATCCGGGCCCGGGTCGATTTTCGCGCCAGCGGCGAGATCACGGACCGGGTCTACCGGGCGAATTTGACGGCGGAGCGGGATCTCGCCGTCGCAATTCTCTTCGACAGCTCCCGCTCGACCGAATCCGCGGTCGGCAGCAGGAGTGTGATCGAAGTCGCGCGCGAGGCCCTGGTCGCCTTTGCTTGGGGCCTGGAGGCCTGCGGCGACGAAGCCGCAATCTACGCCTTCTCCTCGCTGAGGCGGGAGCGGGTCTACGTCGAGAGCTGCAAGTCGTTCCGGGAAGCGATGGGTCCCAAGGTCGAAGCCCGGATCGGGCAGCTGCGGCCGAGCTTCTACACCCGTTTGGGGGCAGCGGTTCGGCATGTGGCAAAGGAGCTTCAGTCGAGATCGCGCAGTCGGCGCCTTCTGCTGATACTGACCGACGGCAAGCCCAACGATCTCGACCACTATGAGGGCCGTTACGGCGTCGAAGACAGCCGCAAGGCGATTCAGGAATCCCGTCGCCTCGGCCAAAGCGTCTTCGGCGTCACCATCGACTCGAAGTCACGCGAACAGTTCGGTCGGATTTTCGGGCCGGGCGGCTTTTCCGTCGTCGCCCAGCCGGAGAACCTGACCGCAGCGCTGCCGCAGCTCTACCGGCATCTGGTTCAGGGCTGAGCCGAAGGCTCACAAAGACGGTCTACTGGGCGCGGCTCCAGGCCAGGGCGCGATCCTCCTCGACGTAGTCGCGCAGGGCTTCCACGTCGCGGATCGCGGCCTGGTTGTGCGATACGCTCACGCCCTGTTCGCGCAGGCGACCGAAGGCCCGCGACAGGCT
>JAAUXU010030026.1_pt1 | contig 10236 bp, 7 predicted proteins | sample 7278151 | NCBI WGS metagenome assembly JAAUXU01 (sample SAMN14350113, study PRJNA611818) | marine sediment metagenome | isolation source: surface marine sediment (1.8m) | place: French Polynesia: Moorea | collected 2018-08 | reverse complement strand
TCAACCGACACGGAAAGGACCGCAGCCATGAAAAAGATCGAAGCCATCATCAAGCCCTTCAAGCTGGATGATGTCAAAACGGCACTCAACCAGATCGGGGTCAAAGGCATGACCATCTGCGAAGTCAAGGGTTTCGGCCGCCAGAAAGGACACAAGGAAACCTATCGGGGCGCTGAATACCAGGTGGACTTCGTCCCCAAGGTCAAGATCGATCTGGTCGTCGACGCTGAATTGAGCGACCAGGTCGTGCAGACCATCAAGGAAAACGCTTCCTCCGGTAAAATCGGCGACGGCAAGATCTTCGTGCTTCCCGTGGGCGAGGCCATGCGGATTCGCACCGGCGAAACCGGCAAGGAAGCGATCTGAAGATAAACGGATAGGGGCGAGGGCGATCAGGCCCTCCCCGGATGCGACAACCAGGGCGAAGGCGACCGACGATGGCCGGCACGGCCTGCCGCCCGCGATTCAAAACAGCCAAGGAGACAACACGTGAAAGCGATTTTAACCCTACTGATAAGCATTGGTCTATGGGCGGGCAGCGCCTGGGCCGGCGACGAAGCGCCCACGGCCCTGAGCAACAAAGAGGCCATCGATCTGGTGCAGACCCATGCCAACTACCTCTGGACCCTGATCGCCGCGGCCCTCGTGTTTTTCATGCAGGCCGGCTTCGCCATGGTGGAGGCCGGCTTCACCCGCGCCAAGAACGCGGTCAACATCCTGATGAAGAACCTCATGGATTTCTCGATGGGCTCACTGATCTACTGGGCCATCGGGTTCGGCTTGATGTTCGGGGCCTCGGCCACGGGCTGGTTCGGTACGTCCAGTTTCTTTCTGGCCGATTTCTCGCCCGACGGCGATCCCTGGGTGCTGGCGTTCTGGATGTTCCAGGTGGTTTTCGCCGCCACGGCGGCCACCATCGTCTCGGGCGCCATGGCCGAGCGCACCAAGTTCACCGGCTACATGCTCTACAGCATCTTCGTGTGCGGCCTGATCTACCCGATTTTCGGCAGCTGGGCCTGGGGCAGCCTCTACAAGGGCAGCGGCTGGCTTGAAGGGCTGGGCTTCATCGATTTCGCCGGATCCACCGTCGTGCATTCGGTGGGCGGCTGGGCGGCCCTGGCCGGGGCCATCGTGCTCGGCCCCCGCATCGGCAAATATACCAAGGATGGCAGTATTCGCCCGATCCCCGGCCACAATATGCCGCTGGCCGCCCTGGGGGTCTTCATCCTCTGGCTGGGATGGTTCGGGTTCAACCCGGGCTCGACCACCACGGCCGACAAGAGCATCGCCATGATTTTCGTCAACACCAATTTGGCCGCCGCCACGGGTGCCGTCTTCGCCCTGATCACCTCCTGGTTCAAATTCGGCAAGCCCGAAGTCAGTATGAGTCTCAACGGCGCGCTGGCCGGCCTGGTGGGCATCACCGCCGGCTGCGCCAACGTGAGCCCGGTGAGCGCCGTGATCATCGGCGCGGTGGCCGGTATCTTAGTGGTCTTCTCCGTCATGTTCTTCGACAAGATCAAGATCGACGACCCGGTAGGCGCTGTTTCGGTTCACGGCGTCTGCGGCGCCTGGGGCACGCTTGCCGCCGGGATCTTCAATATCGGCGGGACGTCGGCCAAGATCATCGGCGTGCAGCTGCTGGGCATCGGGGCCGGCTTCGTCTGGACGTTCGTGACCGCCCTGATCATGTTCAAGATGATCGACAAGACCGTGGGCCTGCGCGTCTCCCCCGAAGAAGAAACCGAAGGTTTGGATTCGATGGAGCACGCCGGCAGCGCCTACCCGGACTTCGAGGTTTCCTCCATCTGACGAATTCGCTGGGGAGGCGGGCCGGTGAAGCCCCGGCGCGCCTCCAAATCCTCCCCCCCCAGCGGGCACCCAGTCGGGTGCCCGCTCTTTTTTGCACCCTGCCGCGGTTTGCGGTTGACATTCGACCGACGATGGCGGAATAGACGCTTTTATGGAAAAGCTGATTATTACCGCCGCCTTAACCGGCAACGTCCCCACCCGCGAAATGACGCCCCACGTCCCGCTGACCCCGGAGGAGATTGCCGCCGACGTGCGCCGCTGCGCCGAGGCGGGCGCCAGCATCGTCCATATTCACGCGCGCGACGCGGAGGGGCGGCCGACACTGGACCGGGCGGTGTTCAAAGCGACGGTCCGACAAATCAAACGCGAGGCCCCGGAAGTCATCATTCAACTCTCCACCGGCGCCCGCGCCGGGCGGGACTGGGAGGCCCGCGCCAACCCGGTGCGGCTGCTGCCCGAGATGGCGTCGTTCACCACCGGATCGAACAACCTCCCGGGCATCGTCTACGAAAATTCTCCCGACTTTCTGCTGTTCCTGGCGGGCGTCTTCAAGGAAACCGGCGTCAAGCCCGAAATCGAGGTCTTCGAGGCGGGGATGATCAACAACGCCTTGTTTCTGGTGAAGAAAAAACTCCTGACCCCGCCCCTGCACTTCGACTTCGTCTTGGGGGCCCCCGGCGCCATGCCGGGAACGGTCCGCCATCTGGTGTTTCTGGCCGACACCCTGCCGCCGGGCGCCACCTGGACGGTGGCCGGGATCGGCCCGGCCGAGATCCCGCTGGCCACGGCGGCCATCGCCATGGGCGGCCACGTGCGGGTGGGCATCGAGGACAATCTGCGCCTCCCCGACGGCGCCCTGGCAACCAACGCCCAGCTGGTGCAGACGGCCGCCCGCATCGCCCGTACGATGGGGCGCGCGATCGCTTCCCCGGCGGAAGCCCGGCAGATGCTGTCGTTGGATCCTCAGTGCAAGGACCGCATTCTGACCCAGATCGACTGATCGGCCGCGGCACGGAAGTGATGGACGGGCGGACATCCTTACAATTTTGTTGAATTCACGGTTTAACACCCCAGACGCATCCGACAGGGTGCCGGCGCCAATCGACCGGGCTTTCAACACCGCCTTTAGTGAACAGGAGAGATGAGCCGCCATGGAAAGCTGTGACCACGTTTTCTACCGCAACCTCAAAAAAGACTACCCGCTGGCCGACCGGGCCGAGGGCGTCTACATCTGGGATGCCGAAGGCAAACGCTATATCGACGGATCGGGCGGGGCTTGCGTCGTCAGCATCGGCCACTGCGTCCCCGAAATTCTCGCGGCCATGGAAACCCAGTTCAGGCGGGTGCCCTTTGTTCACAGCAGCCATTTCACCAACCCGGCCGCCTGCGAACTGGGCGAGCTGCTCCATGCGATGGCGCCGGATAAATCCCTTAGCCGGACGTATTTCCTGTCCGGCGGCTCGGAGGCCGTGGAATCGGCGGTCAAACTGATGCGGCAATACTGGCGCGAGGCCGGAAAACCCGACAAGTACAAGGTGATTTCGCGCTGGTCGAGCTTTCACGGCAACACCACCGGCGCACTGGCCCTGGGCGGCCACACCGCCCGCCGCAGCCACTACCTGCCGATTTTTCAGCATACCCCGCATATCGAGCCGGCCTACTGCTACCGCTGCCCGTTCCAGGAAAAACCGGAAACCTGCGCGCTGCAATGCGCCGAAGCGCTCGAGCGTTGCATCCTGCACGAGGGTCCCGAATCGGTGGGCGCCTTCATCGCCGAGCCGGTGGTGGGCGCGACGGCCGGGGCGGTCGTGCCCAAGGACGGCTACTGGCAGCGCATCCGCCAAATTTGCGACGAATCCGAAGTCATACTCATTGCCGATGAGGTCATGACCGGCATCGGTCGCTGCGGCCGCAATTTCGGCATCGAGAACTGGGGCGTCGTCCCCGACCTGATCGTGATGGCCAAGGGCCTGAGTTCCGGCTATACACCGCTGGGCGGGGTCATGGTCAAGGACGAGATCCACGCGACCATCAAGAACGGCTCCGGGGTCTTTGTCCACGGCCACACCTACGGACAGAACCCGCTATCGACCGCCATCGGCGCCGCGGTCCTGCGCTACATCAAGGCCAACGACCTCGTCGCGCGCGCCCGCCGGATGGGAGCCTACCTGATGGAGAGGCTGTCCGTCCTCGAGGCTCAGGAAATCGTGGGCGAAATTCGGGGCATCGGACTGTTTGCCGGCATTGAGCTTGTGCGCGACAAGGCCACCCGCGCCTGGTTCGAACGCGATCTCAAAGTCAATCTCCAGGTGGCCAACCAGGCGTTCGAACGGGGCCTGATCACCTATCCCGGCAACGGCGGCGTCGACGGCATTCACGGGGACCACATTCTCCTGGCGCCTCCGTTCACCATCACCGAGGAACAGATCGACGAGATGGTGGACATCCTCGAGGCGGCCATCGCCCACGTGACCCGCACCCTATAACCTTCCCCCAAGCGCCGCAGCCCACTCATCGGCCACCCGCCGCTGTCGGGCCCCTCCCGGCAGGCCGCGAACCAAACACGCCTATGCACACCAGACTTTCAAAATTGTAATTTTTTTTCGCGCCCTAGTCACAAATTTGAAATTTTTTGCGCCGGCACACACGCCCAGTACCTGCCTAATTTATCGTATTTTATAGCTAATTGATCGATTCTTTTCCGTGGCACAACAATTGCTGAAAAGATCGCGTACGTCATTCAAGCGCAACCAACGAATCGATCCGGACCATGCCCAAGACCACCACCAGCGCCGCCGAAAAGCTTCGCCGCCAGCGAAATCGCCTGTTTCGCGATTTTCCCAAGGGCCGGGTTCCGGACTTCATGCTGCAGCACTCGCGCCTGCTGGACGAATACTTCCGCAACAGCTTCGAGGCCAGCCTGATCGGCCCCCGCATGAACATCACCCGCAATCCCTATGTCATTATCGCCCAGGGCGGCTACGGTCGTGACGACCAGTGCGTGCACTCGGACGTCGACCTTCTGATTCTGTTCGAGAAACGGGTCCCGGAAAAGGCGGAGGCGCTGATCCGTGAAATCGTCTACCCCCTCTGGGACCTGGGCCTCGAGGTGGGGCATGCCACCCGCGCCCTCAAGGAGTGTCTATCGCTGGCCGCCAAGGATTTCGAAATCCTGACACCGCTTCTGGATGCCCGCTTCGTCTGCGGAATGAGCCGGCTCTATTCGATGCTGATGCAGATGCTGCGGGATAAGGTCATCAAGCGGCGCGCCCGCAAGGTGATCGACTGGCTGGTGGAAACCAACCAGGAACGCCACGTGCGTTTCGGCGACTCGGCCTATCTGCTGGAGCCCAACCTGAAGGAGGGGCAGGGGGGGCTGCGCGACTACCACACCATGCTGTGGATCGCCCGCATCAAGTCCAACCTCAAGCAGCCGCGCGACTTCGAATACCTTGGCTATCTGTCCCACGAGGAGTACCGGCAGATGCTGGCGGCCTTGCGGTTTATTTTCGATGTCCGCAACCGTCTGCATCTTCTCAGCAACCGCAAGAACGACCAGCTGCATTTCGAACACCAGATCCGGCTCGCCCGCGCCCTGGGCTATCGGCGCAGCAACGGCCAGCAGGCTGTGGAACAGTTCCTGGGCGACCTGCACGAACAGATGGAGTTCATCAAACAGCAGCACCTCATCTTCCTTTTCGAGCAGGGTTACGAAAAACGCCGGCGACGGTTGAAACGCAGGGCCAAGGTCGCCAAAATCGAGGGCATCGTCGTCAAGGGCGACGCACTGACGTTCAGTGCCTCACACCTGGTGAAGGCGAACCCCCGCCGACTGATTCAGATTTTCGAGGAGAGTGCAAGGCTCAAACTGCCGCTGGATGCCGAGGCCCGGCGGGTGGTGCGCGAGTTCGGCCACCTGTTCGATGCCGATCTGCGCGCGCAGCCGGACGTGGTCAAATCCTTCGAGAAAATCCTCATGGCGCCGGCACCGACCTTCAACGTGCTGAATGCCATGCTGCACACGGGGCTGCTCGCGCGTTTCCTGCCGGCTTTCGAAATGGTCATCAACCGCATCCAGTACGACGAGTACCACATCTACCCTGTCGGGCGGCACCTGCTGCGCACGGTCATGCTGCTCAAACAGATCAAAGATCTGGAAAACGGCAACGGCGACCCCCTGGCGGCCGAACTGTGGTCGGAGGTCAAATCCAAGAAACTGCTGCTGTGGGGCGCGCTGTTGCACGACATCGGCAAGGGCCAGCCGGGCAAGAACCACTCTGCCCGGGGCGAGGACCTCATCCCGAAAATTCTAGGGGAGAAAGGTTACAAAACCGAAGACATCCAAACGGTCGCCTTTCTCGTACGCGAACACCTGCTGCTGGCCAAGACCGCGGCCCGGCGCGATATCAACGACGAGGAAACCGCCCTCCACTGCGCCCGGCGGGTCAGCGACGTGGAGCGGCTGCGGATGCTCTATCTGCTGACGGTGGCGGACGCGATGGCCACCGGGCCCAAAGCCTGGAACAGCTGGACCGCGACCCTCCTGCGGGATCTCTTCTTCAAAGTATTGAATGTTCTGGAAAACCGCGAGCTGGCCACCCAGGAAGCCGTGGCGCTCGTGGCCCGCAAACACGATGAACTGCTGGCCACGATCAAACCCAAGAAACGCCGCAAGGAACTCGATGCCCTTTTCGGGGTGATGTCGCCCCGCTACCTGCTGAACGTGCCGGTGGAAAATATCCAGTCCCATGTCGACCTTTTTATGCGGCTCGGGGACGCGCGCTTCGTCTGGGAGGTCGAACCGGGCATGGCGGACGACACCCGGATCGTCACCGTCTGCGCCCAGGACCAGCCAGGTCTCTTCTCCCGCATCGCCGGCGTGTTCACCCTGAACCGCATCAACATTCTGGATGCCCAGGTGTTTACCTGGCGCAACAATACGGCCCTCGACATCTTCAAGGTCGAACCGCCGCCCGATCCGATTTTCGAAGACGAAAAATGGGAGAAGGCGCGACAGGATCTGATTCGGACCCTCGATGGGCAGCTGGATATCGAGGCCAGCCTGGCCGCCGTCGCCGGACACAAGCGACCTGCGCGCCCGCCGGCCATGACACGTCCCGTGCGTGTCGACATCGACAATACGACCTCCAGCTTCTTCACTATCGTCGAGGTCTTTGCCGACGACTTTCCAGGGCTCCTTTTCCGCATCACCAACGCACTGTTTCAATGCCGCCTGGATGTCTGGGTGGCCAAGATCGCCACGAATGTCGATCAGGTCGTCGACGTTTTTTACGTCCGCGACTTCGACGGCCAGAAGGTGGACGATCCCGCCGAGGAAAAGGGCATCAAAAATGCCATTTATGCCGTGCTACCGTTGGAGCCGGCAGCACTCGAAACCATCAACTGAACACGGAGGGAATGCAAACCGATGAGAATGCGATCTTTACTCTGGACAGCCCCGATGCTGCTTTTACCGGCAACCGCCATGGCGGCCGAAGGGCCCGACACCGGTGACACGGCCTGGATTATTGTGTCCACCGCCCTGGTGATGATGATGACTCCGGCCGGCCTGGCCCTTTTCTACGGCGGGCTGGCACGCTACAAGAACCTGCTGAACACCATCGCCATGACCATGGTGGCCTACTGCCTGGCCAGCGTCATCTGGGTGCTGTGGGGCTACACCCTGGCCTTCGGGACCACCAAGGGTGGTTTCGTGGGTGGTTTCGATCATCTCTTTTTGAACGGCATTACGGTGAGCAGCCTCTCCGGCACCATCCCGACCTATGTCTTCCTGCTGTTTCAGATGACCTTTGCCTGCATCACGGTGGCCCTGGTCCTGGGGTCGATCGTCGACCGCATGAAGTTCTCGGCCTGGATCGTCTTCACGATTCTGTGGGTCACCTTCATCTACTGCCCGGTGGCCCATTGGGCCTGGGGCGGCGGCTGGATGGGCGCGATGGGGGCGCTGGACTTTGCGGGCGGCACCGTGGTCCATATCAATGCCGGCGTCGCCGGCCTGGTGCTTTCCATCCTTCTGGGCAAACGCCTCGGTTACGGTAAAGAGGCCATGTTTCCGTCCAGCATCACCCTCACGGCCCTGGGCGCCGCCCTGCTGTGGTTCGGGTGGTTCGGTTTCAACGCCGGCAGCCAACTGGCCGCCGACGGCGTGGCCGCCTCCGCTTTTCTGGTCACCAACACCTCGGCCGCCCTGGGCGCGCTGGCCTGGATGACGGCCGAATGGATGGCCAGCGGCAAACCCACCGTCCTCGGCCTGGCCTCCGGCGTCGTGGCCGGCCTGGTGGCCATAACACCCGCGGCCGGTTTCGTTTCCATGCCGGGAGCGCTGGTCATTGGCGTAATGGCCGGTCTCATCGGCTATTTCAGCGTCGCCAAACTGAAAAACTTGCTGGGTTACGACGACTCGCTGGATGCCTTCGGCGTTCACGGCCTGTGCGGCATCTGGGGCGCGCTGGCCACCGGCCTGTTCGCCAGCCCGGCCGTCAACGAGGCCGGCATGGGTCTTTTCTACGGCAACCCCGGCCAGCTGTGGATCCAGGTGGTGTCCATCCTTGGAACGGCCGCCTTTTCGGCCGTCGGCACCCTCGTGGTGGCGCTGGTCACCAAAATGATCACCGGCGGTCTGCGCGTGGGCCAGGAAGAAGAAATTGAAGGTCTCGACAATGCCCAGCATGGTGAGCGGGCCTTTGAAATCCAATAGCGTATGATAGCCTCGATAATCCACGACAACCCTTCCAGATGAATTGAGGAGAACGAGAGGAGCAGAAATGAAAAAGATCGAAGCGATCGTCAAGCCGTTCAAGCTTGATGATGTCAAGGAAGCCCTGAACGACATCGGCATTCAGGGCATGACCATCACCGAGGTCAAGGGTTACGGCCGCCAGAAAGGCCACAAGGAAATCTACCGCGGTGCCGAATACGTCGTCGACTTCATCCCCAAGGTGAAAATCGAAGTGGTCGTCGCCGCCGACCAGGCCGACGCCGTGGTGGCCAAGATCCGGGAAGCCGCCAATACGGGCAAGCTCGGCGACGGCAAAATCTTCGTCGTGGGCATCGAGGAGGCCGTCCGGGTTCGCACCGGAGAAACCGGCTCGGATGCGCTCTAACGCCCGGAATGTTTTTATCCCGTTAACCGAAACAAGACCGCCGCACGGTTTGCATTTAGCGTTAACGCCATTTCAACTCGAATCACTTGCAAAGGAGGCATTATGATGACCCCAAAAGACGTATTGGCATATGCCAAAGACAACGGCGCCAAGGTGCTGGATATCCGCTTTCTGGATTTCCCCGGCGTCTGGCAGCACTTTACGGTGCCCATGAGCGAACTGGATGAAGGCAGCTTCGAAGACGGTTACGGCTTCGACGGCTCGAGCATCCGCGGCTGGCAGCCCATCAACGCCAGCGACATGCTCGTCATTCCCGACCCCACCACGGCGAATATGGATCCGTTCTACGAAGAGCCGACCCTGGTGCTCGTGGGCAACATCGTCGACCCGGTGACCCGCGAATCCTATACCCGCGACCCGCGCTACATCGCCCAGAAGGCCGAAGCCTATCTGAAGGGCACCGGCATCGGCGACACGGCCTTTTTCGGTCCGGAAGCCGAATTCTTCATCTTCGACGAAATCCGTTTCGAATCCTCCCGCCATCGCGCCTTCTACGAAATCGACTCGGTCGAGGGCATCTGGAACACCGGCCGGGACGAGGCCCCCAACCTGGGCTACAAACCCCGCCATAAACAGGGCTATTTCCCGGTGCCGCCCATGGACAAATTCCAGGACCTGCGCACGGAAATGCTGCTCGTTTTAGAACAGCTCGGCATTGCCGTTGAATGCCAGCACCACGAGGTGGCCACCGCGGGGCAGGCCGAAATCGACATGCGCTTTCAGCCGCTCTTGAAGATGGGCGATCAGCTGATGTGGTTCAAATACGTCCTGAAGAATGTGGCCGCCCGCAACGGCTACACCGTGACCTTCATGCCCAAGCCGATTTTCGAGGACAACGGCACCGGCATGCACACCCACCTGAGCATCTGGAAAGACGGCGAGCCCACCTTTGCCGGCGACGGCTATGCCGGCGTTTCGGATACGGCGCTCTACGCCATCGGCGGCATCCTGAAACACGCCCGGGCACTCTGCGCCTTTACCAACCCGACCACCAACTCCTACAAGCGCCTGGTGCCGGGCTTCGAAGCGCCGGTCAACCTGGCCTATTCCAGCCGCAACCGCAGCGCCTCGGTGCGTATTCCGATGTATTCGGCCTCGCCCAAGGCCAAACGGATCGAGTTCCGCACGCCCGACCCGTCCTGCAACGGCTACCTGGCCTTCTCCGCCATGCTCATGGCGGCTCTCGACGGCATCGAGAACAAGGTCGACCCGGGCGAGCCGCTGGACAAGGACATCTACG
>JAAUXU010026231.1_pt1 | contig 10240 bp, 13 predicted proteins | sample 7278151 | NCBI WGS metagenome assembly JAAUXU01 (sample SAMN14350113, study PRJNA611818) | marine sediment metagenome | isolation source: surface marine sediment (1.8m) | place: French Polynesia: Moorea | collected 2018-08 | reverse complement strand
TTCGCCTGGAGATGTTCTACCTTTTTTCCGTATACCGATAACGGTCCCCCCCCCCCCCTATGCTCAACGTACCAGTTTTAGCTTTCTTGGCCCAGCAGACAGACAGGTTGGAGGTCTTGGGTAATATCCCGATGGGCACCTAGTGCAGGGTGCGCTTCATTTTGCTTCAGCCAGGTTTTGAGGACCTTAAGTTGGTCAGTCACGCCTACATTTGAGGGTTGCATCAGTCAGACGACAGGAATGCGACAAGTTATGCCTCCAAGCCGTGGAAGTACTGTCAGCAAGTTTTAGGTCTATGCCGCTCGATCCATTTTTGAACGAGGCACTGCGTGAACGAGAAGGGAGAGGTTGACCATGTCCAACTGCAGCAGGTCCATTCAGGGGACTTACAAACATTTTTCCTACTCTTCTTCCCGTAGGTAGCCCATCAGTCGACTGAAGCTAACTAAGTTGCGTGTGCGTGTACGCGTCCCTGAAACGCTCTTGCCTTCACATTGACGCGTTTTCGTACGCACGAGGACTTTGGCACCAGCAACGATTGGAGATTGGACACAACATTATTCACAATAATAATGATCCGTCTTCCAGTAGGTGCTGCAACTACTATGTCATTATGCCATCACTCAATCCAAGTCCTGCCACGCCTTTCTGATGTTAGCGAAGGCCACGCCTTCTTGAGACTGAGTTGGCAAACACTCACACCTAGATTGATGGTTAACCCCTATCAGGGTGACTCTTAACCCCAATGCATACGTATATGGGAAAGGGGGGGGGGAGGAGAATCCCCCAGGGTTCTGTAGTGTTTACAAGGACAAACATAGCTGGAGAAAGCTACGTTTTCTCAGCAAATTGGCCCCGAAGCGAACAATTGATTAGCCTCTTGCTCAATCATCCTCAAGAGGTCATTGTACTTGACCCAAAAAGGCTGTCCATCGTCATCGTCACCCATCGTGTTATTGGGCAGTGCTGGAGATCCTGGGTGGGCGTCAGACAGAGAGAGTAGAGCCAGTGGAAGAGAGATGTCTACTACAACTTTCTCCTGTTCGCGAACACGCAGCACGACAATTTTTTTTAACAGTGCACGGATAATGGAGAAAAATCTCGACACCCCCATTGAGCCTCTTCTTTCATCTCTCAGACGGAGCCACCGGGACGTGCCCGTCTCCAGCAGTCACACTGAGACTGGCCGTGTAAGCTTTCCTGTCTGACTGGAGCGCGCACACCTTGCATTGCTTACACTAGGAGGAGGGGGAAACTTCACGAGCAAGACAGTGAACCTCCTGGCGCACACTTAGCACAAACCATCAACGTTTAATCTGCTAGTACAATGGAACGGATACGAAGCTGCAGAGTTAAGGGGCTTTCAGAGGGAAGAGCGCTATCATCACATGCAATCACCCCACTTTACTTGATCTTGGTGGGAAGCAATAGATCTCCCAGAGCCCTCCTCTTACGCGCCGGCAAGATCACGTTCTCGCTACCACAAGAGGACTCCGCACAGCATGCATGCAGCGCTGAAAGAAGTACAGAAGAACCAGAAGGGGCTGAAGGAGCGAGTCCATGCAGTACTGACGCCACTTGGACAGTGACAGCCAGGCACTACTCGTTTCAAATATTTCATCCAAGTCCCCGGTCTTAGAGCTGCAGCACTCCGGAGGAGACGGAGAGCTTAAATAACGCTGTTCTGTCTGCCACTTATATACTTGCAGCAGTATCACAGGTACTCGCCCTATTTCCTTAGGACATCTCCTTAGTATGGCACTAGTGGTGTTTAGGACGGAACAAGAAGTGTTGAATGTTGATTAATAGTGCTCTGCAAATGGCGCATCGTTCCTGTGCCATCGTTCATACCGCATAATATACGACAGCGATGATGACGCAAACTTTTGGCACCACTCACTGGGTCCCCCCTCGTCCTGGCATCGCGTTATGTGCAGTATAAGATGTGGCGAAAATTAATAAGTGTCATCAGCAGCAGAATTAATGGACAAGTGTGAAAGCTTTCACGTCGCTGTTAACCTTTCCATCTTCCCTTTCGCAGGATTTCTGCCACTGACGCGGCTGAGAAGGATCTTAGGGGACATTTAGCACTTTATGCCCACAGCAGTAGTATTATCTATAACTTAGAGAGTACAATAGATGCGTATAGAACGCGCGGGCGTGCCAGAGAGAGACAAATAGTGACATTGATGGCGAGGAGGAGGGGGAGGGAGCGAGAGATTGTGTGTGTGTGTGTGTGTGTGTGTGTGTGTGGTGGAGGGAACGACGGCGACGACGTCTTTGCCGTCGTCGTCATTTCAGCGGCAATTGTGTTTGCCAACGAGACAGTTCTATCCAAGAACCCACACACCCACCCACCCTTACACGCACACGCACGGACAGAAGACAGAGACGTAGATCGGAAGCAATAGACGCATCAAGATCTAGAGCTGTCTCCTCCGAGACAAAGACGACATTGGAAGTGAACATTTTCAGACATTCTGCACAGACTCAGTCAATCCATCCTGCATCCTTTCCAGGGATTATTGACTTAGGGTATTAAAGCTCCCCTCCATGGCGAAGCCGTGTCGGTCATGGATGACGCCGCATTTTTTAATTAAAAAGAGACTTAGGCCAAGCCGCCTCTTGCAGCAAGAAGAGGAACTTGTGCTAACTTTCTTTTTGCGTCTTCTGCCTCAGCGGGATGGAAAGGAGAGCCTTTCCTGCTCCAGAATTTAATTGAAATTGCTGCAGACGCGAGCGCGTCTTCAATAACAAAGCTGATAAAAGTTGGCCGTGTACAGGACAGCCTCTGTCGAGTGCGGCGGCGGTGCCGTCGATGCCTGGGAATCGAGCGATACAAAGGGAAGGGAGGGCGACGTCCAAGGCGCCTGAATGCGCGCCCTGCACGACGACCACGACGGCGAACGGGACGTGACAACAGGAGCACTACCTGAGGTGCGTGCTGTGCTGCAACCAAACACCCCCCTTAATCGTCATGGATCCTCGGCTGGTCTACAGGGTGAGTCATGTCAGATCCGACGGGAGGAGGATGAAACAGGGTGGGGAGGGGAGGGCGACAGAATCAACGAAGAGTCGAAAGAAACGTTGAGCGAGCATGCGAGTTCCAGGAAGGCGGTGTCGTCGGACACCTTTTTGACTCACACCGTACGTCCTGTGCACGTCGGTCGGTCCGTCCGTCACTTGCGTACGTGCATGGTGCATCCTGTCCTTCCGCGCCGGCGTTGCCACATCGGAGGCTCTTGGAGTCTCACGTCAGGAAGGCCTAAGGGACACTCGAAATCGTCCTTTGCCGCTTAACTTTGAAAAGACAGCTTTCAGTGACTTTAAAAAACTGTCATCCTTGCAAACGCAGTGTACATTTCGAGTGAAGTTGCCAGGGAATGATGGAGACTGTAAATCCTAGAAGTTCAGCCCTCTGTAGGCTGTAGAATCGGTCCGTTTTCCTGCAGCTGCTCCTCCAGTAAGTCGCGCGCGGACCGCCCGTCGCTCGTCGCTCAACAGCATCCAAAGTCGCACCTGTGGCAACACTGGCGTGGTGCATCCCGTCCACTCCACTCCAGGCACGCACACGAGGAGGCTTTTTGCGCTGTTGCTCTCGCTGACGCCCGCGCGCTCTCGGTTCGTGTTTGTGGGGTAGTGGGCAGCAAAGAGGGGCTAAAAAGGAGGGCGCGCGCGCAAATCTTCTTCTTCTCTCTCTCTCTCTCTTTCTTCACCTCCTCCACCGAGTGCTAGTAGCGCCAGTCCGAGTCCGTGCAGTTGAACAAGCGCTTCGCTGGCTCAGTCAGCGTTTTTGGCGGCGCGCGGGCCATCCAATTCACGGAAAACGACAACAAGTTCAAGTGCCGCAGGAAGAAGAACCTCTGGAAAACAGAAAGTGTCTTCCTACTGCGTGGACTCTGCGTGCCTGCAACACCTACGACGGGGCCATCTGGGAGTGGAAAGTCTCTGCCGAAAGATCCAAGGTAGGGCCGACAAACTGTTGCTTCGACGTCTCGTCCACGCCGCACTCGTTGGTGCACGTGGGGTCGCCGTCCATGGCCTCGGACGCTCCTCGTACTCTCTTCACACTATCGCCGAACGCCAAACGCTCCAAATCCTTCATATGTGCCCCAGTTTTGAGGGGGGGGGGGAAGGATTAGCGTTTTCGGTAGTTAATGTCAACTAGGCTGTGAAAACAAGTTTTGGGTAGGAAGGAGCGAAGGAGGGGAGCGCAAATAAAGTATAGTAAAGTAAAGCAGCCAGACTGAAATGAGCGAGTACGTCTTTAGAGATGGAGAAGTTGTTGTCTCAATATCTTCCTTTGTGTGACTCGGGGCGCCAACAGAGCTGCCTCGGCCAAACTTCTCTCGCATCAGCTCATTTGCAGTTACATTCTGGAATGGTGGAGAAGCGTAGATGGTGACGATTGCCTCGTTCACTTCCGGGCGAGTCCGCTCGAGTCGGCCATGTACGTACAACATGCGTGACACACTGAGGACCTACGGTACCTACAGACGATGACAAGACGCCACGCTTCAGTGAACTGGAGACAGTTGAAGTCGTTCCTCATAGATTCCTCGGATCATCAGTCACAACCAGCGGCCCATGTGGTTGGAATTTGACCATTTGTATGTGAGCCCGCAGGGGCTTGGAGGATGTTGGGCCTGGTTAGAGACATTCGCTTGTGTTGCTGCTCTTTTCATTGTGCAAGAGCAGAAACAATCTCTGTACGGATCTGACTGCCCCACCCTGTACATCGAGGGGGAGGGAGGAAATCCCTACTTCTAAACAGGAGTCGAATTACACGCCAGATGTCCATATAAACATTGGAAATTTCTACGAACAGTCACTAAAGAGAAAGTTATACATAGTCCAAAAATACAAACGTCCGTGTACGAGCTGCAGACTCGAGGAACTCTGTCTCGTCTCCTCTGCCTGAGGTCAAGTGTGCGACTTCGAGGTAGACACGCTAACGATGACGGAATAAGTCATAAGTCGAGATAGTGACTGTCGACTTCACATCCGGAGTGGAAAGTGACGACAAAACAGCCTCCTCCTACCTCAGTTCTTTCTCTCTCTCACTTCTTTTTCTTTTTACAGGGTGAGCCTCGATTACCGGGGAAATTTCTCCTTTATGTCGTCTCCAAGGACGTAATTAGATATCGCTTGCACTCGAGGCACGCGGCCAACTCAGTACGTCTGTTCATGTGTTCCTAGTCGGCCAGACGCTCTTTGTGAAAAACACTTTCTAAGACGAAATCGCTGCCTTGGAGTTGTTGCTGGTACCTCCCCCCAGCACTTTCTAATCATCTGCTATAGTTAATGTGAAACTGCCAAACTTGGCTATTCACCGTAAACGCAGCCTTTTTTGCTGCTATACGGACGAGCAGTCGTCTGCAGAAGCTCGCAGATTATTAGCACTGATGCTGCCAGTGAACCTAACCCACCCCGTTCGTTATTGATTGGGCCTCCCCCCCCCCCTTGTTGTATGGAAAGTAAGCTCGGATTCAGCGTTCAGGGACGAGGATCAGTGGCTCCCTCCCTCTGACTATCCCTGCACTGAGGGTCTTCGTGTCCCCTCACGCACGCGTGGGGCGGGTACATTTGGGGAGGTTGGATCCCCTCTTGCCACCCAATGAACACGTTCAGAGGGAATCAGGGACAATATTGATTTGCAGCAAGATCAATCTGCGGGACACATTCTGCGGTGACTTTGATGTGATGAAACAGAATTCTCGAATGCCTGGGATCAGTGTTTTTTTTTTAAATGGTCTCCATTGTTGACCGATGGGGCCTCCATCTGGGATCAGCATGCTACACAGGTCGTAGCTACATAGTTGGACATCTAGGCCCAGAGGCCGCAGAGGCCTTCAACGATTCCACATGCGTTAGCGGTCGACAACCGCTAAATGCGTTCGTTGTCTGATCAACCGGGAGGAGTCTTGGTAGACCAAGGTGTCCTTTCTGCTGAAGGTCTGACAAGTCGATGATTCATGAAGAAAACATTTTTAAGTGTAGATGTGCAATGGAGCTTTAGCTTAGAGGAGTGACGCTGCTTCAGGCCGTAGGAGTGAGTGAACTCAATCTCAGGTTAGTGCCATTCCACCTTTAGCCTGCTCTCACCAGATAGTCCTCCACGTTGGAGAGCAATGTGTGGTTGCTGTCTGTGTGCATCGACTTGGCTTTCAGGTTGCTGGACAAGCCGGGGAGACCCAAGAGCAAAAGGCAAAGGGCTAGGAAGGTTGCCAAATGGACAACTTAGCGAGTATCTTGGATAATGTCTGTGGTCTCTGTTTAGTTCACTTCATCGTAATACTCGTGAAGGACTGACTGCAGCGTCCCAGTACCCTCTGGATCGGCTCTTGGACAAAGCCGACGACTTGGTGGACCACTATGAGTAGTCGCTGACCCAGAGTTTGTCCAAAGGGGCCTAGAGATGATGTCGGAGCTTTGGAGCTGATGGCTGCACTGCTTAAAGAGACTGAAGATTGGATGTGACTGGCGCAGTTGAGAAAAAATGCTTGTAACAAAGTTAAGAGTGGCAAAATGTACAATTGGAGATTTTAGTAAAAATAAGGGAGTGACATTGTGCCATTTTTGAATTTTCTCTGCATTTTGCCCGGGGAAGTGATTGCTTCAGATAGAAAAGCACTTGCACTTATACTTTCATTCACACACCAGAGATGACTGCAGATTTCTTCTTCATCTCTATTTCTGTATTGAGGAGAACACAATAAAAGTAAGCGCTGTTTAAAGGACATAGCAGTATTACAAGATGAGAAAACTTTTTTCATAAGCAGCATGGAGTACACAGAGGAAGCTAATTTGTGTGAGAGACACGAGGCATTTTTCTTTTATACACTTTGTCTTGATCAGTCTTCCCTTTACCAACCAGAGTTTCTCCAAACGCACGATGACAAGAATTTTTAAAAGTTTTCTGGTTTCTTTCATCTGCCGTGGACGGAATTATGTGCCAATTTTGATAATAAAATTACATTGGAGAAGAAAGTAAGATTTACACATCCACAGTTTCTCTTTCGCTTATGATAACAGTACTTTGTGTGCACGGACTGAAAATTCATCCTATTGTGTAAACATTGGAGTAGTTGATGTGGGACTTCCTGCTGTTTCCCTGCTGGCCTTCTCTGCAATCTTGTAGTTCGTGGGGCCATGCAACAAGGCCTTGATCAAGGCCATCTGCAGATTGGGATAGTCCTGATAAGGTCAGTGTTGTTGCTGCTCGGCAAAGCTGCTGGTAGTTTCTGTAGGCACATTGCGGCAGTCTCCTCTACCTCACCGGTGACTTAAAAAGCTCGTTTCATCACTGCAGGAGCTCAGTAGTCTTTCCTCCTTTGTTCATTTTTTGGAAGAGACTGCAAAGTGCTTTGAGATGTTTTGCCTAGTAGCTCTCTACTGAAAAGGCTTTGCAATCCTCCATCCCTCGTCATCTCGCATAAGAGTTGAAGTTTGTACAGTCTTCTACTACGCATTGGGAGTAAGGACCACTCGAAAGAGGAGGGAGAAAGTCTGTCTAAAAAAGTGATGGGAGCAAGAAAAGGCTCATTCTTCTCTGCTGGGTAGCAACTAAAAAATGGGGAGAGAAACTAATGTGCTGGGGGCCAATAGAGTTTCTTCTTATTCACAATGGAACTGACACCAAAGTGGCTCTCCAGACGTAATGGAGAAGATGCATGAGGAGGGATAAGGTGAAACCTCGCCAAGAAACCTCTTAGTTAAAGGCTGAGCATCGTGACACTGAACCACGAATGCGGGAGAAGCAGAGAATCAGACTTCCAGCTCACTCCGACGCTCTCTTTGGATCCACCGACCTCGTGTTTGTCTGGCAGAGTAGATGGTGTTGCTCTCAGTGAAGTGGCCAAGGAAGCTGGCATTATTAAGGCCAGATGCTTCGTCGAATCCACCTCGTGGAGAAGGCACCGAAGATTATCTATCCGCACGCAGTCCGTCAGCACGTCCAGCCTTCCCCACCCCACCCCACCACCACCACCACCACCACCACACTTAGGCCCTGCCTGCGGAATTATGCCCAGAACAGGTCTGGTGGGCGTCGGCGGACAACGACAAGGCGAGGATGTGCGGCCGAAGAGACGATGCTTTCTAGTCTCAATATGGGTCAGGAAAGCTAATTTCCCCCTCCCCCTTTCCCATTATAGTAGTATTGCTCGGGCCCCAGCATATTTCTACGTATTTCTTCTATTTGTACGCGCTCATTTTCGTTATGACCTCGCGCAAGAAAGTTTCCTCTTCTACAGTACTTGGACCGAGCATGCAAATAAGTCTTGCTGTGCAACGAAGAAGAGTCATGGGCAGCGGAATGGGCCTAATGCAGAAAAGTATACGTTGCAGCCTGATACGAGAGAGAAATTGCTTGCTCGATTTCTGCGGTTCCCCCCACGCCAAACAATTGGGCGGGGGAAAAGCAAAAATGATGATTGAAAAACTTTCTTCTGTTCGGAACCCAATTTGTCTCCATTGCATGCAAAAGTGGGCAATGGGCAGACTTTTGGAGCCCCTTTTTTTGCGACTCATACAGTGGAGTAGAGGAAAAAAAAGTTGCATCAGTTGTCACTGTAAAGCTGTCAGATAGCACGAGAAACTTTTAGGGTAGGGACAGACATGACTATGGCGGTGCCTTAAAATGCCGGGTAAATGGTGCGCAACAAAATGGGTGAGGGGGGGGGGGAAGATAGGCCCATTTTTTGGCTCTCGTCTGTAGCAGTCAAGGCTGTTTCTGCTACGTTGCCCTTCAATGTTCCAGGACAGATGCAGTGATAGCCGCTTACCGAGTCCTGTTTCAAAAGTGACGCTCAGGCTTTGACTGGCTACGTCATGCCTGCGTGCAGCGCCGAGATCTTGTCCACGTACGTAAGGCCCATTTTATTTTCCTTTTTTTTTCTCTCTCTCTCCTCGGCAGCGAGGGAAATCAGCTGAGTGTGCTCAAATTCAGCGGGATTTTCTTTTTGGCGACCTGAGAGACTTGTTACTGCCAGTATCTTAAGGGGGCGATCTCCAGGCAGGACTTGTCGACAAAGTTTATCGGAGCGTGGCAAAATGGGAGGGAAGAAGAAGGCCCATCAGAATCTTTGGAACGAAAAGAGGCACCACACGCGCTCGCAGGAGATTTTTCACTCTCTGCCAAAGGACACCCGTCGGTCCGAAATTGAATCTGCCATTTTTCATCTGCCTTTCTTCAGTATTCCTGCCCAAACTCTGTACTTTGAGTGGGGTGGAGAAGGAGATGGATGAAGAAAGTGGGTAAGAATATATGGGTACAACTTCTTTCTGGGAGATTCAACCGAGCGAAATATCAAGACTCCTAACTATTTTTCTTCTCCGTCTCCTCGTCCCTCTCCGTCTTTGGAGAGCGTGTCCCTCCCTCCTGCCGAGGAAGAGGCCCGAGAATAACAGCAGCAGGGACAACTCGAGGAAGAAGGAGAGGAAGAAATCGAAAGCAGTTTTTATCGAAAAATGTCAACTTGATCGGGCAAAATGGGCTCCCTCTTTGCTTCGGCCCCCTCTTCTTTCTCTGTCCCCTCCCTTGTGCGCATCGGATTTTCTTGGGCGTACGGAGAAAATAGATATGGAGGAAGAAAAGGGGGAAGGAGGAAGTAAAGCCGTCGAAGAGGCCGACAGAATGGAGAAACGGATTTGGTTCCGTCACTCCAAAACACTACTTGAGCAAACAAAGAATAGACTGAGGAGACAAAGTGCGCGCTGGCGCCATAAAAAGACGATTCAAAATCCCCCTTCCTTCAGCAATTTGACTGCGCCGCGGGCCATGACACAGTTTACTCCTCGCAATGCGTACCCCTTTTCCCCCCTCTCTGTTCCTGAACATAGCCAAATGTGCAGTGGGGACTTGTACAAGGGGGGGGGGGGGAACAGTGTTTGCGCAATATTTCGCTCGGATTTTGGCACAAGTTTTTGTTGTCTTCTCTCTGGCGCACGAGTGAGTGTGCGAGCGAGAGAAGCGAAAGACTAATCTGAGGCCTCCTCTGCCTTCACTTTTCTCCTCTCCGAGTACTTTTGGTACAAACTTTTTTGCGGGAATGTGGGGGAGGGGGAGACAAGGAAGCCGTTAAAAAACCACTTCGGAGTCATTGGTCCCAGGGGACGCCACCCTAGACAGGCTGGTGGACTGGCAGGCTGGTGGACTGGCAGGCTGGTGGACTGGCAGGCTGGTGGACTGGCAGGCTGGTGGACTGGCAGGCTGGTGGACTGGCAGGCTGGTGGACTG
>JAAUXU010011854.1_pt1 | contig 10240 bp, 14 predicted proteins | sample 7278151 | NCBI WGS metagenome assembly JAAUXU01 (sample SAMN14350113, study PRJNA611818) | marine sediment metagenome | isolation source: surface marine sediment (1.8m) | place: French Polynesia: Moorea | collected 2018-08 | reverse complement strand
TTGCGTCTGAGCTAGAGCATACACATTGCCAGGGTCGCTGAGGAGCTCCAGCTTCCAGCCTGGCTCTGACATGTTCTTGTTGTCATAGTAAATCCTGGAGTCAGAGTATCCTACAAATGTGTACTTCCCACCCACCAGCTCCTCGCTCCATGAATAGGTGTCATCAAAAGGAGAATTTTCACACAGACCTAGTAAAACATTTCTCCCCAATAAGACATGTACTTTTTCCTGAAAAATCACCCCTAAGCTGGAAGACGGGATAGTCCGAGAACTTGAAAATGAACCATTGCTTCTCCTGGCAGGAGACGTCGTTCCACCTCCAGTTGTCGACAAACATGTCAAACTCCTCCACGCAGTTCTCCACCCGCTCCCCGTTTGGCTCCCCCGGAGCCCACTTGGCCAGGGCCGACTTCTGATCAAGCCTCTTTCCCGTCATTGCGTCAGCGAATACGCCCTCCTCCTTCTCGTCAGTCCAGGCCAGCCAGAAGTGAGGGTCTGAAAGTTTTAAAAAAATCAAAAAGAAAAAAAGCATAGAAAAAACAAGGTTGCAATACCATCACCATCACGAAAAGAATCAGCAGCTGCAAGAACAGCAGCAATAGTAGCAGGAACAACAACAACAACACAAGCAGCAGTAATAGAAGCAGCACCAGCAGCACCAACAATACAAGCAGCAGCAATAGAAGAAGCAGCAGCAGCAAAAACACAAGCAGCAGCAATAGGAGCAGGATCAGCAACAGCAGCAGCAGCAACAACAACAACAACAACAACACCGGCAGCACCAATGGCACCAACAGAAGCAGGTTGGCCGAACAATTAAAAAAAGAAAAGAAATTCTTGCAAGCTCACAAGATTTCCCCTGGCTCCTCTTTTGTATCTCCTTTGCGAACCTCGCCTTCTCCTCTATATGCAGGTCCAGTTCTGTCACCAGGCTAGCTCGCAGCTTTAAGCAAAGGCTCAAGGCCTCCTCAAAGGTCCTTTCAAACACATGAATTTCGAAACAAAAAACTTACTTAAATCTATTCTAACTCACGTGCTCTCCGGGAATAGCTGCATTCCGGGTAGTTGGTTGGTACAGAGGTTTTCGTCGTCGTTATAGTTAAGCACCTCCATGTTGTGCAGGGCCCAGTCGGAGTTCTCCCAGCTCAAAAAGTTGCCCTTCAAGTCGCTCCTACAATTTGAATGTTGACGGATTTTTTTCTCTTTTCAATATCCGTCTAAAGCTCATACTTGCACGCTGTCCACTCTTCCATGTCCGCTTTCTCCAGCGCCCGCCCCCACACGTTTAGGTCGGTGAAGAGTCCCTCGGGGGCGGTGCAGTCGACCTCGCGGTTGGGGCAACCGCCCAAGTGGATGCTGCAATCGAATTACATTTTTTTAAAAAATGCACGCACACAAAAATTGACAAAACTACAATACTTTTGCAGGAAATCATTGTCGATGGTGACGTTTTCCAGGAATCGGTCCTCAAAGTCCACGTTTGTCACTTTTCCGTCCTAAATTGCGTTTGAGTGGGTAATGTTTCTCTTTGTTTGAGTCAATTACTATTTCACACCTTTACGAATGCTATGTGACTCTTTGAGTGGTCGTAGGCCAGGCAGAAGTGGGTCCAGCGCTTGGGGGCGAAGAGGTCATACCTGGGCAAAAAACATTTACCGGTAAGTACTTTCAGTATATTATAAAAAATCAGAAGCGAATAATGATCATGAACCTATCATTTTCGACGTCTTTCAACAGATAACTCGATCTTGAACCAGGGCGTCGGTTGTCACCGAAATCCTGAGAATAAAACCAACATAAACCCTCCGGTGTAATCGCACCGTCTTTGATTCCCACCAGAAAATTAATGCGAAACCCAATGTTGAAGAAGAAGAGCCTGTAAATTCAAGTAGTATATTTTTCGAAATGGAACTACAATTCCTTTCAGTTGGGGGGGAATGTTCGTGCCTGAAAAGTGAATCTTTCCCGCTCTTTGGCACCCCCCACTGGTCGTACCGGTCCCCCACGTAGAGGACGGTGCCGACGCTGCGGTGCTTGCCAGAAAGGCGGCGGAGGTTGAACCTGAGTCAAGTCCTCGCATGTGAGTTTCAAAAAGTAAAATAGTTATAATACTTTAAACGGTTACCTCATGCAGATGGTGATGTCCTTGGTTTCCACCACTTTCCCCTCGTTTATGACCTATTAATAATAAATACAAATGATGCTGAAAGGTTTTTTCTAATTATGTGCAAAATCAGACCTTAGCCACCCCGGTTGGCTCCGGCTGTCCGATGGGAACGGTGTTCCTAAGAACTTTGAGAGACAAACCTCCGGCACAGAATAACGTCATCCAGAACACGATCTGTCAAAAAGATACGTTTTGTACGTACGTTTCGTTTGATATTTTTTTGGAGAAAGTCACCTGAGCAGTTTTTCGAACCAGCATGCCGCCGAATCTTCTTCCTATTACTTGCACTAGGTATGCGTTAGGCGGTATATCGTTAGAGAATGACTTCAGAGAAACAGTAAATACATGCACAGAGAGGGCGAAGTGGTTAAATGCACCTACCACGCATGCACGACAGTGGAAATATCATGTTTGCCCTCTCTTTGCCTCCTTGTGCTTTTTTGGAAACGTCCAAAGAAATTGAATTACTAAACATTACAAACTCCGGGAAACCTGAACGTGTTTGTAAAACCATCGTGCATTTAATTTTACTTAAAAGCGAAGTTACCTTCATTTCTCTTCTTTTCTCGCCGCACAGTGGAAACCAATGATGAGGAGAGAATCCTTCTCTTCCTCTGACGGGCTGTTAATTCCGTCGTTTTTTACAGACGTCCATCCAAGGGTCGAAAAATTGCGCCCACTTTTAAAAGGAGGGAAGGAAAGAATCCCTAGCTTGAAGTTGGAGAGTCAAATTGGCTTCTCCTTACTCTCTCTACTGCTGGGTGGTATGGAATTCACCAAGAATGCTCAAAATGTTTTCCTTCTCGGTTTACGGAGAAAAGGTCAAAAAGCAAAAAAATGTTCGAACTGAAAGTCGGTGGTGAAGCCCAAACCGTCTCTCTTCCATCCACCACCTCCCTTGTTTCCTGGGGTCTTTCTTCCCTCTTTCTCTGACAAAGAGCTTGTTAACTCTCCCTCCACTCCCCTCCACAGACGTCTTGTGATAAAAAGGCACCCTCATTCCCACCCGATCCTTCCCTCCCCCATTTTTAGGACCTGATAATTTCCCCGCAAAATGGCTGGCTGTTACTTCCATCATTACTTCTTTTCGGTTTAAAAAATAATGAGGATTTTTTTGGTAGCCAGCAAATTACACACTTTGCTTTTGCACGCATAGGATTATTACATATTCCATTTGAAAAACATTTTTTGTCTAGTCGAGAAACGAAGCAAATCAGGGAAAGAGAAACGGCCGTTCCTCCCCCCCATTCGCTCCTGGCAGACAGCGTGGCGTCGACGTCGCTCTGGGCCAGGGAAGTTCAGTGCAAATGGGGAGGATAGGTTAGAATAATGAAGGCGAGGATTGACAAGTCCCACGGCAAAGTAAAGAATGAAAGAAGGGAATTATACTTCAAAATGAAATAAAAAATGTTTACTTTTGTGTACCTACTGGTAGTAACTAGAAATGTTACAAAGTACTTTTTCATCCCGCCTATTTCTTCAACGGTAAAAATGGAATTGGGGGAGCAAATGTCCATCCTTTTCTTTTTCTCTTTCTCTCTCTGGGCGGATCTGTTTTTCCCATCTCCATTCTCTTTCTCACGGTCTGGCACACAAAAACAGAAGGACAAAAATCTCGGGAGGAGATGGGAAAATGTCCACGGAGCGAGAAAAAATCCGGGCGTCTGCTGGCACTTTTGGGCTTAAAGTGCTTGGAGAAAAAGACTATATCGAATTCCTACAACAACTCTTTTCCCAACTCAGTACCTTGAGCCAACAAAGACGGAAAATGCATTCGTTCGAGCAACCTTTAGTAGACTTACTAACAAAATCGCCAACGCAAGGAAACATTTCGCATATTCCTTGCCAACCTGGTCTCAATGCCTCGCAGTATTCCGCGCCGGTAATTAAAGCCCTGTTTTCCATTTGGCCAATTCTCCTTCAAAGCCTACGTCTTGGGTTTTGGCATCATAGGCCAAGGAGAACCCATTCCCCATTCATTCAACGGGAGGCCTCTTCCCCTTATCTGCTGTGTGCACAAAACACGGGTCATCATACCGCGCACTCGGGAGGGGCAAGAAGAAGAGACTCCCCGCTGGGACATGATTATTTATGCCACGAGGTAGAGGCAAGTTTTTTTCGAAGAGCTAAAGCTGATACTCGAGAGAGAGAGTGAAATTTCTTTTCTTTTCCGTTCCTTTTCTCCTTTGACTCATCATCAGTTTCGCCTCATTTTTTCCTCCCTTTCTTTCTCCTTTTTGGGTTTGACTGTTTTAGTGTAACAACTGCCTCCTCCTTCCCCCATCCGCCCTATTCCAAGAAAAGTAAAGGCAGAAGAAAAGATGCTCAGTTCTCCCCCCCCACTTTTTTTGCTCCCTTCGCTACTCTTCTCAAATTCAGGAAAGTAAAGTGAGGCAAGTTCTCTTTTCCTTAGGGGTTTTCCCCTTCCTTCCTGCCTCCGAAAATTGCAGGAGGAGGAGGAGCAGGAGGAGGAGAGAGCTTCATGCTCAAGTTATCTTTTTCTCGCATCTCTGCGCTTCAATGAACGGCGAAGGACGGAAGGGAGAGGGGAAAGGGGTGGAAGGAGAGAGGAAATGTCGCTGCAAAACATTTCCCAGATATCCGGGGGACAAAGTGACAATTTAAATTTAATCTCCCTTTCACTATTTTCCCGATTTGTGTGACGTCGTAATCAGTCTTCTCCTTTGGGCACAAACGAAGGGGAAACAAAGGAATGGACGTTATAGAGACGGACCCCTGTCACCTTTTCTAGAAACAAACAAACTATATTTTCGAAATAGCAAATAAATCGACAAACACGGACAAAAAAGAAAACATTGTTAACCATGTTTAGGAAGCTCGCATAAAAAATGGGTAAGAGTGTGTCGTACAATTTTAGGATAAAAGCATCAAGCACCGCCTTTTTCGTCGTCTATAGCATTGTACAAGGAAAAGTGAATTTTGATCCCTGGAGAGAGTTAAAAATAGTTTTTGAAGCCCCTAGCTAAACGGGGAGGAAGGAAATATAGACGGGGCTGTGCACCTCAGCCAACATTTTTCAAGTTCCTGTTTCCCAGAAAAATTCAGCCTAAGACAATTTATGACTCTTTCTCTTTCGGTCGGTAACTTACCCCGCGAAGACCAAATGTTACTCCCCAAAAATGAGGGACTGTGCAAAAAAAATCCTTCGCCCAAAAAGTCGCACTTCTCCGTTGATGGGATTTTTATTGCCAAAAATGAGTCCCGGGCATTTCCTCCGACCCCTCCCCCGCCTCCAATGGGGAGAGGGTAGAAAAGAGCACAGGATTTACGATCCCGCGGAGCCTGTTTTGACTTTTCTCGCTTTTTTGACTGACGCCGACGACGAAGGAGGAGGAAGAATCCTGTGCATGAGTCACACAGTAAGTCCTGAATAGTTCAATTATCAACTGTAGGATATATGAAAACTTTGAGAGAGAGAGACCGGCGTCGGTTAAGTACCAAAGCAATGGTTTGCCTCTCTCCCCAGTTCACTCGGATGAAATGTTGGGTAACGACACTCGGAGCAACGAAGGAGCAACAAATCTTAGAGTAGAGAGGGGGGGGGCGAACGGGAAAGAAAAAATCCCGCGGCGCCCGAAATTCGTTTCGATCCAGGAGACCAAAAAGGAGAGGAGGGTACGGGATTGGCCAATCATTCTTTGTTTCTCCCCAAAGTTAAGATAGTAAAAAGGAAAATAGGAGAGGGAGACTGGTTTTACTTCTCTCCATTAATTTTTTGGTGGATCCCGCACTGGTATCCCAGGAGGTCCAGAAAATAGCAGGAGAATCTTCTTCCCCATCCGTCAGACCACACCACCCGGCCACCCCCATCTTGAATTTCGGTCACACCAACCAATTCCCCCAACAACCCCTTCGCAGGAATTTTCTGGAGAATTTCGTTTGACTTTCCCCCTTCGTTTCCTGCATGGGGATCAGTCGAGGATAGGAAAACCCACAACTCATTTTCGAAGCCCCGAAACCAAAACACGGGGATTGGATTTCAAAGGGCTGAAAAAGAAATATCCACGTCTACCGTAGAAAAAAAAATCCTCAGGGGCCAAAAGTTCTCCCCTCCTGCTGTGATTAAGGAGAAGGGAAATAGAAAGAGGGAATCCTCTTCTTTACCCTGAGCTCCAGATTTTATTTCGCCGACAAAGAGGGAAGAAGATTTCTTCTTCGTCTTTCTCATTTCGTGGCTCCAATTATGACCAAGAGGAGGTGGAGACAGAAGAGGGAGAAGGAGGAGCAAACATGAAGATTGAAGAAGAAAAAGAAGATGGGACCTATTTTCAATTAAGTCTTAAGTCAAAGAGTCGGAGGAGAGTACCCAAAGATAAAAATGGGTTTCTCTTGTGTCTTTCGGCGGGGGAAGGGCTCAAACGGGCAGCTAGCAGTCGTATTTATGAGCGGGTAGTAAAAACTGAGAGAAAGGAGAGAGAGAGGGGGGATGCAATTAACAGCCTGAGAATATTTCAGTTTCTCTCTCAAAAAGAAGAGATTTGAGAGAGCATGTGTGCTGGTGCTCAAGTCATGACTTTGGGCAACTCTTCTCCATCTCCTTTCTTGTGTCTCCCGCTGAGCCTTGTCATAAACGATAAGGATCAAAAGTCTGGGATTCGACGTAGAAAACGGGAAAAAAGATAGACCTGTACTACTTCTCAGAGATCTAGGTTCCAGGAGTTAGTTAAACTTGGCAAAACTTTTCTTCCGAGACGCCTCCCGAAATGTTTCTCCGCCTCTCTCGATCCCCGATCCGGAGATCTGTCATTGTTTGAAACTCTTTTTTGCGCATGTAGCCTCGGATTCTAGCGAAGGAGGTTGAGATCGTCGCAAGTCTAGAGAGGTTGACATCCGCCCTGGCTTTTAAGGGATTAGAAGGAACTCCTGTTCCGTTTGGGGGGAAGTGGGGTGAGCATGGCTCGGAAAACCCTTCTTCCATCGATCAACGCACGTGGTGGCTCATCCCCCTTGGCTATGGCATCAGAAAAACAATGGCTGCTTCTCCTTCCTTAACTGCAGGGAGGGAGGATCGAGAATGGGGTCGAAGCCTCTCAGGCAGAGACAAACAACTTAACCCTTCCCCTTTTTTTAAAAAAAGCAACAGCACACATGACCTGGATGAAAAAGGCATGAAGGATCCAAAAAAGGTCCAAAATGCACGAGTTTACAAAACATGTTCTTTCTAAATTGAAGCTGAAGTGCAATTCAGAGACTCAATCCACGAATTGAAAATCTGGATAGTTGAGTTGGCTCTGGCAACTATTGCTTCACTCAAAGCAACTCGAGAGTCTCTCGGGGAATCAGCAAAGCACAAAACAGCGGGTCCAAAAAAAGTTTTCTCCTGCGGCACACCATTTTCCCGGAAGAAGAAAACACCACGTCGTCCATTGATTGAAGAGCTCCCGATGCTAAATTTATTATTGACGGGCGGAGGAGCAATGTGGGGAAGGGAAAAGGTGGGTCCGCCAATTTTTTCCTTTTCTTCTTGACCCTGGGGGAAAAGGGAAAGGAAGGAAGACGGATAGGAAACGGAACAACATTGTTTTTCTTTCTCTCGTTCTTTGATGCCAAGAATGGCGGGAAGGAAAAGGAAGAAGACGGGGGGGGGGAGAGAAAAACATGTCAAGATGGGTCAACTCAAGTCGGTCGGTCGCCAGATATCCCTGTTCTAGGGAGGGGATATTTTGTTGTCGCGAAAAGTCCTTGGATGGGCGGAAGTGGGCAAAAACACGTTTTTGGGCGATTTCTTGACCTTTTCTTCTTCCTCTTCGAAAAAAATGTTATGAAGTGACCTGCCGAAAAGGGAAAGAGGCTTGTCAATAGTCACGTGTTGATGATGTCCAAGACACACCTGCTCGAATTCCTTCAGCTCATCTCTTGTCCCGTCTGCCTCTTGTTCTCTAACCTTTCCTTCCCCACCATCCTCTGCTTCCAATTTTGCAACTGTAGTGTCTGCGTTGTCGTCCACCTGTTGACCAAGAACAAGTCTTTTTTGCGGAACATGTGTGTCAAATGTTATCTTGCATCTGTCACCTGATCCTCGTCGTCGCCGTCGTCCGGAATTTCCTCTGATGAGGACTTCATAGTTTGGATTTGAGGAGTTTCCAAATCGGCCTGTTCTTCATCGTTTCCCCCCGTATGTTCCTCGTGTGGCGAACCAACAATTTCGTTGTCTACTTTCTTGACTTCGGTCCCGCTACTCTTCTTCTTCCTGTTGCTGGGTGCTGAAGGCAAAAACTGTGACCGTTGCTGCTGTTGCTGCCCCTGGCGCCGCCACCTCTGAGCCTTGTAGTAAGGAGACACCATCATCCTGTTGCCGACGACCGCCAACTGCTGCTGCTGCTGCTGCTGCTGTGGTTGCTGCTGCAACAGCCTTTGTCCCATGTCCGCCTCCCTCAGCCTCTCCCTCCTGATCTGAATCTCCCTCTCCATTTGGGCGATGATTAGAGCGTTCTCCGCGCAAGAGCCAAATTCTCCGCAGTCTCCGCCTGGACTCCCTCCGCTGGCAGACACCATCCTGTTGAGCAGGATCACGCCCTGACGCAGGTCCAGGTTCTTGGCGTTGGAGGAGTCGAAGTGGTTTGCGGCAGAGGCGGTGTTGGGTACCAGGCTCTGCCACGGGACAAGTCTTTGCAGCTTGGGGGCACCGTATCCTCCCCAAGTTGAGTAGGAAGGAGAAGGAGAGCGGCGGGGTCTTCGTCGTAGCGAGTTTCTAGACTCTTTTTCCGGAGTTTGCTGAATCGGCGATACTTTGTCTCTGTTTCTTGGCGTCTTACTCTGGTGAAAGATCGTATAAAACTTTTCTTTTTTACACCTGGATGAATATCCCCCCTCACCTTGTTGCTGTCTTTAGTCCTATTGCTTTCCTCGTCTGATTTCGGCACCGCCAGGGACTCCGCGTCCAGGCCGTCATCCTCCTCGTCGTAATCATGGTCGAAAATGCCGGACTTTTTCTTTGCAACTGAATTTTTGCGGAGAAGGAAGGTAAGGCCAGACTTTTGTCATTTTCCTTTCCGTACCTGTGGCCATTGCCACCGCGGCCGGGGAAAGAGACTCTTCCGCGCCGTCTCCGCCGATTGAACGCTCGCTCCCTTCTCGGTGGTAATTGGTGATGGATTTCTTGCCATCCAAGACGAAGGAGGAGGAGGATGCGTCGGAATCCGAAAAATCTCCCCCCAGAACCGACGCAGGAGAACCGGCGACATTCTGTCTGGAAAAGAGAAAAGAACTGGCTTTCTTTAAAGCGACAATATCTTTCCCTTAAATTATATTTGTCTTGATCTTTGTCTACCCACGGCAGCGGCAGTAGATGGGAGATGGCCACGAAACAAAATAGGAATTTCCGGATGAGGATGAGGAGACCCCGACCTAGTTCTCCATCACAAGCATTCATTTTCTTAGACCGCGACGGACTCGAGGCGGTTTGCAAAATAATTTACGACGGACATTAAAAACAATGGCGCCGAGTCGAATAATGTAAAATTCGGCAGCTCTCAGCTTTTGCTGCTTCTCGGTACCCCCTCCGTTTTTACAATCCGTCAAAATGTTGACTTTTCTTCTCCCCTTGACCGGAAGCCGCTCCCCCCCCCTTCTATTTCCAGACAAAAACGGTAACATTATCTCCCTACAACATCTCTCTTCCCTTGACCTGTGCCACAGAATATTCCGACACAGGAGAGGGCAACGAATTTTCGGGGGAATGTTTTCACTTTTCCGGGAATCGGTTGGAAATCCCTGTTTTCAGCACGAGCCGGTGGAGAGGGGAGGAAATTCAAGTGGGTGGTGACTGGAGAAGGAGGGGGGGGGAGAAACTACCGAATGTTTTCCCGTATAGGATGACAACGGAAACAGGAGGGGGAGGGGGTCACGCTTCGATTATCAAAAAAGTAGAACAAAAATTCAGAGATGGAAATTACTTTTCTGGTCAAAACTTGCATTTGACGAAACTAATTTCGGACCCTTGAAGGATAGGAGTGACAATTTCAAGAAAGTAGAGATTATCTATGAGATTGTCTCCGCCGGAGGTTTGACCAAAAAACGAGGAAAGGCGGCGGCTAATGGAAAAGAGCAATT
>JAAUXU010136374.1_pt1 | contig 10243 bp, 6 predicted proteins | sample 7278151 | NCBI WGS metagenome assembly JAAUXU01 (sample SAMN14350113, study PRJNA611818) | marine sediment metagenome | isolation source: surface marine sediment (1.8m) | place: French Polynesia: Moorea | collected 2018-08 | reverse complement strand
GCGTGCAGAAGTGCTGCGGGCTCATTTTACCTGTGCCAAGAAAGGTGAAAGTCCCACTGTGTCATGAGCGACGCGGGCAGGAGCATCAGACCCTTCCAGAAGTGAAGCAACGGCCCAATGTTCAGGCCCAGCGACTGGGGCCTGACTCCTGCACGCAACCAGATTTCTGATACTCGCTTAAAAGTGGCCTACGTGATTCTATGCAAGTTTATGAAAGGGTGTAACCAATGCACTTTGCAGTTGAAGAGCTAGACGAGTACGTACTGACATATGATGCATAGTTTTGTCGTGTATTCTGAAGGACAACCAATCGAGAAGAGGATAAGCAATGTGACCATTAGGATGGACAATGCATTGAATGTTGGAAACCCTTCGTTTCTTGGATTATGCCTGGATTTGTCTCTCATAGTCTTGCTCCTTGGCTGCACGGTACTTCCGGATGGCCGCTGCTCCTCATCCACCGTGTTCACTGTTGCAATGACCTCCGCCAAATGTCTTTTCCTCCTTGGCCGTGCTGTCGTCCATCCTTGTCTTGGCTCTCGGCCCCGTTCATCAGACAGCACCACTTTGGGGCTGCGGAGATCTGTCTTTTACGGTACGATATAAGATACGATGTGACTTATTAGAAAGAGACAAGCGATGCGCGTCAATCTTGCGTACGCGGACAAGTCAGAGTGTAAATGATAACGTGTCCAGCGCCAGCATGAAGCCCAACATCTCACAGAAGGGCACAACCAGCCCTTCCCAGTGCTGGTTGGCCTCCGCTTTGACAGGCAGGTGGATGGAGAACGACGCCTCGGTGAACTTCTGACTGCGTTGAGGTGTATAGAAGCGGGTTGCCCCTCTATGGCAGGCCGAGAAGCTCCTCTAAAGCTAAAGTCATACTGTACTTGCTGCAGGAGCACTAATTTGTACACGAATTTGACGTTTGTGGAGCGTCTGATTTTACACGGGACCCCTGAAGGTGTGGGCGATGTCTCACTAAAATAACAATGTTTTTATTATACCTAATGAGTTATGGCTTTGAATATATGTGCTTTGGTGCAATCACAACAATCGAAAGAGTAAAACACACGAAAAGAAGGCACGTGAAGGTGCAAGGAGCTCACATGAAGAATTCTGGGGCTGTGATTCGCCTTAGGGCAGAGGATATCCGTAAGGCTTCAGCAGGTCGTGATACTGTAGAAGTGCCTCTTTGACGGATGCGCTAATCTGAGGGGAGTTGGTCTCCGTGCACTGCACCAAGTACGGGTACAATGCGATGGCTTGACGCCAGGTCTGGTCGTCCACCTGTGGATTGGACGCCTTTTTCATGGACGCGACGACGGTGGCAATGGCCCTCAGAACGAACGCGATCTCTGAAGTCTTTTGTCGCCTTAACGGGATGTTCCTGTTCAGCTTTTCGCCGTCGATGGCGTCCACCAGCACCTCTTGGAATCGCTGCAGAAGCGATGTGATCGCCAGGCGGTTGGTCAGCGAGCACTCTGACTGCTCCATCTCGAAGCAGGGCTCGTCCCTGACCAGGGAGAAGTCGAGGAGTGTCTCGAAGCACAGCTTAGCGAAGTCTTCCCGGAGTCCGACGCTGCCGCTGCAGTCCTCACTTAGTTGTATCGAAGAGTGAATAGACCCTCTGTTGAGAAGAATGACCACTTTGCGGATGAAGGAGGGAGCAACAGCGTTGGGAAAAGGCAGCACTTCCTCTCTCAGGAGTTCGATGATGTGACAGTCTACGGCCTCGTCGGCCATGCGCTCTTCTTGACGCTGCTCCAGCGCCGACTCAGAGAACAGAAAGTGCTCCAGCACCTGAGCCAGCTCCTCCCAGAACGGCTCTGCCGTCACCTTGACCTCCTCTTCCAAAGAGCGAGCAAGTGGGATTCCCGTACGCAGCACCTTAAGCAGAACATTGACTGAAGTTCGCCAGTTGGAGTCTCTGAAGCACCGGTACTTGAGTCTAAGAGGACTTCTGAACACTTTGACGGTGGTGGCCAAGATATGCACTCGTTTTGGTCCCTGCTGCAGCAGTGGATATGCCGCGAGAAAGAAGTCACCAAGACGCTCAGCGGCCACTTCGCCGAGTAAGGAGAGTTTCTCGCGGAACCGACCACTGGTGAGCTGCTGTCGTTGCTGTTGTTGATCGTGACCATGAGACTGTTGTTGCTTGGGCGAGAAGGCTAGCGAAATGACCTGAAGAGAGAGAGAGAGAGAACACATGGTGATACCGCAGACATGCAGGATGAGGGACAAAGCTTGTGTATGTACCTGGAACAAAAACTCGAAGATGGCCGGTGCAAGAGTCGGATTCCCTCCTTCAAGTGCCACCTCCTCAGCGAGTTGGAGGCAGTCCATGGCCGCGACATGGACGGGAGTCAAGCTTTCTGCGGAGGCGCCACTGTCATGTTCAATGGGCACTTGTATGCATAACAGGAGCACCTCCCCCAAGCTCTCCATGTCAGCGCGGCGGAACTGGGTTCGGATGCGCGGGAACAGGCTGGAAAATATCTTCACGTAGCCAGTGAGTAACAGGTTGGCCTGCGATGGCGTTGCGGTGTCTGCGTTCGCCACGAACTTGGTCTTCTGCGTGCCGATGTTCAGCCAGGCCTTCCAGCACAGATTCCAATTAATGTCCTTTAAGGTGGTGCTAGTGAAACTGGCCTTCGGACTGCTGGTATGATCGTCGGAGGAAGAAGACATGATCATTTCCTGCATGGCCTTGAGCGCAGCCAAAGAAACCTCGGTTGTATCACTAAGGGCCATCTTCTCCACGTACTCGAGCAAGAGAAGCCAAGCCTTCGAGTAGTCGTCCATGGTCTTCAGAAGCTTGCGCTTGGTGTTGAAGACGCGCACAACACCGGAAATGGTCAAAACCTTGGTCTCGGCCCACTGCTTCTGCGCCGTGTTTCGGGAGTGATGGATCATGATGTCCGTGCGTATCTCCGGACTAGCGTTGTCGCTCTGCCGAAGAAATATGAAACGTTTCTAGATCAAGCAAAACAAGGACAGCGCTCAAGTCCCACCTGAATTATGACATTGTCGAGGAGAGGGAAAAGTACTTGCCAAAGGACCGCTTGCCAAGTGTTGGACCTGAAAGAAGAGCATCAAGGTACAAGTGCTGGACATTCTCTACCACTGAATCCGACTGACACTTTGAGTGCTTACTCTAAGACTGATCCGTGAGCTGCAATGGTAGAAAATAAAGTCTGCCCTGAGCTCTTCCTCACTGCCGGTCTCGGGTCCAGACAGAGATCCTTCAGCTTGTAATAAAGGCACATCCACAACTTATCAAAGGACGGGATGTTCTTGCAACCAGGAAAGTCAGGGAAGATCTGCTGCCCCTGTTCACCTTCTTGATGGCGCTGCAGCGTCTTCACGTTCTGGAAAAAGTAGTCACTGAGGTTCCAGAGCAGCCCCACTGAAGTCAGCGACACGTTGAGCTCAGTCTCTTGCGAGCCAAACTTGGCCGCACACTCCACGCACTGCGGATAGCAACGGTACGGGATGACGGGCAAAAAGTCTGTGAAGACAAGTTGGAGGCATTGAAAGGCGGCCCGGATGAGCACGTCCGAATGGTTGCGCTCGATACTGCCCACCATGGTGAGCACCAGCGGCCACCCCTGGTTGAGGCTCTCTCCGGACGAGTGAAGTACATGTAGCACCGTATCAAGTTGCTTCTGGCGGACGTCTGGGTATGGGGTTGCGCAAAGCTCTCCCAACGGAGAGAGCAGCAAGAGCTGCACTCGACTGTTCTGACCCAGGGGAGGAGCGAAGCGATGTTGCAGGGACTGGCGCACCAGGAAGGTGAGGGCCTCGCAGCCCCACTGACGCATACGTAGGTGGGGGTGGGCACACACGATCAACAGGTGAGCTGTTATTGGTCGCCAGACAGAGTCCACCCGAGACAAGTTGGCCAGTGCTGTCTCCAAGAGCTTGGCCACGGCGAAGAGCGACGGCTCGCGGTTGGTTGTGGCCAGCTCCATACTTTCTTCAGAGAGTTTGCACAGAGCATCTATCAGCTGGGCCACAGAGGTTTCTGACAGCGAGCTGGATGACTCGAATAGTCTGGTGACCATGTTGGAGAGGACAGGCAAGTCGGCCATAACGGCCGTCGTGATCACGGAGTTGCTGCTGCTCTCGCTCCCAGCACCATGGCTGCTGCCGCCACCAGAGCCCCCGCCTCCCATGGACGGCAGGCTGCTGACACCACTATTAGCCGGCTTCAGGCCAAGAATCCACACCAAATGTTGCAATGTCTGCAAGAATAGTTCAGTGAGCTCGCAGTTAGCCAGGAGTTTGAGTCATCTTTGTAGCTTACCGTCAGAATAATGTGCCATGATTGTCCGAGTAAATTTCCGTGGCAATGAGCTACCGATAGAATGGATCTCATGCACTGAAGGTTCTTTGCCGTTAGCATGACTGGTCCTTGATGAGCAGAGGCAGGGAGCGAGGAAGTCGGTAGAGGAGTGCCTGACAAAGCAGTGAGAATGGCTGCAATCCTTGATCAACTCACAAGTTTAGCACCGGAGTTACTTAGCTACTGTAGTACGCACACATGCGCACGTTCTGGTGGAAGAGGACTGACTGAGACAGTACACGGACTTCTCCATACACATAATAACGGAACACCAGAAGTCTAATATGTAGTAAAGGTAACTCAGTACAACGCATCCTACATATTGGTGTACATTCCACACCATGATGAGATATAACGGTGTTGAGGTATTAATGCACTCTCGTGTGTGCACAAGAAGTGGCCTACCACTGATCTACGGCATACCATTAGAACTTACCCACCGCAACCACTTGATGTCGAATGTCGGCATCACCAGTATGTAAAGTTGCCTCATAGGCGCCCAGCTCCCCAATAGCTCCGGAACCCTTTTTCGGCCCTGACACCGTTTGTGTGCAAGGAGTCGCCTTCAGAACGTTGAGGGTGTAGTGAGGCGGGAGGGAGGCCTTGCACAGCGAGGCTAGGAACGCATCCCGCGGCTTCTCCACCCCAAGCTGACCGCACAGACTCGCATATGTCTCTAGAGCTTTCAGTACGTTCTCTGTGCTGGAGTCATCGGTGCACGCGTCCAACAGCAAACTCAGCGCGGCTAAGATCCCGCACCAGCTTGAGTCAATCAACTGCTTCAGAGTGTCCTCTCCCTTCGTCAGTTTCTGGTTGACGATGAGCGACATCGATCGCACAGTATCGAGAATGACGGCATAGGCCAGCGATATGCCATAGCCATCGGACACTGAGGGCACCTCGCCTCGTTCTGAGATGTCCAGGAAGAGCTCTTTGGTTTGACCGCCGATGAAGCTGATGGTGAGGGGTTTCCATACGTTCCGGTAGTGAAAACCTGGCTGCTGCTGAAGGTTTTGGACCTCCTGTTGCTGTGTTTGCTGTGCTTCCGCTCCCGCTGCAGTCGCTGCGTCCCCATTGGGCGAGAGCATGACGTTCTGCACGTAAGCACCCAGAGCGTTGATCGTGTCTTGAAACACCTTGGTGGAAAGTTTGTTTTGGTCGAAAGTGCTGCACACGAAAACGAGGAGCTCTGGGTCGACTGCGATCTTGTGCAGCACCTCCAGCGCCATGCAGTTCTGCCATAGTGGCTTGTCCGGGTCCAAAAACTTGAGGATGAGTGAAAGGAAGATCTCCGTTTCAGTCGTGAGGACCTTGTGGTACTCCAGGACGAGAATGGAGACTACGCGCAGCAGCTTGGACGTGATGGGGTAGTAGGGCTTTTCCTGTTGCGAGGCCGACTGTTGCTGCTGTTGGTGGTTCGTTGCAGGTCGGTATTTTATGTTTGGAGAGAATAACCTGAAAAAAGGACTCTTAATGAGAGGTGACAGCTTATCGTGGGTGTAATCAGGGTACAAGTACCTGATGACAAGAGAGCAAACTCTTTCCTTGAGCAACAGTCTGAATGCCTCGTTGCCTGCAAAGAGCGCGGGGAACTTCCTGAGCACAGACTCCAGCAGCTCTAACCCAAAGGATCTGGTCATCTCGATGATGCCGCTCATCCAGCGGGGTTGTTCAGCGCTCACAAGTAATACTATGTCTTGGAACATCAGGAAGGCGTCCACCACCAGGGGATCCTCGTCCTTGTTGCCGGCCAAAAGAGGCTGCGCACCCACCAACTGCGCGAAATTCGGGGTGAACTCTTCGTGGCCGAGGGTGCGTTCCTCCTTGCTGACGGAGATTCGCTCGAATACGGCCGGCACCAGCTGGCGGATGGTGGCGCCGGCGATACTGTTAGTGGTCGGGTCTTTCGTGAAGTTCAACCTGAAGCAAATGACCAAACACTTGGCCAGAGTCTCGTGTTGGGCCGCGTGTGATGTTGTTAACAGCAGGGTGATCGTTTGCAAGATCTTGACTTCTTCTACGCTCGCCTCCATGAGCATCCACAGCGTGTCGGCAATGTTCCTTGCAGCCTTGAAATCCACCGCCTTGTGCACGATGAGTCTCTGAATGAGACTAAGCGAGAGGCGGACGACCTTGGCATCGCGGCTTTCGCAGCCCTGTACCAGCGGATACAACACCTGATTGGCTAGCTGGAAGAGGCTCTGAGACTGTTGGTGCTGTTGCTGGCCGAAAGAGCGGACCTTGACGATGGCTTCTTCGGTGGCTTCGCGTAGCCCCTGCATGGACTTGAGGCGTTTACTCTCCAGGCTGATGTTCTTCAGGTCGTTCTGGATCTGTTCCAGGAATTTCTCCTGGGATTTCGTGTCCATGGCGACGACCAACAGTGTCTCGATGGACGCCGACCGACCCGAAAGAGAATTATATTTTTTCCTTACGTCCTTTCCCTTTTTCTCTGAATCCCAAATTCTTCCTATTGTTTACTTTTTATCTGTCGAGTCTCGAGTGTCGAGTGGCAATTTTGTGACCAGGAAAACTTACCCAGAAAGTGACGCTGGTGTGAACCTGTGACACAGTCGAGCCCTTCCTTCCCCGGCCGATCTGCACCTGCCACAGCATGCACACATGACAGTTCCTGTCCGTCCTGCCGCAGGTGGCGCGCGAACTGTACACGGACAAGTCGAGGTCGGGCAAGGTGAACTACGAGGGTGACACTTTATTTTAGCCTTCTTTTTTTATCCTTCTAACTTGTGACATGCATTGTTCACATAAGTGCTCCTTGAACAACAGGCTCTGATCGTAAAGCGATACAAATCGTCATGTTTCATGCCTTTCTTCTGTTTGGCGGGCATGCTCTGGGAGGACTTGATTCACATGATGATGCACTGATACGAGTGCCATACCTCGGGGGAGGGGGGGCTGGCGTGTTCATGTCTGTCACGTCCTTTCTCCGGCTAAAGCACCATTGAAAAAAGAAGGAAAGAGAGAGAGAAAGAAAGAAAGAAAACCCAACCAAGCAGAACCTCATCCCCGAACGGTCAAGTGCGTCGCAAATCACCGTTCAAAGTTTGGCGCACCCCTTCTGGTGAAGCATGAGTCTTGTGGCAAAAAAGATCGTCTGAAAAGTTTGCCCATCCCTGGTGAAAACAATCGATACATCAATGCGGTTTTTTCTTTACTCATACACTACTGGAACGCGCACTTTCCCTCTCTTTCTCAATCTACAGTTTGTACCACTAATACAAAGGCACTCCTATCCTAAGCAATCCTCATGTAGACGCACAGAACTAGAACCACACAACGGAGGGGAAGAGCAGTGGCCATCGTCGTCGGGGACACGAACTCTGTGTGATGCATCTGCACACATCATGCAGATACAGTGGAGTTAGCATTGCGGTACTGATACATATATCTGTATGCGTGATCAGCCACTGTGCAGACGGTGAGTGCGGGCTGGGGCTAGTAGGCACTATAACTGCGGACATGGAAACGTCGCGTAGCCTGATAAAGAGAAAAAACTTTAGATGTGACTATTCATCATGCCTGGAGTGATTGGCATGTCCAGTCTGGAGGCCCTGTGGCTGCTGCTGTTGTTACAGTTGCTCTTCTTCTTCTTGACAGGGAGACATTGATCTGGGAGGAGTAGATACAGCATGTAGAGGATGGCGGCGCTCCAAGCGCAGGTGAGTTTCAACGTGGTGGTGGACCAGTTGCGGTCTAGGCCTGAGGAGGAGTTGCCGGGCTGAAACCACCTGCAGAAGTACTTCACTTACACGTACGCATGCTACGGCAACCTTGAATGGGATCCATTACCTGGTGAGTTGTGCTGTAGCGAACATGACTGCCAGTGCCAAAGCAACGTGAAGCGGTGCTTTGGGTAAGTCCTTGGATGTGGAGCAGGAGCCCAGGTAAGCCAAGGTGAGCAGCATGAGCACGAGGGCCGCGTATGTTAAGCTCCCTTCCACCAGGAACGATCTGGGCAGATAGCAGAGCAACTGTTCATCCGGGTCCTCGTCTTCATCCAGCAGGAACACACGTTCCAACCAGCCCGGAGTCTCTGGCGCCGACTGCATAGCTGACCAAGTCCAGAAAGTCACGATGATTGCGACGAGGCCAGACTGAAAGAGCTGAGAAGCATAGGAGTAGGCAGAATATTGGCGCCAGCTAATGCCAGTCCCAAAGGTGTCTGAGGTCGCTTTCCTGGCGCATGGCGTCAGTGAGGTGAGCAGAATGCAGATGCACAGTCCGGTGTTGGTGACGAGCGAAAGCTTTTTGGTGAGGCAGAAGTCCTGCCTACCGTGGATGAGGAAAAGCGCCACTGAGAGCGCCAACCAGGCCGAGAGCGCCGCCAGCGCCAATGCAGTTTGCGCCAGACGCTGAGACAAGGTCGCTCCTGTGAGATGCTTTCTCACTTCGCTGGTGAAGTCGACGAGGCAGTAGCCCTGGATGAAGTGCGCAAAGTTGGTCAAAAAGTAATCTCACCTTACTACTTTTACTACTTCGATATGGTACCTGCAACATGATGAAGAGCCAGTTTCCAGCATGGGTGATTATCACCCAGGCCGTGTAGAGTTGGTTCAAGTGAGAGAGAGGGACCACGAACACCGCCACCAGCAGTGCCATCAGCAACAGGAGCTTCAGTGTCCAGAATCCGTGCTGCAGCGACGGCGACGTCCAGCAGAAGGTCGCTCCCGCCATCAGGATGAAGAAGCACGCGAAGGAAAAGGACACCTTGAGGGCAGCCATGTAGCCAGTAAGCTTCATGCAGTCGTTAGAAGCCGGTACGATGCCGAGGTCGGTGCAGGTGGCGTGAAAGTCCCTGAAGACGTCCTGCAGCCGATGCTGCACCGCAGGGAACATTGTGGCGGCGGCCATGAGGACTGTGGCTGTCAGCAGCAGAAGACAGTACATCGCTCTGGTGGCCAGCTTGGAGGAAAAGGTTGACGATGAAGCGAAGGAGCGGCAAGGTCGGATGAGCACGGACAGCAGGAAGGAGGCTGAGGTGTCTCTCTCTGGGTTGGACGCCATCGGCATTGACTGATCGTGGTGACGTGTCATCACATCTTCTGCAGACTAAAAGGATTTAAAGTGTAATAACAATACTATAGTCTACTCTGACCCAAGGTTTTGATGACCATAGCTAATAAGTTCCTTCAACCAATATGAGTAAACACAGAAGGCTTTTACTACCATAGACTTTATGTACAGTCAGTGCGACGCACTTAGCCTTACCAGCGAGTCACTGTCCTCAAAATTTAAGTACATTCTGCACGTCACTTGATGACTTTAAGTGGAGTTTGATAACTTTAATATAAAAAAAAACCACGAGCCTTTCATGATGTCAAAATTCGGGTTATAATGATGTTAAATCACTCTAACCATAGATGGCTGTACCGAATGACACTCGATGCAAATTTTTTAGCACCTAACTCGCCAGTACACGAATATGTCAATATTGTTATTTTAGTTAAGGCCGTCACATTCTGGCTTTTAGAGTCAGTTTGTCCCACAAAGTCGAATAATTCCATCCCGTAGGCATACAAAGAAGACCGATTTGCAATCGAAGCTGCTGTGCATCACAATTTTATGCCTGAGGCTTGAAATCACTTCCAGACTATTTGAAGTGCAGGCTAGAATTGTTCGGTAACTGTGAGTTTGTTCAGGATGCCTTTGAAGATGAGAAATGGTCTCAATGTGACTCGTGGTCAAATTTTTGCGGCCATGTACACATTGCTGTTATAGGAGCATCCCTGTTACAGTCCAAGAAATGAGAACTGTGATCCATTGACATCCATGGTGCTACCCAGAGCACTGCAAGATGCTCTTTATTGTTACACATGCGACACTCTGTTAAGTAGTGAGTGGTCTAAAAAGACTTTAAGTAGTCTAAAGTAGTCT
>JAAUXU010094107.1_pt1 | contig 10243 bp, 12 predicted proteins | sample 7278151 | NCBI WGS metagenome assembly JAAUXU01 (sample SAMN14350113, study PRJNA611818) | marine sediment metagenome | isolation source: surface marine sediment (1.8m) | place: French Polynesia: Moorea | collected 2018-08 | reverse complement strand
TGCCATCAGGTGAGGTGTACGATGTTGCGCTCTTCCACTCTAATTCCAAATCCCCTGCTGCTAGGTTTGCTCTTCATTGTCCGAATGGGTTGCTGGCAACAAGGCATGGAAAGGGTTGCTCTCTGCGGTGAAAGCTTGAGATGGAATGTTCCTTTCGAGTGCTGGGGATATGGCTGGCATCCGCTGATTGATATATTGAATAGAATTAACAAAAGTTTTCTGTCAATAGAAGATTGAATGCATCAAAAAATTGCGTTTCCTGTGTGGGCGTTCTTGCGTCCGCTTTCTCTGCGAAGTGAAAATTTTAAGAATATAGCGCAGGCGATGTCATCTACTTATCCTACATTTAAGTCCAAATTTCCTTTCTACCTAGGCCTCGGGGCTTGGCTTGGAGCGACAGCGGGGATCTTCGCCCTCACTCTCCTCCTCTTTCTGACCGCATATTTCTTTTTCCTCCGGGCATACGGGTGAGTGAGTAGAGATAAGACAAAAACCCTTTTTAAAGATAAACGACTTTCCTTTCACCTTATAGTAAACCCACTCCTTTTCTTTTTCAGCATTCGAAGGCGCTTCTCCCTCATAACCGGAGGAGGAGGAGGAAGAAAAGGCGCAGGGGTAGGGCATTTTCCAAGGACGGTCTACTATAACAACCGAATATTTCGCAAATTATTTCTCTGTCAACTCAGACAGGCTTTCCTTCCTCTTTGGAGTCTGCCGGGGGAGGGCCTTCAGCGGAGCGCGGAGGACATGAGGCCGCAAGAGGACGAAAAGAAGAGGAGCGGGAAAAGGCACAACCGCATCACTTCCTCTCAGGCCTTTTCAGGTAAGAATTGAATAGGGTTCACGCCTCAGCGTTTGGCCTCGGTTTCCCCAAAAGATATAACTCTGCTGGTTTTATGTTCCATGAAATTCAGGTCGTCGTCGGCACGTACAAAAGGAGAAGGAGGAGGAGATCAAGAAGGAGGAGGAGAGGGAGAAAAGAAAGAGAAGGAGGGACGGAGGTTCTTGGACCAGGAAGGAGAAGGAGGAGGAGGAGGAAGAGGAGAAGGAGGAAGAGCCGTAAAATGAGAATTATGGTCCCGGTGACCCATTTTTATATAATCCACGTACGCACGATTTCCGCAGAAATGAAAGAAATTCTGGCGCAGCGCAGCTACGCTCACCCTTTCCGGCAAAAATGTAGTAAGTACTTTTCTGAGGCTTTGGTTTTTCTTGCGCTTTTCTGCTTTAATTACATGGTAAAAACAGGTGCGTCAGAGGTATATAACCGTCTTTTGAACGCGGAGTGCTTCATGTGTGTTTATAGCGATGGTGTTTCTGGTCTTTTCCAGTTGTTTTTAGCGTGCTTTTTGGATCACAAATCAGTTTTGATTTTTCTTTGCATTCCTTTGACATCAGACTTGTGGCTGGGCGGAGGAGGGAGCGGGCGCGGGCGCAGTGCCGTTGTTGGAATCTTCAGACGAGATGACCTGCAAATGAAGAATTTAGAAAATTATCTGCGAAAACAAGAGCTTTGACAATATTTTGTAGACTACCTGATACGGCACCGAGAGGAACACATCTCCGGCAGCGGCGGGTCTCTTCCTATCCCCGCCTCCCTCGTCCCTGAAACGGAATTCGCCCTTTTGTACGAAAATGATCGTAGAAAACTTGTTGAATCCCTCACCTCGAATCGTCCCTGCTGGAGAGGCTGTTGTTGAGTCCCCCCGTGCCCGTGCCCGACCCCCCACCTCCTGATCCGTGCCGGTAGAAGACCTTTGTTGTTCCTCCCGCCGCCGCCTCCGAGGCCACGGACCAGCGGGAGGAGGGGCGAGGGGGGGGCGGGAGAGGATGGTGGACGGAGGACTCGTTGTCGTCGGCCGAGGAAGCCCTGAAGGGGAAGAAGGGTTTGTATCTTTCGGTCTACAGTTTAGTCAGATGAGACCGGTCCCACCTTGCCCCACTCTTTTTTCCGTGCCGCTGCTGCCACTCGTGAGTCTCGGCCGTGGTGGTCGTCGTCGCCCTCACGCGGCTGTTGGCGGCGGCTGCTGCTGCTGCTGCTGCCGCCTCCTCCCTGTCGACAGAGGTGATGAGGAACTCCGGGTTCGGGTCAGAGTCCGAGAGCAGGATTGGGTGCTGCTTCTTGAGGCGGCTCCTCAGGCTGCCCACCCGCTGCTTGGTGGCGAAGTAGTTTGGCGTCCCCAGCAGGTAGGGGTTGCCCACGACGGAGCCCGAGCCCGCGGAAGAGTCAGACTCAACGGAGATGTGGCCCAGGTGGCCGGCCTGTTGGCAAAAAAAGTTTTATCTTTTCCAACACCGACCATATCAACACATCGCCCTGCTATCAACTGGGCAAAACATTTGGCCTGGGAGGCTAGGGATGTTCGTTCCTTTTATGCAGCTTCGGCTTGAGAGGTGCAGCGTGGAGCGCTTTTGCCAATTAGACATCCCCTCGAGGAAAAAGCGCATCAGGTTGACATGAGAGCGAAGAAATGCCTCCGGAAAAGCTCGACTATTCCCAAGGGAGAGCATTAAGGGTCCCCATTTAAGAGCAGCTCCCTATACTGTAAGTGTACTGTATACACACCCCAGTTCCCCTCGTTTTCCCCCTCTCATCCTGCAAATTGGCCTTAAACTTTGATCTTTTCCTCTCCTCAACTTTGACAGAAGCCAAAAAGGGGGAGCTCAGCTTGAGCCGCCGCTTTTCGCCCCTCATCTTGCCAGCGAAAGTTGGAGACTCTTAAAATTACTCTGCGAACAAAGTTGCCACCTTCAAATAAGGAGGGAGTTTTAAAAAGAGAAGGAGGCCTTTGAAAAGTGACCCCTGATCTTTCAAAAAGGTAGACTATAGACACTGTTTTCCCCCTACCTTCCTCCTGTAGTACTCCGCCTCCCCCGTGTTTGCCGTCGCCGCCACCGGCCCCCTCCTCACCCCTCCCGCCGCAGCAGGAACCACGGGGGGGATCCCCGCCAGGGAGCCAACGGTCGCTATAGAGGCCTAAGAAGAATGAAATGCATAATAAATAAGGTTATTTTTTATATGTAGGAAATCATATTAGTTTTCACCTGGTGCTGCAGTGAGGACTGCGTGAGTTGCCTGGAGCCCATGCTGCCCGCCGGCCCGATGCCCCCCAACCCCATTGCTGCCGACTGCTGCCGCTTGTTCATCCTGTTGACGAAGGCGGTGGTCAGAGGGATGGTGTTCTCAACTAGGGAGGTCTGGTGGCGGAGGACCTGGAAAAATAGGACTGAAAAGTTAAATCCGGGAGTGGGTAACTGTCCCCATCTTCTACGGTAGGCAGGTCGGTGGTGAGGTAATCCACTTTTTTACTGCGGATATCCTTCCTGGCAATCCATCTTGGTGAAATAGGAGGAGAAAAGTTGTCATCTCTCCCTCCCTCCGCGGCCTTTCTCGAGGGAAGGAGAAGAGCGGAAAGGCGGAGGATTTACAGAACTTCGTGTCAAGTTAAGAGAGAAACTAAATGTCTCGGGTACCCTAATAACATTTTCCACTAAAACTCGGAACCTGAAATGCCACCTTATTCCACTTTCTTTTGGAGCTACTTTTTAAATGTCGGCCGATATATTTTTTGTCAAGGGCCCTTCTCCACAATTGCGAGAAGGCCGAAATGCCAGTTTCCCGGCAGGGGAGGATTACAATGTATCCGAATATTGAACGAGGCGACTTTTCCTAATAATTCTCACCGGCGCTGGCTGAGTGGCGGACCCTAGCGACCCCGCGGCCGCCACGTACTGCCTGGATCGGAGCCCGGCGGCCGCCGCCGCGGGGAGGTGGTGGAAGGGGAGGTAGGCGCCGGGGGCGGGTGGGGGGTGGATGCCAGGGGGAGACGCCGCCGGGTTCAGGTGGTCAGGAGAGATCGTTCCAAGGATACTGAAAATATAGAAAGGAGGAAAAGCGTTTCAAATACTTTGCGGTTCTTCTTTTTCTAGTAAGGTAAGTATGAAGTGAGGTACAGCACGCCTTTCCGCTGGGTGCACATTGAGGAGCGACCAATTATTTTCGTCGAATCACTGGTTTTGTGCTAATCCCTATCCCAAGCATTGTTTCCTTCCAGCCCATTGTTGTGCGAATAATGCGTCGATGTATGGAAGGAGACGCTTGGAAACAAAAGGGACCATCACAATAAGCATCGATGATGAACGTACTGTACAGTACTATACGGCATTAAAGGGAACTTTGATGTGAATCATAGGCGGCATGGCATGATTCATGCCATAGAACAAACAAAAAGTCTATTTTCTTTTTTAAAAACATAATTGATTTTTCCTGGAACACTTTTTGTGGCACATCTAAACTCACCCGGCGGGACTGGCCGACCTTGCGTGCCGCGGCCCCGGGCCCATCCCCACGAATCCGCCTCCCGCGGCGGCGGCCGCGGCGGCCGCGGCGGCAGAGTCGAAGGAGGTGGCGAAAGCGGACGGTGCCGCGCCGCCGCCCGAGGCGGTTGAGCTCTGATGTCTGATTGTCTGAAATGGTAAATTGGACTTGAGGTGTAGAGTAATATTGTTCGTGAATTGTCCGGTAAAATATATTGTACACTCACGTTTAGGAATGCCCTTTTTGAGGACTGAACCATCATGTATCGCGATATCTGCTCCAAGGCCCGTTGCTGCTGTTGCTGCTGCTGTTGTTGGACGTGGTTGCTGTTGGCGATGACGCTCCCGTCGGCGGAGGCGAAGTGGCCGCCGCCCAGGTGGGTGGGAGGGGGCTGCAGAAGGTGAGAGGATTCTGGGGAGATAGGAAAAAATCGCAGAGTTATTTATCCTCGTCTTTGCCCATTTTCATCAAATGTTACAAAACTTTTGGCAAATTGATACTGTTGAGAAATTACGTAAAGGATTTTTTTCCTCCTTTGATGATCGATCCGTTCTGGAGTATGGATGTCGCTATACAGCGAAAAAAATTATGTATGTATGTACTTGTCCATACAAGACCAGGTAAGGAAATTATTGATTGACAGATCTTTTGAGGTGGTCTTTGGCGGTGTCCTCGCTGGCCTCCTCCTCATGGCCCCAACCTACCTCGGCAAGACGCATGCATCGATCTTCGGCGGGAACCAGGGAAAGGACGCTCCATGCAGCGACTACATGCGCGCATTTGTCATTTTAAAGTTGGTACAAAAATCGCCGAACGCGTCGGAGAACGGAGGAACGGACTTTACTACCGTCGATTAAGTCTTGATCAAAAAGTTTTGATTTGACAAACACGTTTGATTTTTATATCCCGGCCTCCTATACCTACTGTATACATGCCGTGCACTTAGCTCCTGTTTCAAAGGGGAAACCCCAAGGAAGGAGCAAGGGCTTTTAATTCCTGTGGCGACTTTTATAGGGGAGGGAAATGGAGGCTCCCTGGCCTGTATACGCTGCCTCTGCCTCGCTCCTCCTGTGGCGGCCTCCAATCCCTGGCGCAGAGGCCTGCAACATGCGCGTGTCTGACGCCCCATGCAGCGACTTCATGCGCAAAAGTAAGAGTATCACACGAAATCCCTGCACACTGCGCTTACACAGGGTGTGTAAAATAGCAAGTGTATGTACAATGCATACTATTGGAAAAGCTCGTGGGACCTACATTTTTCCTCCTCTCTTTCCGTACCCATTTCCTTGAACTACAGAATACGATCACGTGTACTGCGTGAGTCACGCCTGGAGGCCAGTCGACCAGGACTCTGGGGACGGGGAGACCAAGTGCTGCCTCAACGGGTTTTGCTTATACGAAATCGGCAAGTATGGAGCCGTCACCATCTAATAAAATTGTATGATCAATTTCTTGTCTCTTTCTCCTCGAAAATTCTTTTGCCCTCCTTCCTTCTCGCAGAATACAGGTCTTCCATGAAGATGGTGCATAGAGCATGTGGCTTCAAAAGCAACCTGCACGGGGAGTGTGGGAAGATGGGATTTGATGAAATCTCTCAGGACGAAGAGTGTGAGGAGGCGCTGCACAGAAAGATTCAGGGGATGTACTGCCCGAGTCCCCCCGACTATGACAAGGACACTGTCGTCAGGCGGTGCCTCTGCGACGAACACTATTGCAACAGAGGGTTAATATAAAGAATATTGGCAATAGTTGTTACGGTTTTACTATATTGGCTTTTGCTAACTTTTCTCATTTCTAACTATTGCAGTATCACAGATGCTCATATTCTAAGGTAGGATATCCCCTTTAAAATAAGAATCCTTCCTTTGCCCATGGTTACAACGAAAGAATTTTTCTTCGTTCCAAATGTTAGGAATGATTATTTTTCAATTCATTGGAAATATATTTTGTGGTATTTCAAGTAAAAAATCAAGATCCTCCTGACGTAAAAAACCACTGCTCAGGATCGACATTTACTTTGGCAGGGGAGGGCATCAAAATCCAACGATCAGTGGCTCCAACACACCAGGAGACTTCCTCTTAATGGGAAAGATCCCGGAAATCACACTATTGGCCAGTTGGATACACTTTTCTTTTTAGAAATTTCCTTCTGTCTCCTACATATGTCATCAACATACACCGGTAATTAACTGAGTGCTTCCTTTTTTCCCGTGAATAAAATGTCTTGAGCTTTTTTAATGTTATGAAATAAATGACCCTTTTTAAAAAATAGCAAATCCCTACCTGTTCTCTGCATCATTTCAGCCGCGCTTGGCCTTTCTCCGTTCGACGCTTTCTCTCCTTCGCCTCCGCTTTCTCGAATCAGAGCATCCTCCTCGTCGAATTCCTCCTCCTCCTCTTCGTCCTCCTCCAACATTTCTTTCGATTCTTCCGCGCCCGAGTTGCTCTTCTCCAGACTCCTACAGGAGACAAACAAGTTGGAGGACATGTTATCCTTTCACCTGTAGTCAACACACCTGTCCTTTCTCTTCTTCTTCCTTTTCCTCCTCTTTTCCGCTCCCCCTCCTTTCCCCCCGTCTCCTTCGTCCCAGATTCCGTCCACCACGATCTTTGGCCGCTGCATGTAGAGGACGCTCTCTGCGCTGCGGGTCTTGCGCAGGCCGCCGTTCATGGCGGCGGAGGCCGTGCCGTCGGCGGCGGAGGCCGCGGCGGCCGCGGCGGGGGTCAGGGGCGCGTAGCCGTCTACTGAAAGAGATACAGTTTCTAAAAATGGAATATGCTTCACGGAAAGTCCAGTTAGTGTTCGCACCTGGCAGGCTGTCCCAGTGGAAGAATACTGCCGAGTGGTTCCTGTGAGGCGGTCGCCTGAGGTGGTGAGGGGCGACGCCAGCGCTTAGCATCAACTCGTCGAAGGTCATCGCCTTGCGGCAAAGGTGGAACTAGAGGAGGGAAAAAGTTTTGGATCGAGCAGATGATGCATCATACGGCGGCAAAGCTTTCTACAGAATGCTACTACAGGGTTGGTGGCATTTGGCGCCTCCCGCCCTCCCTCCATTCAATGGAGCATGCATTGCATAGTCGCAGTATCCTCTCCCACATGATCTCGCACTGGCGGCCATCGAGGTCGTCCGACCTCGTTAATCTCGAGGCCGCGTCACCAGCAGAGGAGGAGGAGGAGGGGCACACAAAAGGCGCGAGGGGGAAGGAGGTGGGTATTAGACTATTAGGGGAGTTCCTTTCTGTTGGATAAATAAGGAGGGGTCGCAGGACGGAGGAAGAAGAGCAATTTGCTGACCGTGCCGACCATCCCCAGGTTCACCAGCCACACACTCTCTCCTTTGGTCAGACATACTACGCGCAGAGAGTGTCGTAAATTAGGGATGGATGGGGGGTCAAGCCGGAGAAGAGGAGGAGGAGGGTCATGAAATATTTGTGGTATTCCCGGACGAAAACCAGGATATTGGATTAATCCCGCTAAAGCCAAGGTCTGGCCGGGGGGGGAGGTATAATTATACCACGAATTATGAATTAAATCCTCGTACCTGTCTCGCGTCGCACTGCGGACACCCCGACCCCGGCGGGAGCAGTGCGGCCCCCTCCTCCCCGGCGACGCCTACTCCGTCCACCGCCACCCCAGGGTCGACCACGACGTCGAATTTGCGGAAGGCTGGCTGGTAGGGGATGATGCCGCGGATCTTACCTGGAAGGTTCGCAAATCGATTAGGAAGATTTGGGTAATGCATGTTTTTCGTTGTAACGTTCCGTCTAGAATGAACATTCGTCCTACTGTGATGTTCCGAATATGCAACAGCAGCATATTTGTACAGCAAAGGCGGTCTGTCATTTCTCCGCTTGTACAATACAATGTAATGTCCCGGTAGCTTTCTTTTTTCTTTGCGAAAACCGCTGAAAACATTTTTTCCCCGTCTCTGTTTGGTTTCTAGTTTTTACGCAATCTACTGCATTAAATTGAACAAAGAAATAGGGTCCTCTTTCTTTTCGGGACCAGCATAGCAAGAAACTACCGTATCAAGGCTCATCTACGGTATAACACAATAAAAAAACTGGAAAATGTTTACCTAACACTGACATTTCGCGCGACGAATCTTACTTGAATCTTGCTATGGAAAAAACAGTGCAGCAGAAGCAGTATTGTTTTGTGCACTGCTTTTTTGCAACGAATGTACAGTTTACAGTAGTATTCAGGCACGGCAATGGTTTGTTTGCACGATGACTCCAGTCCTTGGTGGATACTTCCTCCAGGTCGTGTATGGGAGGATCCAGATCTTGTCAATCGGTTTTTTACCCTCGTCCTGGCAGCACCCGCAGAGTAGGCACCTCTTGGCGGCCTCCCCCCACCGCTGCAGCCGCTCCCCCGCCGCCCCAGGGCCGCGCTCGGGGAGGTTCACCATCTTGTCTTCATTTCGGAGGGGGAAACGTGTGGAAGGGGGGTTCGAAAAGTTTGGCAGTTTGGGCGGAAAGTGGTTTTTCGGGCGAGCGACAACATCAGTCAATTTTGGCGAAGAGAAGGAAGGAAAAGTTTTCCGGGGATGGGATTTTCGTTGGCTTTTCGACTCACCCCACTGGTTGAAGAAGATGTAGACTGCTGCGGCCCAAACCAGGAGAACCATCACCACGATCAACACCTCGTCAACCTAAACAGAAAATGTATAAAGCCGAATGCCGTTCAACTCCCCCTGCAGCCTCACCTGCACCGGCCCCAGCTGCCCCGGCGGCCGGTGGAGAACGGAGCCAGGCTCGTCAGAGTCGAGGGGTCCGTTGTGGCCGCCTCCTCCGCGATCGGGAAAGCTCAATTCTGAAAAAGAAGTGTTGAAAGTCATAATTCGTCTAAAAAATTAAAAGAATGATTATCGCCTTTCGAAAAAAAGTTTTCTTGCGAGAAAGCGGTGTTTCCATCGGTTTGCACAAAAGAGGAAAAAGGAAGTATTATGCCGGATCCCCTGCTGACTTCCAATGAATGTCTTTCTGCACCGCACAGCATGGGGTTTTTCGCCAAAACGAAAAAGGGGAAAACCTCCTTTTTGATACCGGTTGGACACGGAATAAAGGGCGGGGAAGGGACCCTTATTCGTCCTCCGCCTCCGCCGTGCAAACATGTTTTTCCCATGGCCAACCAAGGGAGGGAGGCTTGTCTGCAGGGGAGAGTTTAGTATTCCCTTCCTGTTATTTCTTCCCATGGAAAAGAACCTTCCCGCCTTCTTTATGTAGGGATCGTTAGCAGGCTAGCTGTGTGCGGTACGATGATACACATAGAAAGGGGAGAGGGCCATTCACCGGAGCCTGCTTGGAGGAAGGTAAAAGTTCTTGTTCAAAACATGGTCTAGCTCTATAAAGCTTGCTTTGGTCAGCCAGCATGTGTATTTATTTTGCCTGTGCCCATGTATGGCTTCGCGAGGATTTCGACTTATGCAGTCCATCCTTCCTCCTTTTCCCTCTTGTTGCGTGTCCCTAGAGCCTTTCTCTTAGTATAGTGCCTCGATCGACTCTACAGTATACAGTAGAGGCCAGAAGGGATCGAAGGGAAGGGGAATGAGAAGACAGGAATGGACCTCCAGCCAAGGCCAATTGAAGGGACCCACCGGTGGTAAATAGGAGGACGGAGTACAGAGAGAAAGAAAGACAAAGAGGTCAGAAAGGGCACTAAAATGATGGCGCAGAAGGAGCAGAAAAATATTTTTTCCCCGCTGGTAGCCTATTTCGGATTTATGGGACCAAGAGTACGAAATATTTACGAGCACTGCAAGTCGATTTTTTTAGCACAAAAACTTTTATGCACTTTCCCCGACACTGCCTGTCTGTTTGCAAATGTCAGCAAACACCCTCTTTTCTGTTCCCCGGCCCTACCTCCGGCCGTGCTGAAGTTGAGGTTTGCGATGACGACCGCGGTGGTGGCGGAGGAGGAGG
>JAAUXU010182839.1_pt1 | contig 10245 bp, 8 predicted proteins | sample 7278151 | NCBI WGS metagenome assembly JAAUXU01 (sample SAMN14350113, study PRJNA611818) | marine sediment metagenome | isolation source: surface marine sediment (1.8m) | place: French Polynesia: Moorea | collected 2018-08 | reverse complement strand
GTATTAAGGGAGTTATTTATGCTGCAAAAGTGGATGAAGTGAATCATGCCCCAGTTATGTAGAGAAGAACAAAGTGTATGTATCATATATGTGTGAGTTATTTGCCAGTGCTGCTTTTACTATGCAACATGAGTCCGGGGCAGCAGGAGCCAGGGGGCAGGACCCAGCAGGAGTCCGGGGGTCCCTAACCCCGGGGGGGAGGAAGGGGGAGCTGAGCCCTTCTCCTAGCAAGAAAAAATTGCATTTCACTACTGAAAAAGTGACCTCAACATGCGATTTTTTGTCTTTGGTAGCAGGTGTATGCTCACTTTTGCACTGCACTGTACATACAGGGCCTTAGACTTAGAGAAATAAATTACATTTTATATGTAATTGTAGTGTAATTCCACCACATTTTCACGAATAGTAATGGAACGACTCTCCCCTGTGGCGTCGAAGTAGCAAGGTGGAGCGGCATCCTAAGCATGGGAATACTTTTTAAAATGTTACTCTTTACAATGGCTTCAAACGAATTTGGCTGACAACCCTGACTAGAGCTTTCGGGCTTCATCTGCTACTGCGTTTTCTCTGTGACTCTCTTGGGCACCCATCACCACATCACCTTGTCAGAAAAAGTTACTGCATGAATTGCAGCTATGCGTGTAAGTAATACCTGGAAATAAAATTTGCAAAAGTGATAAGCAATGTAATGCCGCTCCTTATCCTGAAAAGTAATGATTGGCGTAATAAATTACTTTTTCTGGGATATAATGAGTAATGTAATGAATTACAAAAAGTTGTATTCTCGAAACCCCTGTGTACATATATGGCCCTCGTGCTTTATGTAATAGATATGAAGAAATGAAATGAACATATTGAGTCAGTCTTTCTCTGGCAAAGAGATAGTCGCACAAGATTAGTTGTTGTGCAGGTCCACACGCGGATACAGAACTTCTGTTCAGGATGCCCTCTGGCTTCATAGTCTAAAAGCTTCTTCTTTTGTCCTCCACAATTCAGGATGTTTTTAATTTTAGTCTCATTTAATATGAGGTTGTTTGGCACATTAAGGAAGACTGTGCGATACATGGTGCCTACATCGCATTTTGCCATATTTGCCAATATCGAGATACCTAAAAATGTATTGCCATATGGTGCACCATACTTTTTCCTGGCCCATGAGCCGTATGGATCGACTTGTATGGTGTAGCCCATACATACGGCAACACCGAGTGCAGGGTTACCAGATTGTTTCTTACCCACAATGATGATGAGCTGAAGTGATGACGAGAATGTCATCAACCTAACCCAACCAAATTAGCCTGACCAACCTAACCTAACCTAAATGTGCACGCTCTCAACCAAATCTCGAAGTGTCACCCCTGTCAAAAATTACTGGCATCCCTGCCATCGTGAATTTGTCATCATATCTGTCTTTCGTCATCCCTTCCTTCTCTCATTGGCTCAATTCGCTGTATTGCCCACATTGCTCCTTCGAGCCAACGGAGCTTCGTCTTTTGCCCAGCTACAGAGGTGTCCAGTCATCATTTGAGTCAATAAAAATGCTAAAGCAAAAGTACAAAAATCGAATAGCCGAGGTACTGCTGTACCATAATGAGGCATGCAGCATATATACAATGTCGATATCGATTAACTTGGTATATCGCACAGCACCTTTCGTAAGCGGATCGAACAAGGCAGAAACTGTCAAAACAGCCAATTTTAGCCTTTTGATGAACAGTGACTGGAATCCAAAACATAAATAGCGGGCCACTGTTCTTTCCCAGGGCACTAGGAGATGGGCTGTTCATCGAGAAAAGAAACACAAGTTGATTTTTTGGCGTTGTCAGCATGTCCGATTTTGTTCTGAGGACTGCTTGAAGTGTCCCACTTCATCGCCAATGCACAGCAGCTTTGTTTGTTTGTTTGAGGTTAGGAGGACAATTGCTTGGCTGGAGCGCCTGGATGCATTCCAGGAGTGAGTGCTGGGCTCCACAGTGAGTGCTGGGCACTCATGTGCAAGGTGACGAAACTCCCCGCACTCCTCCCTGCAGAACCTGCATAGGTTAGTGGGGATGTTACCCATGACTGTCTCGTGATAGTTAAGGTAATTATGCCCTGTTGAGGCCTGGAGTATTAGGCTGAATGTTTCACAATTATTGTGTGCCCAGTGGGGCAGCGACCCAGGGGTCCTGACCCAATACTTTGTTTGCCAACATGTGGAAGTTCTGGACCACCTGTCTGTCCATTTGTATATGAATAGTTTCTTTACCAATTGTTTGCTGAGTGACCTGGGGATGGGCGGGATCGATTCTGTGTTCAACCTCGTTTTGCTCTTCGCCAGGGCATCGGTCTTTTCATTCAGCTCATGTCCTGCACGGGCCTTGACCCAGTGTAGTGTAACAGAGTTGACTTTGGATAGAGTTTTCAGTGTGTCCATGCACTGCTCTACCAAGGTCGATTAAAAGGTTAGTGTGTTTATTGCATATAGGGCAGCCTGACTGTCCACTAAGAAGACTACCTCCTTCCCTCTAATGGGAAGGAGAGCCTTGGCTGCCTTCATTATTGCCGTTACCTCCGCCTGAAAAACAGAGGAACGGTGGCCTAGGGAGCCATGGCCTTGATGGCCGGTCCCCTAGGCGTACGCAATGTAGCCCCAGCCTGTGGCTTCATCAATTTGGCTGCCATCGGTATAGCACTTGACATTGTTCCCCTCAGTGGGGGTCCCCTTTCCAAAGCTGGCACAGCAGCTTACACATCAACCCTCTTTGTCACAAGAAAATCAGTTTAAGTGAATCCAGTTGAAAGGGGAAATAAGCTAAGATGTAAATGAACATCTTTAAACAAGGCGTATTAAAAATGTCTCGTAAGAGCCAAGCAAAAATTTCACTTCAGCTACCTGTAAGTGTGCATCTTGCCAACATTTATCCATATAAAGCTCACGTTGAGAACCTGTGTGAACGCACAAAAACAATTGCTGAAAAAAGCATCTCAAGGATGCATTTTGAAGAAAACAGTCTCCAGAAAAGAGACCCCACTTAAAATTTTATTTTGCGTAAGATGGGCGTTTTGCACTGTTCTGGGACTTGATATTTTGGTCCGTAGCATAAAAAGTAGCGCTCAAAGCATAACTTCTATTTCAAGGTGATGAAAGATGCCACAGATGTTATGGATTTTGATAGTTTATCAATGAACTTGAAAATGGTGATCCAAGCAACGTGCTCTAAATGTCATTGCTTGTCATAAATTACGCTTGACAAACGTCAGCTTCAGTCAATGTCACTTCTCTGCCTCTCCAAATTTTATCAAAAGGCTCGGTAGCTCTGACCACCTGTCCGAGTTTTTACTCCTCCCAAGTTTGAAACAAAGAACAAAACTGCAATTGAAGGATTTTTTGCCTAATTCACCTCTAGGCCTCCAGTTTCAAACCTGCAGCAGTACTTTTGTCATTGTCGGCCCTCAAACTCACTTATGATGACTGAGGATTGATCACATTCAAAATCTGACTCCCCAAAAGTGATTTTGGGAGCAAAGTTTCACCTCTCAAGGAAAAAAATGTCCGTGTTTCTGAAAACCTGGCATATTCAGCAAACATTCGACCCTTGAGGGCACTAAAGGCTCCAGAGTCACGTCGTTATTGTTAGCTTGGACCATTTGGACCTCGTTATTGTGAGGCCATTTACGGCACAAAAGAATTGGTCGAGAAAGCAAGCTTCGTTATTGTACAAAATATATTGTCTGGCTTGCTGAGTAGTGAAGAAATTTGACAATGATTTTTGATGGTCATAGAGGCAAGACGAACAAAGCAAGTGCAATTTTATGTCTTGCACTTTTCTTGTTCAATTTTTGTCACTTTATAACACCATGTTGAAATGAATGCTCAAGCATTTCTACAGCCTCTTCCAGCTTTTCTCTTCTACCCCTGAACTGTTTCATCCCATGGGAAATGTAGCTGGGTGTTGCCAGATTGAGGTAAAGTTTATTTTTTGCTTGACATGTCAGCGAGCGCGTAATCGAGATGGTTGAAAAGGAGGGTAGCCGGATTGAGTGAAACTTTACACTATGTTTAAGTTAGGACCCTAGTCTAGTATTGATATCAGTATAGATATGTGCATCCGGATATTCTCTTTTATATTTTCATGGCCTGAATACTTTTGGGCCCGATTGTACGTGGTCATCTACTCTGCTTTACGCAGGAGTCCGTGCAGAGTGTGTACCTTGTAACGATTAAGCTCATGGACATTACAGAAATTAGGGACGCAAAGGGTACAAGACTCCTTTGTTCAAGCATGAGCCGCTGTAATAGTCCTGTTACGTTGCGGTCACGCGTAGCCTGGAGCCTAAGAACTTGGAAGATTTTGTGACTTGGGATAAAAAAGCCCCAGCAACAGGGGTTCTACCCCGTTTTTACTTCGTCTCCAAGCCATATGCGACGGGAGCCTTAATGAGCTCCTGCCCTGCATTGAATTTGCACCTCGGTAGCAGAGGTTTTAAGGGCAGAGATACACGTGCGTACGCCTTGTACGTGGCAAGAGTGAGATCAACACAATGGGGTGCATGGGGAGGAGTTGGTCGGTGTCCTCCTGGAGCTGTAGGAGGTCCTGATGTTCTTTGCTGCTGTGACTTCATTCCAACGCAAGACCCTCAGACTCGACCCGTCCTGTTCCTTTGGAACGGAGATGAAGTTGAAGAGTTGCTTCAACTCGGACGTCGCAGTAGCCACCAAACGTAATTCGGTCTTCCCGTTCAAAGAACAACACCTTTTTTGGTACTCCCGTCAACCTTGCCCTTGCTTGGTACGTCTGCGCTCTGAAAAGCAGCTGCGCGTGACGTCTTTCGGGCTCTAGCGTCAAAAAATAAGGCCTGTGGTGTCGAGAAACCGCTTCCCTCCCCGCCTTCAAATTTGGCGAAATATGTTTTTTGTTCAAAGGTAGTTTTTCACATGCGCAGTGTGTCTTGATAGGTACTTTGACGAGAGCATTTTGCTCTGACTGCGTCTCGCGGGAAAGTGCACTCTTTTCCTGCCTCTCAACAACATGTTCACTGCATGACTTACTCAGGCCACCTGCGAAAGCTAATAAAAAACAGTAGCTTGAACTTTGATGTGATTTGGTCCTTTAAGGGCTTTGCTACAGATAATTTTGGTTGCCCCATTGGTTTTCAATGTCCAGAAGCAGTGGACAACAGACGTAACGACCACTTCTCGGCACAACGTCGTGATGTACATGAGCCTACGCTTCTTAGCTTGAAGCTAGAAATGACGCTTCTTCGCTTTGTCAGTTTCTGCCATTCCCCTGACCATACCGTCACGCATGGGGGTGAAAACAGGATGTGTTCGGGGTGTTCCGCTTCTAGTGGCACTGGCCGACCTATCTCCGAGTAACACTCGACCATTTTTAAATGGAAAGGTCATATATTTATAACTTAGGAGAGGGAAAGTGTGTTTGTGCTTGTATCTTCATTACCAGGAAACGGCTAAACGAAAGCACCTGAGAGGCTCAAAATTGGCCGGATCCTTCCTTGGGCCACTGGTACGGATCCAATCTAGCCGTCGCAGGCCCAGTACTGGTGGCAGGCCGTCAATCACACACACACACACACACACACACACACACACACACACACACACACACACACACGCACGCACGCACGCACGCACGCACACACTCACACACACGCGCGCGCGCTCCGCTGAAACGTCGGTGGAGTTGCCTGCAGTGCCTCCATACGGCCACCGTGTGCAGTAGACAGAACATGTGTAAGAAAGTGCCTATGGGCCCCAGGCAGGGATGAGCATTTCAGGCAGCTCATTTTTAAATCATACTTTTCCGGGCGCTTTACACAGCCAACAAAGAGTAAGACTCATTTGAGGAGTTATGGCCCTGCTTGAATTCCGCTTGTCTGCGCGAGCATCATCCCATTTCGAATTTTTGCAGAAGCGCACGTGTCTCACATACTTATTAAGCTAGACCAAGTTGTTTATCTTTTGCAGCGTGCTATAGTTGTTGCCAGACTCCATTGAAATTCATTCTAGCCAAATGAAATAATAATGGGATAATCACCTTTTAGGTCCCTTCTATACCTTGCAACTTTTCAAAATGCAGCACAAGGAGTTTGATCAACATTTGAAATTTCAAGTGTCTTTTACCTTCCAAAGCGGAACACCTTGGTATGTGCTGAACTTATGTAGTAAAACTTTATTGCGAGAGATACGGGCAACGTGCAACTGCACGGCAGCAAACCATCCATGCAAGGTGCAGTCGTCGCAGGACCAAGAATGCTGTCGCTGCCCAGATCGTCGTTGTTGAAGTCAAGCATGGGGACGTCGTCTAGCACGTAGTACTTTCTGTGTAGATAGAAGAGAGCGTTGTAGTAACAGTAGAGTGAAAAAGTACTGTTGTCTATGTCTGCAGCAAAGTATCACAGTTATGTGTAGATGATGAAGGTCATTAAAATATCAGTTAACATATATGCTAAAAGAAAAATCTATAATTTTTGCAGTTGTCTTGGTGCAATTAATATTGTCTAAATTCTTCTGGTTGCTGAGCAATGAGGGTTCAAAACAGGCAGGAGACTCTTGAACGCGCTATATGCATGGCAAAGTATAAATTGGGATTCCTCGTGGACATGTACGATTTGGTGCTAGATGCTATTTGAATCATTTGCAGTCGAATGAGCCCCACGCGGTCGTCCAGGTACTCTGTGCTACTATCTCCTACGTTCTCTGGTGGCTGCCTAAGCACTCCACTTACTTATGCAGAAAATGCGATTTTGGACCTCGATTTCGGCCTCGGAGCGTCCTCAAAAGGCGCATTCCCATTCCACGACCCGTGAAAAGTAGCGTCTTCCGACTGACCACGTTCCGGGAGTGCGCGCAGATAGGTAAAGTGGAGCACACCAAGATGGCCTTCCTCCGATTCTCTTCAGCAGAGCCTGCACTGCCCTGATTCTCTATGGCGTCTACATGATCACTTGGGGATTACGGCAACCTAAGAAGTATTTGATGAGTTGTGACTCCTTTGTCGTCCTCAGTCCATTTACCTCACAAGCCTGAATGGAAAGTTCTTGTGCTGCTGTCACTGTCTGCACTGTCTTCTTGGCCAAGAAACACATTCTGATGCTAGCCCCGTCGTCAGCCGCTTGGGCGACAATAATTCCTGGGGGGCTTTTGGAAATCACTTGACGCTGCTGTTCTTTATGTGACAATCATCTGGATGTCTTTGCAGCTTCTCAGCAAAGTTGATCAGAAAGGATGAGTTTCTAAGATGAGATAGAGACCCTCGGTTGCAAACCCAACTCTTTTTTAATATTGAAGAATTACGGATGTGACTGTGCAAGCCTTAAATGTCGTGCTATATCCTAATCTATGACATCGGACAGCCGAAAATGTGAGGGATTCTTTTGGTGTAATCTTAGCCAAAAACACGTAACGTCGGTTACGTGTATGACGTTACAGTGAAATCCGGGTAACAGGAACCACTTTTGCACGAATCAAAAAAACTATTGACCAAACATCCGCGATAAAGGGGACAACTAAATCAAGCATCCTTTGGAGGAAGGGAGTGTTAATGACCTTACCTAATTCTACCCCCAAAAAACACTTGAACTACAGCATAAAACCCTACACGTACTTGGTACGTGATCCAGATCAACAATCACGGGTGGTGAGAAAGAAAGACGAAAACAACCATTTCAACGGCTTACAGAAAGGTTACATTCCAAACTGTTGTTGAACCATGTGAGGATGCATTCAAATAAATCGTTCTTCAGCTTCTGTGCCAGGGGCACTCTGGTTCACAGGGTCACCAGCTTGGATTGGCACGGATGGCTCATGGACCAAAAGGGGCGTGTCGCCAATTATGTTGTCTGTGTCTGCCACAAGTGGTGGCAGCTCCTCCAGATCGGTATCAACGGTGCTCGTGGACCAATTTGCGAGGATTAGGATTTTTGATGCGTCAGCTGTTGTTCTAAGGATGCATGCAAGACTAACGTAAGTTCTTGCAGAATTAGAGATGAGCACGGGCTGTGTGAGTAAAATATCAACATTGGGAATTCCTTTTCCGAAATCACATTTATGCAGATCACGATTATCCGAATTCTACCAGGCAATCCTTGGCGTAATTCATTTCCGCACGGTAGAATGGACTGGCTACGCTGTTGTGGCAGCTTCTGGTGTGACATCAGCTCCTGAATCCATCGTTCAGGCGCCGTCGTTCAGACACAGCTTGTCAAGATCTAGCACCATGAACAACTTTGCGACTGGTCAATTTGGTGCTAGAAGGTCGAGAGTTCAGCAACGCCTGGAATCTGCATTTTTTTTAGACTAGCTGGACGGAGTGCCCTTCGAGCACCATGTCAATGTACATGATCACACGATGCCTAAAAGAGAAAGCAACCTAAACATTGCAGTATGAGTGCAAGGTAATTTGAGTGGCAACTTTTTTATTTGGAAATTGAACATTGTGCAGTATACAAGAAGTCTATGGCAGAGGGAAGCAACCTCCCTTCTTCTGTTGTCTCCCCTTCCTGCCCCTCCAAAAGTGTGACAGTGATGGGCCAATCTCTGACGGGTCAAGCTGCATTTTTTGCTGGCCAGCCCGTGACATCTCGGCCCATCTCGGCCCATCTCGGCCTATCTCGGCTGAGGCTGAGGCTGAAAATACCGACTTTTGAGGCCTGGCAACCTCAAGCGGAGGTCGGACCTTGCTAAAAACACTCTCTAGCCCCTCCCGCATCCCCCCGCCCAAGTTCCACCGCGATCTGCATCGTGCCGCAGCCGCTTGCCCGTGACAAAGCATTCAACCTATTTTCTTTCTAGTATGGAAAAAACCAACCGAGAGAAAAGTGGAAAAATGCTGCATCAAAATGGGCAGTCCCGAACTTTTGTACTTGGTTTTCTGTCTCAACTTGTGAAAAAGTGATGCCACATTAAAATTCAACCCCAAAATGTTTCGGTTCAGCGTGTGCAACCAATTTGATACAAGAAAGACTGTACCAAGTGCGCAACATTTGTGTGGGTGAGTGTGTCTGTGTCTGTCCGAGGCAAATTTCCAGCTTTACTAGCTTTTGCGCGGCTGATTTGTGGCTTCTGTGCAACCACTTTGATGATTGCGGAGCGCGTGTTGAGCGCGCGAGGGCCGTGTGTATTCAGGGATGATTTGACAAAGACCTTTCTAAAACGATGATAATCAATTACAGGCATGATGAAGTACCAAATTATCCTTATAGAAATGGATGCTTTTGTTTATTTCCTTTGTTTTTCCTGTTAAAAACTGGAGTGAAGGACAAAGAGGTCATCAATGGTTTCATCACTGATGCTTGTTCTCGATATTGTTATAAATAGACCAATAGAAAGATCTCTCAGTCTCTGCAGATGTTGGTGGGACTGACAACAGTGCTATTTAAAGTTTCTCTAAAGTGCTTGGTCTCTCCCTTGTAACTTCAAATGCTTTCATTTTGTTCTCAATCATTTTCAGTACTGCTGTGGCTGAATATCCAGCAGAACAAGAACCAGAGGGCTGTCTCTTTCTAGCCAGAAAGTCATTCATCAATTCTTGATATTTTGAGCACTTTGCTTGAGGAGGAGAATCCACATTGCTGGCATCTACCAGGTTAACATCTTGTCTCTCACTGCCACCAGGGACCTGATCTTGCTTAAAGAAGTGCATGTGGAGATCTTGGGCACATTTTGTGATATCATTTCTGTTAGTGTACTCAACTTTGCTTGCCTCCTCATATCAAACAGTCCAGAAATGATGGATCTTCCAAGTATTCCTGGAGTGTGGCCATGTCAGTCAGTCTTCTTTCAGAAATTCTTGAGAACAGCACATCTCAAAACATGCTTGAAAATGTTGAGTCGGAGTGAAGAGTAGCCATCCTCGTCAAAAATGATGGAATCCACGTCAGTCAACAATCATTTTTTACCATTCATAATCGACTATAGTTGAATACAACTTTTTAGTTGATTAATCGACTAGTCAAATCATGCCTTAGTGTGAATGTCTGTCAGAAACACACAAACATGGGGAATCATATTTTTCCCACCCAACGAAGTGGGTTGCGCTTAAGCGCGAGTATTTTTGAAAGTAGATCACTTAAAAGAGTTGATACAACTGCACCTAGGAATCTCCGTGTAGTGCTGATTCTGCTTGAGTTTACTTTTGTAGTATGATTATGAGCGTGACCTATCTCTACATTAGATCCACCTCTAATCTCTCCCTCATGCAACGTATGCGTTTATGTGTTGATCAAGCTTCTCCACCCCTTTTG
>JAAUXU010074750.1_pt1 | contig 10246 bp, 15 predicted proteins | sample 7278151 | NCBI WGS metagenome assembly JAAUXU01 (sample SAMN14350113, study PRJNA611818) | marine sediment metagenome | isolation source: surface marine sediment (1.8m) | place: French Polynesia: Moorea | collected 2018-08 | reverse complement strand
CTTACATTACATATTTTGGCCGCACAGGGGTCGCTTTTTCGCTTGGCAGCGCTTTTTTCGCTTTTTGGAGACGATGACGACATTTCGAAAAAAAATGACCATGCGGGGAAAAAAAGCCCGCCGAATTCCCGCTTGAAGAAAGGTCAGGCATTTTTTGTGCCTATATAAAATCATTTTTTAAAAGGTTGCAGCCGGCTTTACTCGGAAGCGAAAATGTACTACCGTTTACTGACGGTTCAAAAAGTGCCCGAATTATTGCTGAGGCAAAATGATGTCGAAAAAAAAAGGTTCGAAAAAGCAAATACGCCAAGTTCATCTTTCCCAACCCGGATTTTCAACATGGAGGCGACGGAGGCATTCTCGCCTCCGTCTAACGTACGTACCCTAGGTACGCATGAATAATGACTCACGAATTCCTTGGAAGGAGGGCCAGCAACATGTGACTTCTCTCCCCCTATCCACTTATCCTTGGTCAGTCATCAATCGGCCGGTATCTTTCGGAGGAGGAGGCTGCTCCTCGGATCTTGGACGATGTCACAACGGTCCAAAACAAATATGATGATAGGTACCATACTGTTAATTATACAAGTATGAAGCGTAAAAATGACCCCTTTGGTTGGTTTGCAAAAAAAATGTCAAATGAGCTCCGTTCCCGTGTGCACAACTGTAGGGACCTGTTTTGTCGTCATCCTCCTCCTCCTCCTCCTTGGCCTCGACTTCTCCGTCGGCATCCGCGTCCTTGAGAGCACCGTGCGGATCGGCGACGACACCGAGGGCGCCATCAGCGGGGCAAGGCTAGATCCGCAGGGCAACAACATACAGGGAAACAAACAGAGCAGATGCCAATGCTACTTTTTCCAATCCCGTTCCCACCCTACTATCACCTCCCCTTATTTTCAGTGTGTAGAACCGTAAGAAAATATAAAAGTTACAAATGGCATCTGCCTTTTTGCTTTTAAAGATCTCCGGGGACATCACAATCTGCACAAGATTCAACTACAGGACCTTTGGCCATGACAGCACCCTCTGGTTCGTGCCGCCGCCCAACTCTGGAAAGGAAAAGGTTGTCCAAAACATAAACAAATTTACATTTTTTACCAAGCAATTCCATTTCCTCCTCAGGTGGATGAGAGTGTGTTGTTTTTCCACACCATCTATCCACTGAGCTTCTTTGGCTTTGGCTACCCATTCTCAAAGGGTTCATACAAGTCCTGGATCAAGCTGTCAAGGGACGATCATGGGCTGAAAGAGCTGTACGGGATAAACAGGTGGATCCATGTTTGCTTTGGATATAGAAAGAGGGATGGCTTCGTGGTGGTGGTCAGGGTATGTACAGTAGAAAATTCTGATACTGATATAGGAAAGGTTCTGATAAAAGAGTTCACTAGGATGGTGAAATTGTTGGTGGGAATGAAGCAGATCCTGAAATGACAGGAGTCTCATTGCCCGACAACTTCTTGTCAGACTTCTACCTTGGCAGGTGCTCTTATGATGAGGAGTTTGCTTGTTCTGCTCCTGAGAGCAAGTACACTGATCTCAACATCTGGAACAGCTTCCTCAGCATTGAAGATCAGATTGGCTGGACAACTTGCAAGTTAGTCTCACTTTTTTAAAAGAGGTACATGCCCTGTTATTATATTTTATGTAGGAACTTCAAAAAAGGAACTGTTGTGAACTGGGATAGAGCCAAGTTGAGTCTGACAAACATGACTGAAAAGCAAGTCCCTATGCAAGAAATCTGTGAGGCAGTTCGTCCTGGTGATGTGCTGGTTCCTCTTGAAATAGGATTTTATGACTTGGTGGAGATATGCAAGGGATTCAATGGTGAAACAACGGTGGTGCAATCACAAGAGATGCAAACAGAGCTGACAAAGATGTTCAATACTTCAGCTTGCATTGACAACCAATTTCAGATTGGTACAGTAGAGCAGATAGGCAAAGTTTTAAACACGAAACACCTATTTAAATTTTTCAGGATATTGGAATGGATGGTGGGATGAATTGATCGAGGGGACATTTGAGGATGCAAACACCAGAGAACCTTTGAAACCAACAGCATTCCAGCCTTGGTTCCCTGGTGAGCCAAACGGAGAAAACCAAGAGAACTGTGCTCAAGTTTCCACAACTCTTGATGCTTGGAATGATTGTTGGTGTACACTGGCTCAATGTGGGTTTTGTCATTTTGACCATGCTCCAACTTTTACCTTGAGAGGTGTTATTTTTTATATGGAAGAATATAAATAAAATATATGTATATTACTTTTCTGCAAATGTTTAGGACTTTGCACTGAGTCTTTGCTAGACAGCAAATATAGCTGGACTGGGGAGTTGGTGAACAATTTCTACATTCTAAGAGGATACACAGGTTCTAGCCTACACTATGACCAAGTTGATCAAATATGGAGAATAGACATTGCAAATGGAGAAGAAAATAAAACCCTTGCCTCAGTGAATGCAACTTTCTATCCATATGGAGAAAGGACATGGCACATACATAATGACCCTTGCTATGGTACAGGAAGTACCAAGGTTACATTGAACCTTAATGCATGTGCTGATGATGAGTTTAACTGTGTTAGTGGTCAGTGCAAACCTATGGCTGCTAGATGTGATGGGAAGCTTGATTGTGATGACAGAACAGGTTACAAATGAATTCAAACTGGCAGGAGACCTGCAATTTATTGACCATTCTTGTTCTTTGCAGATGAAATGGGATGTGAAATTTATGTGAAAGAAGACACATACATAAAGACAATGCCTCCTGAGCCAATGAATGAAAATAATGTTACTTTTGTGGAACTCAGTCAAAATATTTTGGCCATATTAGAGATTGCAGAGGTGGACAGCTATATTTCCATGCAATTTGAGATTAGTCTGACATGGTACTTGTTGAACTATTTTTAAACCTTGAAATTCTAATGCTCACAACTATCACAGGTTTGATGAGAGACTCACAATGACTAATCTGAATGCAGATGAACATCTGAATACCCTGACTCTAGAGTCAAGACAGGAAATATGGATACCACAGATTGTTTTTTACAACACAGAGATCAAAACAGAGTCATTGAATGATGTTAAGGCTTTTGCCACAGTAGACAGAACTGGAAACTACATCAGGGAACAAAGCAGCAAACTGCACAATGCCTATTTATATAAAGGGGATGAAAATCCAATAACCTTGACAAGAGTATATTCTGAAAAATTTATTTGTGACTATGACATGGCAGTCTATCCATTTGATGTTCAAAAATGTTCCACAATATTCACAATGAAGGGCACTTCTGGGAATTTCATTAAGCTGTTGGCTAACTCATCTGCATATCTAGGCCCAGAGGACCTTCCACAATACGTGGTGTTGGAAACCACAATCTCAGAGGTGCTGGTTGACCAAGGCACGAATGCAGTCAGGGTAGACATCACTTTTGGGCGCAGGATTCTCTCAACTGTGCTTTCTAGTTATTTGCCCACATTTCTTATCTGTCTTATGGTCTTTGCAACAAACTATTTTAAGGGATACTTTTTTGAAGCCATTGTGACTGTAAATCTGACCAGTCTTTTGGCACTAACCACTCTCTTTGTGAGCATTCTAAACTCACTCCCCAAGACCTCCTATATCAAGATGATTGATGTCTGGCTTATATTTTGCCTCACTATACCATTTACTGAGGTTATTCTTCAGGTAAGCATGCCCACCAAAAAAATATACTTTTCTTACTAAGCTTTTTGCATTCAGACATGGATTGAATATGTTAGAAAGGAGACCACTCACATAAATCCATTTGGAACAACCCTTGTCCAAAACATAGAGGAGACATCAGCAAAAACAAAGAGGTATTATAAATATATGTGGAAGCTTTTCTAAGCATTCGTATTTGTATTCTATTGTTTGAAGGCCAAGCAACAAGGTTGAAAACATACGAATTGGAAATATTAAAAGGTAAGTACAGCTACAAATATCAAGATTGATTATTCTATATGTATGACAGTCTCACTACAATTTTCTTATCTCTCATCTTTGTTCATTTCCAAGAGTATGGTTTTCCTTGCTAAAAGTCATCGAGAAAGTGCTACTATGAATTAATTATCTTCTATCTGCAGGCAACCAGAGGAATCCAGAAACTATGAAATGGCCAGACTCATTGCCACATGGGGCCTACCCTCTTTCTTTACTCTGTTCTCATTTGTTTATTTCATGGTTGGAATATCTTTCTATGTCAATAGGGAGTAACAAAAGAAAGAATCACAAGGGAGACATAAGTCTTTAAGGGAAGGGAATTCAAAAACACATTCAAACATGACTAAAAATAAAACATGTTGTAGTGTCTATATACACATACACAACTACCCATATATGTGCTCACAATTGACATGTTGTAATGGATCCATTGCTTGTACATATTGAAGCTACATCTTAATTAGTTTTCTGTTCATATGAACCAATGCAAAAATGTCCGGCATTAATATCTGATGTTCATGAGCTCTAGTTTAACACAATGCATTAGCATCATAACATGACATTCTAGGTGCAGAAATAAAGTCCTTTTCCTTGGTGTATTTGTTCTGGTCTTCTTTTTAAATATAATTGCAGATAACATTATTAACATCCGCAAAAGGATAACATCATTGAAAACAAGCATGTTTGATTGTGAACACGTATTGCCTTTGTATAAAACATGAGAAAATTTGATGGATTCCAAAGTTGGGTATTCAAGTGATGCTTCGTAAATTTTTGCTATACTCCATGGCACTGGTATTAAACCATGTGAAATGGGGCGTAAATTTTCTGGAATTTTTGAATTACAATTCACGATTACTCTGGAAAAATCATCATTAACTTTCAAATAATATTGACAATCTCATCTGCCTTATCCTTTTTCATTCTAGAAGAGTATAGGTGTACAGTAGTACATGTAGAGCATAATTAATGCCTAAAAGTGAGAACTTTTTTTCCAAAGTTCAACTATACTGCCAAAGCCTTAAACAGCACGAAAAAAAATATTTGGCTACTTCAGTTCTGTAATTCCCTCACAACCATCCACATCATGGATTCCAAATTGAGCTAGACTGAGCAATGCAAAAATGATCAAACAATATAAGAATAGTTGCCTGATTTTAGGAGGTAAAAATACACAAACAAAATAGATTCATACAAGAACATAAACAACCTTTTTTAAAAAAACTGCTGTAAATTATTCCCAAAGTTTCAAAGTTATTTTTTATGATGTTTGACTTGGACCTTGATTGTTTGTTACAGCTATCATCCTATTTTCTAATGGAGAAGCTATTCGGGTACTGGAAAGTAAGATCAAGCTTGGAGATTACAGATTGTCCTCTTTCAGTGGAGCTAGACTTGTTCCTGAGGATCCAAGCACTAAGGGACTAACATGCAACCAACCTTTTTCTTGTGTTAACAGAACCATGTAGTGTTTTGCTAAATTGTCATTTTTTTGTCATAATTACAGTTTCTTCCAAAAATATCTTTCACCATCAAATTTTGAAATTTAACTTAGAGCTTCCAACTTTTTCTTTTTCAGATTCCTGGTGATATAACAATTTGTACCAGATTTATTTACAGAACTCTTGAATATGACAGCAAGTTATGGTTTGTGCCACCTCCCAATTCGGGGAAAAAGAAGGAAAGATTTTTAAAAGAATGTATTGCAACAAGGACAGTTCTTGGAATTTTACCATAGAAAATTAATAGACAAAGACAATGACAATGATTTTTCAGGTTGGGAAAGGATTGCTTTTCTGGTTGACCATTTATCCAATGAGCTTCTTTGGCTTTGGGTGGCCTTTTGCTTTGGGCTCACACAAAGCATGGATTAAACTCTCCAGAGATGAACAAGGAATAAAAGAACTTTATGGAGTAAATAAATGGATCCATGTTTGCTTTGGGTACAGAAAAAGTGATGGTTTCATCATAGCTATCAGGGTAAATGACCATACAGAACAGCAAATGCAAGGAATTTTTTACTGAAATGTTTATTTCTAATTCCGCAGGATGGAGAGATTGTTGGAGGGGACAAACCTGACCCAGAAATGACAGATGTTAAATTACCTGACAGTTTTCTATCTGACTTTTACCTTGGAAGGTGCAATTATGATGAGGAGTATTCTTGTTCTTCCCCTGAGAGTAAATTCACAGATTTGAACATATGGGACAGGCTTTTAAGCACACAAGATTTGCTTGACTGGACAACATGCAGGTATGTGAAACACATGTTGGGAAGGTTTTCCATATGTAGGTCTTCATTGAGGTCCCTTTCATAGAAACATGAACAAGGGAAATATTGTGAATTGGGAGACTGCCAAGCTCATTCTGACCAATATGACAGAAATTGAGGTGCCTGAACAAGAGGTCTGTGAACCAGCCCGACCTGGAGATGTGCTGATTCCAAGCAAAGTTCCTTTCACTGACCTTGTTGAGTTGTGCAAGGTGTTCAATGCCAAAACAACTGTGGTCAGCTCAAGTAAAATGCAAGCAGAACTAGTTTCTGTGGTGGAGGGATCTGATGTGTGTGCTGATTCAAGGGGTAGGAACAAAAGAGAAAAAATATTCCACTTTTGCCTATGGCATTTACCAAAGTTGATGTTTCTAGGCTTTTGGAATGGATGGTGGGACAAAAACAGTGAGGGAGATTTTGTCAATGTGAACAATCAAGCATCTCTTTCACAAAGAGAATACCAGCCATGGTACATGGGAGAACCAAATGGAAAAGACCAAGAGAATTGTGCCCAAACATCCACTGGGCAAAGAACCTGGAATGATATTGTTTGCAGTGCAGAACAATGTGGGTTTTGTCACTTGAGCAAAGCTCCATCCTTTACTCTGCGTGGTGTGTTTAACTTTTAGCTTTCTTTGACTTGTTTACATTCTTTAACAGTGATAAATAATTGCAGGAGTTTGCCCTGACTCCTTGCTTGATGACAGATATAGTTGGAACAGGGAACTAGTAAATAACTTTTACATTTTGAGAGGATATACTGGATCCATGTTATACTTTGATTCTGAAACTAAAATGTGGAAAATGGACAAACAGTTTGGAAATTTGACCAAGACACTTGCTACCGTGAATGCCACCTACTATCCCTTTGGTGCCAAGAATTGGACAATCCATGATGATCCATGTTATGGGACAGGAAACACTAAGGTAACCCTGAATCTTAACTCTTGTGGGGATGATGAGTTCAACTGTGTCAGTGGACAATGTGTACCTATGACTGTCCGTTGTGATGGAAAACTAAATTGTGATGATAGAACAGGTTTGTTGGACAGACATTGTACATTTTTCTTCTTCTCAAATGTATGTATTACCAAATTGACTACTAATTCTTTAGATGAAATGGGATGTGATGTCTACAGAAAAGACAGCATCTACATAAAGACCATGCCACCAGAGCCTCTGAATGAAGATAATATGACATATGTTGATCTTAGCCTCAATATTTTGGCAATATTAGAGATAGCAGAGGTTGACAGCTACATATCCATGCAAATTGAGATCAGTTTGTCTTGGTATGCAAAACTACAAGAATAGGTAGAAAACCTATTTTCATCTCTTTCATAGGTTGGATAAAAGACTTACCATGATTAATTTGAACATGAATGATCATCTCAACACTTTAACACTGGAGGCAAGACAGGAAATATGGATTCCACAAGTTGTTTTCTATAACACCGAGAGCAAAACAGAGTCTGTCAATGATGTAAAAGCTTTTGCAAAAGTTCGTAGGGAAGGAAATTACCTAAGAGAAACAAGTAGCAGGATTCACAATGCCTACTTGTTCAAAGGACAAGAAAATCCCATTACTCTAACTAGAGTGTACTCTGAAAAATTCATATGCGATTATGACATGGCACTATACCCATTTGATGTGCAGAAATGCTCGGCTATCTTCATTATGAAAGGGAACCTGGGGAACTTTATTGAGCTCCTACCCAATTCTTCTTCATATTTGGGTCCAGAAGACTTGCCACAATATGTAGTCTTAGAAACAACCATTCAGGAGTATGTTGTGCCCCCCAGCACCAATGCTGTTAAAATTGATATAACTTTTGGGAGGAGGATCCTTTCCAGCATCTTGTCCAGCTACCTGCCCACCTTTCTCATTTGCCTCATGGTGTTTGCCACCAACTACTTCAAGAGCTACTTCTTTGAGGCCATTGTCACGGTGAACCTAACTAGCCTTTTGGCGCTGACCACCCTCTTTGTCAGCATCCTGAACTCCCTGCCCAAGACATCCTATATCAAGATGATTGACGTGTGGCTAATCTTCTGCCTCACAATCCCCTTCACAGAGGTCATCCTCCAGGTGAGCGATACAAATGCATGCTCTTCGACAAAAATACAATGCGTTTTGTTTGCAACAGACCCTAATTGAGTATGCCAGGGAGGAAGTCACCTTTGTAAACCATCACGGAATGACTCTGATAAGGCGCACGGACGGAGGGGAAGACAGCGGCAAGATCAAGAGGTAACTTTGCACAATACCTATAAAGCGTCAAGAATAATATATAGGCATTGGCACTATCTTGGCCAGGGGGAACAACAACAACAACCTGGTCGGAGGAGGCCGCTTCTCCTCATCCTACATGGCTAGGACCTTCTTTGTGGCCAAGCTCCTGGCCACTTGGGGACTCCCGCTATTCTTCGCCGCATTCTCACTCGTCTACTTCGTCGTCGGGATTTCATACTACGTCGACAGGATTTGAAATATCTTTAAAAAATATATCCCGATGTTTTGTGGTCTTTTTTCGATTCACATCAACGGCACAATGTTCAGCAACCCTTGTGGTGTCTTTTTGTGCCTATGTACAAGGCAATTTTATCTGAGCCCATCGTATCATCTCGGGCTCAATCGTACGGAGCACACCAAACAAACTTTTCAACATTTTACCCCATATGCTATGCCGGAAATATTCTAAATACCTTTTTCGATGTTCATGATGCGTGTATCCTTTTTCGCGAAATAAATTTGGTGTCTAGATGTACGTAACAACGCTGATAGGTGGCGGGGCGCGCGTGTGACGATTCGTGCCGTTTCCCAGACAAAGCCAATTAATCGTCGAACCTTCGCCGTCGTCTGACTGTCGGTCCCTCCCTCGATCCCTCTCGACCTTTGTCGCGCCTCTTTCTCCCCTCGATACTGGACCAATAAGAAGTTGGGAAACAATTCGCCCTGTGCAATCCTTTCTCATTGTTTTTCTGGGAGAGCGAGAGGCGTGCCTACCCGCGTAATCTGGACTCTTTTGTCACAAGTTTCCATCTCCACGTCCAAGGCCGACCTTACTGTAGGAAGTGCCTCTGTCGTCGTACTATACAATCTCTCCAGAGGCCCTCATCATAATCCTTTCTTCCCCCTTTTCGCTCCCCAGAGGAGGAGGAGGAAGACCAAGAGGTGTACGTTACAAATTGGTGCACACAACCAACACAGGAGGAAATAATGGTCTCTACCTTTCTTCTGCAATTAACAGCTCTCGCCGCTCATTTCCGGGTTTTCGCCAAGGACAGAACAGGGATATATGCTCTCCAAGGGCAGCGGGAGGAAGAAGCAAGGACGGGAAAGATATATTTCTAGAATATTACACTTAGTCACTTTGGATAGCTATTTCCCGTTTTCCACACCAAAAAAATATGGTTTGTGGAAAGTGTGGAAAATATTGTTCCGCCAAGGTGCGAAAAAAGATGGGGAGGCAAGGTGAGGTTAACGAGGAATCACTTATGCAAATTTCTTTGCCTTTTTTCTTTCTTCTCCATTGGATGTGGAGAGAAAATTGCGCGAGGAAAAAGAGTATGGAGGGGGAGGAAATGGGTCTAGGAAAATTGGGCGAAAATTGGGCGGATGCATCTTTCTTCATTTTTATGGAGGTGGAAAAGATGGTCTTCTAACCTCACCAAACATATGAGAACATAAAAAAATGAGATTACAATCTTGAGCGTTTGTGCTGGTCAAAGCAGTTTTTTTCCTGCTGCCGTTCTTTCCTTTTACTCACTCACTGTGCAGGCAGACGGCGAAAAAGTGACAAAGCATTGCCGCAGCAGCTCTGGATCCTTTTCTTTTCCCAGACAGTCAGACAGACAGACATTGTCTCCACCCTGACTCGAGCCCCACAACTTTTTTTTAACGTGGGGAATGGGAAAAGTGAAAAAGTGGGGGCGATCTTCACACCCTTTAGGTTTTTTCCCCGGCGTATGCGGGAACGCAGGGGGGCGCCGGGGGGGGGGGCGGGGGGGGAGGG
>JAAUXU010063849.1_pt1 | contig 10246 bp, 12 predicted proteins | sample 7278151 | NCBI WGS metagenome assembly JAAUXU01 (sample SAMN14350113, study PRJNA611818) | marine sediment metagenome | isolation source: surface marine sediment (1.8m) | place: French Polynesia: Moorea | collected 2018-08 | reverse complement strand
CTGTACAGCTATTCCCAAGAGACTCACCTATACTTATTGCATGGCCATCTATGGTCTGTGTGATGTAGTCTAGTAAAGGGAACTTTGGACCTCGATTTGGACCTCGATTTCGGCCTCAAAACGGTCTCAAATGTAAGGTGTGGCGGGATCAGTTTCAAGCTTGTGATGTTTAGCGTCTGCAGACTGAGTTTGGTGACGATCGGTGCGGCGGTTGGGGCGGCCATAGCCGGACAGACAGACCTGCACACCCAAAGAGTGAGGATGTTCTCCCACTACAAGAACAGGTTCACAATTAAATTTCTTATAGGGTGTGCTCCATCGGGCGAAGTCACTTTCATATCTCGTGGCTTTGGCGGCCAGACAACAGATACAGAGATCACCACCCAAAGTGGCTTCATGGATCAAATTGAGGAAGATGATACCATCCTAGCAGACAAGGGGTTCCTCAGCATTGAGGTAAGCCTGACAGAAGCAGGTGGAATATTAGTTATGCCTCCATTCATGAAAGGCCAAAAGCATTTCCAATTTTCAACTATGCAAAATGAAGATGGATGCAAGATTGACAGTGTTCACATGCTTGTTGAATGTTGTACTGAGTGCATGAAATGATTTGGAATCCTTGACTATGTTCACAGTAAAATGCTTGAGCATTTTGATGAGACTTTTTTCGTCATTTCTGCCCTTGAAAACTGCCGAAATGAGCTAATAAAGATAATTTGGGGATTCTTATTCGATAACCTTGAGACACACCCTTCACACAAAACATGACGTTGAGAAGTGATGTCTAAGTTGGAGAAGTTTTAAGATTTATCACCACTCATTTTTGGCATAAGCTTTTCAAAGAAAACCTTGTCCAGCTTAGAAATCAATCCCAAACAAAAGATTTTGCCGCTTTCAATGATAAAAAGTGGACTGTCTTGCTGTCCATGCAAGTAAAAGTGTCATTTCTTGACATTACAAGTGACATTTGCAATTGAATTGAGCATAATAAGCATGGGTCTCCTTGAGCTGGCCATCCTTGACGTGGGGCACATTCAGAAGCAATTTATGGTCAGACGTTAGGCACTTGATTCCCAGTACATGTACAAGTAGTTCCCCGTCGAGCATCACCATCAGGTGAGGCACAGAACATGGAAAGTTCTTGCAGATGATCAGTCCAGAGTCAAACACCTCTCCACACTGGTGCGAGAGACTCTTTTCCTCCAGTGCCGTTGCTTCCATTTCTCTTCCATAGCGCATGCTCTCCGTTGTCCATGGAGACTCAAAGAAGTATTTGAAGAGCTTTTCATCACTTCTTGCAGAGGTCAATTGCCAGGCTCTTGAGGCAGAAATGTAATATTTTCTGTGTAGCAAGAAACCATTTTCGATTTTTAGCTTGTCCAATTGTTGGTGCAAAAATGTTCTCCCGTCTGCTGTCGTCACAGTCCATATGCTGTGAATAAAAAAAACCTGCTCTTTTCTGTCATTGAATAGAGAGCAGCTTGAGGTTTCGCCATTCCAGCATCACTAAAGACCTCTCTGATCTGCTGATGTAAGACAACAATAGTCTCCAGATTCTCTTCCCCTGCTGCTGTTGTGTCCATTGTGATACTCTTGCATACAGAGTTGTTTTTCAGTCCACAACAAGTGAGGTCATTGGCCAGTGCATGACAAGCTTGAAATTCACACTTATTGCAACGCACCTAAATGATATATTTTACTGAACTCTTTGCACCATGACTTTTCTCTTTGATGGACCACCCCTCTTGAGGATCTGTGCTAAAGTATCTCCCTTGGGAAAATGTGCATGAGTCTTCTAAGATGGTGTAAGCCGCTGTTGTCGGGCGTCTGTCTTGCTTTCTGTTTGTTTCTTATTGATGTACTGATGAAGTGCAGCACCATGTTTGCATAGAGCATCAGTCGCAGAGATGCAGCAGCTCCAGGTGGCCTTGATCAGAACAGGCTCAATGGTGAACCGCAGCTTGTAAGGTGCCTCTAAGAGGTTCGTCGAGCAGAGCATGAGAGCAGTGATGACATTTCTTTCTAACTTGTTCTTCCCTCACATCGAAGAGATTGTCAATTAACTCGCGTAGCTTGACCAGACTCTGACCACGAAAAGACATCCCAGTAATATGAAGAAAAGCTCTACCAGTTGTAACTGGCACCTGAGGCATTATTAAAGCTTTTTTGTTGCAGAAGATCCTTTTTGTGTAATGTTTTATTTGCTAACCAGAGGCCCAAGGTTTCAAGATCCCCAATTTTCGAATGCACAAGCTGCACAAGCATATATTAAAGTTCCACTGCATACCGGTACATCAAGGGGCATCTGGACAAATCCAGAGGTCAATATTGTACAATTCACTTCATAGCAATTGCCCAATATGAACATCAGTAAATAAAATTGACAGAATTTTTGGACAGGTTTCGTTTCTGACCTCATCACCCGTTGCAAGTTGTTCGTGAGCGCGAAGGTCCTTGGTTTTGCACCAGTCGAATCAGGAGGCCAAAAATGGTAGACGGGATCAACAACGAGCTTGGGAACCTCTGTTAGCCCCTACAATTTTTTTCGAGTGGTTTCATAAATGTCAAAATAGACGGGAGGAGATATAACCAAGATTGACAGAAGATACCTGTCAGCATGAAAAAAGTGACTACCCATGGGTTCGATAGCATCCTGATGGTCTGTAAGCTGTGCTCCATGGAGCTGATGCCAAAGCTTCTGGGTATTGTTGATCATGAGAGGTCATCAGGAGAGCATTTGGGTCAGGTTCGACACGAAACCACCGCCCAAGACTCCAAGAGTGGATGAAAACGGGCCGGAATTGAAATTCTTCTGATGACTGCATGCAATTGCTCAATCTCCACAGCTGATCAAATAGTAGAGGGAGTGTCTCAAAATGCCAGAGGAAGTGTGCTTGACTGAGACTGCACAAAGTACAGTTGGATAATCACTGCGGCACTGTCTCCGTTTCATAGAGAAGACTTCAAGGATGCCATTGCGAGAGAAAAGCTCAGTCTTTGTGGACGAAGCAACAGACGTTGCCTCGGAGAGAAGTATAAGCGGGAGAGACGGTGTGAGCTTCGCTGGTGAGAGGTGAAACGTCAGCTGACGAAGCAGCCCATAGGGGTATTATACCTGTGGAGAGAGGAGACACAGTCTGCTTGGCTGATCTAGAAAAATTTTTACACCGCTCGACCAAATTAAGCAAGAGAGCCAATGCGCAGGCCGTCTTGGCCTGCACATTCGAGCACAAAATGGGCAGCACGGTGATATCGTGGCTTTTGAACATGGCTATTCAATGCAAGCTAACCCTCACCTAATCTCGCAATAGTGCCATCCATTGGGAAGCAGCAAAATGTTGTCATTGCGATGCGTCGCTATCGACGGACTTTACTGTATGTCATCACTTTAACCTTTGCTGTGGATTATCGATGGCAACTCTCTAAACTTGTGACAGCTGACTGCAATTGTCGTGCAACTGACAGGGACACTTTTTAGGGCTATGTCCTCTCTCTACATAAAACCTCAAGGAAACAAGCTAGTCCCAAACCGCTTTATGCATGGTGATCCAAAAACACTGCCAAGAGATTTTTAATGTATTACCAAAAACTCCATTTTCTGGAGTACGGGAAGAATGGAAAGGTTACATACTAAACTGACTTAATGAAGTTAATTGTTGACCTTTTGAATCACTCGGTAGTAACTGGCACAGTGCAGTCAACTTTCTATATGCAGCAAAGATTTGTCATCGACATTTTATGCACTGTACTAGGTGCCTTTTTCGACAGCTGACAGCTACGGATTGTCCTGTCCAGGCCCGTGCACAGCTGGCGTTGCTTGCGCGCGCCGTCTCTCCCACTTCTCTCTGCGTTGCCTCTTCAAAAAACTTTGTTGTAGCAGTGAAGTACATTAGTGCCAAGTGTCTCAAGATGGCTAACCAGGGACTGACCGATGTCAAAAGCGCAACAGAGAAATACAAAGGCTGGAAGCTTTAAATGAAGTCGTGGAACGTGCTTGACTGACGCTATCTTACTGTGTCGGTTTCAGCCGCGATATGCTTGATGCTGACAACAGTGTGTGGTCTCATGTTAAGGAAGCCTCACCCAAGCGTTGAACGTACCAATCGTTTACTCTGGCCATTCAACGTGGATTTGCAAAACTGCCATCGAGCCTCTTCTCAGGAGTTTCAAATATTTCTGCTGCAGGACCCGACGCTACAAATTTTCCAAAACTCTTTGACGAAACAAGCGCTGATGGAGGGGAAGCAAATGCACTTTTCCACCAGTGGTGGGAAACTCAAGGGCTCGTGCGAGGTGATCAGGAGTCTCTTGGCCAACTGGAAAGACTGCACCATTCCTTTGTACAGGAGAAACTGATTTGCGGGATTGATGTCGGGACAAAAGGACTGAATGAGCTAAGCAATCCCTTCAACAACTTTCACTTCATATTTGCCGATCGTTGCTGATCTAGAAATGTAAGAGCAAAAGTGAGTCTGCCAGTGAGTGCCTATAAATGTTAATTCAGGGTACGGATCAGGTGGAGACCAGACTGCTGACAAAAGACAAATCTGTACCATGTCAAATGGCCAACGCCCCAGTTGAGCGACCTTTTCAATGGTGACCCTGACCAAGACGAACTGACGAAACAGAATGCAGCTTAAGATGCTAGATGCACTCCTTAGAATTGAGATAAAGCTGCACTCCCTGCAAAATTGTTTCAAAATCTTTTTTGCAACTCCAGACATCCAAGGTAGCCCTGTTCCAAACGAAGCAGAAGTACGAAATTTCGCTTGAAGAAGCACATGATGAAAATATGACTGAGATATTAGAGACTTGACTGAATTAATTTTTTTTTTAAAAAAAAAAAACCTGACAGTGCAAGACTTTGTCTGCCAGAAATTAGTCCGATTGGTATCGAGGTCCTGTGGACCTTAAAGCCTTGGCAGCTCTGTGATGAATGCAAGTGGGATTTCGAGGTTGTTCAGAATGATGCCTAGTCAGAGAGTAGACGAGAAGCCAAAAGTAAAGCTTATGTAAGAGCCCAAGGAATCAAGGAGAATGCTGTCACACAAAAATACAAAGCTTCCTGGTGTCTTCACATATCCAGGTTAGTCAAAAACTTGTCCAAAATCCTGACAAAGTGTAACGTGACTGCATGCAAAAAGAGAAAGCGCAACAGATCGGAAAAAGGAGAGGGGATGGCCGATGCACTTTTTATCTGACTGAAGCGGAAGCTTGCCCAGGGACCCCAAGCATCTGGTGTGAAGCAGAGAGCAGGGGCCAGTTAGAAGGAGAACGAGAACGATTTTGGTGCACACAAACACTGTTTTTCACCAGTTTGGTGAGAAGCAAGATGCAGATTTTGAAGCTGCCAGGAACATGGTGCCCAAAGCTGTGCGAGAGTGCATCTCCGGATGATCTCTACGATATCGATGAGCCTGCTTTGTGTGGGGCCACTTTTTAGCAGAGAAAGGTCCTCTTTGGGGTTCAAGAGTGGACGAAGTGATAGGAGTGTTCTGTGCCAACATGTCTGACTCAGACAAAAAGAGCATCTCATCGTTGGTCGCAGACAGAAGCCTGATGGATCACGTTCTCTTGATCGGCTGCCAGTCGACTGCAACAGCAGTCCCAAAGATGGCCAGGGTGACAACGGCAATGCCAAATTCAGTTTTCCTTCTTGCCGTGTCAAGACAGCCAAGTGATGATAAAGACAAATGATGCGGTTCTTGTCTGGCCTGACCGTCAGAGATAAAATGAAGATGCTGGACGTGAACCCTGATCCATTGCAAATTGAGTCCGACGTGTTGGTCCAAGCTACAAAAATGATTAAAGTATTTCTGCCCTGTTTAAAAATGCCAAATGTGTCCGGCTTGATATCACAGTGCATATCCTTATGAGGAATTTTTCTAACCCAACCCATCGAGATTCGAGTGTAACTTTCTTCACACTAGTGGAGAGAAGAGTTCCTAGAATTCCACTTGCTGCTGCCCTGTTAACGCACATGTGTTTCCATTGTAACACTTTTTCATCACTCCGATTCCTCTGCTTGAGATGCATGAAAGACCAAACTGTCGTCCATCCGTAGCTGTCGTGCTGTTCAAAACTTTAGAATCACCCTAAACCACACCTATAGTCATACTCAGGAATGCAATGTGAGAATGACTTTGCATGCAGACACAGTACTATAGATGAGACAAGTGCAAGAGGAGTTTGCTCACCTGCAGCCCTCTTGTACCATCATGCAGGAGGTATTGGTTGATCTGGGCCTTTGCTGCCTGATCAAAACTTTAGAGTAAAGCTGGAAAACTTGGCAGAGTTTTGGTGTTTTTCTCACATCATCTTCTGCATTGCATCAAACACAGGTAGTCAATAGGCATGTGGAGCTGTTGCGACATGGTCAGCTCAAGGAGGAGGGACAGCACCTCTGAGTGGAACAATGGTAGTTCCAACATGACAATGCTAGGATTCATGTTGCAAGGCACACACAGACTATCTTTCGGCAGAAAGGAATCCACATCATGGAGTGGCCTCCTTACTCACCCAACTCAACTGTATGGAAAATGCTCGGGGGTGGATGGCACGGTCTGCATATTCCAATGGCAGACAGTTCAATTCTGTGGATGAGCTGAGAGCAGCAATACTGTAAGCATGGTATGACATGCCACAAGATTACTTGCGCACTTTGTTTCACAGTATGAAGGATCACATTTTTTGAAAGCATTGTCCAACACGCAGGTGCTACTCGCTCTTGAAGTGCACACTACTATTTCAGCAGAAGGATCCAGAAATAAAGATGACGAGAGAACAATTTCGCGATCAAAATCGTGCTCCAGATCCCAACCATGTCTTCAAAAGCTCGTTTGAGAATGGGTAGGAAAATTCGCCAAGACTTTAATCCGAAAGAAAGGTACCTGGTCATAAGGAAGCGCGACAAACTTTTTCCACGTACACCGATACAAGCGCTCATGGTTGCTTCCAGCATGCTGCCAGATCTGATGATGGGAGGTACAACAATTATTCTAGAGTAACCTTTGTATACATACGTTGTAGTCCGGGCGCTCTCTTGAACGTCGACTAAAAGTCTGCAGACTATCTTGAAAGCAGGCGGAGTGTGGATATAAAATTTTCCGCCTGCCCCTGCAAACGGCGCAAAGTGGGACGGGGCATTTGGGGCCTATAAAACGCGCCTACAGGTAGGAAGTTGCTTCGGTCTGATTGAAAACGCCTCCAATGCAGCTAGTTTCATTTTTCAATACACTAAAGTGCTGGACTGACTATATTGCGAGTCAGAGTAGAGAAGACAAAAAGAAGCATCCGACACCAGCGAGTTCATAGAAGAGACACAAGGGACTTTTACGCATTACAGGGCAGTAATGGATGATAATGACGCACGTTGAGCGCACAAGAAGATGCGGCCAGACTGGGGTGCTGTGGAGCGCAGCGAGACGATGGCAGAGAGGTCTGGAAAGTACTGCAGGTTTTTCCGTCTGGTGGAGAGCAACAAGACAGTATCGATATACTAAGGCCGGACTGTCCTGGAAGCGTCTCGGCATGCCTATGGGGCCAAAAGTTAACTTTTCCTCTCCTTATTCTGCCTACTGCAGCAGCGTGCCTGCGTTACATATGTGTTCACCGTATACGTACGCTCTCATCGTCGTGACATACATGGGTACCCTGTACAACTTTAAATTTCCTGCACTAAATCCAATGGTACTTGAAGGTAAAAGTTGTCGTAAAATAACGGAAATCCCCCAAGGACCAAGGAAAGTCCGCCTGCTTCTGCACTATTGCAAAAACCTGTGGAATCTCAATTTCATAGACATTTTTAAGAAGACTTTTTAAGAAGATAGCATCTTTAGTAAGCCTCAGAACATATGTCCTCTTCTCCTGCATTGTCTACCCTTTTCTAAGAATACATTAATGCGCGTTCTAACCTCCAACTTTTCATACAGGCACCTTACTGCGTGCACTTGCACACCCTGTATGTGTGCGTATGTTCTGTGCGTTGGTACCGCACGTGCAGTACACGTCAAGCTAGAACCCTCGTAAAAGTGCAAAAGTTCAGTATTACGTATTACGCCCACGAAGATCATCATCATGACCCGCAGTGTAGCAGAAAGGTCGTTGCCAGATCCTGCATCAACCTCGTAAAAGAATACTCGACAAGGTTGGTGTAGTAACACATAGAAGTGTTATTGTACTGCTGTTACATTAGCGCAAGCGGTGCTTCAGTAGCAGCGGTAAAGAAAAATAACAACTTTCTCGGAAACTTGTTCAGTTCTGAAACGACGTTCCGGTCAACGTACCAACAGTTCTTTTACCAACAGTGACTTATAGCTTCTCTCTGCTTATAACAGGGTCCTTCGTTTCTGCACCGACATAGGGCTCTGACGGGTCGTCCTTTTTCGAGCCTTCGGGCAAATATTTCGCACTTGTGTACAGCTAAGCGCATCCAGGTCAGCCAAAGTTGGCACTTTTGCGGCTGGTTCGCCCAAAGAGCTTTCAAGCCTAGAAGAAACATGGACGACGCGTACAGACAGGGCTACTGAGGCTTCACTGGCGGGCTGAACTGGCTGACAAAGCAACCCAGTAAAGGGGTGTCGGTAAAAGTGGCTTTTAACTGCAATGACCCGGGGGTTGACTTTGGAACTTAGAAGTCGACGTGAACCAGAAAACACCCGCATGCGACTGGCAATAGTGATTGCTTACACGGGTTTGCCTTTTCCGCCTTGAAAGAAAAAGTTCAGGGTCGCATCTCGAGCCTGAAGTGTCAATCCCTAGTCGGCGATTACAGTAACAACTACATTTAAATCCTATTAGCCTGCTCTTTCTGCACTAATGCTCATTTTACATGGTCCAGCTCACGCAGCGTGACTGAAACAAGACCACTTGTTCCACAATTGTTAGAGGATGAGTAAACAATCCTTTCAAGAACAATTGCAATACCTCCTGAACGAATCCATGACAGGTTCTATGAGGCAGTACACCTGATAGGAGTCAGGTATTCGATCGGTACACCTACTTCATTGGGAATAGCAATGGCGACCTGCATTTAAAAAAATATTTCTACCAGAATTCAACCTCATTTCACAGTGCTGCATGCAATTCACTGTCCGAACATATTTGTCTAGAATATATGCTTTTTGGCAACTATAATGACTTCTGTTGAGTAACCCTAATTATGTTGTAGCTATACTGAACCTGAGAGTAAGCTCGTGTATGCCCTGGAGTGCCGTTGGGATTAAGCAGCAGCAAGAAGAGGACACTAGGTGCACTGGTGTTAGCAGGGGAAACCTAAAAGGCGTCGCACAGTGCTATTCGTACACCATGAAATATGAGAGAGAGAGAGAGAGAGAGAGAGAGACAAGTTGGTAAATGAGGTGTTGGTAAACTGACCGGAACAATATAAAAGTAAGCTAAGTAAGTTACGGTGACAGTTGTATGAGCATTGCTTGACTCGGAAAAATTGGATGCACGCAAACGACGCCCCAGTATGCTACGGTGTGATATGCATGAGCGTACCAAATGCTGTGGTCCTAAGGGCTTCACAAACGCTAATACTAAAAAGCTTTCTCAGGAAATGGGAAATTGGGACATAATTCTTGGGAAATTCCGAGAAATTTAAGACAAACCATATTAGCTATCCATAGATATGTAGTTTCTCACGAAGAGATTTTGCAAGGAGGAAACGGTCTGCTCGGGCAAGGCCACGACCAAGCATTTTCGTACTCCCTTGAGAAAATTCTAGCCTAAAAACGAAACATATTTGATGCTCTCTAAACATGACCGGGCATCGACATTTTTGTGAAAAATCCGGGGTGAAATAGGCAATCACACACCCAATGTAGCGTATATTCTCACAAAGTGACGCACCCTTTAGCAGTGTCCCCCTATTTATTGTGCCACTCTCTCAACGACCCACAAAAATACGGTGAGAAACCGTAACATACGCGGCGAGAAAATGCGTCCGGTACAGTCCTGGCCGTAAGTAATTGCGTCGAGCATGGCGGCACCTCATATGCTGCACTGAAACACGTTGAGGTGGAATTTTGATGTGGAACATGTAGATGTGATACTTGGATACAGTATTGGGTACACTGGGTCAATGTCAAGGCTGCACATTTTGGTGCCAGAGTGCTCAAAAGGAAGACAACTAGGGGGGGGGGGGGGGGCGGGCGCAGCAGCGAGAAAAGGCAGTCCAGACTCCGGAGCTTTGCGGACCAGATCAGCCACAGCAGGAGCAAATTTGGCAGTCCAGATTGAAATT
>JAAUXU010070047.1_pt1 | contig 10249 bp, 17 predicted proteins | sample 7278151 | NCBI WGS metagenome assembly JAAUXU01 (sample SAMN14350113, study PRJNA611818) | marine sediment metagenome | isolation source: surface marine sediment (1.8m) | place: French Polynesia: Moorea | collected 2018-08 | reverse complement strand
TGACTCCAGCTTCCTGTAGAACGACCTCAGTTTTGCGTCGAAGTCCCTCCTGTATGGCGCGGGGGCGCGACCGGCGCTGGCGCGGCAGAATCCGGGGGAGGCCAGCGGGGACACGCCGGGGGAGGACGAGGGAGGTCGTTGTTGCTGCTGTTGTTGTTGCTGCTGCTGCTGTTGTTGTTGTTGCAGTTGTCGCTGCTGCTGCGGCGTCATGGGAGGCACGTAGGACATTATCTCGTTCTCGAACAGGCTGGAAAGGGGGAATTAATGGAATTAGCGTTTTGGCGAAAAAATAAGGGAATTTTATTCATCCAAATGCTTGTTGTTTAAAGCCTGAAAGAAAAGTTTGATGGAGGTTCTGGAAATATGTATCCTTGACTTGCCCGAACTGCTCTGATCCATTTATGCATCGTACTGCCGAAAGAATCTCCTTCGTACGCTCGACTGCGTACGACGAAGACAATGGCCCATGTGCTGCAGTAGGACTTATTTCCCCTCAAGACGATTTCTCGTCGTACGACCCAGAAGCCCAATCGACCGATGTATCGCATAACATTACTCCCTCCCTTTCGTCGTCGCATATTTTCTCCCCTCATTACATTACCCTCACAATAGATCGAATGGGGTATGAGGGTTATTTCAGCTCCGACTTTCTCTCTCTCTCTGGAGCACGAACCTGAGCATGATTGTGAACTCCACGTCGTGTTGCATCCTCTCTAGCGCCGCCGTTCCCTCCTGCCGCACCGCGTTCACCTTCTCGCGCAGGTGCTTGTTGCTGGCCAGAGAGGGGCGGCGCTCCTTCAGCAAATCGTGGATCTGTCAAGAAACATTTATTATGGCTTTGCTTTTATCAGAATGGTATCACACGTATTTCACCTTTGGTTGTCTGAGGAAGGCCACGACCCTGTCATTGTAAGCGGCTGGCGGCGGCGGCGGCGCGGCGAAGGCGGCCTGGTCGGCGGCGACCGAGGCTGCGTTGGCGTAGGAGGCGGCGAGCGCCATTGCGCCGTCAACGCCGACGCCGATGCCCTCGTGGGAGGAGACGGCGGCCGTGGAGCAGTAGGGAGGAGTGGACGGGGTGCCAGGTTGCAGGTTTCTGTTTCGAAATGAATTTTCCTTGCTAGAGACTGCAGGGGATTGGGGAAGTATTTATTTTTAGTAATTACCTCGCTGACTGGTTGATGTCTTCATCCCCGACAGACCTGCTCCTCCGTCTGGAGGCGGGAGGTACCAGGAGTGAGTTGGAGGTGGCCCCGCTTCCAAGGCCGCCGGGTGCGCCTGGGCTGACGGCCCTGTTGACCGCGCCCCCTGAGGCGGCGTGCGGCGGCGGAGTGAGGCTGTGGCGATGGCTGCGAGGGTGGGGAGGAGGAGGGAGGAGTGGGGAAACGGGGGGAGGGGGAGGGGGAGGGTCCTGCGGGGGAGGAGTATGCAGGGAGCCAGCCATGGTGCAGGCTGCGATGGGAAAGAAGGAATACATTATTTCGATCTTATGTGCACAAATATATTAGTCCTTCGAGTCTTACCCGGCGTTGCCACGATGGTTGTCCCGTTGAGTGGCGCCCCGTCCGCTGATGGCCCCGCCCCGGCCGTCGCCCCAGGGTCCAGCGGGAGGAGAGGAAGCTCGTTTGGCAGCCTTGGGTCGATGAATGTGGTTGTCCTGGCGGTGTGGTCGATGAAGAACGTCTTCCCGTTCCTGTCCCTCTTGCTCTCCCACCCCGGCGGGAGCTCCCTCTCCCTGCAGGCGAATGCGTTGACGAGAGCCACCAGGTCCCGGTTGTGCTGGTATCGCTCGAAGGCGGATCGGTCGCGGCGGACGCGGGACAGCATGTGGCGAACGGAGGACCGGTTCAGGAGGAGCGCGGAGGGGTGGTCAAGCTGCTGAACGCGAGCGAGGAAGTCAGGGCGGCACAGGAACCTGCAGGGAACGGCGGTTCAATTATTGTTTTTAGAAACATCGTTTGGGGAAAGTCATACCTAACGACTGGTCCCTGCAGTAGCATCTCCCTCTGGCGCTCCGCGCTGATGGTTGAGGCGGCCGAGGGGGAGGAGGGGCCCATGGAAGAGGATGCGGATGGGACGGAGGCTGAGACGACGGAGGCGGCGGCGGCGTCAAGGTCGGCCTCGGAGGAGACGGAGGCAGAGGCGATGGTGCGGTGGACCCGCTGGTACCGCTGGTCCAGGCGCTGCCGCTCCTGGTTAAATGTAAAAAAAGGCGAATAGGAACAAAATTAAACAATATGCTTTCTCGAAAATGCGTGAAAGGTGTCTCGTCCTCGGATCCCAAGTTCCAAAATACTTTATTGCCGTTTTTACCTGCGGAATGCAGTTCAAAGAGCTGTGAGAGCTGTTGTTGTTGGGGTATGTGGGTGGGGGTGGGAGACAGTTTGCAAGTTCCTTTCATATTCTGTACCAACAACCAAAGTGTGCACTTTGGCTCTATAAATTCTCTTCGGGGCGTGGGATCCAGTAATTTGTTGTTCTAATTTTTAGCTTCATAAATTTTATTCGGGGTGGGATCCAGTCTTAAGTATACCCCAGATTCAAGAATCTTGCCTATTCCGTAGGTCTTTGAACAAAGTCTGTTCTTGTTACAATTGAAATCCCGTCAGAATCCTTCACCTGTTCTCTAGGAGAGGAAGATTTGGCGGAGGAGGAGGAAGAGTCCGCCGAAGTCTGAGCCGCGGAGGAAGACGAAGAGGACGAAGTGGAGGCGGAAGAGAGTGCTGCCCCATTTACGGTAGAAGCGGAAGAAGACTGGTTCGAAGAAGATCCCGCTGCCGACCCCGCTGATGCCGCGGCCGTCATTGTCGCCGTCGGGTGCTCGGTGGGCCGGGGCTTCTGCCACGTCGTGGTGTGGTTCTTGTGGTCGATGTAGAAGATCCTGCCGTGGCTGTCCATTCTGGCCTCCCAGACTGAAAATAGAGGGGAAAAGACAGTTAATTGGGAAAGTTTAAATGGGGAGGAAAGTTGTTGCGCATACATGGTACAGAGGATCAGTCAAAAGTTAGGGAGCGGGGAAAGTGGGTGTACATATTTGAACATGTTCTTCCTTTCCACCTTCCGCTTCCCACCAGGGCCCGCGGGAGCAAAGGGGCAGAGAGTAAAAATAGTTCAGTCTATTTCCTCCGTTTGCTAAAAAAGACGAGAAGATACGCGGGACGGTACTTTCCCAGGATAGTCTGACGTCAAAAAAAGAAAAGAAAAGGTGTTCATGCTGCCGGCCGGCCGGGCAAACAAGAGGCCCGGGCCCACCCTCCCCCTTCCTCGCCATCTAAAATTAGATAGGAGGCATCCCGCAGAAAAAGAGTGGGGAAAGGAAAAGAAAGGGAGGGAAGATCGAGGGAGGGGGCATTCCGCCGCGCTATCCCTCAGGAGATCAAGGGAACAGAGAATGCCGGTAAAAAAGGGAGGAGGGGAAGGGAAAGAAAGGGAAGGTTCTTTTATTGCCAGGGGCCCGTCTGGAAAAGGGAGCCCGCCCTGCGCCGAGGGGAGAGGAGGAAGAGACCAAGAAGCAATCTTCTTCTTCCTTCTTCTCTTCCTTTCCGTTTTACGGCCTCGTCTTCTTCCCTCCCCTCTTTTTTGTCGGTTTCGGTGGGGCGACCACACTGCCCGCGCAGGCGGGAGGCCGCGCCGTGGAGGCCGCGATGGAGGGACCTTTTCTTATCGCGAAAAGGTGAGGAAGAGAATTCGCCCGTTTTCACACTGATATGCTCCTCAAAAAATGTATTGGTTCATTTTCCAAGAAAGCATCAAAGTTATGCCGAATCCTCCCCTCGATCGCTCCATTTCCGCTCCAGACCGCGATGATTGCCAAAGCGGAACGAGCGGCATCGGCGGACAACAGAGCAATAAAACAATCTTCTCTTCCCCACTGCCCTCCAAATTTCCCCTTTTCGATTCCGGACTTACAGGGCGGCAGCGACTCGTCAGAGGCCAGGTTCACCCTGTAGGTGCTTCTCTGTGGAATGGAGGGGAGACCGGAGGGGACGCCGCGCCCACAGGAAGAGGCGCCGCCGCGGTCGTCCCTGCTCCGACGCCGAGGAGGAATCACCACTGCGAATGCAAAAATAAGAAAGTTTGGAAACTTCTCCCTATGCAACAGATGTTTCTTCATTATGTACCTGGATATCCCTCCCTGGTGTGGTGCGCGGATGGCGCTCCCCCGGCCGCGGCCGCCGCCACCGCCGCCGCCACGTCTGAATCCCTCCTCCTCAGGCCTCCGTCGGACACCGCCCGCTGCCGATGGTGATGGTGGTGGTGGTGCGAGAGGGTGGCGGAGCCGGAGGAGGAGGGGCCGAGGAGGTGTCCGCCGCCGCCGACGCCGCCGACGCGGTCGAGGCAGTCAAGGTCGCGGTGGAAAGACGAGCAGGAGCCGGTGCTGCTAAGGCGCCGAGGGTGTTGCTGCTGCTGCTGCTGCTCTTGCTGAGGCACCACGTCGGGAAGATCGTGGGTGAAATGGACGGATTCTACAGACAAAAGAAATGATACAACATGTGCAGTGCTTTTCCGCACGGTAAACAAATTTATTTTGAAATACCTGGCGGAGGCGTGACCTCTACGCTGAATCCCACAGCGCCCAGCACCGAAGGGTCGATCGGATCCACGGTTGGAAGCTGCAGCCTCTCCTGCCTTCCTCGCTTCTGTTGTTGTTTATGCTTCTGCCTATCCCTCACAGGAGAGTTGAAGACCGAGTTCGGAGCCGAGGACATCATCTCCTCCTCATCCGCCTTATCATCATCATCATCGTCCTCGTCTCCTCCGCCAACTTCGAACGTGGCTTTCCTCGTAGGCTCTTCCTCGGCGACTCCACCACATGCTCCGTCAACGATCTCCTCCGAGATGGACATGGGCGATGGAGTCAGGCCGTCAGAGTCCATGGGAGCAGCAGACAGGTAGTTGACGATATCTACCGGGGAGGAGGAGGACCTCAACTGGCTCCCCCTCTTGCCCTCTTCCTCTTCCTCACCGTTCAATGCTTCCATGACGGTGTTGGTGGCGGACGACTCGGAGGGAGACTCGAAGCGGAACTGGGGACAGTTGTTGCCTGTAGAAGGGGAAGCAGAGTTGTTGTTGATGCTTTGCTGCTGCTCGTCTTCGCCCAGCTCCATGGCCTCCAGCTGCTGCTGGCTGTCGTTGTTGCTGTTGGTGTCCATCTCGTCTGAACGACGACGGTGAGGCTGCTGCTGCTGCTGTCGTCGGCCGGACTCTTCATCGAATACAGATACAGTGACGTCGAGGCTCGTGTTTCTCGAGTCCTCCTCTTCTCTCTGGTGCAGTCTCCGAATTTCCCCTAGTCTTGGATTTCGCTGCTGCAAGGCGCTGCTGCTGCTGCTGCTGCTGGCGGTGTTGCTGCTGGAAGAGTTTGCGGCTACGGCAGAACTGGAGCTGCTCTCCTCAGCCTCTGCTGTTGGGGCCACCACCTCAAAGACCTCGTCCTCTAGGGTGAAACCCTCCAGGCTCTCCTGCTGGTCCACAGTCCTGTGTCTCGTACCTGTTGATGCCTTTGCACCTGCTGCAACAGCAGCAGCAGAGTTGGAATCAACCAGCGATGTGTCGTGCTCGGGCGTGGCCAAGGGGGCGGTGCGGGGGACAGACTGCTCGCTATCCACGCTGCTGCTGCATCCTCCACCTGCAGTTGCTACACTGTTGCTGCCGCTGCTGCCTTTGTTGAAGACGGAGACAGAGCTGGGGGCGGTGGCGGAAGACGAGGTGAGGGTCTTAGGCCGCCGCGACCAGTTGGGGCCGGACATTTGAGGGGGCGGAGGCCTCTGAGGAGGAATTGAAGCTGAAGTGTTGGAAGACTGTGTGTCCATGGCACTGGTGGCGGCAGTCGCCGTGGAGGGAGGAGGAGCGGCGGATATGTTGGGCACCAGAATGCTGAGCATCCCGTTTGAATCAGGCACCAGCATGGTGTCCCCCGGCGTAGTGGCGTCTCCTCCTCCTCCATCCTCCTCCTCCATCCGAGTGTGTCGGAACGTGGGCGAGGCCTCCTCCTGGATGGGCAACTCCGGACCGGAGAAGGACCTCTGCCCGAGAAACCCCGCCGCCATGGTCATCCTCCTGCTCTCCTCCTCCTCCTCCATGGCCGCCCTGATGGAGGCCAGTCGCACCGGGGACGTCTCCGTCAGCGTGGAGGCATCCACCTTGCGGGAGCGTGAGGGCACAGATCCCGGAGGGTGGTCAGTCCAGATGCGGTAGTACTCCGCGTCGGGACTCAGCTTGGCCGTCATGAGGGCGGCGGCGGCCCCTCCAGCGTCTCTCCCCCCCACTCCTCCTCCTGGGGCGGAGGAGGTGGAGGAGATGGGGGCGTTCCTCTTCCTCTCCCTGGGGCTGGCGCTCAGCCTCCTTGCGCTGGCTCCGAGCGAGGAGGACGGGGAGGATCCCGAGGCGGCGGCGGAAGGAGTTAGCTGCACGGAACCCCTCCGGCCGCGGGAGAGGCAAGTCATTCGCTTGGTCGGGATATTGCGAGGCTGAGAGGCTGCTGAAGAGGTCGTATCGCCAGTGTTTAGGATTCTCTGAGGTACTCGCCCTCCTCCGCCGCTTCCTCCGTTGCCCCTGAGCTGTTGCGGCGGTTGCTGTCCTGGGCGGCGGCGATGCTGCTGCTGCTGGGAGGAGGCGCTGGAGGCGGAGGTCGTTCTCTTGGAGACAGCACCTAGGACGTCTTCGGAGGGAGATTCGACAACTTTTTATCAACGTGTTTAGAACGTACTGCTTGATTTAGTGCATACCTGGTGCAGGAGGTGAGCGGTGGAGGAACTGCCGGGAATCGCTCATTCTTCGACGGTTTAGCAACTGAAAGAAGGGAGGAATCAATTAGCCTCTTCGAAATAAAATAATTTTGTTGAATCCCGTACCTGGTGTCCTCCCCTGGCCGCCGCGGCCGCCTCTTCCAGGTGCTGCTGGAGCTGACTGGGGGAGGCGGCGGCGTTTGCCGGGAGGGAGATGCGAGGCGAGGAGAGCTCTGAGGCGAAGGGTGAGGTGGGGGAGGCGGCGAGCAGGGGCGCCTGAGGCGGGCGGAGCAGGTTGGAGCGGGCGGCGGAGGGAGCGTCGCGGCACAGAGTCACAGAAAAGCGGAGGGAGGCGGACGACGGCTGCTCGGGGGTAGACAGGGAGTACGCCACGTGGCTGGGTTTCCTGCAGTTTACAGAGAAAATGCATTAGTGGAGTATCTTCTATAAAACATAGCACCAAATTCTCACTGTGGCTTGACGCTGTCCAACAGCTGCGAGATGGCGATCTTGAGCTTTCCCAGGTTCCTGGTGATGGTTGGCCTGGACTTTGCGAACTTGTCCTTGATCTCCACCTCCAGGAAGTCTGATAGGTATGCGATGAAGAGGAACTCGGTCCTCCTGTCCCAGGCCGGGTCCACCGTGTTCCTCCGCACCTCTGTCCTGCAGTGCTGCCCGTGGTGCGGCGCAGGGCGGTGGCGACCGCCAACCAGGCCGGGGCTCACCTTGAACTTGACGTAGGGGTCGGGGGAGAAGAAGAGGCCCTTCTTCAGATTGGAGGCGCCGATGTCAGTCACCACGAACTGGACCTGCGTACCAAATATTAAGGAGTGAAGGGGATTGATTGAATGGAAAGGCTGCAAATTGCATCCATTTAGCATCATACACTTACCAGAGTTTTGTCTTCCTCCTCCTCCTCCTCTTCTTCTTCTTCAGCCTCAACGACCTCAACGGCAGGAGCACCGCCTCCTCTTGCTTCTGCAGCAGCAGCAGCAGGATGTTCAGTCGGCCCATCCTCCTCAAGAGCAGGTGGTGAATGCTGACCAGACTCTTCTCCTTGTCCTCCGTCCTCGGCCTGTTGGGGAGGTGCTGGCGACTCTTCTTCTTCTCCGGCGACCGATGGGGGATGTGGAGGTCCTGCCTCCGGATCCTCCTTCGCCTCTTCTTCCATATTTGCTTCGGCAATGATTGCGCTATAAGTCCCAACGAACAGAGCGGGATTTGCGGCGCCTTTTTCTCATGTTTCAATGTTTTTCGGATCTGCTTCTTTCTTTCTTGCCGTGCTGTTTTTCAAACTCATGGCAAACTTGGCAGTAAGGGTGGTAATATTGATCCTTCCAACACAAAATACAACCCAATGCAGCCTGTTCGATTCCCGGCTCTTATTTTTCCAGCCACTTGTTTCAATTAGCTGTCGCGAAACACTTTTGGATTGACTGGCCACCTGGCTTTAAAAGAGTTCCCTACCAGGCACCTCCTTCGTTCGCCCATCGCGTCTGTCTGTCTGGTAGCTGGGTGTCTTTCCGCCCGGACTTCTCCTCCTCCTCCTCTTCCAGATCTCCGTCGCATTTCCCCTCCTCCTCCTCCTTCCTTTGCTCTGTGTCGCTCCCTCCTCCTCCTCCTCCTCCTCGGCCGTCCCAAGAAGAAAAGAAGGGAGCCTCCGTCCTCCGTCCTCCGTCCTCCGTCCTCGGTACCGAGGCCGTCTCCGTCGCCGCTGAGGCCGCAGAGCTGAGCGTACATCTGTCAGTCAAGGGAGAGGGCGGAGGCCGCCCAAAGAAAGGAGAAGGAGGCTGCTGCTTTTCGAAAAACTGGGGACGGAGGAGGAGGAGGAGGCGGCGGCGGCGGCGGCGGCGGCGGCGAGAAAGGGGCTCCTTCCTTCCTTTTCTCGATGCCTGGAAGAAAGAGAGCTTCAGCGGATATACTGTGCGTGAGAATCTCTCCATCAGACGTCTATTTTCTTCGGCTCGTTCCTTCCGAGTAGAAAACGCTGCTCGTTACCATAATTTAAAACATTCTGCGTTCCCTGCAAAAACGAACCATTCTTTGAAGCAGACAAAAGGTGATAGCCATTGCGGTGTTTAGCAGATAAAAAGCCCCCTCCGCCGCCGCCGGTGAGGGCGCGTCTCGTAGTCTATTCCACCCATGGTCCCCCTTCGGAGCGGCCTTGGGGGTCGCTGCTGCTATTGCTATTGCTGCTGCAACAGCAGCAACACGTACCCGCCGATAGAAAGGTCCTCTTGTGCAGAAGAGAGCTGGAGAAAGGCTCTTTTTGGCACAGCACAGAAGGGGCCTCTCCTCATGCACAGCCCTCTTCTGCTTTTTCCTCGGCGGGGGAGGGGCGTTCGAGGGAAAAGCGGAAAAGGAAAAAAGGCAAGGCAAAAGGAGGAGGAGGAGACAGCGATGAAGGAAGGAAGGAGGATTTCTTTTTTCCTTCTTCTCTCTTCATTTTCCCTCTCTGTCTTCTTCATTCTGTACGTGCGGAAAGAGGCGGGAGGAGGGGAAGTCTTGGAAAAGGAACAGCCCGCCCCCGCCCCCGCCATTCTTCTCATGGATGAGTGGGCATATGAAGATCTTTTTTATTTGAAATCCGTGGCATACCTATGTTTATTTTAAAGTGAAAATGAACTATTATCATGATTGACGAATTCAGCTCCATGGGAGACCGTTGTTTTATGCCTCCGCCGCCCTTTGCAGCCTTTACAGATAGGGGAAGGAGGGAAACTGGGTTGGGGGACTTGGAACGGGGGGAAGGGGGGGGGAGAATGAATGGGGGTGCAGTGAATGAAGGCCCTTCTTCTTCCTGCAGCATGGGTCTTGGATGTGAAGCAAGGTGTCTCCGGCGAGGGGGGGAAGGGAGAGAGGGATACAGATGAGGGAGGGAAGATGGCACCTCGAGCAAAGGTCAAACGTCTGTCTATAGTGAGAACGGAATGTGGCCGGTGGGTTAGACCATTTTCGTTTGTATGAACACGAATGAAAATGCCCGTCCGTCTGGAAAAGGGGATTGCAATATATGTCATCCTTCATCATTTGACTTTATTCAAAACAGCAAGTGCAAATATAAATAAGGGATTAATGAGACCTTCCTAGCCGGATCAATCTACCTTGGTTTTTTTTCGGAAACCTTCTGTGTGATACTCAATTATTTCTCCTATTTCACGCCTGCGATACGTACGACGGCTCTGGAGATTAATTTTGTCTATTATATCAATAAAGTTTTTTACTTTGGTTCGCCTTACACGTCTTGCTTTGGTCTGGAATACAATTATATAGTTACATTTTTCATCATCATATTGTTCCTGATCAAATCGCAATGGAAAATAATTGTAGAATTGTAGTATCTGTATGCATGAAGATACAGGAAAAATAGGAACAGGAAAAAAGCGCCACGAAAGCTCGCTCAATTTATGAAAAAGTTGTCATCCTCCAACACTAATCAACAGTTCCATGCTAGTCAGTTTCAAAGGGTTTTCTTTGGAATGAAATAAAAATATTGTCTACAGATGGCGCCTGCTCTGATGATG
>JAAUXU010086380.1_pt1 | contig 10253 bp, 7 predicted proteins | sample 7278151 | NCBI WGS metagenome assembly JAAUXU01 (sample SAMN14350113, study PRJNA611818) | marine sediment metagenome | isolation source: surface marine sediment (1.8m) | place: French Polynesia: Moorea | collected 2018-08 | reverse complement strand
CCCCCCCCCCCCCACCCCCCCCCACCCCCCCCCCCCCCCCCCCCCCCCCCCCCGCCCACCCCCCCCCCCCACCCCAACACCCCCCAACCCCCCCCCCCCCCCCCCCCCCCCCCCCCCCCCCCCCCCCCCCCCCGCCCCCCCCCGCGCCCCCGGGCGGCGCCCCCCCCCCAAGGCCTACCCGGCAAACTTGTTGCTCTCGTTGGTTCTGGGTGAGCGAAAGTCTCGACATTTCTCTGTGAAAGGGAATGCGTACATGGTATTTGTATCTGTGAAGCTTCAAAAAGAGGGCGACAGGGTGGCACTTCGACACAAACACCAAAAACCCTGGCCACTCTTTGAAGAGGACCAAGCAACCCCTCAACCCGGACACGGGGTTTTTGCGTGTTTGCACATGGCGCCGGAGACCCCTGGGAGGGAATCCCCCTGGAATAGGGGGACCAGGATTTCCCCATGAAAATTCCAGCCTGGATGGAACCAAAATGGATATTAAACCTCTGTACTGAACATTGAGCCCAAGTATCATATGTACGTGTTCCACATCAAAAATCCACCGTAGCACATTTCAGTACAGTGTATCAGGTGATGTCAGGCTCGTGGCGGAAACTTACGGGAAGCCCTGTAGTTATCTCTGCTCTAGTACCTCGCTTGTGTCCTTTACAGAGCTGATCTGGGAACCATTCGACTCCTGATTTGTTAAAGTTTTGTCTGATGCCAACAGAACCTTCATTCAATTAGTTCAGAGAATGCATAATAAGGTTCTGTCGCGCACTTCAAATATGCATGCCAGAAAAGATACATCCGCGTCTTCGTCCGAGTTCAGGCGGATTCACGTCTTCACCAACTCATCTCGACCTTGAGACCCATGTCGACCCACAGCCCGGCCACAGTGACGGTGGTGGCCGCCCTCACCATCCAGATCCTGTCCAACGCCAGTATAGTTACGATACTCGTGGTGTGTGCACGTGCACCGTACGGACATGTGCTGCACATCTTTTTAAACTAAAGAAAAAGATTTAGAAGTCGAATGGTACCACAATGAGCTCTTTAAATGATTTAATAATCGAGGATCTGAACCTCGAAAACAGCACGAGACTGTCATAGCCAACTGTATGACCCCCACCGTTATAGACTTGAGCCCTAAGGCATGCAGAATTAACCCCAAGTCTGTCGCCGCACTTAAAGCTGCCTTGACGAAGGCCTGAGATGACATGAACAGGCATGCCTCCAAGTTCGAGGACGACTGGAGGCTGCCATTGTTAGAGACGGAGGCCGCAGAGAAATGTTATGAAATAAAAGTTTTGCTTTGCTCCCTCAGGAACTTTCAGGAGCAAAATTCTGTCTCTATGTACATCTTAAACCTCAGAAATATTCCAGACAACATAAACATCAACTTTCTGCTCACCCTGTGCGCCAGATTTTTCTTTCGCCTCCGTCGATGTACACACGCAGTACACAACACTGAGGTGTCTTGTGTATTGTGCTAGGTCGGTCTTTCCATGTGCCTTTCCATTTATTGGTGTGGGAAGAGCGGAAAAAGTCATCCCAGGAATGCGGACAGAAGTAAATCCCACTTGTTTGATGGGTTTCTGGCGTGAGAGAAGAAGAGATCGTGGTCATTCCGTCGTCTCAGTTCTCTGGCTGAATCGCTCTTGCTGCGGCTTCAAGACCTCGAGGATGGGTGTGCTCATCCCAAATGGCATTGGTAACAAGTTGACCCCGAAACTCACGAAATCACCAAACTCTTTCGTATGGTAGCGCTTTCGAAACTCGAGTATTTTTTTTTTAGTCGGGTAATCGGGTCGGTTATTGGATTGTGCAGTCGTCAAAAAAAAAAGAGCTCAAAATTTGAGTGCGGGCAGAGGACAGTAAAGATGCCGTGAACAACCATATGCAGCCAAGATGATGGTGGCAGCGTCCTCTAGATTCCCCAGCGCTGCGATCCAATAAAGAAGGAGCGAAACTACGGATGGGCTGTTCCTTCGACAGAGTTCCCAGATTGGTGGCGATCAAAATTGTCCAATTTCTGAGAGACCCTCTCCAAAATCGGACAGTCAAACACTGCGTGGATCAAAAAATTGTCCAGCCAAGCCATGTCCAAAAGAGTAGTCAGATTTACAATATCTGGCAGGTAAAACGGCCAAATGGGCACTCTGGTTCTTAAGTCGGTTGTAGAATGTTTTGTTTTTACTTTCTGATTTCCGGTTTAGATCTGAACTTTAGAACCAATGCATACATTTCCATGCAAAGTCGGGTTACCCGACGACCCAACACTTCAGCGTCGTGTCTTGAATAACAAAGAACCCAGATCGTGGGGTCGGGTATGGAGTCCGGGTTTCACCCGATCCCACGAACGCTATTGTAGCATCTGAGAACGCGTTAAAACGCCGCCATGTAACAGGTGTGTGTCAAAAATGGCAAGTCATTTTTTTGGAGCTTCCACAAAAAATTTGACTACCCCACAAAGCATCATTCCTTCGTCATGTTTTTTTTTTTTGGTCTTAGTCCAGTGCTTTATGGTAAATAGTTTCCTTCCATGTGCAAGCTCAAGAGAAACTGTCATTTTTTTGACGCAAAATGATCACTAATGTTTTCTCTACCTCATAAGTTTCTGACAGTTGAGATGGGAACGAATGGTTTCGGAACATTATTCCATATCGAACTCTTTCAAGTTACCAATCTCAATTATGTCTTAAGTTTAGAGTGATAGTCTGTAGCCATGATGCATTACGGAGATGTGGAAGTCCGTGCATGTTTCAGCGTCGATCTGGTCGCGAGCGTGGCGACGTGCAGGTGCTGTCCTTGGACCACCACGGCAAGTCCAACGTCGAGATGCTTCACCTGCACGACGACGATCGACACACTTACATCAAGGACGGCAGATCAGAGATCATGAAGTTGGAGCATGACGACCAAGTGAATGAAAATGCAGAGAATAATCATGATCAGGTGAGCGCTCACGTAAGTCAACGAAGTTGTTCGGCCACCTCCACATTTGCCCCTGACTACGCCAGGTGCGCATCGAGCTCGATGACTATGATGCCCGTCGAGGTGGCGACGGCGTCAGCGATTTCTCTCCCTTTGACGTGCCCAGACCAGTCCACCATCACCAACAGATTCAGCATCAGGACAGTCTAGAGGGTGAAGTCTTTGGCAACGCCACCAACGCCAGCATCAGCAATAACCCCAGTGAGGACAAGGTCGCCCAGACTGATGTGACGTATGCGCAAAGGTAAACGAGCGTGTGCAAAATCCATCCGGTGTCCCCTCACGTGCACTCCTTCCACGTGCTTCAGGAACAAGAAGATCCAGACGATGCGCATAGACGAAAGCGACTCGGACGACGACCCCGACATAGCCAACCAAAGCCTCAGCCAGTCCATGATGTTGGCACAGCAGCAACAGCAGCAGGTGATTTTGAAGTCATTCAACGACCCAGGGTTTCTGAACGTTGCCATGCAGGAGCTGCTGAGGGACGAGCTCAGAAAAGATGGGCAGAGGGCGGTCGCTGTGCAGGCCTCCGCCGACGAAGAGTCCGAGTTGGAGAGGAGCCATAGGTGAGGAAGCTTCGGTATGGAGTGTGTAATACGAACGTGTGCATTTAGTACACTTCAGAGCACCAAGATTCGGCTGATTGGGCCATGCACCCGGAACACTGATCATCAGAAGACTTTTCACCATTTCAGGTCCTTACTCTCGTATCCCGGGCGTACTCACTATAATCGACCCGCTGGAGACGATATCGCCGAGGACGGCAACGACCCCGAATCCATCCGCAAGAACGTCAACGCTCACAGCTACAACATCAACGGCAACCATCACAAGCCGCGTCGTTTCTCTCAGAAGAAGTCGCACAATTACTATGACGGCACGCGAACTCCTGAGTCGCCTTATTATACGGAGAATAAAGCGTCCATCATGCGCCGCAAAACGGTGGCTGCGCCGCCGCCGGGCCCTCCAGCCCCACGGAGAAAGAAGAGGATCAGCTCCAGCATGTCAGAGCTGAGGAACGTTGGCGACTCCAGGGCGCCCCGGCGGTCCCGGTCTCGACGTACGAGCACGCCAGGTGCAATTGGCTCATGAGCGATGATGATGTGTGTCCTGTAACGTTCAATGTGCATCCGTGACATGTGCTGCAACACTTTTTATCGCCTTATTTAAGAAAGAACATGATCTGTCTGTCCCGCAGCCGGATCGATACCTGTGTAACCGTCGATATCGTCGTGCGAACGAATAAAGGCACTATATTTCCCAGATGTGGCGTGACCTTCATCGGCCAAATCTCCCTCAAGAAGACGGCCTCGTGGGCCTGGAGGATGAAACTCAGCTAACCACTGTAAACGCGGACGTGCACAGTACATTCCAACTCCACTCATGTCCCGAGTGCGTGACACGTGTGTGCGAGCGTATCTTGCATAGTTGCATCTTACTTGCAGGGTGTCACTTCTCGACGACCCGTTTAATTTCGTCTTGTGTGTATGCAAATTGGCTTTTCCCTGTCTCTCCAGGGAGTGTCAAACTTCGTCCTCTTCTCCCTCTTTGTGGTCTTGAGGCCTTCTTTCCACTAAAGCTGTATTCAAGCAAGAAGCTCTTTTCTGACATACGCGCCCGCGGACAGTGAGGAGGGAGTGGTTTTTTTTAAAGTGCCTGAGAAAAATTTCGTTTGTCACAAAAGTTTCTTCGACTTCCACTTGAGCATGGAGCAAGAGAGGCCCTTCTTTTATTGGCCGCTACTTAAGCCACATTATATCTGCTCAGCATGCACTGCTGCACGTTCACCATGGCAGCCCTGTCTCGCCATATGTGCGAGCAGCGCACGTCCGTGCACTTGGCAGCGAAATACGAGTGCGTAATGTGAAAAATGGCTTCTCATGCAAAAATCCTCTGCTGCACGGCCCTCGTGCGGTCGGAGGACGGTACAGTGGTTTCAAGCAACACTTACTCACGTCCATACGTATGTGCGTATTACTGCGTACACTTGAGGTCAAAAGGTTTTGGCATGGATTCCGAATACAGAGGGAAGCTTCCCAGCAGTCGCCACTAAATGGCTCGATGACATTGGCTATAAGCAGAAGTTAGTGGATTATAAGCAGCTTCATCGTGTGCCATGAGTAACATAGGTTTTTTTTAAAGCCCGACTAGTGAAGGTTCAAGAATGAGGTGGAGGCAGGGTTCAAAAGTATTCGTATGGCACCAAATACGGTTTTTTGGATGCATAAGATGCCGCTTTTTACATAGAAAATTGGCCCTGAAATGGTGGCGCGTCTCATGCATGACAATTTTCATTATTCTTTCATGGAAAGGCACAGGATGCGTAGGTCTAGTGCGTTTTATTTAGCGTCCTATGAAAAATGACCTGTAACGTCACTACTTAGGCATTGTACCCAGAGATTGGGGTATCAATATTGTCTCGAGTAATGTCTTTGAGCCAACTTTGAGTATAAGGTGCCGTTTTGGTGCAGGAAACAAGACTGAACACATGTCCAATATCTTTCTTCAATGAAATGAAGGAGGTTGAAAGGCAAGACAAATCAGGTTCGCTCGAAACAGTTCCTGAATTGATATTGTAATATGGTGTTGAAGACCACTCTTTTAAGTAATTTTTTTTACGCATGAATGAAGCTTTGAGCCTTTCCTCTTTGCTCATTCTCTATTTCAAGAGTTCAAAAGCATTTTATAGACACAGGTCAAGTAGTGAAACAGGAACCCAATTCAGTTTTATCCAGTGTTCAGAATAAAGCAGATTACTGACTCATAGGGAGAACCTTATCGCAGTGCAACTCGAAAGCCCCTACTTAGTGCTGAAGTTGATCTGCCTGCAGTAGTACACGTTTGGTCAATGCTAGAACCGGCTAAAGTAGCACATGTCCATGGGAAGCTAAATGTTGGTTCTCTTGTCATCAAAGTCAACAAAATTACGCTGATTCCAAAGCAGATGAATCAGTCTGTTCAAAACTTAAGAAAATCATCTGGTCCTTGTTGTCAAGGTCATCTTTAGTGACCACGAAATCTTTCAACCCCTCCCCCCCCCTCCGTTTTTTGAGCCTCTACGCCACAAAAATCGATCCTTTTCATGTGTAGTCACACTGCCTCCGTTGGTTTACCAATGACTCATCCTCAGGTCAACGTCATTGCAGCTAGTCATGGCTGGCAAATGACAGCAATCTTCAAACCTTACTCTATCTTCCAGCAGAACGATGGCTTTTCGCCTCTTGGGCACAGTCATCTCTCGATTTAGTAAAGTTCAGTTTGAACAAAACTCCCGATTTAGACAAGTTTTCCTCTGCTTACTGGTTTTTTTCTATATGAAAGGATTCGATTTGGTCAAGTTCAGCCGTGAACAACTCTTGATTTAGTCAAGTCAGTTGGGGAACATTTACTACGTAAAAACAGCAAATCAAATGAATTTCAGAACTTTTCCTATGTAAGAAATCAGTCAAACCAAAAAGAGCCAGAAAATATGAAATCAAAGGAAAACAAAATGAAAGTGTTAAAATGGAGCTGACATCTGAGAAAGTCCCGGTCATTGGTTGATGAGGCCAAATCATCGAAATGTCAGTAAACAGAAACTAACAGACAAGGCAGAACAACTGATTTTGGGACAGTTGAGCAATGTTGAATAAAACAGTTCATTGTAGTTTGAAAGCCCTGTGATGTGAATGTGTCTGTGAGTGCTCATTTAGCTCCTTATTTATGGGATTTGGGTCAGCCTTCGAGTCAGTCCACACTTTTGCCCCAGTCAAGTTTTGGGGCCGATGACCTCGGACTTGACTAAATCGAGAGACGACTGTGAATTACAGTACACACCTGATTCGTGAGTGTCACGCTGCTGCATTTATTCGTTAGGACGTGTTACACACACTTAAAAGATATCTTCTTCACCAAGCCTTTTACGTACGCACGCACACAGGCGGACATAGTCAATGTACAACAACGTTAAGTACAACAAAGAAGTTTTCGAGTACGTCGTAGTATGCACGACATACAATATACGAGTAGGACATGACACATGCTGATAATAAATCTCTCGCTCATTTCTCCTTGGCTTCCACGTGTGCAGTGGGAGGTTTTCAAAGCAGTTGAAATCATGTGGGAATTCGCTGTCCTCCACTTGGTGACGAGGACCGCAGCACCAGCGAGGCCGCCACACCGGCCAAGAGAAGGGGATGAAGGAGAGATAGGCCCGAGGCCTTCTGCATGGCGGCTGGAAGCTTGCCTGGAAGAAAGCAAAACTTGTCGTAGGCGCAGAGTCACTTACGCGGAAATCAGTCAGTCAGCACGAGACCTTTGTCGTCATTGTTTTGGGGCGGCGCACGTGCGGCGCCGTGGCAAGCGGCGTCCACTGTATTGGACCCATCGGGAATAACTTCTAGCTTCCCAGTATTTATGCCATCCCTAAAAAAGTTGTGGGGAAGGAAAAAGCTGCCTCTCTCTAGGGGTCATATGGCGCTGTCCACTTTTTTGTCTTGGACACCATTACTTGGCTAATTACTTTGAAGCCCTTGAGAGAAAGGACGGGCGATGTCTTCACTCACTTTGACGTTAGGACCTCTACAATTAGGAGACAGAAGCTCAGCTAATGGGGCGACAATTATCATTCCCTCAGGAGTGCATGACACTAATATCGATACTGATACCCACGTAGCAATCACAACCTGAGTTTGGCGGCCAAGTCGTCGGACCGAGTCAACGTCAGGTCAGGGCCGGAGATGGCGTCAGGACATCGGGCCCGGTTTTGGGGGGTTACGAGCTAACTTAAACTCTTGTGGTGTGTTGAGCACGTCTACACGCACTTCCTCGATATTTTTAGGCCGACTGTCCCGAGGGGAGGAGACCCAGGCCAAGCCTGACCCTAATGCGCCATTATAGAAAAGAAATGAGGCCGGACCCACCCATCATTTTCCCTGGGAAGACCGGGAGCGAGGGAGGGAATTATCTTTTCCCTGGAATAAATCTTGACGCAGCCTCCTCCCTCCCCCCCCCCCCCAAGGCACTGACGGGCACATTCAAAAGGGTTTGTTCGCCCTGTGGTTCAACCACTTTGTGCCTGACACCGAGGATTACTCGGAGCGTGGAAGAATCACAAACCCCATTTATTTTTGTACTGTGCTGCATTTCCTGGGAATTGTGGTGGGGAGCAAAAAAGTTGCTGAGGCTCCAGAACTTTTATTTAACTGGAAAACGAAATAAATGACATTTGTTCAGAAGGCTTTTCCACATCTCCTTTATTAAAGTCATTTTGTTAGTTACAATGTTCAACAATGGCAGTCTTAGGCTGGCAATAGGTGCACGCGCAGGCGCTTGTCGTTTGGCCGTGATGATGCCTCTGTGCATGAAAGTGATTTTTTTGGCCTGCAGCATGTCCAAGGATGGTCTGGAGGACGCCATCTTTGGCATGGAGCAGTGGAGGGAGTGTGGTGATACCGCCAGAAAGTTTCAGCCACTTCCATCCAGAAAAAGTTAGGGAAAAAGAGGCGAAGACAGTGCATTTATGGAGGAAAATTCCAGGAGTAGCTGCACTTTGAGCGGTCTGACATCAAAATGGGGTGTCACAAAGTGGCTCAAGATGCTGCGTCTTGTCAAGCACTGTCTGGGAAACCGATTCCATGTGAAGATTCCGCCTCAAAAGGTGTCATTGCTGCTGGGGGAGCCCATTTCACCCCACTGCGGTGTTCTGTCCTTTGAAAAATGTGTTTCATTCACATATTTGATGAGAAAAGGTGGATAATCTTGATTCCAAAGGAGCAGACATTTTCTGCCATTGCACTGATTTGTTCCAGTTGCATGACTTTACTCAAGAGTGCAACACAGTTGCAACCTCCCTCCTTCTCTATACTATCTCTATGCACCGCCAAGCTCAGCCGTGCAGTGCAGCACAGGACAAGTGCACACGAAGGGGAAAAAGAGCAAGCTTCAAAATAGAATCAAGCATCTAGGCAGTTTGAGGCAGATGATCACATCTGCAGCTCAACTCCAAATGTGGAACAGCCTTGCTAAAGGACTTTTGGCACTTTATGGAATGTCTAGAACTATCGCACCTGCCCATCAAGAGCTGTATTCGTGGCCGTAGAAGAGTTATGGGCAAGCAGTGCCGAGCCGATATAATTTCTTTTGCCAATGAAATATCCCCTGTACTAAGCAAACACCATCCATCATGGCAAGAAGACGGGAAACCCTTTATGCCGCGTACCCGAAGTGGCTCCGGTGTTGATTTTGTCACACGCCCGCGTGCGTGGGCGTGTGTGCCTTCGCTCAAAACTTATTGACAGTCAGCTGTGAGCGGCCTGCACGATTACAACGGACGAGTCGTCGTGTCATAACTTGGCAACGTACGCACAACGTGTGGTCAAGGCTTGCGCCGCCAGCCAGGTGCGTACGGGTCATGTACCTGTTTTTTGTTCTGGCCCAAGCTGCACTTTTGCACGCACGTCTGGCACAAGTAGGACCCGGGCAAGCGCACCCTCAGGAGGACGAGGGGTTGACGCCGTACATACAGTACACACAAAGAAAATTTGTGCATGTGTGCACTTGTGGAGAGAGCGAGAGAACAAATGACGCGTCAACCGTACATAAGACAAGAGCAAGCGAGCATGCGAGGCCCAGATTAAGTAACGGGGAAAGAAATTGCTTGTGCCGTCGGCGATCGGTTTTTTTTTTCTTTTTTTCGGAGGAGGGAGGAAAAAAACACGCGCATACTCGCGAAATTGGCTCTGTGGACTCACGTCGTGCTTTTCCTATCCAAACACCACTGCCAGCATGTATAAAACGTGGTGCGTATGTAGTGACTGCTCTGGTCGTGCGGGACATGAAGGGAAATGTGACGAGGGAATCGTCACAAGTGACAAGTTGGCGCTGCTCACCGTCTATGACGTGAACCAGTACATGATCTGCCGGGGCGTCGCCGGGTTCGCAGCGGTACATCCCCGAGTGAGCGACGTCGGTCTCAGCCACGAGAATGCTGCTGGCCACCAAGCCGTCCTCGTGGGCCCACAACAGCGAGGACTCCGAAGGGATGAACTTCAGCATCTGCAAAGACCAACGTCACTGTACTGTTCATGCGTGAACGAGTGCACACGCGTGGGCGTCATTACGTGACATTCTCATACGAATGGGGCATTGTGCACTCTTCGGAATGTCTTTTGCTCTCACAGATCAGAGTTATGCGCAACATAAATGCATGCACAGGCGTTTTTCATTGTCGTCAATAGTCTGATTCTCTTGACCATTGCACGTGCAGTGTCTGTATGTCCCGCAAT
>JAAUXU010018325.1_pt1 | contig 10253 bp, 10 predicted proteins | sample 7278151 | NCBI WGS metagenome assembly JAAUXU01 (sample SAMN14350113, study PRJNA611818) | marine sediment metagenome | isolation source: surface marine sediment (1.8m) | place: French Polynesia: Moorea | collected 2018-08 | reverse complement strand
TAAAATGACAGATACGTAAGTTTAGCTTCTAAGACGTTGGTGACCTCGGAGGGGAGTGGGTTGGGAATAATTGTTCTCTATGTACTGTGTAAATCTGAAACACCAACCAGGAATTAAAACGATTATCCGGCGGGCGGCCGCCAAGCCAGGGGCGGGCGGTGTGTGGGGCAGTACTTTATGAAACTGTGCCGAAAAAAAGTGCGCGCACATGATTGGTTTGTAGGAAATTGAAGGGAAGGAAATAGCACAAAGAGTGTGAGGAAGAGGGAAATTAGTCAACAGGAACGAAATACTGGGGGGGAAAGTAGAACAACACTGCCCCCCAGCCGGTGGAGGAGGAGGAGGAAGGAGCTGCTGCTGGCAACATTTCTTGGGTGACTTTCCTCCCTTTTTTTTCTTTCTGTGTGCGGACTTACTGTGCTCTGTCGAGGACTGGGGCCCAATGGGAAAGCCTAGCTTCCAGTGCTCAAACATTTCCTGGGCATCTCGAGTCTCCGTGTTCCCTGAGGAGGTTTTTTTGCCAATCCAAAGGCGTGTGTTCAAAGGGGAGAAGGAAGAGGAGGTGTTATTTTTGGTAGTTGGTTGTAGGCGGACAGGGGAGTACAAGAAGAGAGGAGAGGGAGAGAGAGAGAAGTAAGAGTCGAAAAATTAGGCCTTTTCCTTCTTTTTTAGCTTTTCGAGAGAGGGGGGGGGGTAGGTGGTCCTGGATCTACCGAGCTATGTTTCAAGGATGGTTTGATGAAGTTTGATTTTTTTTACGGATTTTTGTAAGGGAAGACAGACGTTTTCGATATATCACGATGTGTCTCAAGGTCGATCATCATTCTGTCACGAATTTAATGTTCACTCTCTCTCGCACACACGACAAACGGGTTTTATTGCCACAAAACGACGGGACGACTTCTTTATGGGAAAGGGTATTCTTTATTAGAGCCACTGAAAAAGTCTGCTGCTACTGGGACTAATACTAGGGCAATCGTTTTGAAATGATTCTTAAGGGGAAAATATCACTTTTTATCACTATGCTGACTCCGGTTTTTACAATTATGGGTTATTTAACTCACTCAGACAACTTCTTTATTGGGGTGCGTTTGAGGGTTGTTTATTGTCACTGGTGTAAAGGGTATGGATTGTTTTGCATTTTATTACTTTTTTGGAAAGGGGGGATATTGTGCAAATTATGCAATAAGAAGAAATCGTTTCTGGCATGTCTATCATTATTTCCTTTTTGGAGTCTAGGGGAGGAGGAGACTTGTCTTCGTCTGAGGGGGAGGAAACGTAATTGAAAGAAGACACTTGTGCGGTGGCCGTTTCCCGGGAAATTAACTGGTGGAAAACAAAATTGTGAGAAGTCTTGGCTGCGGCGGCTGCGGCGGTGACGATTTGGTAAATGATCGGTGGTGGTTGGTGCTCTTATGACGTAGGCAAAATATATTGGATTGATTTGATTATTCAAATAAAGGGTGGGGGGGAAACAAAGCTGTGTGTCATATATTCCGAGATATTTTGCGGGGGTCCTGGCGTCAGATCAGAAACTAAAACGGCAAAAAAAGAGGAAGGAGAAAACAAAGTGATCCTGCTGTTCTTCCACGAGATGTATCTTATATATTGGCCATGTCTCTGAAGGTGCATTCTTGTTTTAATGGAGCGAAGGGGGAGGCGGGGAGAAAAAGAGACGATCCCGACAGCTGGACGAGAGTCGGGAAACACGGATTTTTTCCCATGAAAAAATACCAACAGGTTGGAAGAGCATGCGATCCTGCGTGGGCACTCACCGTCGTCCTGCTTGTTGAAGTTTGCCGCCGTCTTGAGGAAGCACTCCAGGAAGGTGGAGTGGACCTCCTTCATGGCCAGGTACTGGATGCTGTTCACCGACCAGTCCATGTAGTGGCGGATGCGCTGAACGGAGGAGGTCAGTTTTATATTGACTTGTTACATGTTACTCTGTATAACTTGCAGTCCAATGTACGTGATCGCAAAATCCCGGCAGTGCTTTCAAAATGTCCGATGTAGTAGGCATAAGATTTTTCTTCTTCTAGTTTTTGGGATGAGTTTCTGTAGACATTTTTCCACACAGAAATATAAGATCAATGTTTTATTTTCTCTCCTTTTTCGAGTTACGGTATATCTCCCTCGCCTTCCCTAAAGATCCATTTTCCAGGACCTATAATCCTTGACAATGATGGAGACAAGATGGATTTCTCTCCCCCCCCTTTTTTTTCAGGGAAACCGAGGCTCTTTAATCACATTTGACTGATGGGACCCCTTACAAAATATATGAAATCCTCCCTCCGTCCGTCCCACGTCAAACTCCGCTCCGTCTACATTTCAAGTACTTTCCCCGAATTTTCCCAATAAAATGAAGTCACGCGTGTTTTCATGTTTGAGTCTTGTTTAAAATTTCGATGATTTTCACCTCGTTTAGCCTGTCGAAATCCTCCGCCGAGATGACGTAGTCAGAGTTGAGGTCGAGGACGTGAAAGAAGAAGTACCTAAAGTGGATATTTCTTTTGTTTTTATTTTTTGCGGGAAAAAGCTCTGTTTTTGTACCTGAACTTGTCCTTCTGGAAGTCTGTAAGGAGGTCCCCCCCGGGCTGTATGGTCCTCACCTCGGTGACATCGTCGGAGAAGCCGCGGTGGACCCAAGCCGCTGGAAAATGCAGAATCGTAAGTACAACACATTGATTGACGTATAATTTTGCACAATTTCTATCTCTAGTTCGGTTCTCTTGCTGTTGCCAAATAAAAGCCTTTTCTCGCTGTCCACATTGAGAAAATATTGAGGCCGGCCCTTTTCTCGGTACAAGCGGGCTATTTTCCCTTTTTGCCAGCAAGGAAAGTCCAGCGGGGGGAATTTGGAGAGGGAGAGACAGTGTGTGTGTGTGTGTGTTCCTGCCTCGAATTGCAAGTCGAATTGGACGTGGGAGGAGGAGGAAATAAGGTATAACGGCCCCTTTTTTCCCCTCCCCCGCAGGGAACGTAAGGTACCAACCATTCACTTTGAGCGTACGTACTGCACAATACATACAGTTCCTTGCATGCCAGACCAACATTATACCAATGGCTCCCCCCCTTTTGCCCCACTTCCTACTCCTGTCTTCCCGGGTTTTTTCTTTCTCCCCCCTCGCCATCGGAACGTGCGCTAAACCAATTCCCGAGCACTTTGGGCATCCCCCCCCATTCTCCTCGCCGCAGGGGGGGGGGGGGCGACCATCTTAGATTGGGGGGAGGTTATTCGCCTTTTCTCCTCTTTCGCCGCAAGTCAGTCTTTGCTCCTCCTATTCTTCTTTCTTCTTCTTTCCCCTCCTTCGATATATCCAAGGTCAAATCAATATAATGGCCCCGGGCGATCGAGGACGGAGGAAATTGTTTCGCCAGAAGTAAAAACTCATTTGGCTAGATGAAAGAGAGGAAAAAAATATTTGTATTTGCTTCGTAATTACGAACTTAATGTCCGTCAAAATCGTTGAATTCCGTGCCTCACTTGATCGGGCATTCTTCACGGCGGGAGAGAGAGAGACAAGAAAGGAAAAAGGGCTTCTTTCATTCCGGGGCGGGGGGTCGCTCCGCTTAACTGAAGACAGAGAGGTGCGGGGTTCGCCAAGACTTTGGAGGACAATGCATAAAAGTGTCTAATTTTGGCATATTTTTCTTCTTAATAGAAGTACATTATAAGAATTTCTTTTTCTTTGTTACTCTCTCCCCAGTGCGCTTCTGGGGCCCCTCGCTGTATCGATCAAACGAAGGGAGAGGAGGAGGATATACTGTACATTGCACAAGGACATGTTTGGAGTGGGACAACAGAGATTGGAGGAGGAGGAGGAGGAACGGTCTCTTGATTGCATGGGAGAGCCAGAGCAGCAGCAACAGCAGAAGGGAAGGGAAATCTTGACTTCCGCACCGACGAATATTATTGTACAAAAAGCCCTAACATACACTGTTGCTCCAAAGATATTGTTGGTAATTTTTGAAAGCAGCAATTCTCAAGAATTTTCATCCCCTCCCTCAGGCAATTAAGCAAATTCCCGCGTTTTTTCCGCCCTAATGCCCCCCTCCCCTCTCTTTCAGGTGGTGCTTTCCTTCCCCTCTTTACCACCACAGCCATTTTTTCGCCTGACAGTCATCAATCAGCCGAGGGGGGCAAAAAGAGAGAAATGGCAAGATAGTTCCTATGCTGGCCTCTTTCTTGTCCGGGGGTGAAGAGTAGCAAGGCTGCTTTTTTTTCTCAGCTTTCTCCGACAGTGCACTTTCCATAGATCTTTTTTCTAAAAAAAATTCTTGTATAAAACCTCAAGCGACGGAAAAAAGGTGGTGTGACGATGCCACTGTCTGCGCAGCAGCACATTTTATCAATCTTTCAGTCCTCTTCAAAAGAAAAGGAGGGAGGAGGGGGATTCTTTTTCGTATCCCCAGGAGGAGAGAAGCCGCTCCCGAAAAATCCACAACCTTTTATATTCTCCTTTTGAAGTGCTGTAGCACAGTATCCTGTTCCTGTCGCAGCCTTCAGGTCGAAGGTCCTTTGTGGCTTGAAAGAAATTCAAAAGATGTTTTGTGTCAAGAATAAATTTGTCGTCTAAGGGCGCACGATACATCCGGGAGACAATGGGTGGTGGGTCGCCTTTGCCATAATAACGAATTCACCTTTTTGTCTCTCCTCCAGCCTTTGTCGGAGGAGGAGAAGGACCTTCTCTCGTCATTGTCCTTTTCCACTGTGTCCAAAGAAAGGCCGAGCAAGCCCCTTGGGGGCCCTTTCTTCGCTCAGAAAAGGTCGGTCCAATTATCAGAGCCACCTTGCTCAGTATACTTTACTGTACTGAAGCGGCTCCTTCAACACAGGAGATAAAAAGACAAAGGGGGGGAAAGCGTTGCTCTTTTAGCCACCGTTGCCTGGCCAGCAGTTGCATGCATTCCATTTCTAAAAAACCATTTTTCTTTGGCAAAGCACATTTCCCCCTCCTCCTCGATCCCCACATGCAACGGCGGACGTCACTCACGACGGCCGCCGCCGCCGCCGCCGCGGCCGCCGCCGCCGCTTTTTTAATGCGCGTGTTTGTGTTTGTTGCACGCTAGTGTATTGCCCTTCTAGGGCATTGTGTGCGGAGGCGGCGGGTGTTCGGGGTTTAGAGAGAGGGGGGGGCGGATATTGATTTCCCTCCTCGCATCCGAGGAAGGAAAGAAAGAAAAGGCTCCTTAAAGGCCAGAGCGGAGGAGGATGAGGAGGAGCCTTTCTCTTCCTCTTGCGGCCCACAAGAGAGAAGAAATGCGCACCAAGACTAATGAGACTAATTGGCTTTTTTGCACTTTGCGAAAAGAAGGGAAGATAAGGAAATGCTATACTGGGAGTGACAGTAAAGAAGTGCACAACTGCACATATAAAGGAAAAACTCTTTTGGCAGAAAGAGAAACCAGCGAAAAACAAGAGAAATTGTGTAGAAGGCTCCTTTTCCCTCCTTTCCTTTCTCTTCTGCTCCCTTCCTTCCTTCTCTGCCCCCTGGGACATGACAGAAGAGGAGTGAGGGAAAGAGGCTTAATTACATGCCGGGACTGCATGGTTGGGTTCCTGCTAACACATGCTGGTTGGTTGGGCTGGTTGGACATCCACAGCGGCGGCGGAACTATTACTTTTACTCTCCATCTCGAAGGAGGAGGAGGAGGAAGCGAAAAAAAGTTTCCACTTCCGTCGTCTCCACGTCTTTTTCATTGTGTGGGCGAACAGTGTCCTTCTGTCTCTCCTCCTCCTCGAAAGTATCCACCGCCGCTGTGGCCATCCTCCTCATCCACACAACTACCAACAGGAGAGAGAGAGAATGGAGAGGCCTTTTGCTTTCTCCGAGCCTCCGAATATATATTGGAGGCATTCCACAATATTGTGTTACGATCGTCCCTAAGTGTAAATCTCTATTTCTTTTGGGAAATTGTCGAATCTCGCCCCTTCTTTCTCCGTATAGCTGCCAGTGGCATGTCTGCGCGACCCTACCCCCTCCCTTTTCTTTTCTTTTCTCTCCTCGCCCTGGCCAATTATTTATTCAGGCGTGAGGGCAAAAGAAGAGGCCGTGGGGGGAGGGGATCTCTGGGGCTCAAAAAAGGGGAAGGGGGGCCGCCACTGTGCTTTGGGAGCGAGGAGGAGGAGGAGGAGGGTAATGCCTCCCCCTCTTTTCTTCTCGCGGAGAAAGAGGGAGAGGGGGAAAATGGCTTGCAGTTTTATTCATGCTCCGCTAGTCAAGATAAAAGAGGGGGGGGGGGAGTAAGAGTGTGTGTATTCGTGCTTTTTCTCGTACTACTTATGCAACAACAGAGAGCTACCATACCTGCCTTTGAGACACTGCCGAGCAAGCAACAGTTTGGCTTGCTAACGTTAGTTTTTTCATGCTCCGCGCAACTAATCAAGCCTTGCAGCGGCGCCAGAAGAACTAATGAACTTCTCACCTTTGCGGCGGAAAAAATGTTGCCCCGCATTTGGCGCAATCCCTCCAGAAAAGGAAGCGCAAGTTTTGCCGCCTTTCTTTGCGGCGACCCCTCTGTGCGTACGGAGGAAGAAGAGTGTAAGAAACACGCAACCGGGGAAGAAAGAAAGAGGGTCTGCGAGACTAATTGAAAGGAGAGAAGGTTGATACAGCGGATGAACCGATGGAGCGAGAGAATGGTGAAAGGAGGGGCCTCCGCAGCAGCCGCAGAAGGAGGGGTTTTGTTTCCCCGCGGAAGGTCATAGAGTGAGCGAGAGTTGTTGCGGGTCTTTTCAATCGGTTTGATGTTTACAGTAGGTAGACTCTATTTAGCTTCAAAGAAAATACCTTGAATAGATAGCTCATAACAGAGAACCTGCCCTTGTTCTTTCACCTCCCACTCAGATTCTCCCAGTGCGAACAGTTGGTCATGGTGGAGGGGGTTAACATACCATACCTGCACTATCCTTTGGTGCCAGATACAGATATCGGACACTCCTCCTCCTTCCTCCAACTACTACTCCCAATTCTGTACCTTTCGCCTCTTACCCGCTTTCGCTACCCTCCTCCTCCTCCCGAGGGGAAAATAAAAACCGAAAGCTCCAACCTCCTACCCTCCGATTCCCCTTCAATGTTCTTTCTCCGCCCTGCAGTGCTTCAAACCCCCCCCCCTTTTTTTTTCGGCAGCCCTACATACTTGGCATGTTCTGGAATTTCGGGTGCTGGAATTTTCTGCGCTCCAAAAAGGGCGGGCGATTGGCAGCGCAATAAACAAACTGCTTTTAGCGCTCTAGCTTTGAACAGGCACTGAGTGATGGGATGATGTATACTGAACTGTTCATGTACGGTATTCTTGTACAATGTACAGGGCCTTTCGGGATTAAAGAAAGCAAAGGCCTTATTCCTCCTCCACGCCAGTCAACAAAATTTGGATTATTCAACAAGGGGAAAGAGAGGAAGAAGAGCCTTTTCGTGAAGCTTTCACGTTATTGTCTTTGAAGTTTCCCCCTGAAGCGGAGGGGAGGAAGGTGGAGGCAGACATCCTCCTCGTCCTCCTCCTCCTCCTCCGGGCAAGGTGGAAAAGGGCGCAAAAGTCACTCTTCCAAAAAAGGAGAAAAGAGAAAAGAAATCACCTCCTTCTTCGTCTCTTCTCCCCCTTCTCTCTTCTCAAGCCCTTCTCTCACCCTCCCCAAGACAAACAAACGAGGGCAAAGAAAAGTGCTGCTTCTCCTCCCACTTCCAAATCCTCTCTTTCCTCCTCCTTCTTCCACTTTCGTACACACAGTCCGACTCAACTCGAGGAGGAAGGGGAGGCGAGAGAAGAGACGGACGGATGGACGGACGGAGTAAACAAGTGTGGGATTCGCCAGAAATGAGCAATGCAAAGAATGATACCCTCAACTTCGTTCAATTCAAAAATGTATGAAGGAGTTTTTTTTGAAAGCTGCATTTTTCGCGAAATTGTCCTTGTACCCACATGCATCCAAGTCTTGCCTTCCAAAGTGAGAGACTTCGGCTGGCTGGCGACATTCCTTAAAAAGAGAGGGAGGGAGGGATTTTTTTTTGGAGACAATGCCTTGGCCTCTTTTGGTTGCCATCCTCTTTTTTGTGTGTACTTTGCCCGTGTTTTTTCCTTCGCAGACATGCGGGCGATGAAGGCATTCTCTTCTGGGAAGGGAAACAAAGGTGTGGGGAGAGAAAAAATGAAGTGAAAGAAAAAAGCCCTGACCCTGTTCAGTTTCGTGTCGAGATCAAGTTTCTCCCCGTGATGAAGTCACGACCGGTCCCAAAAGGAGAAGCCGTCACATTTTCCCGTCTCCCGATAAAATCCATCGGATTTCTCTCCCTTTTCTCTAGGAGTCGAAATGGGAGACCTGTTATTTCTGGAAAAGGGGGAAAACATCATTACACGACTCACTGTGGATGATCTCCTGAAACTTTGGCTTTGGCTTCTCCTGCTCCTGCACGGTCTGGAGGGCGGAGGAGTCCTTGTCCTTGCTCTTGCTTCCAGAGGAGGAGGAGCCGAACTTGATCTTCATGGTCTTCTCCGACTTTTTCCGGCGTACCACCTTTGGCGTCCCGTTGCTGCTGGCAGGGCCCTGCACCAGACCTGCTCCTGCACCTGCTGCTCCCGAGGACGGCGGAGAAGGTGTGACCTGGTGCTGCTGTGCGGCAGGTGCTGATATCTGGTGCTGTAGGTGGGGCATCCTGTTATTGTAGCCGTTTCCGTTCTTGACCTCCCCGTTGTGATAGGCTCCGGCGCCGCAGTCTCCGTTCGGCAGGCTCCGCTGCTGGTGGTGCTGCTGGTGGTTGCTGGAGCTGCTGCTGGTGCCCAGAACGGGCATCTGGCTTCCTCCTCCTCCTCCTCCGCCTCCCCCTGGCAGGCTGGACTCCCTCTTTGGCGGCGCAGGCTTGGCCGGAGAGCCCGCCCTGTCTCCTCCAGTCAGCACTCCCGTGGCGGTGGTGACCCGGCGTATGCTCTTCCTCAGCATATTACCTTGGAGGCGCTACATCATCAACCTCCGATGATGAAGACGAAGACGATGATGACAGTTCTTTTTTTCCTCTCTCCTTCTCTCGTCAAAGCCCTTTCCGTCCCGCCGCAGCCGCAGCCGAGACACCGCCTCGGTGATGAAAGTGGCTTTTTTCGTCACATGCGATGTCGATTCAGGTGCAAAAAATTGAGGGGCTTCCCAATGTGTCGGAATGATGATTAGGGGGCCGGTCTCCTTCTTGATTGCCTCTTCCTTCTTTATATGCGCACGCGCAATGCACCAATTTTCCTGCACTCATCAGCGTTTTTTCTCGCCGGCTCGAAATCTCGGATGGAATTAATTTCGGATCACGGCGAAGGCGTCAAAGTCCTCTGATTTCCCTTTTTAGGCCGAGAGCCCCAAAAGAAACTTTCTCGCCCTCCTCTTCGTATTCTTCTTTGGCCTCCTTTTCCTCTTCCGTCTCTGCTTTTGTCTCTCCTTCTTGGTGGCGGCGCTAATGAGATTTCCACTCTTTCCTCCTCCTTCCTTTTCGGTGGGACTTTTTGTGGTGGAAGAGGTGTTTTTTCCCGCTCAAATATATTCCCTCCCCCTCTTTTCGGCTTTTATTTCCGACGGTTCGGTGTGAAAGGAGGGGGGGAGGGAACCGTATCCTTTACCGCGAAGGTTCAAAAAGAAAACGGTCTGAGTATAAAATGCCTTTCTCTCGGGGGAAACGGCATGAAATGAGTCCGGTGTGCTAAATTGAATCCTTTGAATTCTTGGGGGGGACCGAGGGAGGCGGGGAAAACTTTTTCCCGCATACGCAGGTAGGAGAGGGGGGGGACGGAGGGGGGGACCGTGTGGGGTCGGAATTATGTCCGCATGCCCGCTCGCGCATAGCATACAAACGGTGCGGCGGTTGAAAGAAGAGGGGGAAAGGGGGGACTTTTATCTGAATTTTTAATCTGCGTCCTTCCTTCATTCGAGGGATGTGGGAGGGAGGGACGGAAGGGGCTTTTCATGTGAATGTTGTGCGCTGTAACCGCTGCCGCAGTCGGAATGGATAGATGGAAATCTCCCCTCCTTCTCCTTCCTTTTCTCTCTGTATATTCCCGTCTCTTCAAAGGGAATGCGACGAATATGGGATAAATTTTTCCGTGTCCTTAGTACAACCAATGTAGATGGGAGGAGATACGGATGGGCCAACGCACTCGTAGGGTTTTTCTTCTTCTCCCTAGTACACGTGTCCCCGAAATAGCGATTGCCCGGGAAATGATATTCCGTCGAATTTTATGGTGATTTTGGTGAGTGCAGCCTCCGCCTCTTTTTTCATACG
>JAAUXU010042880.1_pt1 | contig 10256 bp, 11 predicted proteins | sample 7278151 | NCBI WGS metagenome assembly JAAUXU01 (sample SAMN14350113, study PRJNA611818) | marine sediment metagenome | isolation source: surface marine sediment (1.8m) | place: French Polynesia: Moorea | collected 2018-08 | reverse complement strand
TTGAATTTTGTAGAAATTTTTAGGCTTTGCACTAGAGGAAAACAGCTTTTTTGGGAAATGACGCATTTGACGCTATTTTTTTCGGCTTTTGACGCAATTTTGTCAAAAAAAATCTGGTCACACTGGATAGAGGGAGGAAGAGCGACTGAGCGAGGGGGGCAACTCCAAGGAAAAAACAAGAAAGAATCCTGCTGACACTCAGCAGGTTCAAAGCAGGTGTCCTCACTCCTCATCCTTGGGCCCCATATCTTCGCTCGTGGGAGCTGAAAATGTATTTCGAGCCTTGGATCTCGTAACAAAGTTGGTGAGTACTCCCAGACCAGGTACACCTTGGGAAAGTCAGGAAGGGGCTTTCCCTCTTTATTCAAGCATCCTGCTGCTGCTTATCGCCAGGTACGGTGGGGAATGACTTCGCTTGGTTGGTCGGATTCAGCTACAAGTGCAGATCATTGTTTCGTGGCTAAAAATGGCGGCTTTTTGATGGCCAAGGGACCATGACTCAGTAACGTTGCGATGAGCAGTTTCGCCGGCTCCTCCTCCTCCTCCTCGGAGTCTTCGCTGGAGCCCCTCCAGCTGGGCGTCTCCTTCCGCCCCCCGGCCATCATCCTGCTGTATCGTGACCCGGTCAAGAACAAGACCCGGCGCAGGTCCATGCCCGCCAGGGGCATCTCAAAGACATCAGATTGCTACTCGGAGGCTCAGGCCTTGCGGCGCAGGCATCCCAGACACTTGGGCCCTGTCCCAGCAGTCCGGATAGAAAAATTCCTTAGGGTCCTGCAGGAGACCATGAAGGGCCGTACCCTGGAGGGGGCCCTCGAGGCAGCCAAGAGGGACTTTGCCATCGACTTTGACGAGGACATGAACAAGTTGTCCGATCAGGAGCTCCAGAGGAGGAAGGAGATCATGGACGTCAACTTTGCCAAGAACCAGATAAAAGTCGGAGATCCCGACTTTGTGTGGGACAAGAAGGTAGTCGTCGGGCGTATAGGATCAGTAGTTTCCGCACACATCCGAGGGGAATTAATCGTGCAATAGTATACAAGTGCAACAATTTCCTTGCTCTTTTCCAGGTGGACTTCTCCAATCAGGACAAGGTGGAATCCGGCTGGGACGACGAAGGCGGCGAAGAAGAGGACTTTTGGGGATGAATCCCTGATGTGCCTCGTGAATAGAAAGACTGGATAGATGCAGAGCGTGAGCTATAACACCTATTGCCTGAAGCGCCAAGAACTGACGATGAACCCGAGCACCCTCCCGAGCAGCTTCGACGTGGTGGTGGTGGGGACGGGGCTGGAGGAGAGCGTCGTGGCCGCCGCCGCCGCCAGGGTGGGGCACACCATCCTCCACCTCGACCCCAGGGATTTCTACGGCGACGCCTGGGCGGCCTTTAGCTTCGACGGGTTGCAGGAGTGGATCAAAAGAGAGGAAGAGGAAGACAAGGACGAGGGAGCGAAGCTGTCGGAGGAGGACGGGAAGAAGGTGCTGAAGGAAGGGGAGAAACTCCTGCCTCTGCGGCGGAGGTCGGTGTTCAAGAAGGTGAAGCAGGAGTGGAACGTGCCAGAGGACGATGAAGACGAAAAAGACTTGCAAGAAACCAAGGCGGACGAGAAGCCAGAAGGAAGTGCTAGCAAGGGCGAGAAGGAGAAAGACGAAGACAAGGTGACGTCGCAAGAGAGTGAGAAGACGGAACCCGAATCGGGAAAAAAAGAAGCAGAGACCGCAGATTCCGCGACCGGAACCCCCAACGCAGAGGCCTCGGGGAAGAAAAAAGAGTCTCCCGGCTGGACCAGGAAAAAGATCCTGGACTACTCCCGCCGCTTCAACTTGGACTTGGTCCCGCGCCTCCTCTTCTCCCGCGGTTCCATGGTTGAGCTCCTCATCTCCTCCAACGTGGCCAGATACACCGAATTCAAGTCCGCCACCAGAGTCCTCACCGTCGTCCGCGATGGAGGCAACAAGGCCACGTTGGAGCACGTCCCCAGCTCGCGCGCAGACGTCTTCTCAACCCGCAGCGTCTCCGTCGTAGAGAAGAGGATCCTCATGAAATTCCTCTCCGCCTGCGCCGCCTCTGCTGCCGCCGCTGAAGAAGGCGAAGAAGGGGACTCTTCCGCTCCTCCTATGGCCAACGCCGGGCAATCCTTCAAGGATTTCCTCCGGCAACACAAGCTGACTCCCAACCTGACGCACTTCGTTGTCCGCTCCATCGCCATGGTGCCTGAGGACGCCTCGGCCGAGGAGGGGCTAGCCGCCACGCGCAGGTTCCTTTCCAGCTTAGGACGCTTCGGGAACACTCCCTTCTTGTGGCCCATGTACGGCGCAGGGGAGCTTCCGCAGGCCTTCTGCAGACTTTGCGCTGTCTTTGGTGGCACGTACTTCCTGGCGAGACCGGTGGAGGCGGTGGTGCTGGCTCCGGCGGAGGAGGACAGAGCAAGGCAGAGGGTGGCTGCTATAGTTACTGCCGGGGCTCGAATCGAGTGCAAAAAGCTGGTACTGCCGGCAGCACTCTGCCCACCCGAGTTGAGGGAGACCAAGTAAGATGTCGTGCTTGAAGTATTCGTACTTTTCTTGAACAATCTTTGCCCACTTGCAGGGTGACAGGCTCCTTCGGCCGGCGCATGTGCCTGCTGGGCGAGTCCCTTCTTCCGTCAGAGCGAGAGCAGCTCTCCTTCCTGAGCTTCCCCGTCGGCGAAGGAGGCTCTTCTTACTGCTACGTGGAGGAGGTTGGCTTCGGCGCCGCCGCCTGCCCGAGGGGTATGCACTGCCTGCAGGTCACCAGCGGGGACGCCGGGGCACAGGAAGAGGTCGCCAGGTAAGAGCACATGTTGACGTGTCTTGGTTGAATTTTTTGCCAAAACAACTGAAAATTGAAATTTTTACTAAATATCTTTATTTAACTTCGAAACTTTCCGACTGCGTCTTTTCCTTTTCCATGGAAGAAAAAAAAGTTTCGAATCTAAATTACATATAGTAACATTCCAGGACGGGCGGCCCCCGTAGAGAAATGGCTACGACTCCTGAGTCCTGACTCGCATGCAGGAATTCCGGGATCGAATCCCCGCCACCCCAACCCCACAAAGATCCCACAAAGATCAAAGGGAAGGAAAACCGGACAAACCGTGTGATCCCTGAATAAAGAAAAATAACCCCGAGGCGCCATCCAGCGGCAGCCAACCCAGATTGGAGCCCATCCTCCTCATACGTGGGCGAAGTCAATTTTTTGGGGAGGGGGGTCCAGATTTTTTGTTCCAGGGAGGGAGGTCGTACAAATAGTCCGGGGAGGGGGATTAAATTATTTTTGCAAGGAGGGGGTAGGGTAGGGGGGAAATTTTAAAAAATGCTACAAAAATTTTGAAAGAGATAAAAGAGACCGCCAAAAAAGTAGCTGTTTTGGCTGCTTAGAGAAAACAAGAAAATACTAGTAAAAACTACTAATTTCAGCTCTAAAAATGTGAATTTTTTTATGCAAAGTGAAGCTCAGGGAGGGGGTAGCTTTGGAAGATCTGCAATATCTTCTATTGGGTGCCCTCTGAGAGGCCTCAGGGAGGGAGACTTACTAAAGGGAAAGTCAGCCTAATGGTATCCCCCCTAACCCCCCCCCCCCTTGCCTATGCACGTATGATCCTCCCTCATACCCCGCCCTCCAGGTCGGCCCCCCCATCCCCGAAAGGGGCCATGTGGGGATGGTGCAAGTAGAAGGCCGAGCAACCGGGATGAAAAAAAACAATAAAAAAACATTCCAGGACCCTTTCCGAGCTTACGGGCGAATCTAACCGCCCGCTGTGGCAGCTCTCCTTCGAGATGGCCACCATATCAGCCTCGTCCGACGATGACCAAGGTGCCGAGAACGCCTTCGTGTGCTCCTCCCCTCGCTTCGAGCTGGACTACGACGCCGCTCTGGCCGGGGCAGAGGCAATGTTTGCGACAATGTTCCCTGGAGAGGAGTTCCTGCCGAGGGCCCCGGAGCCGGAGGAGATCATCATTGGGGGAGAGGAGGAGGAGGAGGGCAAGGGTGCCGGTGCCGGAGGAGCTGATGGAGAAAAGAAAGCGAAAGAAGGTGACAAAGAAGACGAGGGCGACAAAGATAAAAAGCAAGAGGGTGATGGCGCAGGACCTGGAGGAGCCAGTTACGAAGAAAGAGCAGCAGAGGACGAGATAAAGGCCGAATGAGAGAAAATAGTTTGATTCGTGAAATCCAGTGATATCGCACTTTTCAAAACATGATTCCAATTTCCCTAATTCGCGGAAGTAAAAAATGCACAACTCCTTGTAAGATATGACCAGCACAGTTTGTTCGTTTAATTTATCCTTTTTTCGATTTCCCTCCCTTCATCGATCGTGTCTCGCGCCGCCGTGTAACGTTTCAAATTGTGTTCTGCTTTTTATGCGAAACCGTGTGTGGTGGGTGGGTGCAAGTTCTTTTATCTGAAACACAAAACTCGCCAACGCTTGCTTTATTTTCTTCTTTCTTCTAAACTTTTTTTTCGGAAATGCCTTTCTTTCCCTCATCTGCCTTCCAGCAAGGGGGACTTTAGGAGGGCTGGGATTGGATGACCAATAAACTGGACAAGGTTCTGGGGGAAGTTGATGGGAAGGACAGGTTGTTTGCAGGCAGGTTCGGTTCTTGTAATCGTACTTGATGCTTGTTGGGGAGTGTCTTTTCAACGGGGTGCTGAGGGGTTTTTGAGCCACTGTTTTTGACCATTCAAATTCTTTTTCTCCACGTTCCACACCTCCGTTGCACAGTTTTCTTTCGCCTTAATTATTTGCTTCGAGGATTTTTTATTTTTCCAGTCACGTTCCTCGACACAGTTTTTCTGCGAAGTTGTGTGTCGGGTTTTAAAATTTCTCTGTCTATGTGTTTTAATCTTCTTCGCAATAATTAAACTCATCGCCTAGCGTCTTCCTGACCCGCCGCCGCCGCCGCCGCCTCCTCCTGCGTCTGACCTCCCGCCGCAGCTGCCGCCGACCCCGCCGCGGCCGCTCCCCGTCCTCCGCCCACCTGGCCGTTGTTGGCTGCTGCCGCCCCTGCCCCTCCCTGTGCTGCCGCGGCAGCCCCGCCGGGCCCCAGAGTGTTGTGGCTTCTCTCGTAGTCGATGACCTCCTGGTAGATGAGCTCCTTCCACTGCTCCACGGTGTGCTCCCGCTCGTCCACGGTGTGGTCCCACGCGCCGGGAGGGGGCTGGAAGGAAGGGAAGGAATTAAAAGCATGAAAAATAAGATCTTATTAAGCAGGACTTTTTAAAAATAGCATTCAACAAATCTCTCCCAAATGCGCAAATAAATAAGTAAGAGGAAATAATAATTCGAATCGAGATCGCCCCACCCACAATTTTCCACATGCTAAGATGAACTTGTCCATTTGAAAATCTTTTATCTTTTGCCTCACCGCGTTGACCTCTGACTCGTCGTACCAGACGTTGATGTATGGGTGCATTAGCGCCTCGTCCACGTTGATCCTCTTCTCTGGGTCAATGACGAGCATCTTTGAGAGAAGGTCCCTCGCCTGCGACGCCCTCAGCCGGTTGGTGTCGGTGGACTCAGCCGGGAATAGGACGTCAGGGAAGAGGCGCTCGAACGAGTACCCGGCATAGCGGGGACGGTTCTCAACGTAGTTGCGGACGGTAGGCTGGAGGCGGCGCATAAAGTCCTGCACGGGGGTGCCAAGTTGCTCTGCAGATATATTTATTAAAAGACAATTTTAGTTCCACAATATCGGGAAATCTTTTGACGTCAGAATTGGATCCCTGCCACTCAAAATCCACGGGTGACATTTACAGAAACGGCAACATTGCAACAAAAGAGAGCCCTTCCTCGTCTTTAAAATATTTTCCTCAAGAAACGAAAATTCAAAGACATTTCCTGTACGGTATGCTACAAGTTGGCATTTGGCGCTACCAAATTTGTTTTTTGCCAAAAGCGCCAATTCCTCACCGATGATTTTGTTCCACTGATCGATGTGATCTGTCCCTGGGAATAGCACCCCTCCCCTGATCATCTCCCCCATGATGCACCCGACAGACCAGATGTCCACGTTCTCCTTGTAGCCCATGCCCAGGATCACCTCTGGCGCGCGGTAGTAGCGGGTCACGACGTAAGGGGTCATCATGAAGGAGGTGCCGGCAGAGCGGGCCAGGCCAAAGTCCTAGGAACAATTATTTGAATTTCAAGTGGGAAATTGCTTGTTGTAGTTGGTAGTTTCGCCCTCACCAAGATTTTTAACGTGCAGTCTGACCGTACGACGATGTTGCTTGGCTTCAAATCCTGCAAAGAAAATGCGACGACAGTAGAAATATGTGGGGGATTGACGTTCGTGACATAGTTAATTTTACCCTGTGTATGATTCCCGCCAGATGCAGGTGCTTGATGCCGCAGAGCATTTGGTAGAGGAGGTATGACATCCTCTCGTGATCAAGATCCATGTTGATGACCTGGCAGAGGTTGGCGTCCATCAGCTCCATCACGATGTACAGGTCAAGGAACTCCTCCAGGGACTTTTGAGGGGTGAACGCGTTCAGGAGGCCGATGATCTGGAGAAAAATATATTGCAGTACGTTGTAAGTTAAGTTTGTGGGAAAGGACAACTATTCAAGTCTCACGTTTTTGTGGTTCACTAGCTTCATCAGCTTGAACTCCCGATACGCCCTTTTGGCGTGGGTAACGTTCTGGAAAGGATAATTTGAGGCATGAAATTCTCTATTCTAAAATTGTTTTCAACAATATTTTCCTTTCCTGGAAGGGACGGCTGAGCTTCTTGATGGCCACGTTCTGCTGCGTGACGCTGTCGTAAGCGGCGCTGAAATAAGGCAAAAGGGAAGAAATGTCGAAATTTATCCCCACATTTTCTTTTTTCGCCCGTACCAAACGATTCCCTGCGCTCCTGATCCGATCGGCTTTAGGTTCTGGTACCGCTTCAGAATGGTGAACCTCGTGTCCCCAACCTCTACCGTGTAGAAGTGACCTGACTTGCCGGAGCCGCCAGCCGAAGCCGCACCGGCCGCCGCCGCCGCACCAGCCGCGTTGGCTGATGTGTTGTGCCCGCCGCCGCCGTGGTGCCCCGCGGCGGAGGCCGCGGACGACGACATCCTGACGCTGCCGCTGTTGCTGCTGCTGTTGTGTCTGTGCTCAGATATCAGAGGCATCTATGGCGGCAAAGAGGGCGGCTGGTTTCCAGTTCCAGGCCGCGCGGCTGCGGCGGCCTCTCCCTACCGAAAATCAGGAAAGCCTGTAAGGTGGAAAATGATCCTGAATATTAATGAATCCTGAAAGGATGTGTCTTTTCCGAGAGATGGGAAATGGATGTCCTAAATGAGATCTAGACGCACCAGATTGGTTCCAAGAACAGGAGGAGGAGGGAAATGGATTTTCCCCTTTTACTGAGAGCACTACAGTCGGACCATTTCTCCAAGCAATCGACAACTATCAGTTTTTTTCTCCTGTGCAAATTTCGGCAAAAAAGGCTGTCTTCCTCCTCTTCCTCTTCTTCGTACCGTACAGTAATAGTATGTAGTAGTGCACTGTATCGTGCCGAAATAAGGCAGGAGGCTCCTCTTTGGCAACCAACTTTCCGGGAGGCCGAGTAGCTGCTGTCTCCTCCTCCTCCTCCTCCTCTGACACACACCGACACCGGGAAGAGAAAATCTGTACCAAACCTTCCTCCCCACACACACACCCACCCGCGGACCAACCAAGCAACCCCTGACTTTCTCTTAAAAACCTATAGATCAATAAGTTCTCTCCTTCCTCCGGTGAAAAGGAGGAACAGGAGGAGGAGGAGGAGGAGGAGGAGGAACAGGAGGAGGAGGAGGAGGAGGAGGAGGAGGAGGCTGTTGGAGAAAGCCCTCCTCTGTCCTGAAAGCGACCTCGCAGGGAAAGGGAGGAGGAAGGGGGACCAACCACTTTCTCCCTGCTGCATCAGCCCTCCCTCAGCCCATCCTCTCTTTTGGTACCCTCCTCTCCTCCTGCCTGCGCGCCTCTCTGCTCAGATGTGAGACGGGGACGAAACCAGGCAGGCAGGCAGAAAAGACACTCGAAAAGAGAGGCTCTCGGATCAAAGCTCTAATGAGGGAATAATCCATGAGAGAGATCGAGGATAAAAGGATATTGAGCACCGTTTTTTCCCACGAATCTAAGTACAGAAATTCGGTTAATTCCGTTAATCCCAAAATCAGGGGAAGGGCCAGACGAAGATTTTTCTCTCTCCCCTCTTCTCACATTCAGTGGAGAGACACGGGAAAACTTTCTCGTCCTCCCCTCCTCCTCTGTCCGCCGCCGCCGCCGCCGATCCCTTGAAATATTTTTCTCGTTCTCCACCTAGGCAGGGCCTTGCTTGTGGGAAAGAGAAGGAAGGGCCTTCTTCCTTCCCCTTTTCCCCTCCACCACATCATCTCTTTTCTTTGGGTGGGAGGAAGGAGGCCGCAGATGGGAAAAAGAGCCTGGGATTCGAGGGATAGAGCGAGGAGGGGGCCTTCGCCTCCCGTGGGGAATGGAAGCGAGAGAGAGAAAGGGGGCCGATTCCTCTTTATTTCCCTCATATGGCGCCCCCGCCGCCGCTCGCTCTATCATATGGACTGTATCCAGGGCTTTGGAGTAATTAATTACATTTTATGGAATTACAGTAATTCATTTTTTCATTACAAAACTTGAAATGGTAATGGTGATTCCATTCCATTTAAATTTGCCTGTAATGTAATATGGCAAAAAATTGTGGATAATTACAAATTACTTTAGCAGATAAAAAAGATATTTTTGTTCATCGCAAAGTCCAAGTTTTACTGGTTGAATTTTGCAAGAGTTTTGATTCTCTTCCGTGTTTCCCTTCTGAAAAAGTAATGAGTAATTGTAATATCATTACATTTCTGGAATAGTAATTTGTAATGGTTTTTTGTCATCCCGGGTGCTCGGCCTTCGGCGTACACCATCCCACATGGCCCCTTTTTGGGGGGAAGGACCATAGGTGCTCAAGTAGGGGGTCTGACTATAAAGACCCCCCCCTAGCTTCCGGATCCCATTATAGTAACATACAAACTTTATTTACTAGACCCCCCCCCTAGCCCTCAAAATCCGGGACCAACTTGAGCACCTATGGGAGGGACCCTTGACGCTCATTAGCGACCTGGAGGCAGGGGGTTTGGTTTCCCAGTGTCCTTCTGGGGGGGAGGGTATGGGCTCCAAATTTGGGTTGGCTGCCGGTAGATGGCGCCTCGGGGGATTCTCCTTATTCAGGGATCCGTATACCCACTGCAGGGCTGTGTGCGGTCTTACACGATAGTGTGCTCTTTGCTGCCCCCCAACCTTCCACTTCTTAAACAAGGTGGAAGGCGGAGCCTGGGCGCGAACCACCAACCTCTACCTCTTGAACAGAGGGAAAGGAAGGAGGAGTCGCGCCCTAGCACGCACGGCCGCCTAATTTGTAATGTAATTATTTACTTTTGAGACAAATGAATTTGTAATGTAATCAACTACTTTTTGAAAGTAATGCCCAAAGCCCTGACTGTACAATCCAATATGTGGACAGAGAGAAACGACGGTTCGAAAGAAATGTTTTGATTTTTTTAAAAAATGTTTTAAAATATGTTGAAATTACATATAAGAAAGATGGGTCCTGATTATGGTCATTTCACGTACGTAGCACTAACACTAGGAGAAATTCAATGTAGCTGCTCATGGTCAAGCTACATAGGAGAAACTATTGAAACAACAGCTAGCATATTAAAAGCAGCACTGCATGGACATACCCGTAACATAGAACATTAAATAAGTTCCGCTTCTATACCGCCTGGCGCCAGCACTGGTTTGGTTAAGTTTGGTTTATTAGAAGACATTGTCAGGAAATCACACTTCATACACAAAATGCTGGATGTGAAGGGGGGGGGGGTTAACCCATAGGTGGGCAAGGGGGGCAAAGGGGGGGGATAACCCACCCACCCCGGAACGGCCGAAAAAGTTACCCCCGGTTCCCCCCCAAGCAATCAGCTTATGTACTACAGTTCCCCCTTCAACTGACTTTCCGCCGCAGGCGGCCAAAAAATGACTACTTTTGGGCAAAAAAAGTCAACATTTTCGCTGCCTTTGGCGGCGGTCGAAAATTTTGCTTTTTTGGTCTATAATCCCCCCCTGGAAGGGTAGAACTTGTACCCCCCTGGAGGATAAAAAAAAACTCCCCCCCCCGGGCCAAAATTTGACTGACCCCCATATGCGTGGGCACCTAAAAAATCGTAGGGAGGGGGAGACAAAAAATGTGGCAGGGTGGGGGTAAT
>JAAUXU010014336.1_pt1 | contig 10257 bp, 10 predicted proteins | sample 7278151 | NCBI WGS metagenome assembly JAAUXU01 (sample SAMN14350113, study PRJNA611818) | marine sediment metagenome | isolation source: surface marine sediment (1.8m) | place: French Polynesia: Moorea | collected 2018-08 | reverse complement strand
GGTCGTGGAGACCGGGAACGGCACCATGGTCAACTCCTGCTGGACCGGCCGCAAGCTGATCGACGACCTGGACGCCAAGGACGTCCTGAAGGTGCTCTGGGACCCGGCCAATAACTGCTGGGCGCACGAAGCAGCCTGGCCGGACGGCTACGAGACGATCCGCGACGGCTACCTCGGCCACATCCACATCAAGGACGTCCAGGTCGACACGCCGAAAGCGACCCTCGAGGTCCGGCCGATGGGCGAAGGCCAGCTCGCCGATCAGTTCCAGCCCATGGCCGAAGCCCTGCGGGCGGACGGCTACGACGGCGTGATCTCCTACGAGAGCGTCTATCACCCCGGCGACGGCGATTTCGAGGCCGGCTTCCGGCAGAACATCGATCGCTTCAAGAACCTCTTCGGACAATAAGGTGCTATCTCGAGAACGCAGCGGCAAGCAAGCTCGGAGGTTGCGGCGTCAGGGACAGGAATGGCTGCGACAGAAGCTTCGCTGTCCAACAGCCTACCGAAGCAATCGAAAGCTTAGCGAAATCCCCGAACTGTTCTGGGCGATGGTTCCCAGCAAGATGTGATGAGAGCCCCTTTGGTGCGCGAAGGTCTTTCCTATAGGATTAAGGCCGTCACCGTTCGCCAAGTGGGTCCGGCAATCGTCTTCGGCGAAGGTCTCGGTTTTGGTTGAACCGACACGGTTGGATGGAGTTCCAAATACGGAGAGTCTTCATCATGGTTTCTAAGGAGGCTCATGTTCTGTGGGTCGTACCCGAGACTGAGACGGCGGATCTCGCGTCGGCGGCGATCTCGGCTGGGGGTAAGACCGAGGTACCAGAATTCTGGGTCCCGGGCGAGGACGCCCTTGACGAATACGGCGACCAGATGGAGCCCCTGATGGCAGTCGCGTTGATCGTGAGCACGGGCTGGCTGATCGGCCGGTTGTCCGACGCCCTACTCGATCACCGCCGCCCGCAGTCGCAGTTGGTCGACATGCGTGCGGTGCCGGCGGTCGTGCGGACGGCGCCCCACGTCAAGCCGCCAGGGACGCTTGTTATTCTGCAAAATGTCGGTGGCCAGGATGTCAAGGAAGTGTACCCGCCTGAGCGGCGCGACGAGGCACTGGCGATGCTCCCTAAGCTCTTCAACTGACCCATGGCAAGCCGCTATCTGCCTGTCAATGCGTCAGTCTATCTAGACTTTGCACCCAGTGCGTACTCGCTGGAGGCCTTCTTCAATCCGAAAACATTTCACCCGCGGCAGTCGCGGGTCTTGTTTCACGAGACGGTTCATTTTTGGCAGTATCTGAACAGTGGCTACTTGATGCGGCTTGTCGAAGAGGACTGGTCGCGACTCACGCATTTCGAGAACACAGGGGAATTCCTGAGCGCCGCGCCTTGCCGCCGCCACTACATGACGCCCGATGAGACGCATGGCATGTCGCCGCGGGACTTGGTCGAGGTTTTCGCCCGGTTCTGGGACGTACAGGTGATCGGCCCGCCTGAACTCATTGCCATGGATATCGAAGAGGGCAAGACCGGAGAGGGAATCGCGGAACGATACCGTGAGATGGAGCGCCGCGGATCGCTTCGCCATCCGGCTCATGGCGGCTATTCGTGGGAATCCTTCGAACTGGCAATGGAGGGGCCAGGCGGAGGCTGGGCACGGCCCTACGCCATGCTGCGCCAATCCCTGCCGATGCGTGCCGCGAGCGTTTTCTTTCCAATTGCGGCGAGTCTTGCATTGAAGACCTCCGATCCAATTCGGGCTTACGTCTTCCTGATGTCCGGGACGGGCGATCTGGAGAACGTGCTGGCGCCTGTCGATACGCCGCACAAGATGTGGCGCTGGTGCGATGATTTCCTTTCCGACGTTCTTGGGCATCTGGAGGACGAGATACTCCTTGGCAATGGCATCAAAGTCGCGGGAGAGGGACCGCTGGGTAAAACGCCGTACTGGGCTTGGATGATAGGCTACGTACTGACGGCTGCGGCGGAGCTTGCGGTCCGGGACGGCCGAGAACTGACCTGGGAAGAGGCCGTGCCGGCGGGCATTGGGGAGCTTTCTTTTCTCCTGGCCTGCCCAGGAGATCCGCAGACCCGTAGCCTTCTAGTGCCACTGCTTCTGCCGCCGCTCGTGACCTTCGCGGACGGCAGCGCGTGGTCCCCAGCCGCTCACGCTGCGCGGGCGATCGAGATGCCGGAGGAGCAACTCACATATGTCGCTGAGGCAAGCGCAATGGCGGCGCAGATCGGTGAGCGGTGGGAGACTTTCCTCAACTCGAGGCATTGATCGGTGCGGATGCACGGGCGTCGAGCGGTCAAACCGACGAACACGACGGCCCGATCTTCGGCCATATCCACAGCAAGGACGTCGAGGCCGACACGCCGAAGGTGATGCCCGAGGTCCTGCGGGCGGAGGGCTACGACGGCGTGACCTCCTACGAGAGCGTCTACCACCCGGGAAACCGCGGCTTCGAAGCCGGCTTCCCGCAGAACACTGGCCGCATCAAGAGTGTCTTCGGGTGACCGGTTGCAACGCCGTTACGTTTCGAACATGACCGTGACGCCCGTCGTCAGGGCCAGAATCCAGAAACGCCCTTCGGAAGTCGAAGTAGGCAGTTCCCACGCCACAGAAATGGCAAGCCATTGAAAACCCCAAGACATTGAATTTTTGTCGTCGTTTTTCTTTGGCGGTTCAATTTCTGTCGCTGTTTTTCTTTCTGGTATCATTTCATGTCGCTTGCTATTCGCCGATTGTAGGACCACCCTTTTACTGAAGGAATGGAGGCATGCCATGAACGACAGACCTCGACGAGGTCGCGGCCGCCCCCTGGGGTCCGGGATCGACGACGGCAGAGCCTTGTCCCAGATCGCCGACCTTCTGGTCGAAGGGCGAGCACACAATGTGGCCGCCGCGGTCAGGATCCTGGTCGGGCACGATCCGAGCCGGATACGCCGCCTACAGCGCAAGTTTCGCCCTCAGCGGGAAGCTCTCTTGGCCGCAGCGCGGTCAAAGGCCGAGCAGATCGCCCTCCAGGAGGGGGTCCGGCAGGACTACCTCCTGCGTGCGACCCAGGCGCAGAGATGGCGCCACGAGCACGATCCGGCCCTGCAGTTAATGGATGCGCTGGACCGAGAGCGGCAGGAGACGCTGAAGAAGTCGTTCGGTCGCCGCTAGCTTCGATCGCGGACTGCCGTGCGGGAGGGCTGACCGACAGTCCCCTGGCATGGCTCGCGTGAACCGGTGTTGGAGCCGCTTCACACCAGCAGCAGGACGCCGCCTGCGCCCGCCAAGGCCAGTATCCAGATCAGATCGAGATTGACCCAGCCGCGGCGCAGGAAAGCGAGCCCGATCCACTCGTAGACCAGGAGTGCGACGACGCCCGTCACCGCAAGCATGGCCAGGGTGTGAATGCCGACCGCGGCGAGCGACAGGGGGAGGGATCCGGCGGCCGTGAGTTCCTGCGCCGGCGTAGCGGTCAGGCAGAGCGGGAGGACGACGGGCACGAGCATCAACCCGGCGCCATGCGCCGTCGCCATCAGGAAGGACCAGACGGCAAGCCCGAGCATTCCGGCCTGCATGCCGACCCTGACCCGATGACGGTGCCCGAAGACCGCGTGATAGAACGCCCAGCCCAGCAGGAGCAGGCCGGCCGCGAGCCGGACAACCTCCTGATCGATTACGATCCCCAAGGCCACCACGACCGCCACGACCGCGGCGACCGCCAGCGCATGGCCGAAGGCGATGGGCAGGAGCGACAGGAGCACGACCCCACGGCTCCGCTGGTGCTGTCCCAAGGCGACCGCGAACAGCCAGCCCATCGCCGGGTTGAGGCCGTGAAAGGCGCCGAGCCCCACCAACGTCAGCCACGGCCAGAGCTGTGTCACGTCAGGCCATCACCCGTCTTTGCTGTCCCCGGGGCAAGAGCCTAGGGATAGCAATAGGAGTCCGAAGAGCAGTCACCGCCCTCTAGGCGCACTTGATGCGGCCTGTGGCTCTCGGGCCACTGGATGAAGAACTCAGGATCGAAGGCGATGCCACCCTCCGGATTGGCGTCCAGCTTGACCATCCAGCCATCGATCCCCTCGGGATAGAACTGCGCGTCGATGGCGCCGTAGAGCGAGTTGGTGAAGTAGACGCGTCGGCCGTCCCGGCTGATCTCGACCATCTGCGGGCCGCCGTTCAGGGCCCCGTTCGCGGCGCCCGGATGGCTGGCCCGGGAAACAATGCCGCCGATCCGGACCTTTCCGGTCAGCTTCGGATTGAAGGGATCGGAGACATCGTACTGGTGCATGTCGCCCGTGCCCCAACAGGAGACGTAGAGGAAGCGATCGTCCATCGACAGATCGATGTCGGTGACCAGGGGCGGCACCGCCTTGAAGCCTTTCAGCATCGGCGGCAAGAGGTCAGGATCGGCGGGCTCCGCGGGGATGTCGATCACCTTCTTGACCGCCCATTTGCCGTCCTCCCGGTACCAGGTCCAGATCGACGACGAAAGATCGTTCAGACAGATGACCACGCCGACGAAACCGTAGGCCTTGGTCGGATCGTGCGCCGGCCTCAGCTCGAAGACGAGCTGATACTCCTCGCCGAGATCGATGGACTGCAGGTGGCAGCGCTTGTGCAGGTCCCAGAAGTGCAGCTGGCGGCCGTACTTGCTGCTGAGCAGGATCTCGGGGATCAGGCCCTCCTCGAAGGTCGCGGGCGTGCCCCATTCGCTGGTCACCATGGTGTCGTAGCCGAGGTGCCACCAGAAATCGTAGGCTAGCTGCTGCGGGCCGCGCTCGACCTCCCAGCGGCCGCGCACGTCGAAGGTCTCATGGTCCATTAGGAAGATGCCGCCCGGCGCCTCGCCCTCGGCGTTGCCCAGTGCGTTGATGTAGATGCCCTCGGGGCCGCAATGAGAGGTGTGGAGCCGGGTGTAGCCGGTCTTCTCGGCGATCTCCTCGGGCTCGATCACCTTGACGATCTCGGGATTGGCCGGATCGGGCTTGGTGTCGAGGATGTAGACGCGCGAGGAGCGCAGACCCGGCACCACCAGGTAGCGGCGCTCGACGTGAGGATGCGGCGCATTCGGACAGAGGCAGGAGCTGCAGGCATTCCAGCCGAAATGATGCAGTTCGTCGCCGAGGTTCGGCATGTATGTTTGGCCGACGATCTTTGAATAGCTGGACGAATTCGGATCCACGTCGACCACGGCGATGGCATCGTGTTCCTTTCGCTCGGGGTCGAAGGTCGCCACGTAGGCAAGCGTCTCGCTCGGCGCCTTCATCGCCATACGCGGAGAGGGATAGAAGCTGGGGTCTGGTTTCCAAGTCGCCATTGTGATCGCTCCCTATCGATGCCGAGCCTCGAATCCAGCAGCGCCGATCGAGTCGAAGCTCGGGCGCCTCCTGAGAATTGCGGCACCCGGCCGGGCGTTCTACGCCCCGCCTCGACGAGCGGTCTCTTGGAGCCTGTTGGCGATCACCGAAAGGGACAAAGCATTGCCAAATCCCTTACAGACATGGCGTGGTGTGACCGAAGCTTAGGCTTTTCTCGTCCGCCCGCGCCGAAAATGAGCCAAGGGCTCTCTCGCCGGATGAAACTCGGCGTTTTTCTTGGTTGTTTGGATGGCCTGAGTATACCTTCGCGCCGTCGGTTCCTTCAAGGAACCCAGAGTTGGAGTTCTGGCCCAAGCGTTCATTACCGGTTGTTTGATCTGCAGCGGAGCCATTCCGGACACCGAGATCGATCCCGATCGGATTCTTCTTCGGCTCGATCCAGGAGCACAACTAGCCCTCGGACAAAGCACCCTAGGCGTTGGCTGCCTGCAGCACGTCCCGAAGGTCTTTTGCGGCGTTGAATGCGCCGCCCGGGTTCTTGGACGCAATGGCGGTGGCAAGCCCGACCACGGCGGCGGCCAGGTTGATGAACGAGCGGATATCCTGCAGTTGGCCCAGACTGTCCTTTGCCTCGGCCGTGATTTGCCGTAGCTCGGCCGAGTCATCGGCCATCTCGTCGATGGCAAGACCAACCGCGCTGGTTGTCATCTCGCTGCTCTTCAATACGAGCGTCATGGCGAAGTCGTTCAAAGCCACGTAGTCCGGGCTGTCGCTCGTGTCGAAGTTGTCACGCAAGTAGTCACGGATCGCGGCGGCTGCATCCTGGAACAGATCGGCGAGCGCACCGACATCGTCTGAGCTCAAGGCCATGGTCCTAAACCTCCCGTTCCATCACACTATGATCAGTTGCTTCACGTTGTCCCGGATCTCCTTGGCGAGCCTGTAGAGGTCCTTGACGAGCTGTTTCGCATCCAGATCGTTCCGGCTGTCGAACAGCTTCTGATGCCCTTGGGCGATCTTCTCCAATACGCCGAGATAGGCATCCAATGCCGCAGAGCGGCGGGCATTCTCCGCCTTTCTCAAGATGAACCACTCGTTCAAGGCCGCTTTGGCCGTCGGCGAGGCCTCCGATTTCTTGAGCAAATTCTCGAAATAGAGATCCAGGAGTATGGCTTCGTTTTCGAGGTCACGGCGGAAGTGGGTATCTACGATGGACCGCAACTCGCCCGTCAGCAGGCCCTGAAGGGGCTGGTTCGCCTGCTCGATCAGGTCTCCGACCTTGTCCCGCTGCCACGCTTGGGCCCCGGCATTGAGCAGGGTCTTCACGAGACCGCCGGCCGCGCCGATCGTCGCCTCGGATGCCTGTCCGGTCTTCTTCAGCGAGCCCGTCAAGCCATCGATCTCAGTCGAGAAGTCCGCTGCGCTGTCCGCGGAAAGCGCAGCCAACGCACCCATGTACTCGGCAATCAGGGCCAACTGCAGCTTGAGAGCCTCGGCCTGCGCTCTGCGGGCATTGGCCTGCGCGTTCCAAGCCTCCGACCTTTTGGGATCGTAGGCGGCGAGCCTTACCGGCGTGTCCTGGTAGGTCGTGACGATCTCGTTGAACTGAGCGGCCTGCATCGAGGTGTCCGACCACTCGCGCACGGCGCCGAGGTCGGTGCAGGCCGACAGCATGACGGCGAAAGCAACGACCCAAATCCTTGGGGTCCTAAACGGTAGCCGGCCTCGCATGATTCGCCTCCTTGGTTTCTGGGCCTGCCGACAAGCGCAGGCCGGGACCTCATATGGTCCGGGTTCTTTCGAGCGCTCTGATATGCCGAACCGCCCCCACGTGTCTCCAGCTATGCGGGCGAACCGCTCATCGAGTTCTGCCTTCGATCCAGTTCACCCGGTCTTCCGATCTCGGTGCCGATCGCAAGGGACCAAGACCTACGCGCTCGGCGCGCCGCTGTTGCCTCACGCTCCCTGGGTTGCCCTCAGCACTGCAAACGCACCGGCTTTGCCGTCTGCGATGGTGTGTAGCGCGATTCGTTGCGTCAAGCACCGAGGATCTCCCGAGCCTTTCCGGCCGGCATGTCACGGATCAGCGCGCGGAACAGTGCGCCGAAGAAGCCGAGAGTAGGCATCACACACGGAAAGTTCAGACTATTGCGCGGCGAGTCGAGCCCACCGCCAGCGTCGCGGACCGCCTCCGAGGGAGCCATCGCCGCCAAGGTCGTCGCTTGGGTCTCGAGTGCATGTGCCAGAGTGTCAAATTGCCTGGGCGGCCTTTTCCCACTTCAGGATGCTCTCTCTGAGCGCCTCGAATTCCCGCTCCACCCTCGAGCCGAACAGCGGATCTTCCCGCTCGAACAAGGACGCGTTTAAGTCGGCCAGATCCTCGGCGCCGAGCCTGGCCTCGGCATAGGGGAAGAAGTGCTCCTCTTCCATCTGCATGTGGTGCCGCTGTGACTCGATGAACTCCCGCGCCGCCCGAACGAAGAGACCTCTTGGCAGCTCGGCATCCTCCAGGACCCGTCTGACGACCTTCGCGAAGCGGTGCGTCAACTGGCTGAGCTCCTCGTGCTGCGCTTCCAGCTTGTGGGTGAGCCGCGTCCTATCCTCGGTCAGTTCCTGCAGACGCCGCGCGATCAGGTCCTCCTTGGGGTGATGGCAGAGTTCGGGAAAGTCGAGGAAATACAGCATTACGGCCTGCACGATCTCGTAGTCCGGGGTGCCGCCCCGATCGAAGATCGATACCTGCCGGTCCAGGGCGTTCAGCAGCTTCGCCATGTTGGCGTGCTCTGAACGAAGTTGTTCGATGATCCCCATCATGCTCTCACCTTGGATCGAGGCCCGCTTCGGCCGCGTGTTCGCGATGGGGAGACCGCTTCAGCCACGACTCCCCAGCCACCATCTTTCACCTGGTGCTACCTTAGCACACTGGATATTCGAAGAGGAAAGAGCCCTGCTGGGTCAGGGCACGGCGATCTGCAATCGAGTCCGCCGCGGCCGGGCGCGTCTGGCAGAAGGCCTTTGCGCGCCCAAAGCCACCGGGGTGTGGCCGAGCAGCAACACCAACGGGCCACCTAGGCGGCGCAGCCCCGGTGATTGTTGCGCCAAGCGGCCGGTGCGCAGGAGACTGTTACCGCGAAAAGAGGCCCCACCATCGAGAGGGGATCCGGCGGGGCCCAGTTCGTCCAGATGGTGGGTGTCACGGCGAGAGAGGGGATGCCCCCGCAGGGGCTCGGCCGGGCACCCACCTTTAATATGTGAAGCCCTATACATCGCCGCAATCGGAATCGGCTCCCGCGGCGAGCCGATCAACTCGTCACGCACTCGCCCAAGGCCTGGTCGAAGATCGCGATGGCGAGGTCGATCTCGTCACGGGTCACAATCAAGGGCGGCGCAATCCTGAACACGCCGCTCATCGAACGCCGGCCGATGTTGAGACAGGCGCCCAGGTCGAGGCAGCGCTGGCCCACGGCCATTCCGACCTCCAGCGCCGGTGTCTTGGTCCGGCGATCGGCCACCAGCTCGACACCGAGCAGCAGGCCGCGGCCCCGGACATCGCCGATGATGGGGTGGCGTTGCTGCAGGTCGCGCAGTTGGGACAGCAGGTAGTCCCCGAGATCGCGCGCGCGCTCTGCCAGTTGGTCCCGAACGACGATCTCCACCACCTTGCCTCCGACCGCGGCCGGCAGCGGATCGGCGGCGTGGGTGGTGTAGAAGAGGAAGCCCTTGTCATGGCAGTCCTCTTCGATCGCGGCCGAGGTGACCGTTGCCGAGAGGGGCAAACCGGCGCCCAGGGTCTTGGAGAGCGTGAGGATATCCGGAACCACGCCCTCGCGCTGGAAGGCGAAGTTGTCGCCGGTCCGGCCCATGCCGGTTTGCGCCTCGTCGAGGATCAGCAGCATCCCCCGCTCGCGCGCCTTTTCCTGCAAGGCGGTCAGGTAGCCGTCGGGCAGCTCGACGATGCCCCCCGAACTCAGGATCGGCTCGACGATGACCGCCGCCAACTGGCCGGTGCTCTGGCGATCGATGATCTCCCAGCCGAACTCGAACTCGCTGCGCCAGTCGTAGACGCCGTCGCGGTTGAAGGGCGAGCGGTAGGCGTGGGGCGTCGGCAGGGTCAATACTCCGGGAAGGGTCGGACCGTGGCCCCGGCGGCCACCGGAATAGGTCGCGGCGGCCGCTCCGCCCGTGACGCCGTGCCAGGAACGGTCGAAGGCGACGACCTCGAAGCCGCCGGTGACGGTCTTGGCAATCCGGAGCGCCGCCTCGTTCGATTCGCCGCCGGTCGAAAGCGGCAGCACCCGGTCGAGGCCGTCGGGCAGCATCTCGACGAGGGCATCGGCAAAGGCGATCACCGGATCGGACAGGAAGCCGCTGTGGAGATGATCGAGCTTCGCGACCATCTCCTGCACGACGGCGACGATCTCGGGATGGCCATGACCGAGGATTCCGCTCATCTGGCCGGAGGTGAAATCCAGGATCTCGCGGCCATCACCGTCATAGATGTACGAGCCTTCGGCCCGCGCGATGCACTGATCAGCAAAGTCGCCGCCGTAGCGGAAAACCCGGCTCCGCTCGCTTTTACTCATCGGCCGTCATCCGTTATCCATCCGCGCCAGCCACGATGATAGGTGAACGACCGGAGCCGGCAAGCCGTGCGGCCCGTGAGCCGCCCCTTCAGGCCGCCGCGAAGGTCCCGAACTCGAAGTCGCGGCCGGGTGCGGCGTCGAAGAGGGCGCGGGTGTAGTCGTGGCGGGGCTGGCGGAAGACCTCGGCGGCCAGGCCGTGCTCGACCACCTCGCCCTTGTACATTACGGCGATGCGATCGCAGATCTGGGCGGCGACGCGCAGGTCGTGGGTGATGAAGATCATCGACAGCGACAGGCGTTCGCGGATCTCGTCGAGCAGGCGGAGGATCTGGTCCTGGATCGAGACGTCCAGGGCCGAG
>JAAUXU010014648.1_pt1 | contig 10258 bp, 12 predicted proteins | sample 7278151 | NCBI WGS metagenome assembly JAAUXU01 (sample SAMN14350113, study PRJNA611818) | marine sediment metagenome | isolation source: surface marine sediment (1.8m) | place: French Polynesia: Moorea | collected 2018-08 | reverse complement strand
TTTCCGCGCAATACATTTCAAGAGCAGCAGCCCAGCTAGCGATGTGACCTGAGAACTTCGAATATTTCTTCTTTTCTTCGTTTGGCGAAAGATCTCGACACACACCGCGGAGAACAACTAATGCTCTGCTTCTTCTTTTCACATGTCACATGGATCGAGCTATACGGTATACGTATTCATTGGGGTCCCCCACACAGCAATAAGCGGCGTCTTAAACTCTGCTCTAAGTTTTCCAAATATCAATTTCTCGCATGAAAGATTTTCGGGACGCCCAGCAAGCAAAAACTCTTCTTTTGAGATTTCTCCCCCCTCCGAATTTGATATGGGGCGAAAAGAAGCTCTCGATATTAACACTTTCGTATCGTTTAGAGATGCGTCTGACAAATCTCTGCCTCCACCACCCTGGTGGCGCTGGAGGATTCTTTAGAAGAGGGGCCCTGCTGCTGTTGCTGCTGCGGCAGCATGGGAGGAGGGGAGGTGGCGGTCGCCTGGTCCGCCGTCGCCGGGGTGTTGGCCGGCGGCGGGAACTCCATGGAAGCGATCGACGGCATCCCCGGCTCCAGGGGCGTCGGCGGGAGCACCACCACAGCGGGGTGTCGGTCCGTGTGGCCGAAGGAGACGGCGAGGTTCGGGGGAGGGGAGAGGCCCTTGACGAACGGAGCGACGCCGGAAGAAGATGGGCCGAAGACGGGTTGCTGTTGCTGTTGTTGCTGCTGCTGCTGCTGCTGTGGCAGGTCTCCTTCGTCGCCGTTTCCTATCGTGGCGTGCCCCTCGCTCCTTTCGTACTCGGGAGGGGGCGTGCCGGCCGCCACTTCTGCAAAATAAGGAGAAAAGGCTCAGTGTAGAAAGGGGCCTTTTCTGAACGGACACGCCAGCCTGCCTGCCTCGCATTTCGGAAACATGGGGCGGGGCCAGAAAATTAGGTTGCCAAGTCACGAATGGCCGTCAGGACATGCATGAACGCCGCCGACCGACCGGCGGAGGAATAGGGGGCAGACTGGAGATGTACTGAGTATACAATAAATATATGTAACAAAATAGTTTTTCAATCCTCCTACCCGAGTTTGTCCTGACGTGTAGCGAGACCACCATCCTCCCGGGCTGCTGCTGCTGCTGTTGTCCACCTCCGGAAGACTGTTCGTGGTGCTGGTGCTGCTGGACGCAATGTTGATGCTGCTGGGAGTAGGGAGGAAACTCTGTTGTTCCACCTCCTCCTCCCCTTCCCGATGATCCCCCCGCGCCGGATCCCCCTGAGGCTTGTACTGTGGTTGCTGGCGAGTCCGAGTAAGCTGGAGGCGCTGCTGGCCTGGCCAGGTCCGGGTTGACGTGCTTCATGGCCTCGTCGTAGGTGGGCGGAGGCCTCTCCCAGCGGCTGGCGAAGGTGCTGCCCAAGAAGGAGAAGAAGCGAGACGACGACCTGCAGCAAGACAAAGAAACCTCGAGTGGAACTTAAATTTAATTATTGACGTCACTAGAGAACAGAACAGTACAATTCCTTATTTGGGCACCCGGCACATGATGTAGGTACCGTACCAAACCGTACGTACGAGGGTGGCCTATTTCCATGCTAAGTCTTCTTGTTTCCTTTTATACTTTATACTAGCTGAGGAGATGATTTAGGCCTACGTACGTGTTGCCGGGGAAATAGATTGAGATGTGAAAACCGGCTACCTCGTTAAAACGCTCTCTCTCGTCAAAATACACAACTCTCCCTCTCCTAATTTCCCTGCTCACCTGAATGACCCCGTGGGCGAGCTGCTGAACTGCCCTATGGCGGCCCCGCCCCTGATCTCTGCGATGGAGGAGCGCACCGACCACTGTATGATGACCCTGGCGAAGCAGGAGAGGCAGAGCAGGAGCGTGATGGCAAGCAGGATGTAGGAAACGAGCGATAGCAGGATGGAGCTCCAGTGAATCTTGAAGCAGTTCTCGTCCTGGTTGGGCAGGAAGTCCTGCCCGCAGTTGGGCAGTCCGTCGCAGGCCAGGTTCTGGCTCATGCACAGGTGGTCCGAGTTGGAGGCCAGGAAGGCGGGGGGCACGCAGTCGAACTCCTTGTGCTCCTGGCAGCGCTCGCCGTGGCGGAGGTACTTGTACGACGTGAACACCAGGTACACGTGAGAGTTGGAATTCCATCGAGTCAGGTTAACCTATTAGGCAAGAGGAGAGAATTTGGACGTGAATTGTTAGTGGTGTAGCGAAGGTACAAAAGTGTTTGTTTTGCCTTGAACTATCGACGCCAGAGCTGGCTAGAGAGCTTCCAATTAGACCTGCTTTTTCTTCCCCCCTCTCGGCTCCCTATTCAGAAAGGCGTCGGGGGCGAGAGACGCGCAATGTGATGCAGGTGACGGGACCTAATTGGATGCCGGCGAGCGACGGCGAACGACGTCGGTCTTGCTTACAAAAAAAAAGTTACGTGCGTCGGAATGCGCTTGTTGATGTTGGTACTGCGTACCTCCAGCAAGAGGAGGTCGAAAGAGAATTCCCGAGAAAAGCGGATCATTACTTTCGTTGAGTAATGCCCTCAATTTTTTAATTGATGACATTTACTTTTTACGCTCCAACTACTTCGTGAACCCCCTCGAAATTAAATCATGAATGGTTGCCTGAGATTAATTAGTTTTGAACATGATGCAGAGCAATAGTGTACATTAAGGGTTTTTTAAAGATCACCTTTATGGAAGCCGGCTTGTCGAATGTGGACTGCAGCTTCTCCGGCTTGACGAGGTGCTGGTGGTCCACCTTGGTCCGGTAGTCGATGGAGTCGAACCCGGAGAGCTGCCCGGACAGGAGGAAGTTCGGGTTGGCGGCGGCCCACAGGCGATCAGTGTACTGCGCAGGCTTGGAGATGCTCCTCGGGGGCAGGCTGCGGTGGCCGAAGGTGGAGACCTGCACGAACTCTGGCCTCCGCGGGTAGGAGCCGTACGCCAGCTGGACCACCATGAGGGAGAGCGCGTCCGAGCGCCGTCTCGACTTGTCGCCCTTGGGCAGTTCAGTCTGGACCTGCAACACGCAGTCGAAGGTGGCGTTGGAGGTGACGAGCGGGCGGCCGTTCGGGGCGCCGCCGCTTCCGGTCGGGCCGGTGTCGCCGCCGCTCCTGTGAAAGGACGGGTCGCCGTAGTGGAGGTCGTGTACCAGGCGGGCCTCGCCCAGGTTAAACATCTTGCTCGTCATCGAGTCAAGTCGTCTGAAAGAAATAACACAAAGATCGTGCTTCGGATAAGTCTTTGAAATTCCGCCCTTTATTCACCTTCTGGTGGTGGCCGCCGCCTTGAATCTCATGTAGGGATCAACGCTGACGTACAGCGCTGGGTTCGCCTCATTGAGTATGTAGGTGAGTGGCTTCCCGTCGCTGGACTTGCACTCGGGGCTCACCTCCTTGAACTGCTCCGAGCGGAATATGAGGCCCGAGGCCGCTGACAGCGCAGTCAGCGCCAAGAAGAGAGAAACCGCCAGATCCATATTTCCCCTGCTATATCGACGTGGCACAACTTCTGTCCTTCTTTTGGAGAAGCCTACAACTCCGCTTCAAAGTCCCCCTTTTCAGGTCGGTCGGCCTTCCTCGTAGTTTTCTCTGGCCGCCGTGTTCGGTTTCACGCTAATGAAGGAACTTTCTCCCCCTCTGAAACTCTTTCCAATTTCTCCCCCTCCCCCTCCTACCTTTTCCGTCCGTCCGTGTCCCTCCCTCTGGTCCCTCCCTCGGTCCTTTCCTTGCCAAGACCACTGCTTTGAAACTCTCACGAATCTCCCCTCCCTTTTCCTTCGCCCTCGTCTTTTGCTACCTACCTACCTTCCCTCCCCCTTTTTCTTTCCCCCGGGCGCTCCTTAGTTACGTGGTGGTGGAAGAAGGGTTGGTTGGGCAGGAGAAAGAAACGAAGAAGAAGAGGGATCTCACTTTACGAGCTTGGCTACAGTTAAGGGGCAGAAGAAACGAAAAGGGGGCCTTGAGCTCTCCCTTCTTTTTTTGCTGCAGAGCGCCTGCCTAGCTCCTGGTTCTTTTGCTACTACCCCTTTCCCCCCCGTTCCTATAGGCTAGGAAGAAAAGAGTCAGGCTCAAAAAAAGTCTGACCAGTATCTTCCCTCTGGGGGCCTCGCAGTACCAACATCAACAGAAATTCCCAATTTATCCTTCCTCGGCTCCCTTTCAAAAGTTTCCGAGAGGGTTGCAGGAGAAAGGTTCCTTTTGTGCATTACATCAGGTTCTCTGATTCGTCTGTGTTGTTTCGCCTCACTGCACTTTTTCTGCTCGGCCGGAGATTCCCTTTTCTTCCACTTTCTTCTTCCTTTTTTTTCAAGGCCTTCTTCTTCCTCCACTACATTTCTTCTCGGCCTGAGTGGATAACGAGTCTCGGTGGTGGAGGAAGAGGAGAGAAGGGAAGAGGAAAAGGGATGAGAAAACGGAGGTGCCTCATGAATAAGAGTTTTAAAGCCCACTTCCAGCTCTCCACCTCCTTCTTTTCCTTTCCTGGAGAGAAATCCCTCTCTCTCACCCTTCTTCTCCTCCTTGTTCCCGACTTCTGCCGAACGAGGCTCCCCCCTGCCTGAGTTGAGTGGATGTGCCTCGATTGAGAATATGAGAAGGAGGGCAGAAAGAAAGGCTGGAAGAAGAGGAGAAGGAAACTTTTCTTCTTCTTTCCGTCCGTCCGGGGAGAGAGAGGAGGAATCTTTTGACGGATTATCGACAGTGCACGGTAGGATGAAAAGGGGGGGAAAGAGAAAGGGGGAGAGATCGTTCGTGTGTGTCTCTCTACCTCTTTCCTCGTTCTTTTGTCGAGTCCTTTTCGCTCCTTCTTAGCGTGACATGTGACCGTCCCTCTTCGTTGGGGATGTATCGTCGAGGACGTCCCCTGTACTCTTGCTCTTGTTGCGATGGAGGATCGATGTCGGTAACTTGGGCCCTCCTCCTCCACTCTGTCGGCCCTATAATCTGCTTACTTCATCCTCGATGGTACTGTAGGGAGGCCGGTGGTACTGTGGTAGGTAGTATTATGGGCAAGTTTCGAGGGGACAGTTTGGGGACTTCCTTCTACAAAGGACCGTCTTTCTTGTACTGTATTGTAGCGAAGATGACTGCTCGACACACGGCCAGTTTCACTTTTTCGCAATGTGTCTTTCCCCTTGGCCCGTCCGTCCTTTTCTTGGAAATGGACTGGACCTTCTTTTCTTTCCACCGACGTTCCTCGACCCTCGACCCTCCAACAACAGTTCTTTTCTCCCTTTTCTTGGGCTCCTCCAGCGGATCGGAATGTCCGAACACGGCCTCGGCCGACCTCACTCTCTTGGTCCCCTGGGCGACGAAGGCGAAGGATCCTCCCGCGGCTGCAGTCGCCACATCACTGCAGCAGCCTCCAAGTGCGGAGTCAAGTTGGACGAGGAGGGGAAAGTGGAGGAAAAGGACGATGAGGACGAAGAGAAGAGGGAAGGATATGTCGAATTTGGGGAGGGAGGGGGAAGCGGATCGCGGAGCAGCCAGCCGAGAGAGAGAAGGGGGGAGGAAACAGAGGAAAGGGGGCTTCCTCTCCTACAGTAGTCAGTGTCCTTCTCCCCCCCTCTCCACTCCTTCCTTTGGGGGGAGGGCTTTCTCCTTGGTTTGGGTCCTGCTGGTGGCCGCCGCGGCTTGCTGATACCAATGGGAGAAGTAGGAGGAAGAGAGGGGGGAGACTGGCTGGGAGAGAGAAGAGGAACCGTCCGTCCCTGCCCCCCTCATATGCGCAGTCGCGGAGGGAACCAACCATCCGCCTCCACCCGCTGCTGCAAAACTGGTGCGGATGGGGCTCGGGGGTGTACCCTTGAGACGACAGGAGCAATCGCCTTCACACTTTCGGGCCTTTATTTTTCAAAGACCGGGCCCAAAACAGGAGCGTTCCCAGAAAATAAAATTGGGGAGGACTTAATGCTAGAAAACTTGAATTTTGGTGGAGAAATGACGTTTTTGAAAAGAACGGCATACATTTTTTTGGAGTTTTTTTGGAGGGCTTAAGCCCTACAAGCCCTTCCCCTGGGTACGCTCCTGCAAAACAAAAGCGGGGTTAATTTCCCCTAGTATTTCGATTGAGAAGGCATTTGACGCATTGTGTTAGTGTAGCTATCGCATCTTTTGCACGGTATAATGTTGGCTCTCGATATATGCAGAAGTCAAGAAAGTTGGAAAGCACGTAACCAACCAAACAACCAACCCCCCCTCTTCATCCGTCCGAGAGAACGATCTTTTCCTTCCGTCCGTCCACCAGGCTCTTGGGCAAAGAGAGGAAGGAGGAAGACTGTACTTCCATGGAAGAGGCATAACAGGGCGGCGGCGAGAGACAGACACCCGTCCCTTCGTCCGTCCGTCCGTCCGTCCGTCCTCGTGTTAGTCGCACGCGCGTGTGTGTCAGTCTCGCTCTTCGTCTTCTTCCGAGCCCATAGGCAATTCCTCCTCCTTCTCTCCTCCTCGGCTTTATAACATCAAGGGAGGTCGTGTCGTAGCGAGGGGCATGAAAAGAAGGGGCTTCCTCCTCCTCCTACCATCCATCCTACTCGTATTTCCTCTCCCTTCCTCCTCCGTGAGAGTGTCGTTCGTCCGTTCGTCTGTGGCCCTCTTGTTGTGAGGTCAGGGAGGGAAGCTCCTTCGTCCTCCTCCTCCTCCTCTTTCTCCACTCTGGCGCTAATGAGGTGCGCCTTGTTGTCGTCCGTAAAAGGGGGAATCACTGGCGGAGAGAGGAGGCGACCTCGGAAGAGGAAGAGCACATACCATCCTCCTCCGGAGCATTTCTTTTCATCACCACACAAAGGAACAAGATGACTGCCTTTATACCACATGTGTATACAGTACACTGAGGGATTGCATTGTACTGCACTGCTGTTCATGCAGTACAACAATGGTATGTAACTCTGCACAAGTCGTATCATACCAAGGACGATTGAGGAGATGAATGTAAATGACAAGAAGACAGTTCCCATTTTTATTAAGCAAGCTACTGGGAGTTCTCTGAAACATGTTTCGACGCCGTTAGCCTCAGCAGCAAAAGCATTTAGAGCCCGGCAAAGACATATAATCATTTTCTTTCTTTAGACCGTACAAAACCTTGATTTTTGAACCTACCTATACATCTAATTTTGGATAACCTGACGAACTACTAGTACTACATGGACTACCAGCCAAGCATTTACAGTTTGACTACGAGCTAACTGAATTAATATCGTTCTTGAAAGAAGCCGTCTACGGGCGGCATCCCCCGCGGAGGAACCTGAAGAAGGAAGCTGGCACAGCAGCGATGCCAAAGTTGGCCCTCCTGACGATGGTTCTGGCTCCGTCCACCAAGCGGTACCTTGAAAACAATAAATGCATTTTCTTCCAAATTAGCACAGCGATTTTTGAGGACATTTACCTCCCGATGTTTGGCATGTACTCCTCCACCCTGGTGGAGTAGGACGCCCCTCCGAAGAAGAGTATCCTGCCGTCGAGGTTGATCGCCCTGGACCAGTCGCGGGCGAGGATGGTGTCGTCGGTGAGGCCGTTCCTGCCGGAGGGCCAGTGGTAGAGGCCGCTCAGGCGGGGGCCGGCGTAGGTCAGGACAGTCACGTTGTCGGGCAGGAGGATGCAGCGCTGCCTGTAAAAATGTACATAGAGCTGAATAAAGTTTTTAGGCGTTCTCTTCCCCAAATAAGTTAGCGTATTTCTTTATTGCCTGTAGGTGAATAGGTCCGTCCCGTGCTGCCACCTCCCCGTGCTCGGATCCAGCCTCTCTACCCCCCTGCTCCTCTGCCCGCCCAGCATCATCATGGCCACCCCCGCCCCCCCACCGGGCGAGGGCGCCGCCACCGCGCAGTGCCCCCGCTTCGGGGCTGCCATGTCGCTCCCCCTCGCCCACCTCTTGGTCGCCGGGTCGAAGTACTCCACCGACCTGGGCGCGTACATCCCTCCCGTGACGTAGAACCGCCCGTCCGGCGACTGAGTGTAGGCCGACTCCTCCCTCAGCTCGTGCATGTTGAGCGCCGGTCCCGCGTGCACCCACCGCCCGCGCTCGCCCTCCGGCAGGAAGCGGAGGCAGCGTCGGTCGGAGGGACCGAACTCGTGCTTGCCGCCGCAGGCCAGCAGCATCCCGGCGGAGAAGAAGAGGATGGGGTCGAGGGTGCGCATGGGGAGAGGAGCCAGGAGGCGGTTGCAGCTGGAGGACGGGGAGTAGACCTCCACCTCGGAGAGGTACTTGAAGGAGTTACTGCCGCCGGCCAGGACCACCACGTGGCCTCTGCCGCCTCCTCCTCCGCCACCCGGATGGGGACGAGGAGCGGGATAGGATGGAGGAGTCTGTCCAGGTCCAGGGTAAGGGGTCACCCAAGGATAGTCGGTTGGACGATTGTCTTCCGGGCTTGGATCTGAGAAAAAAGATCTCCATACTTTGCTGGCATTGCTGCTATAGTTGAAACAGGCCTTTTTGCTGTTGTTGTTGCTGTAGCTGCTTTTTGGGGTTGTTGATGCTACGTCATAAGAAATTTCCCATTGGATTTTGCTGCTACTTTATTTGCTGTAGTGGAAACAGACTTCCCCATTTTTACTGCTACTGCTGCTGTTGTTGTTGCTGCTACTATTGATGCTGCTGCTGCTGCTGCTGTTGTTGTTGCGTTCATAGCAGCAAAAGCTTATTTTTCTTTTCCACTTTTGATGCTGCTACTACGACCGGTTTTGTTTCTTATGCTTTTGCTGTTGGAGCTAAAGAAATCATCTCTGTTATGCTGCCAAAATGTTCAAATGTTAACTTTTTTCGCCCTTTTGGTTTTCCACCTCACCGTCAATGCATGCGTGCACCGGATGAACGGGATTGACGTGACCGTGGCACTGGACCATGGGGTTGTGCGGCCCGACCTTTAGGACCAATGAAAAAAAAATTACACCGCCATTCTTACAATGTTATATTAAACGTACCGCCGCGAATGGATTTGCGGGGAGCGCCCCGATGTTAGAGTTGTCGCAGATGACGTCGAACATCCTCCTGGCCCTGACGGCGGACAGGTCGCGAGGGCACAGGCGGACGTTGCGGTGGACGTTGCGGTGGGTAAAGAAGTATCTGAAATATATGGGAAAATGGAGAAGTGTTTTACTTGGAGATTTCGTTTCCCCCGCGCCCCATGCACCTGTCCCCGTGCTTGAGCGCCCTAAACTGCCTTGCGATGATGCACCCGAACGTGGGCCCGACCAGCCCTCCTCTCACGGGCGTCTCCGAGAGTCCTCCGGGGAAGAGCTCGATCTCCCTGGGCGACCCCGGGTAGGCCCTCCGCAGCCGCTGCCAGGCCTCACGGGTGAACTCCGAGGGCGGCTCGCCGAAGTAGGAGTCTGGCAGCATGGAGAGGCCGCACTCGGCGCGGTAGGCCGCATACGTCCCGATCTCGTGGTCGCGGCCGCGCTGGATGTTGCGGGCGGCGAGGTCACCGCTGCGCAAAGGGTGCTCAGGGCTCTGGCAACGGAGAAAGAGGAAGCTAAATTTTCTAACTTTTCGATGGGTACTTTGACGAGCTTACCACAAACAAGAAGTTCCTGACGGCGGTGGAGATGACCCCGTTGGGAGTTTCCGCCTTCTGCATGCACATGCCAAGCATCAGATTGTTCATGCCGCCACCCTCCCTTAGCTCGTGCGTCTGGGAAAAGAAAGATTAGTTCAAGATTGGAAGGAGATATAAAAAAATAAAAATAAAAATTACCTTGAAGAAGTTGTCCTTGAGCTCGACCCTTTTTGATATCTTCAGGTCGTTGCCCATGAATACGACGTCCTTTGAGATGAGCGAGTGTCCGAACCTAAATGCTGCCGTGGCGAACTCGGTGGAGATGTCCGGCTGAACGGACTTCTTGTACTGGCTGGGCCCGTGGACGGAGAGGCCGAACCTGGAGTGCAGCTCAGGCCCAAGGACGATCGGGAGGAACTCTGAGTAGACCGTGTTCTGCCACTGCGCCATCACGTAGCGTCTGGCCTCCTGGTAGAGCGCCTCGTCGGTGAGGTGCGGGTTGGCCCCGGCCAGCAGCCGCGCCACCCGGTTGTGCTCACGAACCCACAGGGTGTGCATGGTCTGAAGGCCAGGGTTCTCGTTCACTCTCTCGTCGCCTGGAAAAAACCAACAACCCTATTTATTTCTTGTTTTCTCCAGAGGCATTTTATACCCAGCACTTTTCTCTAAAAATATAATATATGATCAGCATGGATATTTTCGGCAAAAAATATGCTCTGATCTGAATTGTGAATCCATCTCTTGTTCGGCGGTAATTGGTTCAGTTCGTGGTAGTGGGAACATT
>JAAUXU010029802.1_pt1 | contig 10259 bp, 10 predicted proteins | sample 7278151 | NCBI WGS metagenome assembly JAAUXU01 (sample SAMN14350113, study PRJNA611818) | marine sediment metagenome | isolation source: surface marine sediment (1.8m) | place: French Polynesia: Moorea | collected 2018-08 | reverse complement strand
TGTCGCTGTCGGTGAACAGGAACTGCAGATCGTCGAGGGCCAGGCGCTCCACCACCGGGGTCAGGATTCCCGGGAGCCATACCGGCCGGTCGAGGGGCTCCTCGCGGGTCGCGCCCACTGCATGGGTCAACTTCAGACCATCGATTTCAAGCTCCCTGACCAGCAGAAGGCCGCGCATCAGCTGGGGCAGTCCGATCCGGACATGCAGGCGGCGGATGCTCAACACCGGCGGGGCACGGCCGGTTTGGTCTTCGAAGCGGATATCCGTCGTCGTCAGCCGCAGCGTCCGCGACCATTCGACCTCGAAAATCCCGTCGACGACCATGCGGGTGTCGCTGGCCCGGGCGACCCCCCAGACCGCCAGTCTCCGGTAGTCGTCGCTGTCCATCGTTTTGATGGCCACCCATACCAGGGCAAGGCCTGCAGCGATCAGCAGGCCGGCAGCGACGGCCAGGTATTTGAGGCCTCGGGGAAGGCGCGGCTTTTTCAAATGCATGGTCCTTGCAGAGGGGTGTTCGGCGAGACGGAAACGGGCCGGTGATCCGCCTTGAAAAGAGACTCATATACGATGCCGCCGGAAGGGGCAAGGCTGCAGTGGTGAAAACAGCCGGCGGCGACGGCCTGACGAGGCCTCGGTTCACGTTCTGGTGTAAATGGGGTCGCTCTTCACCGATTGCAACGGTCCGTCGAGGGTTTCGGCCGACGATGGTGTCTGAGGACGGCCGGTCATATGGTCCCGGACAACGGCTTCAGTGTTCTCAGCAGCATCTCGGCTTCAAATTTTCCGGGGCGCGGAGGGAGCTGGGCCATGATGCCCAGACCCTCGGCAGCCTGGTGGAAGGCATCCTGGGGCAGGCGGCTGACGGCGGCCGTCTGAATAAATGCATTGACGCTCATCAGGCGGCGGATCCAGTCCAGGCCGCTCTGCCCCCCGAGGCTTTCGTCGACCACGACCAGGTCGGGCGATTCGGCCGCGGCCCTTTCCAGCGCCTGGGGGCCTTCACGGGCCCAGAGGGTCTCGACGCCCGGCACGTCGTCCAACGCCCGGAACAGCTCTTCGAACGCGCCGGCTTCTGCGGCGACGATCAATAGGCGCGGCATGCGTCATCCTCCTATGAATGCGGTGCAATCGACTGCGGTCGGGATCGAACCGTTGCCCGTTGACTAGGCCTGAATCATCTGCGGTCCGGCGCCCCCGCCACCACAGGTATGTTCCTGCTGGAACGCGGGGAGCCTGTTTTCGATGAAGGCGTTCAGGGCTTCACCGACGCGCCGGGCTTCGCCGCCGAAATAGACGGCGATTCCCACCTGGTTGAAGCCCATCAGCGGGCGCAGTCCCATGCCGCCGGCAATGAGCGCCTGGGCGCCGTTGTCGGCCAAGTGTTTCACCGGCGCCATGCAGCCGCCCTGCTGATGGGGGACGTTGGGGATGACCCTGACCGACTGGACGGCATCGCCTTCCAGCGTGACCAGAGTGTAGAGATCGCAGTGCCCGAAGTGCGCGCCCAGCAAGGCGTCCAGACCGCCGGGGTGGGATGAGGGGATGGCAACGATGGTACGCATTGAATTCGACTCCTTTCAATTTCGATGAGGATTCGTCCTTTCGGACATTTAGCGCTCAGCCGTCGACCGCCGCTTTGCTGGCGGGCTGAGGGACGGCCTGCTGTTCGATGCGCTGCCAGATGTCGCGGACGGTGTTTCCGAGGCCGTCCGGATCATGTTCGGCAATGGTCAGCCCCTTGACCATGGCCACCGTAAAGGCCCGGGTATGGGGCAGCTTTCCCAGGAGGGCCAGCCGGTGTTCCCGGCAGTAGGCTTCGATCCCGTCGGCCTGTTCACGATTGAGGTCGCATTTGTTGATCACGACCCCGGCCGCGACATTGAAGTGACGGCAGAGTTCCAGAACGCGCTCCAGGTCGTGCCGGCCGGACACCGTCGGTTCGGTGACGATGACGACCAGATCGACGCCGGACAAGGCGGCGATCACCGGGCAGCCGATCCCGGGCGGCCCGTCGGCGAGCATCAGCTCCCGCCCCCGTTCTGCGGCCAGCGTGCGGGCTTCCCGGCGCAGCAGGGTCACCAGACGGCCCGAATTTTCTTCGGCCGGAAACAACTGGGCGTGCGCCATCGGCCCGAAGCGGGTGGATGAACGATACCAGTCGCCGCAGCGGTTCGACGTAAAATCGATGGCCTCCGCCGGGCACAGGGCCACACAGAGTTTGCACCCCTCGCATTTAAGCGGGTTGACGCGCGGGGGATCGTCACCCTGGATGGCGTCGAACTGGCAGGCGGCCCTACAGGTGCCGCAGCGCTCGCAGACCTCCGGGCGGATGACGGCGTCGTGGCCGGATATGAATGCGGTGACCGATTCTCTGACCGGCTGCAGCAGTAGATGCATGTCCGGTGCGTCCACATCCAGATCACAGATGACGGGGGCGGCGGCCAGGTTGGCCAACGCGGCCGTGAGCGTCGTTTTGCCGGTGCCGCCTTTGCCGCTGAGAACGAGGATTTCACGCATGACAGGTTTCCTCGGGGGGTGCTTCGCGATCGGCCAACGCCATGATGCGGCGGGCCAGGGATTCGAAAACGGGACGTGCCGCGGGGACGGCGTCGACGATGATGCCTCCCCGGGCATAGGCCTCGGCTATCTCGCGCGCAAAAGCGATTTCCGCCAGGATGGGCAGCCCGGTTCTCCGGCAGTGGTCGCGGACGTCCGGCGTCCCGACATCGGCCCGATTGATGATCACCCCCATGGGAATTTCCAGGGGTGCAAAGGCTTTCTGGGCCAGGACGAGATCGTAGAGGCCGAAGGGGGTCGGCTCGGTCACCAGCACGATGACGTCGGCGTCCATGACCGCGTTGAGGGCCGGGCAGGAAACACCCGGCGGGGCGTCGATGATGACGTCGCGCGACCCGGTCGCAGCGTTGCCGTTCAGGCGGGCCTTGACGCCGCGAATAAGCGGCGGGCTCATGGCCTCTCCCACCCGCAGGCGGCCCATGGTGAATTCTCCGCAGGGGCCCCGGCCGGTCAGAATCTCACCGAGGGCGCGCTTCCCGGGGGTGATGGCCTGTTGCGGGCACAGCGTCCAACAGGCGCCGCAGCCGTGGCACATTTCCGGAAAGGTCATCACCACGTCCCCGAAGATGCCGATGGCCTTGAACTGGCAGATGTCGGTACAGATGCGGCAGCGCGTACAGCGCGCGTCATCGATTTCCGGGATGGCCAGCGCGGCGGTGGCTGTCGACGCGATTTGCGGTTTCAGAAACAGGTGCAGGTTGGGTTCTTCCACGTCCAGATCGACGGCCGTCACCGGTGACGGCCAGACCGCGGCCAGCGCGGCCGCAACGGTAGTTTTGCCGGTGCCGCCTTTGCCGCTGGCAATGGTCAGGATCATCGCTGGTTTCCTCGACTGTTGGGGGCGTCGGCGATTTCGACCGCCCCGGACCGGAAGCGTTGGATCGCCTCGCGCACCGTCAGATCGTCCATGTTCGGGCCGACGGCGATGCCGGCGGCATTCAGAGCCCGAAAAGCCTTGGGGCCCACGAAACCCGTCAACAGGACACCGGCTCCGGAGGCGGCCACGATTTCGGCCGCCTGAATGCCGGCCCCCTGTGCCATGACCTGGGAACGCCCATTGTCCACATAGTTGAAGGCCATGGTGTCCGGGTCGATGATAAGGAAGCCCGCCGCCCGTCCGAAACGCGGGTCGATTCGGGCATCCAGTTCCGGGCTCTCGGCGGTGACGGCGACTTTCTTCATCTTTTCCCTCCATGGGATGAACACGATCAATATATGAGATTATGCTCAAAACCATAGGTGGCGGCCAGCCGTCTGTCAAGAAGATTTTGAGAATATGCTCTAAAAAATGACGGGGCCGGGATCGCCTTTACTACGGTCGGCAGCCCTGCCGTGCGGGCTGGCTGTATCCCGGAAGACTCGGGTGTAGAAAACGGTTTTCAAAAGGGCTGATGCGCTTTGGCGCGAGGCGGCGGGAACCGACCGCACGCGGTCTCGACAACCCGGAGAGGGCGCTTTAGCCTATTGTGCATGGCGACGTGGCGATACATGCCGTTGCTGGGGTGGGTCGTCCTCGCCGTCGGCTTGCCCGCCGGCGCGCAGCCCACCCATTCCGACCAGGCGGTGGTCTTTCGGCCCCCGGGCGACGGCCGCCTGGAGCGCTTGGTCGAGCTGGGGGCGGAGGACTGGGAGCATTTGGCCCATCGCTACGGGCGCCGCTCCGAGTGATCGACGGGGGGAACGATTGGCGGCAGAGAAGGCCTCGCGGCCGTCCACACCGGGTGTGACTGGTCGTCATCCGGCCGCATACGCGGGTGGGGGGACGGCACGGGCGGCGGCGCCTCGAATGCAGGCCCCGGCGGCCGGTCGTTCATGCTTCCAGGGTGGCTTTGATGCGTTCGAGCACGGCCTGTTCTTGAGCGGCCAGTGGGCGGCCGATGGTGGCCTCGGCCGTGGCGATCATGGCCAGGGCATCCCGGCGGTCCCCCTTGCTGTTCAGCAGCTGCGGCAGGGTGGCGATGGCCTGGTCCAGGTCGGTCTGCACGACCCGGGACTGTTCGCGCACGATCTGCTGCATGTCTTCAGGTGCCAGGTCCTTCATCCGGGGATTGCCGGCGAACAGCCGGCCGATGGTCTGGTAGCCCTTGCGCCGCACCACCTGATCGGCAAAGCCGATGGCCAGAAAGATCCGCACCATGGCATCCTCGAAATCGCCCTCAGTCATGCTGCGTCGCCAGCGTTCGGCATCGCGCCGGCGCATGGTTTCGAGTTCCGCATCGTCGTGCGGGGCCGTGCCGCCCACGAAATCCGATAGCATCTTCATCCAGGGGCTTTCGTAGATCGTCTGAAACATCAGCTCGCAGGTCGCGTCGCGGACATCGCGGTAGAGATTGAGCCCGTCCACGATCGTGTCGCCCGCGCGTTTTTCCCAGACGCGATAGACATTGTCTTCGGGGGCGGGGCGGCGGCGTCCATTGCCGCGGATGGCCTCGGCCCAGACCTTGACGGGGATCATCCAGGGGTTCAGATCGGAGAACAGGTAGCGCTGGACGCGCAGGGGGTGGAGCTGGCGCAGGATTTCGGCCGCATCCGCGGGTACGGCCAGGCGGACCCAGGGCGAGACAAGGCTGCGGTAGAGGAGATCGGTCACCTCGGAAAGCTGACGCACGGCCAGGAAGGCCCTCTCGTCCTCCAGCCCGTCGTCCAGCGCCAGGATGTCGTCCACGTGCTTTTCGACATAGCGCACGGCATATTCGCCGGGCGCGTCGGATTCCTCCTCGATCTGCATCTCGTAGAGTCCGGGGGGCAGGTAGTTGAGCATATCGAAGCTGGCGATGATTTCCCTGTGCTCTTTGCGGGCGATCTTGGCGGAGACGAAGATGCCCAGATGGCCGATCTTCGAATGGCCGATAAAAACGATCACCTGGCCGCGGCGCTTGATTTCCTCCACCGTACCGTAGGCTTTGACGATCCAGTTGAAGGCCTGCTGGGGCGGGGTGATATTGTCGCCCATCGAGGCGAAGACCACCACCGGGTTGTCGTTGTTCTTGAGGTCGACCCGTCGGCCGGCCTCGAGTTCGAATTCGCCCCGCTCGAGCTTGTTGCCCACGAACAGGCCTTCCACGATCTGGTGGATTTCGCGGTCGGTGAGCAGAAAAAAGCCCCCCCACCACTTCTCGAAATCCAGGAAGCGCTGGGCCTCCGTGTCGACATTGGCGTAGACGTGATAGAGCTTGGTCCAGAGGGTGTTGGCCGGGTTGAGGTTCTCGAAATTGGCCACCAGGTTGGCCCCGTCGAAATAGCCGTGGCCCAGGTCGCTCAGGAAGGAATTGATCCACACGCCGCCGATCAGTCCGCCCAGATAGCGCATGGGATTGACGCCTTCGACGCCCCCCCAGTAGGAGAGCGGTGAACCGTTGAACACCATCGGCCCCACCAGGTCGGGTCTTTCGGCCCCTACCAGCGCGGCGGCCCAGCCCCCCTGGCAGTTGCCGATGATGGCCGGGCGCGGGGCATTGGGGTGGCGCTTGCGGACGTTTTCGATGAATTTGATCTGCGCGTTGCGCACATCGGCCAGGGTCTGCTCGGGTGCGGGTTGGGTGAAGAAGATCAGGAAATAGACCGGGTGGCCGGCATCCAGGGCCATGCCGATCTGGGAATCCGTCTTGGAGCCGCCAATGCCCGGTCCGTGGCCGGCGCGCGGATCGAAGATGACAATCGGCCGCCGCGTCACCTGCGGGGCCTCGGTGGCAATCGACGTCTGGTGCCGTCGGTCGTCGGCCGCGCCCTCGAGCACGGGCCTCTCTGTGCTTCGCCGGTCCTTCCCTTCGCGCCGCCGGTCGATGATGCGCACCAGGGCGAAATTGACCGGGGGCTCCAGTTCACGGCCGTCCAGGATGGTTTCGTAGTCGAAGACCAGCACGGGGGGCTGGCCTTGGTGCAGGTGTTCCAGGTAGACATTGCCGCGCTGGCAAAGAATATCGGTGAACAGGACAGCGCGCTGGGCCGCGTCGGACCAGTAGGCTTCCCAGTCTGTCGTCCACATTGAATAATCGCTGGTTTGCATATATGCTCGCTTTCTTTCGGTGGCGGCATTGGCCAATCTGATGATACGCTTCGTTTATAACGCCCCTGGCTGTTTAGCAAATGTGAGGCCGATAATAAAACCTTTTTACGATCTGACAATCCTGCCTGCCATCGATTCGTCTGAAGCCGGCCGCACCGGGGGCTAAAGGCTTTTCGACCGGGGTCGGATCTGTTACGCTTGCGGCGACAGACAAAATCCGGCCGCGACCGCCCGGTCGGCCCAGGCCGTTCGCCAGACAGGATTGCCCGATGACCACTATCCAGGAAAGACCGCCTTCGGACGAGCGAGAATCCCGCCCTGGCCGGATCGAGCGCATCTACACTCTTTTGAGCGGAGACGATGCCACCGAGCGCGCCTGCACGGACATCCCCCCGGCCGAATGCACCGACCTGCCGCGCAACTACGTCCTCAATGTCTTGAACGGCGCAGCTTCAAAGCTGGCCGAACAGGTGGCCAGCGCCAAGCTCGTTCTGCCCTGGCTGCTTGGCGCCCTGGGGGCTCCGGCCCTTTTCGTGGGTCTGCTGCTGCCCCTGCGCCAGACCGGAACCCTGCTGCCCCAGCTGGCCGTGGCCGGCCACATTCGCCGCTATCCGGTGCGCAAATGGTTTTGGGTCGTCGCGGCCATGGTTCAGGTGCTCATGCTGCTGGCGATGATCGCGGCGGCGCTGATGCTCTCTCCCGGGGCCGCGGGGGCTGTGATCGCTCTCTGTCTGCTGGTGTTCAGCGTTTCCCGCGGGGTGGGCTCGGTGGCCTTCCAGGATGTGACCGGCAAAACCATTCCCAAGGGCCGGCGGGGTAAAATGCTTGCCGCCCGCGGGATGATCGGCGGGCTGCTGACCATCGCCGCGGGCCTGGCGATCAAGGCTTTCTTTGGCGATGCGGCGGCCCTGCGTCCGGCCCTGGTGCTGCTCTTTGGCGGTGCTCTGCTCTGGCTGATCGCCGGTCTGGCTTTTGCCGGCATGACTGAATCTCCGGGCGCGGTGGCCGGCGGCCGCAACGCCCTGCGCGAGGCGGCGGCCGGTTGGGGGCTTCTGCGGGAAGCGTCATGGTTCCGCCGCTTCATGGCGGTGCGGGCCGTGCTCCTGTCGGTCGAACTGGCCGCCCCTTTTTACGTGCTCTACGTCAAGGATCTGCTGCCCGGCCAGTCCGGCGCCCTGGGGCTCATCGTGATTGCCGCCGGCCTGGCGGCCGCCCTGAGCAGCCCTTTGTGGGGGCGCTTCGCCGATCTGTCCAGCCGCAAGGTCCTGGTGCTGAGCGGGATCATGGCCGTGCTGACCGGCGCGGGCGCGCTGGCCATCGGGTTTCTGCCGCCCGCCTGGCGCAGCCCCTATCTGGCGGCCGCGATCTTCGTGCTGCTGGGGTTTGCGGAGGCGGGGGTGCTGCTGGGGCGCAAGACCTACCTGATTGACAGGGCCGACCCGGACCGGCGCGCCACCTTCGTGGCCTTCGCCAATTCGGCCATCGGTCTGGTGGCCCTCGCCTTCGGCGCGCTGGGCATCGTGGCCGAGGTGTTCGGGCTGCCCTGGCTGATCGCCATCCTTATGTTCTTAGGGCTGGCGGGCGCGGTCTTGAGCAGCCTGCTGCCGGAAGCCTGAACCGCCGCGCCGGTCCGAATGGCCCGGCGGAGTTGTCCGGCCCGGGCCTCGTCTTCCCTCTGGCTCACCTCATGCGACATCCCTGTCGCTTCGCGATGAGTGGCTTCCGATTGGTTTTGATCTAAGCTCTTCACCGCTGATGGCGGACTTAGAAGCGTTCGGCCGATCCGGGGTGTGATTTTGTTGTTCGGCGTGTTCATTTTCTTTCCTGGAAAAGAAAAGACGGTCTCGTAGGAAGTCCGATATCCGCGTTCTGAAAACGTTTTTAATCGTCTCTCCGAAGGCTGGCCGAGTTCTTCCGCTCTGCGGGCGGCGCCTCACTCGGTTTCGGCTTCACGCGCCTTGTCGAGCATCCGTTTGATCTGGTTGATGCGTTTGGTGATCAGGATCGAGCGCGGACAGGCCTGGGTGCATTTGAAATGGTTCTGGCAGGGCCAGACACCGTTGGGGTCGTCCAGGGCCGGCTGCCTTGCGGCAAACCCCTGGTCGCGGGTGTCAGCCAGGAAGCGATAGGCCTGGCTGATGGCGGCCGGACCCAGAAAGGCCGTGTTTTCCCCCAGCACCGGGCAGGCCGAATAGCACGAGGCACACAGGATGCAGTTGGTGGTATCGTCGAACACCATGCGCTCCTCCTGGGACTGGATGCGCTCCCCGGCCGCCACCGGATCGTCGTTGATCAGGTAGGGCTTGATCAGGCGATATTTGCGGAAGAAGTCGCTCTGGTCCACGATCAGGTCCCGCTGGACCGGGAGGTAGCGCAGGGGCTCCACGGTGATGGTGTCGCCGTCGGCTGCGGCCAGGTCCTTGACCAGGGTCTTGCAGGCCAGACCGTCCTTGCCGTTGATGCGCATGGCATCCGACCCGCACACCCCGTGGGCGCAGCTTTTGCGGAAGCCCAGGCTGCCGTCCTGGAAGCGCTTGACCTGCATCAGGGCATCCAGCAGGCGCGCGTTGGGATCGATCTCCACCGAATATTCCTGGAAACGCGGCTCGGCGTCGGTCTCCGGATCGAAGCGTTGGATCTTGAGATTGATCTTCATGAATCACTCCTTTGCAATCAGTAGGTGCGCGGTTTAGGTTCCCAGATGGAGGTGTCCACCGGCTTGTAGTCGATGCGCACCGCATCGCCCTCCAGATAGGCCAGGGTGTGCTTGAGCCACTGGTCGTCGTCGCGCTCGGGAAAGTCTTCGCGGCTGTGGGCGCCGCGGCTCTCCGTGCGGTTGGCCGCCGAGGCGGCGGTGATCAGGGAGAGATCCAGCAGGTTGCCCAGTTCGATCAGCTCCAGCAGGTCCGTGTTGAACTGCTTGCCGGTATCCTGCACCCGCACGCCTCGGTAGCGCTCGCGCAGATGCTGCATGGCCTCCACCGCGGCCTGCATGTCGGCGGCGTTGCGGTAGATGCCCACTTTTTCCATCATTACGGTCTGCATCTCGTCGCTGATGTGGCCGCCGTGATGTTCGGACGTGCCTTCGGTCAGCCGGGCCATCCATTCCCGGGCCGGCTCGGCGGCCGCTGCGCTCAGTTGCGGGGCGTCGGCCTGCTTGACGTAGTCGCCGATGTGCTGTCCGGCCCGGCGCCCGAAGACCACCAGGTCGAGCAGGCTGTTGGTGCCCAGTCGATTGGCGCCGTGCACCGAGACGCAGGCGCACTCGCCGGCAGCATAGAGCCCGGGGACGACGGTGTCCTGGCCGTCGCGCACCACTCGGCCGTAGACGTCCGTGGGGATGCCGCCCATGGCGTAGTGGGCCGTGGGCAGGACCGGAATGGGGGTTTCGGCCGGATCGATGCCCAGGTAGGTGTTGCAAAAGCTGGTGATATCCGGCAGCTTGGCCAGCAGGACCTCCTTGCCCAGGTGGGTGGCATCCAGATGAAGATAGTCGTCGATCTTGCGGTCGCCGCGAATGCCCTTGCCGGCCCGCACTTCGGTCAGCATGGAACGGGCCACGATGTCCCGCGGCGCTAGATCGAGCAGGGTGGGGGAGTAGCGCTCCATGAAGCGTTCCCCGTCCCGGTTGCGCAGGATGCCGCCCTCGCCGCGCACCGCCTCGGTGATCAGGAT
>JAAUXU010050222.1_pt1 | contig 10260 bp, 7 predicted proteins | sample 7278151 | NCBI WGS metagenome assembly JAAUXU01 (sample SAMN14350113, study PRJNA611818) | marine sediment metagenome | isolation source: surface marine sediment (1.8m) | place: French Polynesia: Moorea | collected 2018-08 | reverse complement strand
CACCTCTGGACCGAAATTCTGCTGACCTATTATTTGGTGACAAAATTAGAGTCGTCTTGTTTTGGACGACTCGAAAGAGGGCGCAAAAAACTAAGCAGACATTACACTTGTCGCTCCATCAGCGACAATAACTAGTAACACAACTACAACAACGACTACCATGACAGCTCAAGGAGGATGTTTGCAAACATTTCTACGGAAGGGAAAATAATTGTGTTAGTACTCTTCCTATTGCAGATTAGGCACGAGTCCCGTGGAATAAAACCCACATCGCGACCAGAATTGATTTTTCGAGTGTACAGGAGTGCCAGCAAGGATGTCAGGTACAAAAGCAACATGGCTGAAACTCGGGTGACAGCAAGGAAGTCTTTTTTTAGGGTTACAGCGGCACCAACTACTTCTACTTCATCTCTTCCAACGATTGGTGCTACTACAAAAGCGACCACGTCTCGGACACGCCGAACCCGTACTACACATCCGGTCCCAAATTCTGCTGAATAGAAAATAAAGAACTTTTTTCTCACGTCTTGTTGTTCATGTGGAACGGTGTGAAGTCGACCTCTAGCAGCCCCTCCTCGTCATGGAGGTCTTTGATGCGCCCGGCCACGGCGTAGGTCTCGTTGTAGGCCCAGTAGTTGTACTTGGCGTTGATGGGCGTCTTCCAGACGTCCCAAACGGAGCGGTTCAGGGTCATCAGCTCGTAGTCGTTGTCGCTATAAGAAAACAAACGAAAGCCCATAAACAACGCTTGGAAAACTGAAAATCGTCTAATGGCGGAAAAACTCCCGCAATTAGCAAATCAAAGGAAACTTTTTCTCCAGCACTTACATGTTGTAGAACACATTGTCGACGTATTCCTGTCCGGCCGAACCAGCGACAACAGTCGCACGATTTCCCCATCTGCAAAGTAAAAGCACGGACACGTAATGCACGCCCGAAGATTCATACCAAGAGTCATCTATGAAATTGATTGGACGACTGATAAAAAAGACAGGCCAAGTTTTTTTGTTTTCACAACAGCAAAAATACCTGCAATATCCCAGTGTGGTCATGTCACAGTGAAGCCCGTAGGCATAGTTGTTGTAGAAGCCGTTGTGGGTGAAAGACTGGTAGATCGGAAGGCGGACGTTGTGGAAGCCAGTTACCTGCGTCAGGAATAGACAAAGGTAATTTTCGCTTAAGTAAGGGAAATAGCTTTTTGTTCTAACCTCCACGATCATCTTCCCCCTGTTGTTGTGGAACGTGTTGTAAGTTGCGTTGCAGACGACCTGCATCATCCTGACTACTGCCTCGTGCGACACGTTGCTCCTGGTGACGTAATTCCTGAAGAGCGTCACCTGCTGGTAGGGCGTCGTCTTTCTCCCTTCAAAGTTTAGAGTGACCTTCTTCAAGTTTTCTTCAAAGACGTTATTGTGGAGCATGGCCCTCATGGCGGTGGCGGTGCCTGAGGAGCCCGCCCTGATCATGAGGCCGCCGATGTTGCCCGTCAGGAAGTTGTTGTAGAAGAAGACGTCCTGGGTGTTTTGCACGTCGAGGTGGATGGCGCTCTGGCAGGTGGAGAAGTTGCCGTAGAGCGAGAGGCAGTTGTCCGTCAGGTGGTTCCGCTGCATGGTGACGATGGGGTTGTTCTCGCCGGCCGAGGTGTAGAGGATGGCGCCGCGCTGGTTGCCGTCGAACACGGAGAAGGACATGTTGTGGCGAAGGTCGCGGTTCTGCGTCACGATGGAGAAGGGCAGGGTGACCACCTCGGCCACGAAGCCCATGTGCTCGCGGGCGCCAGTGGCGTGGAACTTGACGCTCATGGCGTTGGTGCGCGTCGTCTGGTGGAGCACGTTCTCGTCGCTCTCGCCGTCTACCTTGATAGTTACCATGGGGCGGGTGGTGCGGTTGTAGAGGTCGCCGTCGTACAGAGTGATGTGGTCGGGGATCCAGGGCTCGCCTGTGCTGTTGACCAGGTTGTACTGGAGGAGTCGGAAGCCGATGGGCTTGACGTCGTACACGGAGGAGAAGATCTTGACGCAGTCCACCGGGTTGTTGTCGTACTTGTAGTAGAGGAGGACCCTCTCCTCGATGGCGATCTCCTTCTGCGGGTCGCAGATGTCAACCAGGCCAAAGTTGTCGTAGGGTACCGGAATGGTCTCCACCGGCTCGAAGGCCGACAGCTTGGCCTCGCGAACCTCCCCGGTGAGAACGGCGGCGCTGATGCCCACGCCAAGGTTATTCTCCAGTTTGTTGTACAGCATGTTCATCATGCCCGAGGGCGAGACGATGTTGATGCCGTCGTGAGCCGAGTGGGTGATGTTGAGGTAGGAGAGGAGCGGCGAGACCATGATTGCCTGCACCGCGGGGGACTTCTCCCCGTGCAGCATCCCGGCCCCAATGACCTGGACGTACTCCAGGATGGACTCGTGCTTGTGGACGGTGGCGTGGTGGGTGACGGCGTCGTGGATGCGCGCGTGGAACAGCTCCTGCTCGAACTCCTTGACGGAGAAGCGGACGCCGCCCCAGTACTCGTAGTCGCGCCCGAGGTTGGTGTCGCCGCAGTGCACAAAAGCAAAGTCCTTGCCTTGCCAGTCGCACACGTAGCTAAGGAAAAGAAAAAAATATTCATTGTTGTAATGTGGCAAACAAAAAGTTTCTGATCCCTACTCGTGCCCGTAGATCTGTCCGTTCAGCCTGAGCGGGCAGTGGGCCAGCCTTGGCTCCGTGCCCACGCACTGGTAGGGCTCCGGCCAGTAGATGATCCTGACCAGGGACTCTGCATTGTACTCGATGCGCTGGTCAAAGTCCAGGAAGACGTTGAGATCGCTGAATCCGAGCTGCTTGCACACGACCTGTGCGTTCCTCTCGGTGAACCGCTTGTCGCACATGGGCACCCACTGCATGGTCGTCCGGTTGTATATCTCCACGAAACCCTGGTTGGCGTTCTCAGGGCAAACAGTGCCGTTCACGTCGGCCGTGCAAAGGCGGACGTCGAAGTCCTCCTCTTCGGACAGGTGAAGAAACTTGCTGCCCCTAAAATGGGCGGAAATTGGCACAATTAACCTCTCTTTCCATCATTTTTTATTGATCAAATCATACCTGTTGTCCTGCCTCTTGTTGGAGTACTTGGTGTCCGAATGTAGCTGCTGCCTACGCCCTCCGGCCTTGATGACGTCCTCAATCCTGGCCGGCCTCATGACAATGTTGCGGTGGATGTTGCCCTGAGCGTGAAGTGTCCCCAGCACCAGCATCCCTACGTTGGGGAAGAACTCTAGCTCGGCGCCCGGCTCGATGGTCAGCGTTACCCCGGGCATCACCGTCAGGTCAGACCGGATAAGGTAGGGCCGTCCGGGCCTCTCCACCAGTCGTAGGTTCTCCTCCAACCTGCCTCCGAGGTTGTCCAGGTCGATCTTTGGCGGCTGCTCGTAGGAGGAGGAGAGCGGCGCGTCGAAGGCAGCCTCCAGGTAGTAGGGCAGGAAGTGGGTGATGGCGTAAGAGTTCCAGTCGTCAAAGTCGAAGAGTCTCTCGCGGATGCGGTCCAGGTTGGCAGTGCCCCAGTAGTTCTGCTCGGCGTTGAGGTAGTTGGAGACGCGGGCGGTCCGAATGCCAGCCAGCAGCTCGTAGTCCATGCCGGGGTTGCTGAAGATGTTGTCCGTCACGTTAAACTTTTGGACGCCCTTGACGCCGATGGTGTAGCTCGCAGGTTGGGCTTGATGTCTCCTGTGGAAATGAAGAGAAAAAGGGAAAATAATCAAATGGAAACTTTTCCATATAACGAATATGATTCTTACCTAGACACAGCAGCGTGAGCGTTATTTTTCACGACATTCTGGGTAAAGTAAGCCTCTACAAAGTTCATGATTTCGGAGTGAGAATCCATCTCGAACTCGACCATGTAAGTGCCGTCGTTGTTCTGAATGTTGTTGGCGAAGATCCAGGATTCTTTTTCCATGCCCCTCAGCGCCAAGAGTCCCTCGTGGCAGAAGTTGTCGAACATGGTGTTGTTCACCACGTAGACCCTGGCAAAGTGCCCGCTCACGGTGATGCCAAAGTCCTTATTATTGAAGGCCCTGTTGCTGTCAAAGTGGACGGTGTGCGTGTAGTTCTCGTTGTATTGCCAGACGTAGGGAAGCGAGATGTCCATCCCGCCGCCAGAGTTTCTTTCGAAGAGGTTCTCCCTCAGCACCCAGTGGTACAGGTTGTTGGAGTCCCTCAGGTCCTTGGAGTACTGGAAGATGCCCCTGCCATTGTCGAGGAAGCGGGTGTGGTTGATCATGTAGGTGATCTCCGATATGTTGAACTGGTTGAGCTCGCGGAAGGGGGTGAAGACGTGGAAGGCCTCCCTCCGGTTGGAGGAGATCTCGCAGTGGAACACCTCTATCGACTCGTTGGCCTTCCTCAGGTACACCTGGCTATCGTGGCCTAGGTAGCGGTTGTAGTGGAGGGCGGAGAGGCCCTGTTCGTTGTGCGATATCTTGGTCCTCTGGATGGTCAGCCTGGGGAAGGAGCCGGGCACTATCTTGGAGCGGTGGAGTGGGTTGATGTGGTAGGCCCGGGTGTTGCAGTTGCCGGGGAGGTCGGCGCAGTTGATGGGGGTGAGGAGCATCATCATGTTCCCCAGGGCGGCCTGTCCCGGCTTGAGCACCATGGTGATGGCGTAGCTGGAGCTGATGATGGGGAAGGTGGCGATGTCCCTGGAGACGTTCCAGACCTCCACCAGCTCGTCCACCTTTACGTCGCGGTAGTCGTAGATGACTAGCACTTCGGACGTGTAGTTGTGGAAGGGGTTGATGAGCTGCATGCCGATTACGAACTCGTCCCTCTCGCAGCGGATGTGGTAGACGCGCTCAAGGTCGCTGTTGTTCAGGGCCTGAGTGACAATAAGCCTCGACTCCTTCTCCGGGATGATTATAGGGTCGGACTCGCTCAGGCCCTCCTCAGACTCCGGAATGGTGATGATGGCCCTCTTCTCCCTCTCCCCGATCAGAGACATCCACTCTGCCAGCTCCCTCTGCTCCAGCTTGTCCAGCATTGGGTCGTGGTGCACCCCGGCCCTGCCGTTGCCGCGGATCTCTGAGTCCTCGATCAGCATGCCGAGCTGCCGGAAGCTGATGCCGTGCCGTTTATTGTTGACGAACCTCGAGTGCTGGACGTAGTTGACCCGGTCAGGGAAGTAGATGTCGGAGTACATGACCCCTAGCCCGTCGTGGTCGTTGTCGCTCACCTCTAGGTGCTCGAAGACGTGGTGGCTGAAGTCGGTCTGGACGGCCGGGCGGAACTTGTACAGCCGGTAGTCGTAGAGACCGGCTCGCTCCACCTTGACGTCGTACAACTTACTCCTCTTGGAGGTCATGCCCAGTCTGGCCCCGGCCCAGGAGACGTCGTAGCACCTCAGCCCGACGTCGTCAGAGTGACTACAGGAGTTTAGGAACATGTCTGTTCTCTCGGCCCACTTGCACCGGGTCAGGTCCGTGTCTAAGGGACCGCAGCGGACGTTGCTCATCAGGATTGGCCCTCCTGCTCCGGCCTGGGGAACCTCGTTCGGGGGCAGGTCCCAGTCCTCAGGGTTGAGAACCCAGCCCATCTGCTGGCAGGCCAAGGCGGCCGACTCGATAGTCCAACCAAAGTTGCAGACGGTGCCCCACTCCCCGTCGATGCTGACCTGCAAGCGGCCCTCCCTGACGGTGGCGCCCCCAACCAGGCGGACTGGCACGTTGCTCACGTTCTCCCTCACGTTGTCCAGCAGGGTGAGGACGGGCTGGCCGCCCTGGAGGTCGCCCTCGGCGATCAGCTCGCCAGACACCATCATGCCGATGCTGTGCTCGAACTTGAGGGTGACCCCGGGGGTGATCTTGAGGCGCCCGTTGGGACGGACGTTGATGTCTCTCCGGACGATGTAGACCCCATCCTCCCTGAGCTCCTCCACCCCTGTGACCTCCCCTCCGACTTCGCGGGCGTCCCTGTCCAGCATGAACTCTGGCTCCCACTCTGGCCTCTCCAGGACCAGCTCGGTGTTGATGTTGTTGGAGAGGAGGTAGGGGACGTAGGCGATCTTGGCAAGGTTGTACCTGTCATCCCGGTCGAACACCTTCTCCCACACCCGCCTCTCGTCCTTGTGGCCCAGCCAGTTCTTTCGGCAGTCCAGCTCAGTGTTGGGCTCGATGAGGCGCGATCCTAGCTCGTATTTTGAGCCAGGGTTGTCGATAAGGTTCCTCTCCACCCTCACGTTGGAGGAGGCGATGACGACGGGGGCCGCTACTTCGCTTCTCGGATTGAGGCCCTTCCACGGCTCCGTGATGATGTTGTCCTGCACCCAGTTAAAGTGCATAAGGACGTGCTGCCCCTTCCGGTGGTCGTAGTGGGACAAGCCGAGGTGGGTGACGAAGCTACCCGTGTTCCTCTTGAATCTGTTCTCGTGTATGAGCAAATCAACCGTCTGTATCTCCAGGATGAAGTCGTCCTCGTTGTACATGTAGAGGCACCCTTCAAAATTGTCGTTGAAGTCGTTGTGCTCTATGCTCCCCTTTGCCCTGGCCAGCGGACTCAGCCGTACCGCCACCTGCTTGTTGAACTCGAAGTGGTTGTGACCGATGAAGAGATCGGTGTCCCCTCGCTCCACCCCCTCCAGGTCAGAGTCCCTCCAGCAGGAGAGCACCTCGAGTCCCACGTAGCGGCCAAAGACGAAGTAGTTGCTGGAGATGTTGACGACGGCGGGGCCGCAGAAGTTGCCGACCAGGACGCCGATGTCGTAGTTGAGGCTGATGTTGGAGTAGGAGACGGTGGTCTCCTGTCGCACGGGGAAGTTGACGGTGGTCTCGTTGAGGTAGACTGCCAGGCCCATACCGACGTTGTCGGACAGACTGGACCAGGAGACGTTCCTGGCGCCGCCGCCGTACGTGATGTTGACGCCGTCGACAAAGTTCCTGGAGATGTCCGAGTACGTGATGTTGACGTCGCCCGCTCCCCAGTTGACGTGCATTCCGGCCACGTGGTTGTGGCGGTGGATCTGACTCCGGTGGAGGTGGACGGCGCTCCGCATCCACTCCACCCAGAGGCCGCGGCCGGAGTTGTCGTCTATCACGGTGTCGGTCACGTTGAGGTCGTAGGCCTTCTGCCTGCCTGCCGTGACCTCCATGAAGACCTCCGACCTGAGCTCCTCCCTGGCGCGGAACACGATGAAGACGTTGTTGCCGGTGGTGACGACGCTCTCCGGGCGGGTGTAGTTGCGCACCTGCACGGTGGTGATGAGCCGCGCGTTGGCGTCGCTGCCGTCGCGCACCTCGATGTCCGCCCCGCCGTCCTCGTCGCTCACCAGGTGCGTGAAGTGCAGCGTCAGCAGGTAGCCGTGCTTCGTGTAGAAGCGCTTGCCGCAGTTCCTGAAGGACAGGACAGGGGAAAAACAGGGGGAAATGAAATGTTGCTTCGGAAATCTGATTTATGGCATTTAATTTTCGCATTCTGCGCAGGCGCGAAGCCTAAAAAAGGCGCGAAAATTCAAATTCGTCGGCTTTTTTCAATTAGCGAAAAAGGGAAGGAGTGTTCTTCCATTTCCGGTCTCCTTTGTTTCCTCACCTTTTGACTGTGCTGTCCCTGTACTGCTCGGCCACCATGAGGAATGGGTATGTCTGCGAGTAGGTGGTGGAGTAGGTGCAGAAGTCGTGCACGTCGACGCCGTCCACCAGCTTGGTCTCGGGGCGGAAGTCGTGGAAGTGGTACTTGACGCCGTCGCCCATGTTGCCGGAGACGGAGGAGTGCCGCAGGTCGACGTAGCCGTGGGTGGTGTTGACGTAGACGCCGTAGCCGCGGTTGTTGGTCACGTTGGCGTGCTCGATCGTGACCACGGACTGCGGGTTCGTTATGTTGATGCCTGAAGGAAAAGAACAAAAGTCCACCATGATCAATCGTAGCGGAAGTCCAAATATCTTTCCTCTTGCTTTTCTCTCCGAAATCCCTTTCAAATCCCCTCTTTTCTCTCTCCCTGGTTTATAGTTCATTGTGAAGTGGGGGGCACAATTCGGACATCCCTTCTCGACGGGAGGCATGAGGTTGGATTTATTTCCCAAGCGGAGAAAAAGTCAGCCAGAATGAATGGTGGTCGTTCGTCGCCCCTTCTTGTACCAAGGAGCTACAAATCTCCCTTGTGCATCAAACCATGAAATGGACAAAAAACTGAGAGGTGTATGTGGTGTTAGGAGGTGTCTTTGGGGCCGAGAAAAAAAGGGGGGCCTGTCTTTTGTCTCCGGCGGAATCTTTGCAATAAACCGCCGATTTTCCCCCCCTTCCTCCCCGCTTTCCGGCAAAATAATCCGTGCGGGGAAAATGGAGAGAGAAGAGGAGCAAATATTTATGGCAAGGTGTGCCACACAGTCAGTGCTTCCCCTCCGCCGCCAAAGTAGGCCATACCAAACCTGGTTGGTTTTCTGGTCTGTGTCCACTCTCAAACTCCGCAGCTTCCGTAGAAATTTATCGCATTCGCGGCTTTTTGAGAAAAGATGGGTCTAATTTCACACGATCGTCCAAATCTCAGGATTTTTTTTCAACTGTTGACAAATTGATATCTCCGCATTTGCCAAAATTGCACTCTCTTTAAAGTTTGCTAGTATATTTCTTAAAAAATCTCTCACCGTTGTAGGCTGAGTTCTCTACCAGAATATGTCTCATGACAGGCGGCACCCCCCAGGACTCAATGGCTGAGGTGGCGTTGGCTCGCCCGAGGAACTTTCCCCTGCCCGCCCCCGTGACCACCACGTGTGAGAGGACAGAGCGGGAAGTGCGCACGTACAGAGTGTTGTCCGCCGTCAGGTCCTTGCGGTAAGGGGCGCTCTCGAAGCGAAGACCGCGCCAGTGGCCCTTGGAAGCGCGGTTGTCCTGCAAGGAGAACAGAACAAGTTATTTTTTATAAAATGAATTTTAGTTTACATTATTTTTTGCCAAATTTAGGGCTTCCGTTACAAAAACTAAACGGGAGAACGTAAAATTTCCGACAGAAAAACGCCGGCCAGTCAAATCTCCGACAAAAGCTACTACCAGCAATTTTCCGAAAAAAACATAGGGACCCCGCAGTTTTCCGACACCATAGAAAAGAAGCATGTCTTGAGCAAAAGGAAGACAAAAGGAGAGGCGCTCTTGTGGTACTGGAGACTCAAGACAGACCAGGGAAGAGTTTGGGGTTTCTAATAATGTTTTTTTAAAAAAATAACACCAGTAAACTCTTGCTTCCCATACAAATTATAATTTTGTGTCCTTTTTGATGACTTTTCAAGTTCTGCCCCCCTTACACTCTCATGGAACCCAAAGTTATCTCCTCATGAACATTCAACTCCCCCACCTCCCTGCTGACTTGGTTTTTCCCCTCTCCTTCCACCAGTAAAGACAGAAACCCATAATTTGACAGTGCTATGGGGACAATCCCTTACCACACACATCCTTTGCCAACTAACCTGTTCTACTGCACTGTGCTTGAAGTTTAATGGAAATAATGCAATATGCCTGTCTGCCTCCATAGTCTATGACTCTTGTCGGAAATTTGACTGCCTAAAGATATCTGTTGGAAAATTGCCTGGTCCCTCTGTCGGAACTTTGAAGGATCCCAATATAAGTGAGATTTGTCGGAAATTTGCCTACGCCTCAACCAAACTACCGGTACAGAATGTTTAAATATATGTATTCACCGTGTGGTGGAATGGCAGGCAGAGCAGCCCCAGGTCTGGATGGTGGTCGCAGGATCCCGACCCCATCCTGCGCCGGTCCCAGCGGCAGAGCTCGATGCCGGCCTCGTAGCCGGAGCACCCTGCAAAGGAAAGAAAGAAGGAGATTGACTTCGGGAACTTTTTAAATTATTGGGGAAATAAGCGCGCAAGCTAAAGGAAATTTGTAATTAGCGTGAGAATGGATGAAGGACAACTGTCCGTAATCTTCTTCTTCTTGAACGGAGGCGGACAAGGACGAAACGGTAAAACAATGGACAAAAGGAACTCGGCGGAAAAAAAGACGAGTGGGTCTCGCACGGAAATTCCGAGGAAGAAGCGCGTTAAGGTCACCACCACCTTTTCCCTCTTCTTCCAAACTCGCTGCCGTTCCGCGCATAAACGTAGTGTGTAAGTTCAACAGGCGGCAAGCAAAAAATTCCAAAGAAACAGGTCGGCGTATCAGAATTGCATGCAATGCCGTTTTGTTGCAATCGACGATATCGAAAGAGCATGGTTCCAAAATTCCGGTGAATCGATCACGAGTTTTTATTTCCACCTTTTTGCCTCACTCTTTGTTCTCTCAGCGCTT
>JAAUXU010024981.1_pt1 | contig 10260 bp, 7 predicted proteins | sample 7278151 | NCBI WGS metagenome assembly JAAUXU01 (sample SAMN14350113, study PRJNA611818) | marine sediment metagenome | isolation source: surface marine sediment (1.8m) | place: French Polynesia: Moorea | collected 2018-08 | reverse complement strand
TTTGATCACAGACCTGTCCTCGACTTTGTCCCTAGATTTAGTGGCAATGGCATTGAGAACTATAGGGAACTACCTATTTGGGGCCATGACTCATCCCCTGCTTCTAAAAGCATAGTTCAGTCCACATCTATGTCTTTGGGTGAAAAAGCTTCTTGTGCAGAGACATCCTCAGGTGCAAAGATTTTTTTGATTTTTTAATGTTTTTTTTTGTTCTCCTAGTGTTTCATAGATTCTTCATTGGGTGCGAGGATTTTGGAAGAATGAATTACTGAACTTGAATTTATCTGCCTAGCCAGCAACCAGCAGAACATCTCTTGCTCCATACATATAATTGACAACTGCTTGGCACAGTGCTCCATGATCACTACAACTTCCAAGAACATGATTGGGAAATGTGTCAACCATGCCAGGTTGCTGACATTGGGCAACAACTGCCCTAAAAAACAGTTGCCATCAATACCATAAAGTTTCAGTGTCACACTTGAAAGGCAAGTCAAGATTTGCTAATGCACTGAGTACATTCTTGGTCATGACATTGGCACTCATGTTCATAATACTTAACAGCCTTTGAAAAAGAATGGAAGCATTACACTTTTCCAGGGGTGTGAGTCAAAATCATCCCAAACATTCTGGGATGACTGGGGTACAACATCAAGGGTCAAGACCAAAGGCCAGACTGGTCTTGATAGCTTAGAGAAGCATCCCAAACATTCTGGTATGACTGGGGTACAACACTTTTCCAGGGGTGTGAGTAGGGGTTAGGATTGACAGGAAAAGGTGGAGAAGAAGAAAAAGACGGAGAAGGAAATAGCCGGCTCATAGAACTGGACTTCTTCGAGTCCAGTTAAAAAGAGAGCGATGGCGTGACAATTTGACATGTAAACAAAACTCATTGACGTCCCTCGGAAAATCTCGATCTGGACTGCCAGGTCCGCAAAGCTCCGGAGTCCCGACTGCCATCTCTCGCCACTGCTGATGACAGCCATCCGGACTGTCTTCTCTCGCTACTGCTGAGTCTGATCGCGGAGCAGTGGCGAGACGAGATCGTAGGCACTGAGGCGAGATCATAACAGGCACTAGAAATCAGTGCCAGAAAATGACTTAGTGGCACTTACCAGCAGCGAATGGACAAGATTTCCCAAGTGTCGTCGATGAGTTTTGTTTACATGTCAAATTGTGACCCCATCGCTCTCTTTTTGTTGCTTGGCCGAACCTAGCAACCTCTCAACCCGGGCACAGGGTTTTTGCATGCTCATGGTGTCGGAGGGCCTGGGGAATGAATCCCACTGGAAAATGTCAGCCTTTGGGTCCGGATTCCCCCATGAAAATTTCAGCCAATTTCATCCACTTTTTCCCCCTCAAAAAGCCATATTTCTGTTCTGTTTGGCGTGCCTCCCCCCCCCTCTAGGTGGCTTCCTTTTGAGCACTCTAGCACCAGAATTCGCAGCCTCAACATTGAACTATGTACTGAACATTGTGTCCCACTCTCACATCTACACATTCCACATCAAAATTCGACTTCAACATGCTTCAGTACAGCGTAGGAGGTGCCGTCATGCTCGACGCAATTACTTACGGCAGGACTGTAACTGCAGGTCCCAATTTGCTTTGGTGGCCATATTCTTTTGTAGTGACTTAGGAGTCCTGACCTCTACTTCACCACCTGTTCTCAATTCATATATAGCGTGAAAAAGTGGCTTCCAGCCCTGCTTGGTGCAAACGAAATGAAGGCAAAATGGGCAACCTGACGTGGAAATTGTGAAGTGTTTAAAAATCACACTTGATGTCATGTTTGAAGGGCAACATGCACTATCAAAGGGTTGACATTCTTTGCAGAGGGGGGGGGGGAAGTTAGGGGATAAGATTTTATAATATGAGACGAGCCATGTTTAGGTTCCTGCGAGATGAGACAAAAGTGACGAAAAAAAAGATCATAATTCCCCCAAGCTCCCAGACTTCCACATTTGATTAAAAGGAGTCCAAGCAAACTTGCCACTTTAGCCAATAGAAAGCTGTGTTCGACTCATGTCGAGTCGACGAGTCGACCCGAATCGAGCCGAGTGAATTGCAATTGAGCCTAAATGAGTGATCTAGCGAGATCGAAAAAGAGTTACCATACGAGGTCAAGAAGGTCTCGTCTCATTTTGCATTTTTGCGGACCGAAGCAATCTCGTAGCCATCCCTACCTAAGACATTTGCTACATCCTGGGCTATCTGGAGAATTCACAAATGCCAGGTCAGGTTTGTTAAGTAAGTCGTGTCAGGACTTTGTTAGGAAGGGTTGGTTAGGTTAGTTAAATTGTCAGAAATTCTCAAATTTTTCTGGGAATTCCTCTATTCCTAGGAAAGTTACATTTCTTTAGGAAGTACTGACAATTCCTAGGGAATCAGGACCACTAGGGAGGATAACGAGAGTGACCTGAGTGAAAGGAAAACTTTATGGGGGAAACAATGCACATAAGTTGATGACTTAACACGTACACACGATTGTCAAAAACGTTGTGACTCCTTGTAACGCCTGAGCTTAACTCACTGCACTCGTTTATAACTTGAATGGAACGTAGAACAGCAGTCGTTCCTCGAAGATGGACTCAAGCATGGCCGTCACTAAGACCAGTCGCATTTACGCGCACTTGGGACGTTGGAGCATAAAACTGACTAATCTTTGTATTGACTTGTGTCACAGCCTCTTGCCGTAATTTTCTTAAAACCTTTCCAAACAACTTCTTTTTTCTTCATGCATGTTTACAAGACTCTGTCGAACTTCTCCACTTTATGTAGGAGAGGTTTAGTGTATTGGAAGCATGAATTCTTGATCAAGGAGAACATTCAAGCTTGTAAGCAGCATTTGTCAAGCAGGATCTTCATCAGTGATTTGTGTGAATCATTTAGTTTGAGCGGCGAAAGAGCAGGTTTCATCCTCTAGTAAGACCACAAATGTCCAAAACCTATGCATTTAAGGAGTGGACTCTTGATGCGTGTTAGCTGTGCGCTGACGTGAAGTCCTTGGAAGTTGCTGGAAAGGCTTCCCCATGATTCACCCAAGGTTCGCAGCCAGGGGTTCTCATATCAGTTAGCACAAGCTTTAGCTTTATGCTCGAAGTCACCTCGAGTGCACTGAAGTGCAGAGAGAGGTTCTGTGTGAACGTCAGCTCGACTTTACGGGTCAGTGCAAAAAATTCGTGTTCGCTGACTGTCATCAGTTCATCAGCCCTCGCTGATAATGGACTTCAGCACTGATATCGCAGCCCACGACGCTCGAGTGCCGCGTGTGAGTGCCGAGCCCCGCGTTCTCTCTCTGCCCCTAGGTGGTGAACTCACCGACAACTTTTGAGGCCACCAAGCGCTCTCCTCCTCCCCCTTCACTCCTCCATTTTCCCAGTTGGCAGTGACTCCCCAGATTTGAAGGCAAATCACGCAAAAACCAAACTAGCCAGTCAATGACCCTTCGCACATTTGCCCCCCACCAGCCTTATCCACTGCTGCCGCACCCAACAGGTCTCTCTCCATGGAATGGACTCCCCAAGCTGTAGCAGTGGGTGACACCGAGGCTGCCGCCCCCCTCGAAGCACGACCTGACGTGTGCAGTTCCTGGGTAAAGAGCACCCGCTGTCGACCCCTCTCCTCTGGCAACATGGTGCTAGTAGTGAGCGCGTCTCTCGTGCGGAGATCAGAACATGGCCAGAGGAGAGAGAGCGAGAGATGTGCACGCACGCATGCACGCGCGCGGGTTGCACGCAGGCCAGAAAAAAGTGCGCGCACGTCAGTGCCGTGAACAAAAGTGGCCAGAACCTTGCCCAACGCGGGAAACAGTAAAGAGTAGACACATCTAGGCCTACCGGGTCAGGCCTAAGAAACATGTTGTAGCATGCCAAGTCCGTCCCTGCGAATGATCGACTCACTGCTCGTTTTACGTCAAGCATCAATATTTTTCTGGCTTTCTGGCCGAGCTTTGTTCCAATTTTGCTCTCTCTCTCTCTCTCTCTCTCTCTCTCTTCTCTCTATCACACACACGCATGCGCAAGGCACACGCGCGCGCTCACGCACGCACAGTGCACATCTTTTGACCAGTTCCCCCTCCCTCCCCTTCACCTCTCTATCTTCCTCAGTGGGTGCGACGTGGCAGCAAACCCCTCTCTGCGTGAGTTCGTTACCTCCCATGTTGGGATGGATGGCACGAAATATGCACACACATATCAGGACCTTACGGACAAGGGCTACATAGACACCAGGACTGCACACACCCAAGAAATACTCGCACAAATGCTGCTCACACACATAAGGACTACACACACACACAAACTCTACACACACTAATAAACTACGCACACACACAAAGAACACAAGAGTTATGAGAATACACAACAATATGGACGAAAACCATCTTCAATTTGTGCAAGTTCACCTGTAAGAATGAATACAATTTGGCAACTGGTCTTTTGCGAGGACGTCCTCGCAGCTCCGCGCTTTGCAGCCAGAAAGTGCGACCGTGCGTGCGACGAAATACAAAGAGCACCTCTTGCTCATCCCGAGAGCGTCAGCGAAGCCACCGGTTTCCCTAAGTTTTGCCCCTGAACGCGCCCAACGCCAGAAATTTTATTTTTACCCTCTGCGTTTGCAACAGGAGAAGCTCACAGTGCAGGAGCCTGAGTCGAGAGAAGGAAAAATTGGCGGAAAGACCAAGGCTTAAAAAGATTGCTTCTCTCTTCCCTTTCTCCTCCCCTCCCCCTTGCTGCGCTTGGCCTGAAAGAGGCCCCTGGGGTGACAGGAGGGGAGAACAGGCCCGGGGTCGGCAGTAGGCCCGTCAGCAGGCCTGGCCTTCCTTCATTTGCCACCACTCACCGACGAAGACGTGCGCGTGCGCGTCACCGAAGTGCAAGTGCAGTTTCTGCACACGTACAACGCTCAGTATGTACGCATCTCGAGTACTACGTGGAAGCTTCTGTTTTGTTTCAGACTACATGAGACGCATCCCTGGTACGCTGAGCAAATCACGTTCATGCTGATGAACACGGACAACAACGACCACCTCTCCAAGCAGGAACTGCTGGAAGCAAGCTCAATATCGCCAGACATGCACCAGGTACGTGAATGCATATGCTGCACTGGACGTACAGGTGCACACGCTCAGCTCATCAAGCCTGTAGTATGCATTGCTAGAGATGGTAACTTTGAGTCAAGCTCGAATACTTGCACGTTCGTATTAATTCAGCACTCTTGAGTAATGTCGGCGTCAGTGAGAGTTCAAATGCAATGCCAGATGGCCGTGACTACCTCCCAATTGGCCTTTTGGAATGGATGCTGAACCGGGTCATTGACATCCTTTTGCTCCGCAACTTGCAATTGACGAAATGAAGTCCAAAGTGTACGTGGGTGTGTGAGGACGAAGAGCGCGTTGACCGACAGGATGGACATCGCTTGGACAGCAGTGATACTTGACGAGCCACTTGGGGAGGTTCGACACCAACCCGCGGATATAAGCATGGAACGTCGGGGTATTCGCGTGATCAGTAGACGATCATCTTTCGTGTCCAAACCGTGTGTGAGTTACTGTATGAGCGTGCAAGCGCCAAGTTTGTACCGGGTACGTGTGTCTCGAAGGAGCTGTTGCTAGCCAGCTTCACCACAGCCTCGTCTTTCTCCCTAGCTCAACTTCAGCCAGAAGCAACTGGAGAATCTCGTGGACGGACTGATGGCAGTGGGCGACAAGAATAGGGATGGTAAGATCACGTTCGATGAGTACGTCGGCATGACCAGAGACGTCTTCGTCGACAACTTCGCTCCCACCGTGTTCAAGAGAGTCATGAGGTGAAAATCAACGACAAGATGAAGACGAGGAGTGGCAGGAAAAATGCCTGCCCACGGTTCTACTTGATCCAGTATTGACACCCACTACTTACATAGACAGCGAAGTGTACTTGGCTTACCACAAGGACGAGCAAGCAAGTTGGCACTTCCAGTACTGTGGCAATGGTAGCACTAAACTTAAAGTTGAAACCGAAACAGTGCCATAGAAGAGATCTTACTTCACTTCAACAAAGTGTAAAAAGTATTACGATTGTTGTGTAGAATTCCGTGAACTCGTGCTCAAGTCTAGATTTTTGATGCAGTGCGAATGTAGAGCCTTGACTTTTTGTTAAGTTTTTGGGAAGTGGGTTATACTACTGTGGTAGTGTTTTATACTGATATGGAAATGATGCTCAGAGTGGCAAACTTGTACGTACATTATGTACCATCCTTCCCCTTGTAGCACCAAATACACTTATTAAAAGTATGTTATCATGGGAGCTCTGTGGAAGTCCATCGTTGTGGATGTTGTGGCTGTGAAACAATGCCATTTCTTTCTCTTGTACTCATTTCTAAGGGCAAGGTCATGTGTATATTGTACGTACAACAGCTACCAATTGCTCCTTGTTTGAATTTTATGTTCTATAATGCTGTTTCAGCAGAACTAGTTTAATAATGTATTTACCCCTTTTCTCGTAGCATGAATAAACTTCAGTCCTAGCCTCTCAAAAACAGTTGGCAGACTTTATTCGTATAGTGCACAGAACACAAACGATGAATAAACATATCATAGATGAGCAGGAATAGGTGAGGTGTAGTTCTATAGCAGGAGAATTGAATTCGTTCTCTACAGGAGGAATGAGACGCACGATAAAACATAATATCATCAGTCTGAGACTCAGAATCAAAAAGAAGTATACAATAAAAGGCTCCTCAAAGCTTCATAAGCTCACCAAACCTCTCGTAAAGTCTATCTTTCTTCACAGTGGCCATATGTCTTAGTGGTATTGCACATGACACACGTATTCTGACACTACGTACGTTGCCACGCATGATTTTTTCTTCATCACATTTCAGAGGAGTCACGACTTAAAGCCTTAGTAGGGAGAGAGAGCAACTTTCCCCCCCTCTCTCTCCCAAAAATGAGCAACAATCACGAACTGAACGACATATGAAAGTTGGTGAGGGGAAAAGCAGTCACATATTTGCCACTCTCATCTTTACTGTTGCTGTATACATGTACGTGGCTGCGCAAAAAAGTCGCAGTCGAGAGCCAGATTTTGGCGTTGTCGCATCTTCTGTGGCAGCTCTTCACTCAATCAGTCTGAAGAGAAGGATGGAGAACATCATGCCCAACGTCTGAAAACAGAGAGATTTGGCTCATCAGCACTGAGACATTTTAGAGCGACCGTGTCTGCGTCGCACCATAATACATGAGATTGCAATAGCCACGCCGCCCAGGTAGGTGGCGTGATGCCTGACGAACGCCAGCCCTCGGGTGAAGCAGTCCCCGGGCCAGATCTCCTCGGGTTTCACCGGATCAGAAGTGGTGCAATTCATGCCCGGGCGGCAGCAGCTCTCAGGAACCTAGGTAGATGGAGGATGTGCGCATCATGATTAGGAGAACTAAGACCTAAGCAGGACGGAATTTGGCATTTGGCATTCATTCCTATAGCATACAGACCTTTTTCATGGTGACTTGGGGATTGACTTTCCTGTTCATCTTCCATGCCATCCAGGGCTTGTTCTCCAGGGTGGAGATCCCCATTCCGCAGCATTCCAGCTAAAATTCGATGAAAATCACGTCAGTTCTTCTCTGCTCACTGTAATGTTCCCCCAGCTAAATTGTGTTCTACGGAAAACTGTTGCCAGAACCAGAACGAGTGCATGAAGGACAATAACATTTATAACTCGGAATGATTCTTTTTCTCTGGCCACCTTCTGGTACTGACTACAGCGCTGACAGCAGTGCTGACCTTCTCTTGGGTCAGGTGACATAATCAAGCTGATGGAACTTGTACTGTGTGTCACTCTCATGGTTCTCGCAGTTACGTACGTTTCTCTGCGTGTCGTCCCAAGCAGCGGTGATGGGATCTTTGGGGTCTGAGGGCATGTACTCCTCTATAGTGTGGCGCATCTCAGGTCGTAGATTGTCCTCCACCTGGGGAAGATTGGGTAATCTTTATGCGAGCAAGTACCTCGTGCCCATGAAGAGTCAATTGTCCAAGACTGCAGGACTTTTTCTCATATCCGTTTAAAAAGTATAACGGTTTTTATCAATGTTACTTTCAAGCAATGAAGCAGTCGTCGTTCTCGAGAGACTATAGTTCATCAATGTCACCAGACGAGGCCTCCTGCATTTTTTGCACACATACACTTAAAAAGGGAAGGAATCTTTTGCAACACAGAGCGCACAGGGTTTTTTTTTGTTGTTCGTCAGCACCAGTGGGTGGGTGTGGACGACGGCGGTGACGATGTCGAAGATGGAGACATTATCGTGGACAACGCCTCAGATGACACTGGAGATGTTTCTTCTGATGCTCACGCCCATGTCAGTGTCGACCACAGCTGTCGGTTGGAGGGGGCAACAAATGTTGCAAGAAATGTTGCAACGCATTCTCTGCGCCGTTTAGTGAGAGACCCCGCACAGCTGCGCCTCCTGACATCACTGTATCACAACGTTGGCACTGGAGTGCTGGATTGCTCCCTCTTTGGTCATTGGAATGTTGTTGCTTCCACTCAAGTGTTCAATCAAGGTTTGGGTTTTATTATGAATAAAAATATGACGAATCGTTTCTCCCACGAGAAAAAGTCCGAGCCAGCGCGTGCGCATCTCGTACCTGTCTCCTGAAGATGTAGCCCAGGACTCCGCCAATGACGAGGACGACGAACATGAGGAAGAGGAGGATGAAGTAGGCTAAGAGCATGCACTTGACCTCCTTCAGGGCTCCAAAAAATCCCAAGAAACTGAGGAAGAAAAGATGGTCTTAGCGAATCCGAATAAGAAGTCTCCTGTCTGTCTACCTACCTAATGATGACAATGACGACCCCAGAGAAAATGAGAATGTAGGCGGAAGAGATGAAGAGCTCGTTTCTGAGCAACCTTTCTATGTAGGCTTTGTCCATCAGAGTCCAGCCTCCCACGGAGAGCACGGCCAGACCTCCAAGCTATTAGGGAGAGATCAAGACTTGAAAATATCCCTCAGAGATCATGAGCGGACTCTGGCACTGGGTACTTGGACGTACGCACTCATGATGCTGAAACATGATCAGTTATCTGAATAACATTCGTTTAATTTGACCAAAAATATGGCTTCTACTGCGGTGCAGCTCAAGAAGATGGTGACGAGGTTGTGACCACCAGTTACTGTATATCACCAAATTTGATGAGAAAATCGCCAAAAATTTGCTACTCCTTCCGTTTTTTTTAAAGGGAACCATTTGGAACAAAAAACCTTGTATCTTTGGCAGACTATAATGATAGATATAGAAGAATTATAGAACTATATCAGCTGCTTGGCTGAAATGATCTCTGGCGGCTGCTAGTTGGTTGGGTGGTTATGCAGCGTCAGAAATGCTTGTGGTCATGAAGTTTGGCGCCAACCAAGTTGTTGATTCAAAGGTAAGAGCAAAATCACACATGATGTGACTACAACACTTGAGTTTTCGCACTAAAATTGAAGGATTTTGCTCCAGGCAGATAACAAAGCCAAGTTTGTTGAACGAAAGGCATTTTGCAATCTTGCATGTCCTGCTGCAGGGAGACCAAGGTGCTCGATCAATGCAGTACTCCGACCATGACCAGTACTGTAGAGGAAATCATTTTGGCCAATCAAGTTTTGGTCCTACTTCGAATGAACCAATCGCATTCAAATAACTCACTTTGTTTGGAAACTTTGAAACAGCCAGAGTACCGATATAGCACGTGCCATATGTACGTACTACGTCATATGTACTACGTCACTGCTGCCTCGTGATGAGTTAAATCGTTAGATAATCAAAAGACTGAAGGTTTTGTGCTGTCAAGTATGATTAGTAGTGCCCCACTTACTCAACATGGCCGCTTGTACAGCAACTTATCTGACTGTGAATCTCCGGCTGACACTCGATGAATTACGACACTTTAAGCTCACATACCTGTGTACATTTTTGCTCGTACAGAGTTGTAGAACTTACGAAAATTAAAAAGTTGACTACGAAGAGGGACCACTTGACGATCTTGCCGCAGCCCTCCATGTTGCTGGTTTGTTGGTTGTTGATGGCGCACACGATTTGCCAAAATAGGCCGTTCCTTTTTTCTGCTAAAATTTCAGGCCTCCCTGGCAGCAGCAGAAGGTCCTTGTCTCACCTGGAAGGAAGGAAGGAAGTGAAGAGGAAATGTTAATATTTGCCGCTGTTGCTACTATTACTTCCCTAGCCTAATTGCTGAATCATTCACTGGGCATTGTTTGACAGTGAACTATGGAACGGGAT
>JAAUXU010077860.1_pt1 | contig 10261 bp, 9 predicted proteins | sample 7278151 | NCBI WGS metagenome assembly JAAUXU01 (sample SAMN14350113, study PRJNA611818) | marine sediment metagenome | isolation source: surface marine sediment (1.8m) | place: French Polynesia: Moorea | collected 2018-08 | reverse complement strand
TTCTTCGGCATATTGAGATCAAGCAGGATGATGCCCGGAAACGGCTCGCCTTGTAGGTGGCCGTAGGCCCCGCGGCGATGCAGGTAGTCCATCAGCTCCTCGCCATCGTTGACGAAGGAGAGCGGGTTGGAAACGCTGTTCTCCTCGAAGGCGTCCTTGATCATCAGACGATCATCCGGATCGTCTTCCGCAACGAGGATCCCTATCGAGCTGTGCATGCCAACGATCCTTCCGATAGTCCGCTAGCCTTGTGGTGCCGCCAATGCGACAGCGATTGCTGTGGGTTCATGCGTGCTCTGATCTGCATCGCTTGTTCCCTCATCACTTCCCAGGACCGCCACTTGAAGGCAGGGCGACGATCTCGAACCAATAATGGCTCAGGGTCTTGATCACGCCGCAGAGCCTCTCAAAGGTAACCGGCTTGGTGATGAAGGAGCTGACGCCAAGGCCGTAAGTGCGCACGATGTCCTCATCCGCTTCAGACGTGGTGAGGACGACGACGGGAATGCGCTGCAGCGCCGCGTCAGCTTTGATTTCCTTCAATGCCACATGGCCATCCTTCTTCGGCATGTTGAGATCAAGCAGAAGGATCCCAGGAAACGGCTCGCCCCGCAGATGCTCGTACGCTCCGCGGCGATGCAGATAGTCCATCAGCTCCTCGCCGTCATTGACGAAGGTGAGCGGATTGGAAACGCTGTTCTCCTTGAAGGCGTCCTTGATCAACAAGCGATCGTCGGCATCGTCTTCTGCGACGAGAACACTGATCGAGCTTTGCATCCAATCGATCCTTCCGATAGTCCGCTAGTCTTGTGATACCGGCAGCGTGACGGTGAAGACTGACCCTTCCCCGTCGCGACCATCCGCGTCTATGTCACCGTGATGCCTTTCCGCGATCTTCCGACAGGTAGCCAAGCCGATGCCGGTTCCGTCATATTCGCCCCGGCCGTGAAGGCGCTGAAAGATCGTAAAGATCTGGTCCTTGTACTTGTTATCAAATCCGATGCCGTTGTCGACAAAGGTCAGTCGACAAATCGCCGGCTGCGGTTCCGGGACATCCGCCGCATCGATAGCCGCTTCGATTCGGATCTTCGGCCTCGTATCTGCTTTGGAGAACTTAAGCGCATTGCCGATCAGATTCTGAAAAAGCTGGCGCATTTGCATCGCATCGGCATCGATTGTCGGCAAGTCGTCGATCAGAATCTCGGCATCGGATTCCTCGATCGCCACCTGCAAATCCGATACGACGCCGGCAACGACCGTGTTCAGATCCGTTGGCTGAAACGGCCGCGCGTTCGTCGTCACCCGTGAGAAATCGAGTAGGTCATTGATCAGCTGCCGCATTCTCACGACGGCATTTTGCATCCTGTCCACAAAGACCTTCGCTTCATCAGGCAGCTCGGCGGTGTATTTCTGCGACAGCCGGCTGCCGAACGCTTCGATCTTACGCAAAGGCTCCTGCAGATCGTGAGAGGCGACGTAGGCGAAATCCTGTAGCTCGCGGTTCGAACTCTCGAGCTTCTTCGTATACTCCCGAAGACGCTGCTCGTGGCGCTCAAGATCGGAAATGTCCTGATAGGTCGCGATCGACCCACCGTTTGGCATCGGTTCATGCATCACCGCGATGACGCGGCCATCGCGCAGCCGCTGCTTCAGCGTCGCGCGTTCCCGGAGCTTTGCATGATCCGGCCGTTCGGCGATCGCGCGCTCGGCTTCCTCGGCGGTATAGTTGCCGATGGAAACGCTATACTCCATGATTTCTCGAAGCTTGATCCCCGGCTTTACGATTTCCGGATCGAAGCCGTACATTTCAAGATAGCGCCGATTACAGACCAATAGCGTTTGTTCGTCGTCGAACATGCATAGGCCCTGAACCATGTAATTCAGCGCCGTATCGAACTGTATGTTCTTTCTCCGCAACTCCTGCGTCATGCGGAGGATATCGGCCTCTCGCTCTTTCAGCTCTGTGATGTCGGAGCGAATTCCTACGATTCCGCCATCTTCGGTCCGCTTCTCGTGGATCAAGATCCAGCGACCGTCCGCCAGCTGAACTTCGTAGGGTGCGTCGGGCGCTCTATGCTGTCTTAAACGCCAGGCGAAGAATTCATCCCGTGACATCGCCCCGGTGTTGAAGCCGGCGCGGTTCACCCCTTCGCGAAGCATCTCCTCGAATGAGGCACCTGGCGCAATAAGGTCAGCGATATGAGGGTTGAACTCCACATATTTGCGATTGTAAATGACGAGTCGGTCGTCGGCATCATAGAGCGCGAATCCGTCCGCCATACCCTCCAGGGCATGGGTCATTCGCTCCCGCGCGAGATCCGCCAGATGTTCAGCATCTTTGTTCAGCCCGACTATGTCATGATCTTCATTTACGACTTCAACGGTTTCAACCAGTGAGCCATTACGCAGGCAAGTACGGGTGACTTCCAACTGCTGTCCACTTGGACTTTCAAACTCAAAGCTGGAGATTTTGCCGGGTTGGATCTGTCTCGCGATGAGAAGAATACGGCTTTCAATTCTATCCGCGCTCAGATTATTCCTTTGAAGGTTCAGCCGAATCAGGTCCTTGATCGATCTACCAGGACAAATGTCTTCGTCCGTATAGCCGAACAGACTTGCGTAGCGGCCATTACACACGACCAGCGACAAGCTTGCGTCGAACAACGCAAGGCCGACCGTGGCTCCGTCAAGGATGTCCGTGAAGCTTTCCATCGTGATCGATGGCGCTTCAGCAAGCTCCGTATCAAATGCCGTTCTTTCCATGTTCGCGCCAGTCATCACCTGGTCTCCACCAGCTCACTGACCAGTATTTTATCTTCCGATCGCAACAATCTGATTAACAAAGCGGTAGCCTTTCAAAGCGCACTTGGCAGGTGGAGCACGATCTGAGGAAAATACCAGACCAGAAATAGCATCAGAATCATGAGCATAAAGAGCGGCGCCGCGGCGCGTGCTATGTAAAGGATATCGAGCCTTGTCATAGACTGGATCACAAAGAGATTGAAACCGACCGGTGGCGTGATCTGGGCAGTCTCGACGAGGATTACGAGGAAGATCCCGAACCATATCGTATCGATACCGGCCTGACGGATCATTGGTTCGATCACTGCCATAGTGAGAACCACGGCGGAAATACCGTCTAGGAACATCCCAAGCAGCACGTAGAAGATGCCGAGCAGCAAGAGCAGTTGGCCCGCGCTGAGATCAAGGCTGGAGATCGCTTGCGCGATGTTGCGCGGAACGCCCGTGTAGCCCATCGACAACGTGACGGTGGCAGACCCAGCGAGGATCAGCCCGATCATGCAGGATGTCTTCAACCCGCCCCTGACGCCTTCGACGAAGCTGGCGAGAGACAGGCTGCCGTCAAAATGAGAGAGGGCGAGGGCGCCCAAGACTCCGAGCGCAGCCGCTTCGGTCGCTGTCAAGAAGCCGGCGTAGATCGAGCCCAGGATGACGCTTATCAAGCCGGCTAACGGCAGAAGCAAGAGAACGTGCGATAGCCCGGCCGTCTGTGTCTCTTCATCGTCGGCCATTGAACACGCTTCGCGCTTGACCAGTGACCATAGAGCGATATAGGTGACGAAGAGGAGGGCCAGGACCACTGCCGGTCCGATGCCCGCCATGAAGAGCTTGGGAATGGACTCATTGATGGTCACGCCATAGACGATCAGGATGATCGAAGGCGGCATCAGCAAGCCCAGCGTGCCGGCACCGGCCAGGCTGCCGACCGCCATCGCCTCCGGATAGCCCCGACGCTTGAGCTCCGGTAGGGAAATCTTGCCAACCGTCGACACCGTGGCTGCCGAGGACCCGGAAATCGCGGCGAAGAGCGTGCAGCCGGCGATGTTCACGTGAAGCAAGCGACCCGGCAAATGCCGGACGAGCGGCGTTAAACCGCTAAAGAGGCGAGAACCCATATGCGAGCGCGTTAGGATCTCTCCCATCCAGACAAAGAGCGGGAGAGCCACCAAGGGCCAGCTGGAAAGCGAGCTCCATATTGTCGTTGCCATCGCGTCGCCAGCCGGTCGCGTTGTGAAGAACTCAATCCCGACGAGTCCCACACCGAGGAGGGCCAAACCAACCCAGACGCCGCCTCCCAAGAGGACCAGGAGGGTGGCGACGTAGAGAAGGATTGTTAGGGTTTCCCAGCTCATTTTGGCTTCAGGGTGATCGAGTCGCGGTGATCGAGCGGCGCACTGCGTAGCAACTCTCAACGAGGGAATCGGCGAGGGCTATGGCGAAGAGGACAGTCCCGAATGCCATGCCGGATTGTGGGATCCAGAGAGGTGTCGCATCTGCACCCTGACTAATCTCCCCGATCTGGTAAGACACCTGTGCCATCCGACACATGAAGACGGCGAGCAAGCTGGCCAGTCCGAAGCCGACTGCCAAGCAAATCATCTCAGCCCTTTGACGCCTCATGCCGCCCAAGCGGTCGATCAACAGCGAGACGCGGATGTGAGCGGCGTTGCGAAAAGCGTAGGCGAGTGGCAGGAAGAAGCTGTTGGCCATGGCATAGCCAGCGAGTTCTGGTGCCCCCGCGAGAGGGGCCGCCATCCAGCGGAAAATCGCCTGGGATATGACCAGGACGACAATTGCGATCAGGCAAAGTCCACCGATCGCAGCGCCCAAAGCGTAAAGCGCGTCAACGACGCGGCGCATCCCAAGCACGAAATCGACCCTGGTATCAGCGTCGTTCCGCGAACTGCCGATTGCTGCGGTAAATCGACAGCACGTTTCGGCCGGGCATCCCCGCTTCTTCGAGCCATTCTTGGGTCATTTTCTTGCCAATCTCTTTGACACCGCGCGCAAGTTCTTCGCTCGGCGGCAGGACCGACATGCCGTTTTCGCGCAGGGTAACGAGATACTGGTCAGCTAGCTCCTCTGACCTGGCCCAGCCAGCGGCCTCCGCCATTGCCGCGGCGCCACGGACCAGGTCGCGCGTGCTCTGGTCGAGAGCATCCCAAGCCTGCTTGTTCACGAAAACCATGTTCTTCGGAAGCCAGGCCTGCAGATCGTAGAAGTGCGACAGATGTTCCCACACCTTTCGATCGACTCCCGTTGCCCCCGAGGTAATCAGCGAGTTCGCCACGCCGGTCGCCAGGGCCTGCGATAGCTCCGCGGTCTCGATCTGCGTCGGGGTTGCGCCCATCAGCTGCGCAAGCCGCGACGTCGCGGGGTTGTAAGCGCGGAACTTCATGCCACGCATGTCTCGGACAGCGTTGATCGCCCTATCCGCATAGAGGCCCTGAGGCGGCCATGGCGTCGCGTACAGAAGGACCAGGTTCTGTTCAGCCAGCAACCTCTCGATCTCCGGTTTGGAGGACTGGTAGAGGCGCCAAGCCTGGTCGAAGCTGGTGGCCAGGAACGGAACCGCATCGATGCCAAAGATCGGGTTCTCATTCGACAGGGCTGACATGAGCCTTTCGCCGATCTGTGCCTGCCCGGTCTGAACCGCCCGCTTGATCTCACCACCGGCGAAAAGCGAACCGCCAGCGTGGACGACGATCTCGAGCTCTCCGTTGGTGGCCCGCTGGACGGCCTTCGCAAACATCATCGCCGTTTGGGAGTGGAAGTTGCCCGGCGCATACGCCATGGGCATGTCCCACCTCTCACCTGCTGTGAGCGATGAGATGGGGGCGCAGACCGTGACCGCGATGCAAAGAGCCAAATAGCGAACCAAGTGTCTCATCTTCTGACGTTCCGTCATGTCATTTGGAATGGTCTCTAGGCGCCAGCCATCCTCTCGACAAAACGTCAATTAACAATTAAAAAAAAATTGACAGATTCCTAAGGCAAATAGAATAGAGCGGCCTATTTTTAATTGTAAATTAGTTTTTCGACGCCATAACGAAGAAACCTACAGAATATCGGCCCCGCTTCTCAAATACAGAAGAAATAGTACAGTCTGATGCAGAATATTATGCGTACGGCGCCCAGCCTCGTTGTGCCTATACTCCTCGCCATTGTCGTATTCAGCGGAGTAATATTTCCTCAGCTGGCAGCGTTCGCATCGCCGTTCGTCTTTCCTGCTCTGTTCTTTCTGCTGACATTCTCTCTGTCGTTGTCCACGGACCAGCCTGTCACGGTCTTGACCAAGCCGGATCCGGCGGTCTGGGGCATCATGCTTTGGCAGATGGCCTTCATTCCCTTGATGGTGATTCTCGTCGGCTGGGGGTTCCAACTGCCAGCCGATCTGCACTTGATGCTGCTGGCAACGGCGGTGTCGGGAACCGTCTTTGCAGCGCCGACGATCGCTCACCTCTTGAAGCTTGATAGCCGCTTGCCGATCAACGGCATGGTGCTGTCGACCTTCTTGATGCCCGTGACGCTCTTCGTCTTTGGCAAGGCTCTGGGCGGCGCCGGGTTGGATATCTCCATCTCCCAGTATGTGTCGCGCGTTGGGCTCTTTCTCCTCTTGCCGCTTCTACTGTCCATCCTGATCAACTGGCTCGTCAGAGGCCTGCCTGAGCCCCGCACCTCTAAGATATTCGCTGCTCTGCGCATCGGAGCGATCGCATCGCTCGTCGTCTTCGGGGTCGGCATCATGGACGGAGTGGCCGACAAGTTCGCGACCGATCCAGACCGAGTCATCATGTTCTTGCTGATCGCGATCGGCTTCGCGGTGGCGACGGTCCTGGGCACGATTTTCTTGTTCTGGTCGGTTGGCTGGGATCTCATGATTGCAGCCGCGATCCTAAGCGTTTATCGAAACATCGGTCTCACCTACGCTCTCATAGGGACAGCGGCTGGGGACGACTTCGCCATCTATGTCGGCGTATCCCAGATTCCGATGTTCCTTTCGCCGCTCCTGATCCACGTCCTCCATCTGTTCGGATTGATCGGCGCCGATTCGGCAGGTCGAAGTACCGCGGACTTTCCGCGTCTGTAGACGACCGCGGGACTCCCTCGCCGGACGTGGACCGATCTCGATCATTTCCGACGAAACCGATCAGCCGATCCCGTAGCGGAGGAGCAAGGCCAGGGCCTTCGGGCAGGTCGTCCGTCGACCACGCTCTGTCGGCCCGCGGCCTAGTCAAGGTGAAGCGGGTGACCACCGCCTGAGGAGGGGACTTTGCCCAAGGTACTGATCGCCGACAAGATGAGCCCGCTCGCCGCCGAGCTGCTGAGACAGCGGGGCTTGGACGTCGATGTCGCTGTCGGCCTCGCACCCGAGGCCCTGACCGACCGTCTCAGCGACTGCGACGGTCTTGTGGTCCGCTCGACCACGAAGGCCACTTCCGAGGTCATCGCTGCGGCCGACAGCCTCAAAGTCATCGGCCGCGCCGGCATCGGCATCGATAACATCGACCTGCCGGCCGCCACCCGGCGCGGTATCGTGGTCATGAACACCCCCGATGGCAACTCGGTTACGACGGCGGAGCACACCATCGCCATGATCATGGCCTTGGCCCGGCAACTTCCGGCGGCCGACCGGTCAACCCGAACTGGCAAGTGGGAGAAGTCCCGCTTCATGGGCGTCGAGCTCGCCGGCAAGACTTTGGGCTTGATCGGCTGCGGCAACATCGGATCGATCGTCGCCGACCGGGCCTTCGGCCTGAAGATGCGTGTCGTCACCTACGACCCCTTTCTATCTCCGGACCGGGCGCTTCGACTTGGCGTGGAAAAGCTTGACCTTGATGCGCTGCTGACCCGGGCCGACTTCGTATCGCTTCACGTGCCGCTGACCGACGAGACCCGCGGCGTGATCGACGCCGACGCGCTGGCCAAGACCAAGCAGGGCGTGCGCGTCATCAACTGCGCGCGCGGCGGCTTGGTGGTCGAAGAGGACCTGGAAGCGGCCATTCGATCCGGCCATGTCGCAGGGGCGGCGCTCGACGTCTTTTCCGAGGAACCCGCGCGCGAGAACCCGCTGTTCGGGCTGGAGCAAGTCATCGCCACCCCACACCTCGGCGCCTCGACCAACGAGGCCCAGGAAAAGGTTGCCGTCCAGGTGGCCGAACAGATCGCCGACTTTCTCACGACCGGAGCGGTGACCAACGCCCTCAACATGCCCTCACTGAGCGCCGAAGACGCGACCCGCCTCAAGCCCTACATGAAGCTGGCGACCCAGCTCGGCTCCGTCGCCGGACAGCTCACCCGAAGCGGCATCAGATCGGTCAAGGTCGAATACGAGGGCCAGGTCGCCGGGCTCAACACCCGGCCGCTGACCCAGGCAGCGCTGGCCGCCCTGCTGGCCCCGATCCTCGACTCGGTGAACCTGGTTAACGCGCAAGTGATCGCCCGGGAACGCGACATCGATCTGCACGAGATCAGACATGAGAACGACTGCAGCTATCAGACCCTGATGCGGCTCAGCGTGCTGACCGAAACCCAGGAACGGGTCGTCGCCGGCACCCTTTTTGGCGGCGACAAGCCGCGCCTGGTAGAGATCAAGGGCATCCCAATCGAAGCCGAGCTCGGGGAGCACATGCTCTACATCACCAACGACGATCGGCCCGGCCTGATCGGCTCTCTGGGCACGACCTTGGGCGAGGCCGGGGTCAATATCGCCACCTTCCACCTGGGCCGCGCCGCCCCGGGGGGCTACGCGCTCGCATTGATCGAGCTCGACCAGGCGATCCCCGCAGACGTACTGGCCGAAGTCCGCGCCCTCCCGCACATCCGCCGCGCCGTCCCGCTGAAGGTTCAATAGGCTAGCGGCCGAGGATAGGGGGATCGGCGGGAGCCGCTCGCGAGATGGCGAGCAGCGACGACGAGTCAACCGAAAGCGGGCCCGAGGTCGGGCGAATATCGGCTATGTCCTTGCAAATTATGGTAGCGGGGGAGGGACTCGAACCCCCGACACGCGGATTATGATTCCTCCCCACGACAACCTTCAGAAGGCCAAATTCTCCGAAATTCTGCGGGTTTCCGCCCCTCGAAAGCTCGGAACAGGCCGAACAAACGGAGAAGGCCTGCGCACAAATGTGGGCACAGTCAATCCCCGCCAGAGACACCCGCGCGATCGATGCCTAGTTCAAACTCCTGCGCATCCAGGGCGGGGACTCACTGACGCGGGCAATCCGCAAGGTATGATCTCGGGCCACGAGATCACGGCCGCGGTCGAGCCCGATAAATCCCGATCCGAACCGAAGGGCCGCGTGTCGAAGGACAGCATTAGGCCCAAGCACGTGCACCATTCGCACCGCGAGGTGTCTTGCAACGACCGTCACCGGGAAGCGGCTAGCGTTGGGAATCCTCCTCAAACCAGACCTTTGGGTCCAATTATAGCAGGCTCGGATCTCTGAGCAGCGGTTTTGAGCAACGATCGTTCTCCTTTGGTCACTGAGACAGAAAGGAGAAAGTCAATGCAAAGCAACAGAGATCTCGAGGCCAACGATCCTAGGAGTGCCTGGAATAAGGCCAAGCTGATTGGTCCTAAGCCTCCGCTCCAACCAAGGCATGTCTGGGCTATTCGGACCCGCCTGCAAATCAACAGGCGAATTCGGGACCTGGCCCTCTTCAATTTGGCGATCGACAGCAAACTGCGCGGATGCGATCTCGTAAGCTTGATGGTCGCCGACGTCGCACCGCATGGCTATGCGCTCGATCGCGCCACGGTCCGCCAAAGGAAGACAGGCCGACCGGTGAAGTTCGAAATCACGGAGCAAGCGCGCCATGCTATCGATGAGTATCTAGAGGCTGCCTGTAATACCAAGCCGCTCTGATTGCGACTCATTGAGGTCTTGCCCGGCTCGGGGATGATGTGATTCACCATGGCAAAGGCTGGGAGCTTTGCCATGTCATCACCGATAGCCCTTCGCGCCGACTATGACGGCACGAGCCTTCGACGGCTTGCGAAGGCGTCCAAGGATGCCAATCAGACCCGGCGGCTTCTGGCGCTGGCGGTGGTCTACGATGGAGGCAAGCGCAGCGCCGCGGCTGAGTTTGGTGGGGTCACGCTTCAGATTGTCCGCGGCGCGTAGCGCGGTGCTCCGCACGGTTCTGCGCTTTAACGCCGAGGGTCCGGAGGGCCTGATCGACCGCAAGGCACCGGGGGCGCGGCCGAAGCTCAACGCGGCACAACGCCGGGCTCTGGCCGAGCGTGTGGAACGGGGGCCGATCCCGGCGGTCGACGGCGTGGTGCGCTGGCGGCTTAAGGATTTGGCGCAGTGGATCTTCGAGGAGTTCGGTATCACGCTCGATGAGGACACCCTGGGGCGCTATCTGAAGGCCCTGGGCTTCCGCAAGATCTCGGCGCGCCCGCGCCATGCCGGGCAGAACGAGCTGGCGATGGAGGCCTTTAAAAAAACTTCCC